>Ga0075364_10001367_pt1 | contig 13161 bp, 10 predicted proteins | sample EndMetdeltDD1764_FD_71517 | JGI IMG/M metagenome (GOLD analysis project Ga0075364, IMG submission 71517) | Populus endosphere microbial communities from Tennessee, USA - Endosphere MetaG P. deltoides DD176-4 | ecosystem: Host-associated > Plants > Roots > Endosphere | place: USA: Tennessee... | reverse complement strand
GCCTGAAGGCCCTCCTGGGGCGTCACGCGACTCCCGACGACGTCGCGGACGCCATCATCTTCCTCGCATCCGATGCCTCCCGTTGGATCAACGGGCACGCGCTGGTCATCGACGGCGGCGCAACCGGGGCAGTCCTCACCGGTGTTATCCCGGCGCCGGAGATCTGAAATGTCCCGGGGGGCGGCGCTGTTAAGCACGACGGCATTGGTTGCCGACTTGCGTCGGGTCTTCGCTACCGGCCGCACTCGCGAGTTGTCGTGGCGGCTTGAGCAGCTGGGCGGAATCGAGCGGTTGTGTGACGAACGGGAAGCGGAGATCGTCGCGGCACTCGCCGAAGATCTTGGCAGGCCGCCGCTCGACGCCTGGCTGGGTGACATCGCGTCCACCAAAGCGGAGGCGACCTACGCCCGCAAGCACCTGAAGAGGTGGACGCGTCGTCGTCGAGTCACCCTGCCGCTGAACCAGCTTCCGGGACATGGCTGGGTGCAATACGACCCACTCGGCGTGGTGCTGGTAATAGGCCCGTGGAATTACCCGCTGTACCTGAGCCTGGCGCCACTGGTGGCGGCGGTGGCCGCCGGCAACTGCGCGGTAGTCAAACCCTCTGAGCTCGCCCCGGCGACCTCGGCCGTGATGGCGCGACTGGTGCCGGAGTATCTGGATCCGATGGCCGTGCAGGTCGTCGAGGGTGATGCGGCGGTCACCCAGGCTCTGCTAGCCGAGGGTTTCGACCACGCCCTGTTCACCGGCGGCACCGAGGTGGGCAAGAAGATCATGGCCGCGGCGGCCCCGACATTGACGCCGGTCACGCTCGAGCTCGGCGGCAAGAGTCCGGTTGTCGTGGCGGCGGACGCCGACATCGACGTGGCCGCTCGACGCATCGCCTGGGTGAAACTGCTCAACTCCGGTCAGACCTGCATCGCCCCCGATTATGTACTGGCCGAGCGGTCAATTGCCGACGAACTGATCGGCAAGATCGTCGCCAACGTCCGCGAATTCCGTTCCGCGGAAAGCGATCCGTCCTTGCGTATCGTGAACCAGCGCCAGTTCAATCGGCTCGTCGCGCTGATCAGCGCAACCCATGGCAAGGTCGTGGCCGGCGGTGGCTCGCACAGCGCCGAACTGCGCATCGAACCCACCGTGATCGTCGACCCGCCGTCGAACGACGCTGTAATGGTCGACGAGATTTTCGGTCCGATTCTGCCCGTGCTGACCGTCGATTCGCTCGATTCCGCCGCAGAGTTCGTCAACAGTAGGCCAAAGCCCTTGGCGTTGTACGTATTTACCGCATCAGGAGCGGTTGCCCGGAAACTGATCGACCGTATCCCGTCGGGAGGCGCGGTGGTCAACCACGTCGCGATGCACTGCATGGTCCCGCAACTGCCGTTTGGCGGCGTGGGCGCCAGCGGAATGGGCGCCTATCACGGCCGGTGGGGCTTCGAGGCGATGAGTCACCGCAGGGCTGTGCTGGCCAAACGACCACGACCGGACCTGAAGGCGATGTACCCGCCGTACACCGAGAAGGCAGTTAAGCTCATGCGAAAGGTCTTCTGATGCACCGCCTTTCGGGTCTTGACGCGCAGTTCTTGGCCGCTGAGGGCGGCCATTCCGGCTCGCAGTACTGCGGGGTGGCGATCTACCAGACCGGCAACGAGAAGCCGATCACCGTTGCGACAATGCGGCAACGACTCACAGAGCGCCTGAACCAGTGTCCCCCCCTGCGGTGGAAGCTGGTGACGGTGCCATTCGACCTGGATCGACCGGTATTTGTCGACACCGAGGTCAACGTCGACGATCACGTCGATGAGACGACCCTCGCATCGCCGGCCACTGAAGCGACACTGGCCGTCGAAGTGGCGAGCATTCTGTCCAAGCGGCTCGATCGAAACAAGCCGCTATGGAGGCTGCAGGTCATTCACGGTTTGCCGGGACGAACCGCGGTAGTCATGACGTTGCATCATGCCGCAGTCGATGGCATCGCGGCAAGCGAGATCTTTGCCATTCTGCTCGACGGGTCCGACGAGCGGTCTTCTACACCCAGCGACCATGACGTCGAGGCGGTTCCCAGCCGCGCGGCCTTGGCGGCCCGCGGGATTGTCTCGATTCCACTCAGGCGGGCCCGGGCTCTGCGTGCCGCCCCGAGCACGCTTGCGCATCTGGATCAAGTTCCGGTGTTGAGATCCTTGCCCGGTGCCCACGTGGTTTCTCAGATCTTCCGGGGTGACTTGAGCGCGAAGCGACTGGACGCACCCCGAACGCGGTTCAATACAAAGCTTTCGGCGCAGCGGTCGGTGGCCTTCGGCACGGTGTCTCTGGGCGAGGTCAAGGCGATCAAGAATCGACTGGGGGTGACCGTCAACGACGTTGTGATCGCGCTCTGCGCCGGCGCCATGCGCCGCAGGCTGTCAGCAACCGGTGACCTGCCCGCCGGCCCGCTCGTCGCCTACATGCCCGTCTCGACCAGGCTGCCCGACGCGAAAGAGCGCTACGGCAACGCGATCTCCTCAATCATCGCCCCGATTCCTACCCACCTCGCCCATCCCCGGCAGCGACTCGTGTTCGCCCACGAGACACTCATCCGCGCGAAAGAGCGTGCACGCCAGGCACCGCCAACTCTGATGAGCGATGTGAACGAACCAATTCCGCTGGCGATGTTCGGCATCGCCGCCCGAGGATTGATGGAGCTGGTGTCCTCCAGGTTCGTACGCCCCCCGGTGAACCTGATCATCTCGAACGTCCCGGGGTCACCGGTCAAGTTGACATGCCACGGCGCGTCCCTGCTGGCGCACTACCCGTTGAGTCTGGTGTTCGACGGTTTCACACTCAACATCACGGTCGTCAGCTACGCCAACGGGCTTGACATCGGGATCGTCGGAGACGCCCAGACCTTGCCTGACGCATGGGATCTCATGGACGACATCCGTCTCGAGCTGGCTGGACTGGCTGCCGTTGTCAACACAGAAAGGAGCGCCGACTGATGACTTCTCCTCAAGAAGCCGTGGTCTCGACGTCCGCCAAGGTGCACGAGTTCACAACCGAACTGGTCGTCCACCGGCGGCACGCCGCCGCGAAGGGTGTCGTGGCACTGGACCTGGTGGACCCGCACGGCGGTGACCTGCCGGCCTGGGCGCCCGGGGCCCATATCGACCTACTGCTCGAGGATGGCCTGGTCCGCCAGTATTCGCTGTGCGGGGATCCACGCGACGTCAAGACGTGGCGTGTCAGCGTCCTGCTCGACAGGCAAAGCCGCGGCGGTTCGCGTCACGTTCACGAGCACCTTGTCGAGGGCAGCAGCGTGCAAGTCCGGGGGCCTCGCAACCATTTTGAGCTCGTCGACTCACCGCGCTATCTGTTCATCGCCGGCGGAATCGGCATCACGCCAATCATGACGATGGTCGATTCGGCGCAGCGGGTCGGCAGCGACTGGAGGCTGATCTATCTCGGCAGGAGCCGGACGACGATGGCGTTCGCCGAGGCGCTGTCAAACTCGCACGGCGACCGCGTCACAGTCTGGGCTGACGACGAGAACGGGCACTTTTTCGACCTCGAGGGAGCGCTCGGAGAGCCGGCGGATCAGACACTGGTGTACTGCTGCGGACCCGAACCCCTGCTGTCCGCGGTCGAAGAGCACTGCGAGCACTGGCCGGAAGGCAGCCTGCACATCGAGCGATTCGCGGCCAAGTCGCCCGCCGAACCCGCCGCCGAGGCGCTGGAGACCTTCCAGGTGGTGTGCCAGAGGTCGGCGGTGACCGTCGAGGTATCCGGCGACACATCAATCCTAGAGGCGCTCGAAGACGTCGACGTGCCGATTCTGTCGTCGTGCCTGGAAGGAATCTGCGGCACCTGCGTAGCAACCGTGTTGGAGGGCAAACCGGATCACCGCGACTCCATGCTCACCGATGCCGAACGTGCCTGCGGCAACAAGATTCTGACGTGTGTATCCCGTTCCTGCAGCGAAAAGTTGGTGTTAGACCTATGACCGCGAACTACCCCACCAAGTGCTGGTATGTGGCCGCCACGAGCGACGAGCTCGGTGATGCTCCGCTCGACCGTCGGCTGCTCGGCCGCGACATCGTTCTGTGGCGGCCGTCAGACGGCCATGCCGTGGCATTCGAAGATCGATGCGCGCATCGCGGTTTTCCGCTGTCGGACGGACGCGTCGACGGCGACCGCCTGGTATGCGGGTACCACGGCTGCTCGTACGACCCGGAGGGCCGGTGCGTGCAGGTTCCGACACAATCAGGCGTGCCGCACGGGATGAGGGTGCGGGCATTCCCGATGTTGGAGGAACCACCCTTCATCTGGATCTGGCCCGGCCCACCCGCGGCCGCCGCCGGTAGTCGCCCGCCTCGAACTCCCTGGCTCAACGAGCCGGAATGGTCCACGTTCAACGACGCTTGGTCGGTCGAGGCGAATTACCTCATGGTGCATGAGCACTATCTCGACTTTTCCTATGCCCCAGTCGTTTACCGAGACGACGTGCCCCCGGGAATGGAGCGCCTCCCGGCGTTCAACGAGATCGAGGTCACCGAGAAGACCGTCTCTTACACCCGCCTGCTGCCGCGAGCGCCGCTCGCGGAGTGGGAGGCCGAGGCCACTGGTCTGGATCCCGCGGGTTCGTACACCCGACGGGAACGAGGAACTTTCGCGTCACCCGCGATGCACATCCAACGGTGGGAACTAGAGGCTGACGGCATGAGTTATTCGAACGTCCGCACACACGCCGTCACCCCGGAAACCGACACTGCGACACACATTTTCATGTACGCGTCGTACAACTATGCCCCGGGCGATCACGCCGTCGCCACAATGCTGCAATCCTTCGTCACCAAACTCGTTGACCGGGACGCGGCCATCCTCGAAACGGTGGCTGCCCACACGGGCTACGACGGGTGGCGATCCGGCGTCGAGTTCCAGGCCGACGCGGCGGCACTCCGCGCGCGCCACATCGTCGCCGTAATGCTGGCAAAGGAAGCCGGCCGAGCAGCCCTTCGTCCCGGCTGGGCGACCACGACATCCCTCACAGTTCACTGAAAGGAATCCGCGATGAGCACCACAACGAACTTCGCCGACGTCGACCTGTCCAAGGTTGACCTGACTGACCTCTCGTACTTCCAGGGCGGTCCGCCCTACCAGCTTTTCGCGCGGCTGCGTTCGGAGGCAAGCCCACACTGGAATGCACTCACGGGCGACGAACCGGGGTTCTGGTCATTCACCAAGGCGGCTGACATCGCGACCATCAGCCGCGACCCCGCAACGTTTTCGTCGGCGCGCGGCGGCGTGTTTGCGACCTCCCAGGGCGCCGTACCTCCCGAGGTATTGGCGGAAGTCATCCTCGGCATGGATCCGCCCCGCCACACAAAGCAACGCAACGTCGTTCAAGCAGTTTTTACGCCCAAGCTGATCCGCCAGAAAGAGGACAATATTCGCGCGACCGTCACCGCGCTCATCGACGATGTGATCGAAAAGGGCGAATGTGACTTCGTCGACGATATCGCCGTCGAGTTGCCGTTGCGGGTGATCGCCGACATGCTCGGCGTCCCCCAGGATGACCGGCGGCAGCTTTTCGAATGGACGAACACGCTGTCCCGGGCTGCGGCGACGGCCGACCCACAGTTGGGGATGGGCGCGTTGGCCGAAATCGGCGGATATATGAACGGAATCACCGCTGAGCGAAAGGCAAACCCAGGCGAGGACATCGTCTCTCGCCTGCTTACCGCAGAGGTCGATGGCCATAGCCTCAGCGAGCCGGAAGTGACTTTCTTCTTCGCCCTGTTGATGTTCGCCGGCAATGACACCACCCGCAACACCGCATCCGGTGGCATGCGCGCATTGATCGAAAACAACAGCGAGCGCCGAAAGCTGCTCGACGATCCGAGCGGCATCCCCCACGCCGTCGAAGAAATGCTGCGGTGGGTGACACCGGTCATGTACTTCACCCGCGTTGCGCAATGTGACACGCAGGTGGGTGGGCACTCCATCCAAGAAGGCGAACGTGTCGCGATGTGGTACTCGGCCGGGTCGCGGGACCCAGAAGCAATTGATGATCCCGACCGTTTCGACGTGTCGCGGCAGAAGCCTCCGCATCAGGCATTCGGAGGTGGCGGGGCACATTTCTGCCTCGGCAACGCCCTTGCGCGCCTCGAGTTGCGAGTATTGTTCGAAGAACTGCTGCGGCGCGTGCCGGATATGCAATTTGCGGGACCGATCACCCGCCTGACGTCGAACTTCTCGAACGAACTCACGTCAATGCCGGTCACCTTCACACCGGGCAAGCGGGACGGGGCGAGCAACAGCTGACGCGCGACTTCGGAACGCGCAGCCGCCTCGGCACCAGCTACCAGACGCCAGCGCGCACACGATGCAACGCGACGTGCCCGGCGTTGTAGACGCGGATGAGTGTCATTGGCCCGCAGCGGTATTGACCAGACCCTCGATGGTCGCGTGCATGACGATGCCGCTGGCGTCGGGCAACACCCGGCGGGCCACCAGGAACTCGCTGCCCATCCACCCACGGCGGATGAACTTGCCGAACCCGATTCGCGTGCCAGGCGCCCCCGACGCGGCCGGCATCATCTTGACCTTCTCCAGCGCATCCTTGACACCCGCGCCGGTCAACGGCCGCGCGGCGGCCAGGCCGCTCATCATCACGCGCCCGACATCGCAGCAGTAGACCGAAAAGAAGTATTCGGGGCGATGTCCGTGCCGCGCTTCGAAGCGGTCCAGGAACGCCTGACCGATGGTGTTGCGTTCGTCGTACTGGTTCAAGCTGATCCACCCGGCCAGCTGCTCAAGCCACCACCGGCTGGTCGATGCGAACTCGAAGGCCGTCGTCGTGTATCGCGTTGGCATCCAGCCGATTTCCGTCAGCGCGTCATTCATGGCGGGGATCCCGAGCCCGAATGGATCCCAGCACGATCCTCACCGCCTACGCCGTCACCTGACGCGGCCGATCTACCTGGCCGCCTCCACTGCGAACGATTCTCTACCGGCGACGTCGCCGGAGTCCATCGGTGCCCCAAGAGGATTGGGCTCGTCCGGCTGCGTACACAGGTGCAGAGAAGTCAACGAGTGATGCCGCTGATAACGCGTAAGTATGTCAAATGGAACGCTTCCGATTCGTTATCATGCTGTGCGCCCGCGCCCTTCGAAGTGCTTCTCTGCGAGTTGGGGGTCGGAACGTCCGTACCCGTCGTCACCCGTCCGCAGCGCGCGGTTCTCTGGGTTCGAGGTAGGCGACGATGGCGTTAGTGAGCCCCTGCCGGGCCCGGTCCAAGTCGTAGAAGGCGCCGAGTTGTCGTTCCGAGGAGATCCCGCGCATTGCCCCCGGAATGAACGTGGCGACCTCGTCGACCTGTGTGGGGCTGCTGTGCCTGCCGACGCTGAGCACGCATGGCTATGAAGTCATCCGCCGCGACGCGATCCCGGAAGTGAGTGCGGTCCTCGCCGCATTCCTGTTGTGCTAGGGAGCCGGGCAGATGCCGCGCTCGAAGGTCCGGGTGATCAGTGGCGCGACGGTGTGCCGCGGCAGTGCTCCGGCTATGGCTTGTTCACAGCCTCGCAGGATCAATGCGTAGAGCGCGTGCCAGATCCAGGTCGGGGCGAGATCAGGGTCGAACACGCCTTCGTCCTGTCCCCGTTTGATCAGGTTGATCACCACCTCCTCGTTCGGGGACTGGGCCGGCGGGATATCGCGGAGCACCGCCGGGTCGCCGAAGAGGAAGACCAGCCGTTCACCGATTGAGACGCCGGCGGTGATGAAGCGCCGCATCGCGTCGAGTGCGGGTCCGTCCTCGGTGGCGGCCTCGTCCACCGCCTCGGTGAGCACGCGGATCGAGTCCAGAGTCGCCTCGTGGATCAGCGTCTCGCGGTCGGCGAAGTAGCGGTGCAGCGTGGTGCGGCCGACCCCGGCCACGGTGGCGATCTCCGGCATCGTGGCCGTCCGGTTCGCCGCCAGCGCAGAGGCCGTAGCAGCCAGGATCGCGGCTCTGGTGCGCGCTTGTACACCCGAAAGCTGGTTTGTCGAGACGGACATGATGTGATCCTAGTCTGTCCGGAATAGAACGTTGATGTTCCGATGTTGAACGGTTATGTTCGTTTGAGCGCGGATGTCAACCAGGTTGGTACCAGCGGGGTTGAGCCGCATGACGGCGTCCTCGACAGCGAGGACCGGAAAAGGTGGTCGGGGAAGTGATGCTGGAGCAGCCCAAGACGGTCGCCGACCACATCCTGGGCTTTCTCAACAGCTGACCCCCTCCAACCACCCAGAACTCGAAGGGTTGACCGAACTATGACTGATAAGGAAAGGCAGGAGGCCATGGCCGTGATGACTCCTCCGTACGCGAGCGACGCACTGGCCGAGGGGACCGTCGACGCGGTGGTGATCGGCGGGGGCGCCGCGGGGCTGAATGGTGCACTGATCCTCGCCCGCTCCCGCCGCTCGGTCGTCGTGATCGACAGCGGCTCCCCGCGCAACGCGCCCGCAGAGGCCATGCACGGCTTCATCGTCTTGGACGGCACTCCGCCGTCCGAGATCCTTCGACGGGGCCGGGAGCAGGTGCGCCAGTACGGCGGACGCGTCGTCCACGGCGAGGTGGTCTCGGCCGAGTCTGCCGCCCCGTCGGCGGACGGGGACCTGCGGTTCACCGTCACCCTGGCCGACGGCCGCAGCATCACCGCTCGCCGCATCCTGGTGGCCACCGGCCTCACGGATGTGCTGCCGGAGGTGCCCGGGCTCGCCGAGCACTGGGGGCACAGTGTGGTGCACTGCGCGTACTGCCACGGCTGGGAGGTGCGCGATGAGCCCATCGGAATCCTCGCCACCGGCGCGGTCTCCATCGGCCACGCGTTTCTGTTCCGTCAGCTGACCGAGGACCTGACCTACTTCACCCACGGCACTGGCCTGGACGAGGACAGCCGCGCCCGCTTCGCCGCCCGCGGCATCCGCATCATCGACACCCCGGTCACCGAGGTCGTCAACGACGAGGACGGTGCCCTCGCTGGGGTGCGCCTGGCCGACGGCCAGGTCGTGGCCCGCCGCGTCCTCGCGGTCGCCGCGCAGCTCCAGGCCCGCACCCAGGGCCTGGAAGGTCTGGGCCTGCCGGTGCAGGACCTGCCGAACATGGGCCGCGGTTTCGCCTCCGGCATAGCCGGCACCACCGAGGTGCCGGGTGTGTGGGTGGCCGGCAACGCCACCGATCTGGTCGCCCAGGTCGGGGCCTCCGCAGCGGCCGGCGCACTGGCCGGCGCCGACATCAACAGGATGCTGGCCACCGCAGACACCGACGCGGCCCTCCAGGGGAAGTGATCGCGTTTGTCAGGCGGGGCCGCCTCGGCGGCCTCGCGCTCCTGGGTAGCAGGTGCCGGCCGCTGCTCAGAAAAGGTACGTCGTCAACGGTTCCAGTTGGGAGTGCGATGGCGCTGGTGAAGCGGATGTGGGTTCCGCTGGTGATGGTCTTGGTGATCGCGATTGCATCGTTTGCGGTGGTGCGGCTACATGGCGTTTTTGGCAGACAGTCGGCTTCGGTCGGCGGAGCCAACGGTGTGGACACGCTCGTGCAGTTCAATCCCAAGCACGTCCTTTACGACGTCTGGGGGCCCGGCGGCGCCGTCGTCCAGGTCGACTACCTCGACGAACACGCCCAACCTCAAAGGGTTGCAACGGCTACGGTGCCGTGGAGCTACGAGATCGTCACGACCGACACCGCGGTGATAGCGACGGTGGTCGCCCAAGGCGAGGCCGACAGTATCGGGTGCCGCATCACCGTCAACGGTGAAGTTCGTGACCAACGGGTCTTCGACGGCCACCGTGCCCAGACACACTGCATCGTGAAGTCGGCATGACGGGCGCACACTCCGCTGAGATCGATCCGGCGGCAAAGCACGGCCGCTTCGCGCATGCAACGCGAATTCTGGCTATCCCGATCCTGATCGGATGGCTGGCGATTACGGCCGTGCTCAACGTCATTGCACCCCAGCTGGACGTGGTCGGGGCGGCGCACTCGGTGCAGCTGATACCCGCGGACGCGCCGTCATTGATCGGGATGAAGCGCATCGGCAAAGACTTTCAGCAGTACGACTCCGACACGACGGCGATGGTCGTGATCGAAGGGCAAGACAAACTCGGTGACGCGGCGCATCAGTATTACGACCAGATCGTGGCCAAGCTGTCGCACGACACCGAGCATGTCGAGCACGTCGAGAACTTCTGGGGGGATCGATTGACAGCTGCAGGGGTGCAGAGCAGCGACGGCAAGGGCGCCTACGTTCAACTGAATCTTCGCGGTAACCAAGGCGATACCGAGGCCAACAACTCGGTGGCCGCAGTCAACAAGATCGTGGCCAGCGCGCCCACGCCCCCGGGGATCAAGGCGTATGTGACCGGTCCCGGACCGTTGGCCACAGAGCGTATGGAATACACCAATCGCAGCATGCAGACGATCACCGTTGTCACCGTCGTGATCATCGGGGCCATGCTGCTGATCGCGTATCGCTCCCTGGCGACCATGCTGGCCATGCTGATCACAATCCTCACCGAGCTCGCCGCCGCTCGCGGCGCTGTGGCCGTACTCGGCCACCACGGCGTTATCGGCCTGTCCACGTTCGCGGTAAATCTCGTTGTGAGCCTGGTGCTCGCCGCGGCCGCCGACTACACCATTTTCCTGGTCGGTCGATATCAGGAGGCCCGCTCGCACGGGCAAGACCGGATCGACGCCTTCTACACCATGTACAAGGGAACCGCCCACGTTGTCTTGGGGTCGGGTCTAACGGTCGCCGGCGCGATGTACTGCATGAGCTTTACCCACATGCCGTACTTCCACAGCCTCGGTGCGCCGTGTTCGATCGCCCTGCTGGTGACGATCGCCGCCTCCCTAACTCTGGCGCCCGCGGTGATCACCATAGCTACTCGGTTCGGGATCTTCGACCCCAAACGCAAGGTCAAGACCCGCGGTTGGCGGCGGGTGGGGGTGGCCGTGGTCCGATGGCCGGGACCGATTCTGGTCGGCGCCGTCCTGGTAACGGTGATCGGGCTGGTGGCCCTGCCCGCCTACGTTCCCAACTACAACGACCGCTACTACCTACCCACCGACGCGCCGTCGTCCGTCGGCTACCGCGCCTCGGACCGGCATTTCCCCGAGGCGCGGATGGCGCCCGAGATCCTCATGGTCGAAGCCGACCACGACATGCGTAACCCCACCGACATGCTGGTGTTGGACCGGGTCGCCAAGCTCACCTTCCATCTGCCGGGAATCGCTCGGGTACAGGGTATTACGCGTCCACTGGGCTGGACGGTCGATCACAGCTCGGTGCCGTTTCAGATCAGCGCACAAAACGCAATCACGATCGAGAATCTGCACCACCTCAAGGACCGCATGGGTGACCTGCTGAAAACCAGTGATCAGCTGACCGTGGTCATCAACATCACCCAGACCATATACGGGCTGACGACTCAGCTCAGCGATGTCACCCACGACTTGGATGGCAGGGGTCACCAAATCCTGGACACCACCCAGGAGCTGCGCGATCACCTGGCCGATTTCGACGACTTCTGGCGACCGCTTCGCAGCTATTTCTACTGGGAGCAGCACTGTTTCGACATTCCGATGTGCTGGTCGCTGCGCTCGCTGTTCGACGCCACTGACGGTGTTGACAAGCTCACCGATGACCTGCAGGGCATCACCAACGTCGACCTGGACCGCCTCGACACATTGGTGCCGCAGTTGGCGGCGCAACTGCCCCCGCTGATCGCGACCCTGAAAACGGTGCAGGGCTTGCTGCTGACGATCTACAGCTCGTTTAGCGATCTGACCGATCAGCTCGACACGATGTCGCAGAACTCAACCGTCATGGGCCGGGCGTTCGACGACTCCAAAAACGACGACATGTTCTACCTGCCGCCAGATGCATTCGACAATGCGGACTTCCAGCGCGGGCTCAAACTGTTCGTGTCCCCCGACGGCAAGGCAGCGAAATACGTCATCACCCACAAGGGCGATCCCGCGACCCCAGAGGGTATTTCGCACGTTGACCAGATCAAGCAGGCCGCCGTGGAGGCCACCAAGGGAACACCGCTGGAGAGCGCCAACATCTACCTCGGCGGCACCGCGGCGACATATAAAGACGTCCACGACGCGTCGATGCTGGATCTGACGGTCTCGGTGACCGCGGCAATAGGCCTAATCTTCCTGGTCATGCTCGGTATCACTCGTGCCCTGGCCGCCTCGGCCGTGATCGTCGGGACGGTGGCGGGATCCATCGCATCCGCAATGGGGCTGTCCGTGCTGATTTGGCAACACCTGCTGCACATGCCACTGAACTGGATCGTGGTGCCCATGGCGGTGATCGTCATGTTGGCCGTCGGATCCGACTACAACCTGCTGCTGGTCTCGCGGATGCAGGAGGAGATCCACGCCGGCTTGAAGACCGGGATCATCCGGTCGATGGGCAGTACCGGCGGAGTCGTGACCACCGCAGGGCTGGTGTTCGCATTCACCATGGGGGGCATGCTGGTCAGCGATCTGCGCACTATCGGGCAGGTCGGCAGCACGATCATGATTGGCCTGCTGCTCGACACCCTGGTGGTCCGGTCCTTCTTGGTGCCGTCGATCGCCGCGCTGCTCGGACGCTGGTTCTGGTGGCCGCGCAGGGTCTACTCGAGGCCCGTAAACACGGCGCCGTCCTCGGAACCAACACCAGCCACAGCGAACGCAGCCAACGCCGACCCGGACGCCACTGGACCCGTCCTCACCGGCGCCACCTAACCAGACACCACCGTTCTCGGCCGCTGGTTCTCGTGGCCACTACGAGTACGCAGCCGACCGATGCGAACCGCACCAACCCCGGCACCACTACCGACAGGAGCCACTGAAACGCCCTGGAAATCCCGGAGGCTCCGGCAGAGTCAGGGCGTTTCACCTTGACACTCCCTCTGGTGTCGCCGATCAGGACGTAAAGGGCCGAGGTCCTCGGCTTGGTTTGGGGCTGTGTTGTCCAAATCTGCGGCGCGGCGTGTCGCTGTTAGGCGCGCTCATACGTCGGCACCGGGCCGGTCGGGTGGGGACCGAACTTGAACCGGCGCCCGGTGATCTCCATGGCGATCACCCGTACGTAGTGAGGCTTCAGCGTTGCAGGCCACGGCTGCAACGGCGCCTCCTCGGCGTC
>Ga0075364_10001366_pt1 | contig 13162 bp, 11 predicted proteins | sample EndMetdeltDD1764_FD_71517 | JGI IMG/M metagenome (GOLD analysis project Ga0075364, IMG submission 71517) | Populus endosphere microbial communities from Tennessee, USA - Endosphere MetaG P. deltoides DD176-4 | ecosystem: Host-associated > Plants > Roots > Endosphere | place: USA: Tennessee... | reverse complement strand
GTTCGACGGTGGCGGGGTCGTTGACGGACGCGACGTTGGTCCACCGCGCGACCGAGCCCGGCCACGTGCCCGGCGGGACCGGGGGATCGGGGAGCGTCTGCAGCACCATCGGCGCGCCGAGCGGCGACCCCAGCGTGACGAGGTCGCACGCCCACTCGGGTCGGCGCAGGAGCGCGAGGTAGGCGACCACCGAACCGAGCGAGTGGCCGACGACGACCTTGGTGTCGGACCCCACGACGGCCTCGACGCGCTCGGTCACCCTCGAACGGAGGTCGGGCTGCGTGGCCATGGTCGTGATGAGGTCGATCGTGCGGTCGTAGGTCGCTTCGCCGGCCGCCTGGCTGAGCGCGTCGAGCCCGTGCGCACCCATCGTCTGGTCGACCATGTCGGCGATGCCGGCACGCGTCTGCTGGAACTGCTCCTCGTCCGGCGCGCCGGGCGCGCGACGGAACAGGTCGCCGTAGAAGCAGACCGCGACGTCGTCGTCGGCGATCGTGACGCCGTGGTGCCACAGCCCGTCGCGCACCGCGGGGAGCCAGCGCGACGTGATCTCGTTGGGGCCCCACAGCTCGTTGAAGGCGCCGTGGATCAGGACGATGCGAGCCATCGGCGGATCATACGAGCGCGGCGCGAGGGTCGGCGGGTGGTCCGCCCGACCTCGCACGACCCGACCGGCTCAGGCGTCGAGCTTGAGCACGCGCGCCGCGTTGTCGCGCAGGAACTTGGGCCACACGTCGTCCTTGAGGCCGACGTTGGGCATCTCGGTCATGATCCGCTCGAGCGACAGGCCCATCGGGAAGTACCCGGCGTAGAAGACGCGATCGGCGCCGCGGCTGTTGGCGTAGTCGATGATCGCCTTGGGGTAGTACTTCGGGGCGAAGGCGCTCGTGCAGTAGTGGAGGTTGGGCCACTTGAGCATGAGCTTGACCGCGAGGTCCTGCCACGGCTCGCACCCGTGGCGGGTCACGAACACGAGCTCGGGGAAGTCGAACATGACCTCGTCGATCAGCTCGACGTGCTGGACCGCGAACGGCACGCGGGGACCGGGGATGCCGGCGCAGCAGAAGACGGGGAGCCCGAGCTCCACGCAGGTCGCGTAGATCGGATACATCTTCTTGTCGTTGATCGCGACCTGCGGGAACGTGCCCGCGGGGAACACGTCGACGGCCCGGATGTCCCACAGCTCCTTGGCCCGGCGGATCGACCGGATCGTGTCCATCCCCTTGTTGGGGTCGACGCTGATGCCCCCGATGAAGCGGTCGGGGTGGTCCTTGATGGCCCGCTCGCCGTCGGAGCCCTCGGCCACGCCGACGAGGCCCTTCTCGACGCCCCAGCGGTCCATCTCGTGGAGGGTCACGAGGACGGGATCGCCCTCCTCCTCGTGGTGCTCCTCGGGGACGTCCTTGAACATGTACTCGACCGGGAAGTCGAACTCGCCCTTCGACTGGGCGTCCTTCGTCTGCTTGGTGATGAAGGAGTAGAGCTTGCGCTTGTCCTTGAACGGGAACCCGATCATCGTGTCGATGATCCCGATGTCGGTCGGCATGCTCATCGTGCGATCCCCCTGGCGCTCGTACGCCTCAGCGCGCAGTTGCGCGCCTGCGGTGCTTGAACTACGAATCTAAGGTTCTGAACGACGGTTCGCAAAGTTGCACTTCTCGACACCGACGTCGAAGGCGAACGTTTCGAACACCCTTATCACATGAGTTGCGACCCGGCCGGGCTGCGACGAGCACGGGGGAGCGGTGATGGGCGCAGGAGATCGGTTCGAGGGGAAGGTCGCGCTGGTCACCGGCGCGGCGTCGGGCATCGGGCGGGCGTGCGCCCGTCGGTTCGTCGCCGAGGGGGGTTCGGTCGTGGGCGGCGACCTCAACGAGGAGGGCCTCGCGGTGCTGGCCGACGAGCTCGGCGACCGCTTCGCCTACGGACGGTGCGACGTCACGTCCGAGGACGACCAGGCTGCGCTCGCCGCGCTGGCCACCGAGCGGTTCGGCGGGCTCGACATCGCCGTGGCCAACGCCGGGACCGGCTGGGTGTCACCCGTCATCGACCACCAGTTGAGCGACTGGCAGCGCGTCCTCGACATCTGCCTCACCGGTGTGTTCCTCACGTTCAAGCACGCCGGTCGGCTCGTGGTCGAGCGCGGCGCGGGCTCGCTCGTGGCCACCGCCAGCCTCAACGCCGTGCAGGCCGGACCAGGCATGGCGGCGTACTGCGCGGCCAAGGGCGGCGTGAAGATGCTGACCGAGGTGGCGGCCATCGAGCTCGGTCCGAAGGGCGTGCGGGTCAACGCGGTGGCGCCCGGCCTGGTGCACACCGGGCTGACCGACCTCGTGTTCCACGTGCCGCACATCGTCGACGAGTACGTCGACAACGCGCCGATGGGTCGCTACGCGCAGCCCGAGGAGGTGGCCGGTCTGGTCGCCTACCTCAGCTCGGACGAGGCGTCGTACATCACGGGCACGCTCCAGCTGATCGACGGCGGCGGCCACCTCAAGCGCTACCCCGACGTGCTCGCGCCGCCCCCCGTCACCGAGGGCTGACCATGGCCGGGACATCGGCGCCGAGCACGTTGCGCTGGAGCTGGCCCGAGGCCGTGGCGCGCGACTGGGAGTCGGGCTTCATCGGTCCCGACGGGCCGTTCGCCTTCGCAGAAGAGGACGTGCTCGGTCGGCGCACGCTCGTGTTCGCGCAGCGCAGCCCGAGCCTGCGGGTCACGCTCGAACGGGCGGCCGCGCAGCACGGCGACCGGCCGTACCTCGTGTTCCCGGCGCGTCCGGAGGCAGACGTGACCTTCGGGCAGGCGCGCGACCGCGTCGCGGCGCTCAGCGAGCGGCTCGTCGAACGCTACGGCGTGGCCCCGGGCGATCGCGTCGCGGTCGCCAGCGCCAACTGCGCGGAGTACGCGCTCCTGGCGTACGCCGTCGCGTCGGTCGGCGCCATCGTGGTCGGGCTCAACGGCTGGTGGACGAGCGCCGAGCTCGCCCACGGACTCGACCTGACCTCGCCGACGCTCGTCGTCGGCGACGACAAGCGCCTCGAGCGCGTCGCCGCCATCGACCCGCTCTCCGGCGCTCGGCCGGATTCTCCGCTCTCCGGCGCTCGGCCGGCGTCGTGGTCCGACCTGGCCGTGCCCTTCGCCGCCCTGTTCGACGACCTGCCCGACGGCACCGACCTCCCCTTGCCCGACGTCGCCCTGGGCGAGGACGACCCGGTCATGATCCTGTTCACCAGCGGCACGACCGGCAGGGCCAAGGGCGCCGTGCTCACCCACCGCAACCTCGGGCACATGGCGCTCTCGTCGGCGCTGGGCATGGCCCTCACGTCGCTCGGCTCGACGCTCCCGCCGCCGACCGGGCAGCCGGCGTCGATCCACGTGGCGCCCTTCTTCCACGTCTCGGGCGTCGTCCCGCTGCTGGTGTCGTCACCCGTCTTCGGCATCAAGCTGGTGTTCCCGCCGCCCGGCAGGTGGGACGAGACGCAGCACCTCGAGCTCACGCAGGCGCACGGCGTCACCAGCTGGTCGGGGGTGCCGACCCAGCTGTGGCGGATGCTCGAGCACCCCGACGTCGCCTCGTTCGACCTCAGCACCTTGCGCACCATCGGCGTCGGCGGGGCCATGCTGCCGACCGAGCTGGTGCGGGTCATCCACGAGCGTCTCCCCGGCGTCGCGGTGACCAACGGCTACGGCATGACCGAGACCATGGGCAACGGGACGCGGGCCGTCGGCCAGACCCTGCTGGATCACCCCGGCACCGTCGGCTCGGCCGAGGTCGGCATCGAGGTCCAGATCCGCGAGCCCGACGGCATCACGCCCACGCCCGACGGTGACGTCGGCGAGATCCACATCCGGGGCGCCAGCGTGTTCCTCGGCTACTGGGACGACCCCGAGGCGACGGCCGAGGCCCTCGACGACGACCGGTGGTACCGCACCGGTGACTACGGCCGGATCGAGGACGGCATGTTGCACCTCGAGTCGCGCATGCGGGACCTCATCATCCGCGGCGGCGAGAACATCTATCCGATCGAGATCGAGAACCGCCTCGTCGAGCACCCCGACATCGAGGAGGCCGCCGTCATCGGCGTCGACCACCCTCAGCTCGGCCAGGAGGTGAAGGCGGTGGTCGTCGCCCGCGACGGTGCCGTCGTCACGCTCGAGGACGTCCAGGCGTGGGTCGGTGCGGTGCTGGCGCCGTTCAAGGTGCCGGCGCACCTCGACGTCCGCGCCGAGCTGCCCACGACGGCGAGCGGCAAGGTCATGAAGCACGTGCTCGAGGCCGAAGCCAACGGTTGAACGGCACGCGCTCCTACGGCCGCCGCCGCTGCGTCGCTCAGGCCGGCGGCTGACCCGTGGCGCTCAAGCGGTTGGCCAGGTGGAGCGGTCACCCAGCTCGTCGAAGAGGCTGAGCTCGGTCTCGAGCCACGCCAGGTGCTCCTCCTCGTCGATGTGATCGGTCATCCCCGACCTGACGCGTCAGCGGGTCAGTGCACCCGTCGCCAGCACCCGACCGTGCTCGTCCACGACCTGCAACTCGCGGACCGCGTCGATCGGCGCGGGGAGCGGGCCCGACCAGCCGGCGCGATCGCCGTCGAACTCGCCGAGCTCGACGACCGAGCCGTCGGTCAGCACGACCACGCACCGGTAGGCCTCGCCGACCAGCCTGCGGTCGACCGTCATCGCCACCTGGTCGTCGGGTGACGCGTTCGAGAGCTCGGCCACGCCTGCGACCTCCGCCGTCCCCGTGGCCCTGAGGTCGACGAAGCGACCGTGGTCCGCGTCGGGCAGCAGCAGGGCACCCAGGGCCACGAGCGCGGCCACCGCCACGACGGCTGCGACCCGGTGCAGGCGGCGGTGGCGCCGAGCGCGCACGGGGATCCGGGCCGTCCGGCAGACGTCGCCGACACGCCGTTCGGACGACCAGCGCTGCACCGCCCGATCGGCGAAGCCGTCGGGCACGTCCACCGCCGGCGCCACGAGCAGCAGCGCGGCGACGTCGTCGGCGAGCCGTCGCACCTCGTCGCCGCACACGGCGCACGTCTCCGCGTGCCGCCGCACCGCGAGGCGCGCCGTCGCCGGGAGCTCCCCGAGCACGAGGTCGACGAGCGCCTGCTCGCCGACCACCCGGCACTGCCCGGTCGGGCTCATCGTCCACCCCTCGACGCGTCGGGGTGCGCAGCGCGCACCCGCAGCAGCGCGCTACGCACCCGGTCCTTCGCCGTGCCGAGGGGGATGCCCTCGTGCGCGGCGATCTGCTCGGCGGTCCGTCCGTGCCACGTCGCCAGCAGCAGCGCCCGCCGTTGGCGATCCGGCAGGCGACCGATCGTGCGGGCGACCCGACGCAGGTCGTCGCGGGCGACGACCTGATCGGACGGACCTGCGGTGCCCCCCGGGTGATCGAGGTCGTCATCGAGCGCGACCACCTCGGTCCGGCGGCGCCGCAATTCGTCGATGCCCAGGTTGCGCGTGATCGTCAGCAACCACGTCGTCACCGACCCCTTGCCGCCGTCGTACGAGCCGGCCTTCTGCCAGACGCGCACGAAGGCGTTCTGGGCGACCTCCTCGGCGAGGCCGGGGTCGCGCACGACCCGCAGGGCGGTGCCGTACACGGCGCGCTGGTGGCGCTGGACGAAGTCGCGGCACGACGCCTCGTCCCCCCTCGCGATGCCGTCGAGCAGCGCCGCGTCGTCCGGGGCTCCCGCCCGAGCACGATCCACGTCGTGGAGTACGTGCATCGTGCCCGAGCGGATCGCGGTTGCCTCCTCCGACGTGCTCAGGCCGGTGCCGTGATCGAGCCGAGCAGGCCGTGCTGCTCGTCGTCGGGCCCGGCGCTGAACAACAGCGTCGTGGGCGTCCCGGCGACGCCGTTGCCGAACAGCAGGCCCCACAGGCCGTCGATCTCGATCGGCTTGTGGTTGCCGTCGCGCAGCGTCCCGAGGAAGCGGCCCGACCTCGGGTCGAAGGCGTTGATGCGCCCGTCGCCGAAGTTGCCCACGAGGAGCGCCCCGCTGAACCGGCCGAAGCCGTCGGGTGCCTTCACGAGGCCCCACGGGGCGTTGAGCACGCCGCGCGACGCCAGCCGGCGGAGCCAGAAGCCCTCGGGGGTGAACACGTCGACGAACCCGAAGCCGGCGCCCCGCACGTCATCCTCCGCGTCGGCGTCCTGCTTGGCGTAGGTCACGTAGATGCGGCCGTCGATGGCCTGCACGCCGAACGGCGCGTAGCCCCGGGGGATGAACGGGTCACGGAACGCGAAGGGCCGGCGCACCGGCTGCAGCGAGCTGTCGAACACGTCGACCCGCCCGTTGTGGAAGTCGGTCGCGTAGATGAACGTGCCCTTCGCGGTCGTGGCGATGGCCAGGCCCTTGTAGATCGCCCCGGGCGTCGTGATGAGCGGCTGGGCCGACGTGTTCGGGACGAGCATCGGGTTCCAACCCGTGATCTGGCCCGACTCGGCGGCGAACAGGAACAGGGACGGGAGCTTGGTCGTGGTCCCCGGCTGCGTCACCTCGAAGCCGCCCTTGTCGTTGAACACCTGACCCGTCGGCGCGCCGCCGGGGATGCTCACGACGAGGGGCACCGTCATCAGCGAACCCGGGGTGGGCCCGTTGCGGTACAGCGTGCTCACGTCGGTGCCGTTGGCCGAGACCCACAACGCCGACGTCGGGCCCGCGCTCAGGCCCCACGGGTTGACCAGGTTGGGATCGACGACGGGCGCGACGCCGGCCTGGTCCGAGACGAGGCTCGTCACGGTGTAGCGGTTGCGTCCGCCGTGGTCGCCGTGGTCGCCGTGGTCGCTCTGGTCGGCGTGGCCGTAGCCGTCGTCGGCCGACGCCGGGAGCATCGTCGCTCCCAGCAGCGCCAGGCAGGCGACGACGCCGGCGAGCGCGAACCGGAGCGCGCGCGTGGGGCGCCGGGTGCGGCCGCGCCGCACCGGGTGGTTGGTGTGCATGGTGTCCTCCTCGCGGGTGGCTCCCGAGGCCACCCTCGTGGACCTACGTGCGCGTCGCCGTCCGCGATGGCATCGATCCCGCGGCGGCGGGCGCCGCAGGGGCCGCCGGGACCGACCACTAGGGTGCGCCCGGCAGCGCGACGGCCGCCGACCGCCGCATCGGAACCGGGCAGGGGTGTCTTGGACGAGGAAACGATCAGCTACCCGGCGCGCATCAGGCAGCTCGTCGCCGACGGGCCCGACGTCGTCGTGTACCGCCACCTCGGCCTCGACGGCACCACGACCGAGCTGACGTGGGACGAGCTCGATCGGCGGTCGAGCCAGCTCGCCGGCGCGCTCGCCGAGCGCGGCCTCGGTCACGGCGACCGACTCGGCATCGGGCTGCGCAACTCGCCGCAGTTCGTCCAGAGCGTCCTGGCCGCGTGGAAGCTCGGTGCGGTGCCCGTGCCGATGCGTTGGGACGTGCCTGACTGGGAGTTCGACCGCCTGCGCGACGTCATCGACGGCAAGGTCTTCGTCGGTGACGACGACGTGGCCTGGATCGACTCGACGATCGACCGGGACGTGCCGACGTTGCCCGACGTGATCGCGCCGTCGATGAACGGCATCTGCAGCAGCGGCTCGACCGGGACGCCCAAGGTCATCCTGACCCACCGCCCCGCCGTCTACTACGAGATGTACAGCACGCCCATGGCCGCCGCGTGGGGTCCCATCGCCACGCCGCAGACGATCCTCGTCCTCGGCCCGATGTACCACACCAACGGGTTCAGCACGCTCTACAGCATGCTGGGAGGCGACCGCCTCATCACGCTCGAGAAGTTCGACGCCGCCCGCGTGGTCGATGCCATCGAGCGCTTCGGCGTGTCGACCTTCATCGCCACGCCCACCATGCTCAAGCGCATCGCCGACGTGCCCGGCGTCGACGACCGCGACCTGTCGAGCATCCAGTGGATCCTCCAGGGAGCGGCGCCGATGCCCCCGTCGCTCGTCGAGCGCTGGGCCGGGCTCATCGGCGCCGATCGCATCTACATGGCCTACGGCATGACCGAGGCCATCGGCATCACCGCGCTGCGGGGCGACGAGTGGCTGACGCACCGCGGCAGCGTCGGCAAGGGCCACCGAGGGACCGAGGTGCGCATCCTCGACGCCGATGGCACCGACGCGCGCCCCGGTGAGATCGGCGACATCTACCTGCGGTCGCCGTCCTACGGCGGCTCGACGTACCTCGGCGCCAGCCGGCTGGTCACGACGGACGACGGCTTCTCGACCGTGGGCGACATGGGGTGGGTCGACGAGGACGGCTACCTCTACCTCGCCGACCGTCGCGTCGACCTGATCATCAGCGGCGGCGCCAACGTCTTCCCCGCCGAGGTCGAGGCCGCCCTGATCGACCACCCGAAGGTGGCCGACGTCGTCGTCATCGGGCTCAAGGACGAGGAGTGGGGTCGGCGCGTGCACGCCGTCCTGCAGGCGCGCGACCCCGCCGATCCGCCGACGCTGGACGACGTGGTCGCCTACGCGAAGTCGCGGCTGGCGCCGTACAAGGTGCCCAAGTCGATCGAGGTCCTCGACGAGATCCCCCGCAGCGCGGCGACCAAGGTCAACCGCGGGGCCCTCGTCGAAGCCCGGGGCGGCTGATCCCGTTCCGACGGGCGGAGCGGCTCGCCGCCCGCGGCTCACGGTGCGCCACCTTCGCTGAGAGGCCGCGCACGCCGGTCGTTCGCCCGGGGTTGCCGCTGTTCGCTTGTCGTTGACGAACGGGACACCGGAGGGCAACAGAGGTCGTGTTCGCTGGCCGCCATGACCGGTGCGCCCGACGGCTCGACCCCCTCCACGCCCGCATCCGACCGCCCCACGCTCGTCGTGGTCGGGCACGGTATGGTGGGCCACAAGCTGCTCGAGGCGCTCGTCGAGCTGGGGGGCACCGAGGCCTGGAACGTCGTCACGTTCTGCGAGGAGCCCCGGCTCGCCTACGACCGCGTCGGACTCAGCTCGTACTTCTCGGGCTCCTCGCCCGAGGACCTCTCGCTCGTCGCCGACGGCTTCTTCGAGGAGAGCGGCATCACCGTCCACGTCGGCGACCGGGCCGTCGGGATCGACCGCAGCACGCGCACGGTGTCGTCCGCCCGGGGCGTGGTCGTGCCCTACGACAAGGTCGTGCTGGCCACGGGCTCGTACCCGTTCGTGCCGCCCATCACCGGCGGCGACGCCGACGGCACCTTCGTCTACCGCACGATCGACGACCTCCAGGCCATCGAGTCCTGGGCGGCACGCGACCACGTGCGGGTGGGCACGGTGATCGGCGGTGGCCTGCTCGGGCTCGAGGCGGCCAACGCGCTGGTCAACCTCGGCCTCGAGACCCACGTCGTCGAGTTCGCCCCCCGCCTCATGGCCGTGCAGGTCGACGCCGGTGGCGGGCGGGCGCTGCAGGCCCGCATCGAGGACCTCGGGATCGGCGTCCACACGGGCCACGCCACGACCGAGGTCCACGCCGACACGGACGGGCGGGTGACCGGCCTGTCGTTCGCGGCCGACGAGCACGACGACCTGAAGACCGACCTGCTCGTGTACTCGGCGGGCATCCGGCCCCGCGACGACCTCGCCCGTGCCTGCGGGCTCGAGGTGCACGAGCGCGGCGGCATCGTCGTGGACGAGCAGCTGCGCACCAGCGATCACGACATCTACGCCATCGGTGAGTGCGCGCTGGTGGCCGGGCGCATCTACGGCCTCGTCGCCCCCGGCTACGACATGGCCCGCGCGGTGGCCCGTGCGCTGTCGGCCGACGACGAGCGCGCCGCGACGACGTTCACGGGCGCCGACATGAGCACCAAGCTCAAGCTCCTCGGTGTCGACGTGGCCAGCTTCGGCGACGCCCACGCCACGTCCGAAGGCGCCCGCGAGATCGTCTACGACCACGCCGTGGACGGCTTGTACAAGAAGCTCGTGGTCACCGCCGAGGGCGACCGGGTGCTCGGCGGCGTGCTCGTCGGCGACGCCTCCGCCTACGGCACGCTCTTGCAGATGGCCAAGGGCGACATGCCCACGCCCGAGCAGCCCGAGGCGCTGATCCTGCCCGACCTCGGCGGCGGCGCACCGTCCGTCGGCGTCGGCGCCATGGCGGAGACCGCCACCGTGTGCTCGTGCGAGAACGTCAGCAAGGGCACGATCTGCTCGGCCATCGCCGGGGGCGACCACTTCATCGGCGAGCTCAAGGCGTCGACCAAGGCCGGCACCGGCTGCGGCGGCTGCATCCCGCTGGTCAACGAGCTCATCAAGCACGAGCTGACGGCCGCGGGCATCGAGGTCAGCAAGGCCGTGTGCGAGCACTTCGACCTGTGCCGCCAGGACCTGTTCCACCTCGTGCGGGTCAACGGCTACACGTCGTTCCGCGAGGTCCTCGACAACCACGGCACCGGGAGCGGCTGCGACATCTGCAAGCCGCTCGTGGCGTCGATCCTCGCCTCGCTGGCCAACGGCTACGTGCTCGGCGGCGAGCAGGCGGCCCTGCAGGACACCAACGACCACTTCCTCGCCAACATGCAGAAGGACGGGTCCTACTCGGTCGTGCCCCGCATGCCCGGCGGCGAGGTGACGCCCGAGGGCCTCATCGCCATCGGCGAGGTCGCCCGCGACTTCGGTCTGTACACCAAGCTCACCGGGGGCCAACGCATCGACCTGTTCGGCGCCCGCGTCGATCAGCTGCCCGAGGTCTGGCGGCGCCTCGTCGATGCCGGCTTCGAGTCCGGTCACGCGTACGGCAAGGCACTGCGCACGGTGAAGTCGTGCGTCGGCTCGACCTGGTGCCGCTACGGCGTGCAGGACTCGGTGGGCATGGCCATCAAGCTCGAGCTGCGCTACCGGGGCCTGCGGGCGCCGCACAAGATCAAGTCGGCCGTGTCGGGGTGCTCGCGCGAGTGCGCCGAGGCGCAGAGCAAGGACTTCGGCGTGATCGCCACCGAGCGGGGGTGGAACCTGTACCTCGGCGGCAACGGCGGGCAGCGTCCCCGTCACGCCGTCCTCTTCGCCGAGGACCTCGACGACGACACGCTGATCGCGTACATCGACCGCTATCTCATGTACTACATCCGCACGGCGGACCGCCTCGAGCGCACCGCCAACTGGCTCGAGAAGCTCGAGGGCGGCATCGACCACCTCGAGCGGGTGATCGTCCACGACGAGCTGGGCATCTGCGCCGAGCTCGAAGCCGACATGCAACGGCACGTCGACAACTACGAGTGCGAGTGGAAGGCGACGATCGAGGACCCCGAGAAGGTGCGGCGGTTCGTCTCGTTCGTGAACGCCCCCGACGAGCCCGACCCGACGATCGTCTTCGTCGAGGAGCGCGGCCAGATCCGTCCGGCGCGGGCCGACGAGCGCGAGCTCGCTGCGGTCGGTGCGTCGGTTGCCGACGAGGTGGAGGTCACCATCCGATGACACTGCTCGACCACGGGAGCACGGCCACCGCGGTGGCCGACTGGGTGGACGTGTGCGCGTTCGACGAGCTCCAACCCGATCGCGGGGTGTGCGCGCTCGTCGACGGCGAGCCCGTGGCGGTGTTCCGCTGCCTCCCCGACCACTCGCTCTACGCCATCGGCAACGTCGATCCGTACAGCGGTTCGTCGGTGCTGTCGCGCGGCATCGTCGGTTCGATCGGCGAGCGCCCGGTCGTCGTGTCGCCGCTGTTCAAGCAGCGCTTCGACCTGCGCAGCGGCGAGGCCATCGACGATCCCGACACCCGGGTCGTTGTGCACGACGTGCGCTGCGTCGACGGTGTGGTGCAGGTGGCACGCGGCTCGATCGACCTCCGTCCGTCGGCGACCTGAAGCCGCCCCGGGCCGTCACGGGCGACCCCGTGGTCGTCCCACAAGGGTCCAGCGCGGTGGCTGGACGGCATCGCCGAGGTGGACGTGAGGTGACGCACAGCGGCGCGCTGCGATCGATGTCACAAAGAGGTTCCTGACGTCTCACTGCTGGGAAACCACGACGAAACGGCGCCGAAACACAGGCTCGTCACGATCGTGCGGTGACCTTGGCGCAGCGAGGATCAGGATCTGACCCCACCGGTGACGTCGCGGTCGCGACCAAGCTGGGTCCCCTCGCGGGCTACACGATCGGGATCACCGCCGACCGGCGCTGGCAGGAGCAGGCCGAGCTGCTCGAGCGGCGCGGCGCCCGCGTCGTGCACGGGCCGACGATCCGCACGCTGCCGTTGGGAGAGGAGGCCGACCTCCGGGTCGCCACCGAGGCGCTGGTCGCCGAGCCCCCCGACGCCATCCTGCTCATCACGGGGTTGGGCACGCGCGGCTGGTTCGCCGGCGCCGAGAGCCTGAACCTCGGCGAGGCGCTGCACGCCGCGCTGCGCTCGGCGGCCCTGTACGCCCGCGGCCCCAAAGCCGCGGGGGCAGCGGTCACCGCGGGGCTCGACGTCCGCTGGAAGGCGCCCAACTCGCTCACGTCCGAGCTGCTCGCGCGCCTCGTCGCCGACCGCGACGCCGGGCTGCTGGCCGGCAACCGGGTCGCCGTGCAGCTGGACGGGTCGAGCGAGTCGTGGGTGCAGGACGCGCTCGTCGACGCCGGCTTCGACGTCGTGGCCGTGCCCGTGTACCGCTGGACGTTGCCCGTCGACCCGCAGCCCGCGCTGCGCATGGTCCAGTCGGTCGCCGACCGCAGCATCGACGCGGTCACGTTCACGTCGGGCCCCGCCGTCGCCAACTTCTTCACGCTGGCCGACGACGAGGGGTTGGTCGACGACGTCCTGGCGGCGTGCAACCGGGGGTCGGTGGCGACGGTGTGCGTCGGTCCGGTGTGCGGTGCCCGCGCCCGGTCCCACGGGATCGAGCACACCATCGAGCCCATCCATCCGCGCCTCGGCGCGATGGTGCAGGCATGCGCGTCGACCTTCGCCGGGCACAGCCGCGTGCTGCGCTTCGGCGGCCACGACGTCACGGTCCAGGGCCGCTTCGTGCTCGTCGATGGCGGCGAGCCGATCTCGCTGTCGGACCGCGAGCGGGGCGTGCTCGAGGTGCTCGCCACCAAGCCCGGCGCCGTGCAGTCGAAGGCGACCCTGCTCAAGAGCGTCTGGGGGAGCGCGGAGAACGACGAGCACGTGGTCGAGGTCACCGTGGGCCGGCTGCGCCAGCGACTCGGCACGGCGGGCACGGCGGTCGAGACCGTCGTCCGCCGTGGCTACCGCATCTCGCCCGATTGACCGC
>Ga0075364_10001365_pt1 | contig 13166 bp, 13 predicted proteins | sample EndMetdeltDD1764_FD_71517 | JGI IMG/M metagenome (GOLD analysis project Ga0075364, IMG submission 71517) | Populus endosphere microbial communities from Tennessee, USA - Endosphere MetaG P. deltoides DD176-4 | ecosystem: Host-associated > Plants > Roots > Endosphere | place: USA: Tennessee... | reverse complement strand
CGCAGGCCGACGGCTTCATCGCCACGCTGGAGGATTTGCGCGGCCGCAAGGCCTATGGCGCCCACGTCGGCGAGCGCGGCGTCAAGCTGTCCGGCGGCCAGCGCCAGCGCGTCGCCATCGCCCGCGTGCTCCTGAAGAATGCGCCGATCCTGATCCTCGACGAGGCAACGAGTGCGCTCGACTCGGAGGTGGAACTCGCCATCCAGGAGCAGCTCTACAACCTGATGACCGGCAAGACGGTGATCGCCATCGCCCACCGCCTGTCGACCATTGCCGCCATGGACCGCCTCGTCATCATGGACCAGGGCCGCATCATCGAGCAGGGCAGCCACAACGACCTATTGAAGCGCGGCGGCCTCTACGCCGGCCTCTGGTCGCACCAGTCCGGCGGCTTCCTCGCCAAGGAGGCGGCGGAGTAGTCCAGGGCGGTCGGCTGACCGCCCCGGCTGGCGTCACGCAACCCGCCGTCCGGTTCCGCCCGATGGCGCGATGCGCTGGCCGATCGCGCGCACGACCCAGTAGAGAAGGGCCGCCTGCATCAGCGAGGCGATCAGGCGCGGTGTCAGCAGCTCACCCCAGGTATAGGCCTGGGTGGCGAGGCTGATGAGCGTCTCGGACAAGACTGTGGTGATCCCTGCCGCCACGATGATGGGCAGTGGACCGCGGTAGAAGCAGAGGACGGCCAGCACGATCGCCGCTTGCACGGGGTCGAGGAAAGCCGTCGGGATGAACGCGAGCATTGTCATGTCGCACCTCCAGAATCATTTGCGGAGGAGCAGGCGTGATTCGTGCGTCCAAATTGTGGGCTATACGGAGTATGTGCTGACGGATGCAGGATGGTTGTTGTAAGCAAGCAGATTTGCGGCCGATCGCATCTCGTAGGGTGCAATAGGCGTCAGCCGTATCGCACCGATTGAACCGTGCAGCGGTGCAATACGGCTTCGCCTATTGCACCCTACGCCCCCCTCTTCCCCTCCATCCGCGCAACGGTGCAATCGGAGGCACGCCGTCGATTCGTGCGTGCCGCGGACGCCCCACCGGACCAAGTCGCTGGACGCATCGGGTGGAGGTGACCAGCGGCGAGTCTGTCAACCTCTCCTTGACAAGGCCCCGATCCACGCGCACCTTGCCTGTCAAGCTCATGTTGACAGGAGATGAGCATGGCCATCGTGAAGAAGGTGAAGCAGGTCGCATCCCGCCTGCGCGCGCGAGCCAAGCCTCGGCGCAAACAGCTGAACCCCACGCTGCACTGCTCGTTTTGCGGCAAGACCCAGCACGCGGTCGAGAAGCTGATCGCCGGACCCGCCGTCTTCATCTGCAACGAGTGTGTCGCCATCTGCAATCAGTACATCGACGCGCCGGTCGATGCGCCGAAACCGAAGTCCGCGGTCCCCAGCATCCAGGATCTGGAGTCGCTGCCGAACGAGCGGCTGATCCGCTGGCTGGCGACGGAGGCAGCCCTGCACGAGCACACCGGTAGCGGATTGCAGAGCATTGTCGACGTCCTGCGCGAGCGCGAGGTGTCCTGGGCCGTTATCGGCCAGGCACTCGGTATCTCCCGCCAGGCGGCCTGGGACCGCTTCTCCTGAGGGTTGCGAAAGGTTGAAGCCCATGACCATCGAACGCCAGCAGGACGTGACGCCCGCCGTGGTCCGCGTCATGGAGCAGACGCCCGATCCCCGGCTGCGCGAGATCATGCTGTCGCTGGTCAAGCACCTGCACGCCTTCGTGCGCGACGTGCGCCTCACCGAAGCTGAGTTCCGCGATGCCACCTCGCTCATCAACGAGATTGGCCGGCTCTCCAACGACACCCACAACGAAGCCGTGCTGATGGCCGGCTCGCTCGGCGTCTCATCGCTCGTGTGCCTGCTCAACAACGGCGACAGCGGCAACACCGAGACCACCCAATCGCTGCTCGGCCCCTTCTGGCGCCTCAACTCGCCGCGCGTCGCCAACGGTGGATCGATCGTGCGCTCCGACACGCCGGGCGAGCCGCTGTTCGTCACCGGCGTCGTGCGTGACAAGGCCGGCCACCCCGTGCGCGACGCCGAGGTCGACGTCTGGCACTCCTCGCCGGTCGGGCTGTACGAGAACCAGGACCCCGGCCAGGCCGACATGAACCTGCGCGGCAAGCTCACCAGCGATGCCGACGGCCGCTTCTGGTTTCGCACCATCAAGATGGCCGGCTATCCGATCCCGACCGACGGCGTGGTCGGCCGCCTCCTACAGGCCCAGGGCCGCCACGCCTACCGGCCGGCACACCTGCACGCCCTGATCTACAAGCCGGGTTTCAAGGTGCTCATTTCGCAGGTCTACGACCGCCACGACCCACACATCGACACGGACGCCCAGTTCGGCGTCACCAAGGCCCTGCTCGGCGACTTCATCCGCCACGACGAGCCGCACCCCAGCGCGGCGGTCGCCCCCTGGTACGCGCTCGACTACACCTACGTCATGGAACCGGGCGAAGCCGTCCTGCCCAAGCCGCCGATCAAGTAGGCTCCGGCATCCCGAGCCTACGGGCAGGGCAGGATAGAACCGCTCGGAAGTTTCCCTGACGGGATTTTTTCGGCGGCGCAGCGCCGTTTTAGCCGTTCTGCATCTCGTGCCAAAAAGAAATCGACCTCTTCAGACGAGAAGTATCTATCGTTGTAATCCAGCGGTGACGGGAAGGGCAGATCTGGATTGACCTTGTACTGACGGACGAAATTTCGGGTTATGATAAAACGCCTAACCTCGGACCTGTCGCGATCGGCCGCCAGGCTATCGAGCGTGAAATTGCCGACTTTGTCTCCGATAATTTGCGTGATCGTGGGCGATTTCGGATCGAAGCCAATTTTGACGAGATAAGCGATGGTGTCTGGCTGCAATTCGGCGGCCAATCCGGCAGCGGAAAGGCCAATCGTGAAAGTCAGTGCCATGACAGTGCGTCGCACGATGTGTCCCCTCACTCGAGACAGGTCCGAGCCGATCCGACTTCCGGTCTACGCCCAATTGGCGGCATCGTAACGGCCCAAACGAGTGCTTCATAGAGGCCAAAATCCGATCTTCGCAAACGCGGGCGGATGTCCGAGTCGGGTCAAATCTTGCCGGTCTGCCGTCGACAAACGCACGGCAAGGCTCCTGGTCCCGCCGCGACGCGAAACTGGGCACTGGCAGTTATGACCATGTCTATGACTTCACGGGCAATGCCGTGCTTCAACGAGTTCAACACCGGGGCCGCTAATGCGGCTTGCCGGGCGCCCCGTCGTCCGGTGCGCTGGCCGTCTCACCCTCGCCCACCAGGCGCGTGCGACGCAGCGCGCCGCTCTGCTCCAGGATCGGATAGGCGACGGATGCGATGTGCGCCGCGATCCGCTTCAAGTCGCGGGCGATGTCGATGTGCAGCGAGCTGGTCTCGATGCTCTGCGTCCGCCCCTCGCGCAGCCGCCGCAAGTGGTTGTCGGTCGCGGCCTGCTCGAGGTCGCGCATGCGATCCTTGGCGGCCAGCAGCATGCGCGCCGAGTTCTGGTCGCCCAGCATGAACACGCTGGTGGCGAGCCGCAGGTCGTCGAGCAGGCTCTGGTGCATGCCGGCGATCTCCTGCAGGCCCTCCTCCGAGAACGACAGCCGCTGCCTGATCTTCTTGGCGGCGATCTCGCGTAGGCTCTTGTCGAGAATGTCGCCCACGTGCTCCAGGTTGATGGTGAAGGCGAGGATGTCCGAGCAGCGCTTGGCGTCGGTCTCGGTCAGACCATCTTCCCGGCTCACCGCGGTCAGGTGCAACTTCACGGCGTTGTGCAGGCGATCGAGCGTGTCGTCCATCGCCGCCAGCTTGGCCAGCAGCTTGCGATCGTCGTTCTGCAGGGCTTCGAGAAACATGCGCAGCATGGACTCGACGATGTCGACCATGCGCAGCACTTCGCGAGCCGCATCCGCCAATGCGATGGTCGGCGTGCCGAGCGCCGCCGCGTTGATGTATTGCGGTCGCGCCGGATCGTTGGAGACCGGCGCCGATGGCAGCATTTGCGTGCACAGCTTGGCCAGCGGGTCCAGCAGGCCGATGAAGATCAGGGCGAGCACCAGGTTGAACAGGGTGTGGAAGTCCGCCACCTGCCGGGCGGGACTCGCCTCGAGCGCAGCCATCGCCTGCGTCAGCCACGGCAGCAGCGGAATGGCGACGACACAGCCGGCACCGCGCACGACCAGGTTGCCGAGTGCCAGGCGCTTGGCCGCGGTGCTGGTGCCGGCCGCGAAGTACTGCGGAATGACGCCGCCGAGGTTGGCGCCCAGCACCAGGGCCAGCGCGGCATCGGGTGGCACGATGTGCTGCGCCGCCAACGTCATGATCAGGATCACCACGGCCACGCTCGAATAGGCCGCCCAGGTCAGCAGCGCCGCGATCGCCACGTCGATGACCGGATCGCCGGACACCATCGCGAACAGGCCACGTAGCGCCTTGGCCTTTTCCACGGGCTCGATGGTGGTGATGATCAGGCTCAACGCCAGCAGAATGAGACCGATGCCGATGCCGACCCGGCCCAGGTCGCGCGTGCGCGTCTTGCCGCCCTTGTTGAAGGCGATCAGTCCCCCCAGCACGAACAGTGGCGCCAGCGCCGCGACGTTGAACGTCAGCAGCTGCACGATCAGCGTCGTGCCGACATTGGCGCCGAGCGTCACGGCCAGCGCCGGCACCAGCGTCATGAAGCCGGTGGCGATGAAGCTGGTGGTCATCAGGGCGGTGGCGGTGCTGCTCTGCAGCAGGGCCGTGATGCCCATGCCCGCCAGGAAGGCCTTCCAGCGGCTGTTGAGGCCGACGCCCAGCATCTGCCGCAGGTTGCCGCCGTAGGCGCGCACGATGCCCGAGTGCACCATGTGCATGCCCCACAGCAGCAGCGCCACGAAGCCTGCGAGCTGAAGCAGTATGGAGGTTGCCGGCATTGGCTGGCCTTCCCTCGTTACAAAAGTGTCAAACGGCAGTAAGCCGAACCCGCGGTCACCGCAAGCCGTTCCTTCCTGTGCTCGACTGGACAATTGCGCAGCTGCAGCGCAAAAAGCTGGACGATCGGGGTGCGGTGCCGGACAATTGCGGCACTGCGGGGACCAAGGAGACGGCAATGGATAGCGTGTGGTTCGTGGCTTGGAAGGCGATGCGCATCGTCAGGTGGGCGCTGTGGCTTGGCTACATTGGCTACAGCCTGTACTTCATCTCCGACCGGGCGCCGCACCTCACGCAGTTCGGCCACCTCAAGCACTCCGCGGAAATCTTCATGTTCGGACTGCCCTTGGCTGCCGTGTTCGCAGGCTTCATGGAGCTGGCGCTGCGCGGACGGTTGAGCGAGCCCATGAGCCACGCCGGTCGCTGAGCTCTGCGAAAACGGCCAGGCAGCAGCGAGGCGCGCTGCGTGCCTTGCACGAGGCGGTCAATACATCCCGCGGCGCGCCATCTCGGCACCCTGCCGCTCGCTTTCCTCCTGCGACAGCCCCTCGACCTGATCGGCGAGCATCGTGCCGTAGCTCGGCAGCATCGACCGGTTGACGTGTTTCGATGGGTCCCAGAGCGCCGCGCGGTTGACGGCCTTGGCACAGTGCAGGTAGGCCTCGCGTACCTCGATCAGCAGCCCGAACTTGGGTGCGCGACCCTGCACGGCCGACGCCGCCAGCACGCCCGCATCGTTCGTCACCCGCGCCAGGCCGTTGATGCGCAGCACCTCCGACATGCCGGGCACCATGAACAGCATGCCGATGCGCGGATTGGCGAAAACGTTGGCATAGCTGTCGAACCGGTTGTTGCCGATGCGGTCGGGCAGCAGGATGTGGCGGTCGTCCAGCACGCGCACGAAGCCGGCCGGATCGCCGCGCGGGGAGACGTCCGCGCCATCCGCTCCTTGCGTGCCGATCACGCAGAAGGTGGCGTGCTGCAGGATGGTCCGGCAGTGCTTGTCGAGCCGGCGCAGCACCTTGCCGGTTGCCCGCGACATGGGCTTGGGATGAGCCTCCCGCACCGTGTCCATGGCCGCGACATAGCTGATTGAGCTTGGATCGAACTCCGGTTCGCTCATGGCGTTGCGTCCCTTGCCTGCCCCTGCTGCCGGCGAGACGGAAGCGTCAGACCTTCCGCAGCAGCTGCAGCATCATGCCGTCGTACTGGAAGTCGGCGTACTGGTGGTAGAGGTAATTGCGGTCCCTGAACTCCTTTTGCGACTTGTAGATCGCCGCAAAGGCCTCGTTGGACCCCATCAGGCCGGCATAGTGCTCCTGCGCCGCCCCATACATGGTCTGCACGATCTGCGGCGAGAACACCGAGACGTTGACGCCCGAGGCTACCAGCCGCAGCAGCGCCTCCGAGTTCTTGGTGTCGTAGTGCGCCAGCATGCTGGTCGTGGTTGCCTGCGCCGCCACTTCCACCGCCTTCTTGTAGAGCGGCGGCAGCTCCGCCCACTTGGCCGTGTTGGCGATCACGTGGAATACGGTGCCGCCCTCCTGCCAGCCGGGGGTGTAGTAGTTCTTGGCGACTTTGCTCAAGCCCAGCTTCTCGTCGTCGTAGGGACCGATGTACTCGACGGCATCGATCGCCCCGCGTTCGAGCGCCGGATAGATGTCGCCCGGCGCGATCTGCTGCGGCACCACGCCGACACGTGTGGCGATGGCGCCCGCCAGACCGGCGATGCGCATCTTGAGGCCCTTCAGATCGTCCGTGGTGTTGATAGGCGTGCGGAACCAGCCGCCCCACTGCATGCCGGTATTGCCGCACGGGAAGCCGATGACGTTGTGCTTGGCCAGGAAGCCGTTGAACATGTCGTTGCCGCCCGCGTGATAGAACCAGCCGTGCTGCTGGCGCGGGTTGAGCATGAACGGCACCGCTGCCCCCAGCGCGAACGTCGGATCCTTGCCGACGTAGAACAGCATGCCGGTGTAGGCCATCTCGACGGCGCCGCTCTGCACCGAGTCGAGCGCCTGCAGACCGGGCACGATCTCGCCGGCGGAGAACTGCTGGATCTGGAAGCGGCCTTCCGTCAACTCGGACACGTAGCGGCTGAACAGCTCGCCGGCACCGTAGGTGATGTCGAGGGTCTTGGTGAAGCTCGACGTCATGCGCCAGCGGATCTGTGGCGCACTCTGGGCAATGGCTGGGGCACTGATCAGCGTGCCTGCCGCTGCGCCCGCGCCGAGTTTCAAAAGTGTTCTTCTGTGCATGACTTGCCTCACCGAACTGACACCGACTCTACCGTGACGTCAGCAAGCCATGTGCCAGATCTGCGAATTGCGGCGCCGTACGCGAAACGCATCTTGGCGTCGGCACACCAGGCAGGCCGAGGGCAGATCGTGGGCAGTGGCCGCGCCCTTCGTGCCCAACCGCGCGGCAGTTTCCAAATTGCGGCGGCTTGCGCCGGCCGGTGTTTGCCGTGACTATTCGCGGCATGAAGCAGCGCCATGAGCCGTCGCGGTTCGGCATCGTCATCTACGAGGACGTCGAGCCGATCGATATCGGTGGCACGGTCGGCGTCGTCTCGATGGCGCGCCGGGTGCTGCCGGCCATCGAGAGCGTCACCATCGCCGCACGACCGGGCATCGTACGCCTGGCCGGCGGCCTCTCCGTGGTGGCCGGCTTCGGCTTCGCCGATCATCCGCCTTGCGACTGTTTCGTGGTGTGCGGCGGGCCAGGCTGGCAGGCACAGATCAGCGATCCGGACATGCTGGCATTCCTGCGCCGCTTGCCCGCCGGCGCCGCCGCCTCGGTTTGCACGGGCGGTCTCATCCTCGCTGCGGCCGGTCTCCTCGACGGACGACGTGCAACCACGCGCCGGCACGCCGCCGGCGCTGAGCCCGCCGCGCCCCTCACCCGTCTCGGCACGCTCGCTGCAGCCGTCGAGCCTGTCGAAGCGGCCATTGTCGAGGATCGCGGCGTCGTCACCAGCGGTGGCGTCTCGCTGGCCATCGACGGCATGCTCTACCTGATCGGCCGCCTCTACGGGGAAGCAGCACGCGACGAGATTGCCCGGCTCATCGAATACGACCGCGCCTTCCAGGCAAATCGAGCCGCACTCGGCCACTCCATCTCATGATAGTCTCCGCGCGTTCAGGCCGGGTTCAGCCGAACCCTTTAGATTGCGCGACGTCGATAGTGTAGGCCGCAGACTGCCATGCAAAATTCCGATCGAGGCGCCGCGGGCCTGCTTTCACTAAGACTGTCCGCACTATGGCGTGTTGCCCACGTCGCTGCGCAATCGCGCACGCACCTCGTGGTGTTGGCTTGCAGCGCAGCCGTAGCGGCCATCGCCTTCTATTTCTGGTTCATGGAAGGCTGCGGACCGGTCGAGATTGCGTTCGCGACCGCCATCTCGCTCGCCGTTGCCGCTGCTATTGCCTTCGTGTGTCGCCGGGTTCTGCCAGCTCTCGCCCTCACCATGGCGATGATCGGCGTCGTCGCGGTGATCTCCTCCGCCAAGCAGCAGGTGCGCGAGACGATCCTGCATGCTTATGACGTCGTCGCCGTTCTCAAATCCGGCCTCGGCCTGCACGAGACCTGGCACGACTACCGCGACACGCTGCTTGGCGTGACCATTGCAGTCGTTGCCGCCGGCGCCGCGACCTGGCTCGCCACGCTTATCGACAAAGCTCGTGTTCCACGCCGGTGGTCTGCTTGCTGCTTCATCCTGCTGGCGGGCCTGGCCTGGGCCGCCGACCAGGAGCGCGGGCCGCGGCGTCACACGGAGTTCTATTTCGAGAACGCCTACGTCAGCAATTTCTATTCCTCCTGGTCGGAGACGGCGCGCGCGCTGTGGCGCGGCACCCTGATCGAAGCGGATCGACCCGGCCCGACGTCGTCGCAGATCCTCTCGCTCGTGCCGCCGGCGACCTGCACGCCGACGGCCAAAGCGCCGCACATCATTCTGATCCATCACGAGTCGGCGGTGCAGCCATCCCTGTTCCCCGCGCTCGACTACGACCGCAGCCTCGATGCCTTCTTCCGCTCCGCCGACGGCAGGTTCAACAAGCTGCGCGTCGAGACGTTCGGCGGCGCGTCCTGGCTCACCGAATTCTCGGTCCTGACCGGCGTTGCCACTCAGTCGTTCGCCGGCATGAACCAGCTCGCGCAGCAGGTCATGACCGGCGGCATACGGGACAGCCTGCCGCAGACCTTGGCTCGCTGCGGATACCGCAATGTTATGTTCTATCCGATGCTTCGCCACTTCCTCGGCGCCGGCCGCTTCTTCGACTCGGTCGGCTTCGACAAGATCTTCGACGCCAAGGCTCAACAAGCCAAGCTGCCGAACGAGCGCGACCGCTTCTACTACGCCAACGCGCTCGATGAGATCGGCCGACACCTGCAGTCCTCGTCGCAGCGGCTGTTCCTGTACGTGCAGACCATGGCCACCCACGGTCCCTACGACTACGCCTACAGCCCGGAGGTCGCGGTGCCTGGCGGCGGGCCCGGCACACCGCCCGAGACCGGCGAATACCTGCGGCGCCTGGCCATGTCCCGCATGGACTACACCTTCCTGCGTTCGGAGTTGACGCGTCGCTTTCCCGGCGAAGCCTTCCTGATCGTGCGCTACGGTGATCACCAGCCTACGGCCGTGCAGAGCCTGCTCGGATTCGGCGACGACGCATCCATCGAGGACATCATGGCGAGCGGCAACGAGGCGGCCCGCGTCACCTACTACGCCATCGACGCCGTGCGCTATCGCCCGCCATCGGTGCCGGCGGTCGAAAAGCTCGATGTCGCCTACCTGGGCGCCGTCGTTCTGGAATCCGCGGACGTGCCGCTGCCGCCGTCCTACCGCGAGCGCAAGCGGCTGATGATGCTGTGCAACGGCCGCTATCACGACTGCCCGGAGCAGCAGCAGATCCTGCGCTTCCACCGCAGCCTGATCGACGCCGGCCTCATCAAGGCCTTCTAAGGTCTTTTTGATTCTGATCGATCCGCGCCATCGTCGCTGCCACGAGCCTGGCTCGCCCTTTACGTCCGCCACGCCACCCACGCATAGTGCCGGCCCAGCAGGAGCACCGAGCGTATGCAAGCCGACGCAGCCCACCGTCCCACCGCCGTGCCTTGGCCGCCCATTCTGTTTGCTGGCGCGCTCGGCGCTGCGATCCTGCTGGGCCGCCTCTTTCCACTGTCCTGGCCCGGCGTGGACGATACGGCAGCACAGGTGGTGGGCTACGCGTTCGGCTTGGCCGGGCTGGCGCTGACCGCCTGGGGGCTCATCACCCTGTATCGCGCCAACACCAACATCCTGCCGCACAAAGGCGCCGACCGCCTGATCACGCGAGGCGCCTTCCGCTTTCGCCGCAATCCGATCTACATGGGCGAGGCATTGCTGCTGCTGGGCTTGGCGCAGGCATCGGCCAACATCTGGTTCGCCATCATGGCGCCGGTGTTCGCTCTTGCTATTCTGGGGCTGGCGATTCTCCCGGAGGAGCGCCATCTGGAGGCGCGCTTCGGCGAGGACTACCTGGATTATAAAGCCCGCACGCGGCGCTGGTTCTGAAGACGGTCGGTCATGGCGCGAGACGAGCGCGACGAAGAGCAGGAATTTCTGGCGGAGCTGGCGGCCCGCACCGGCCGCAGCCTCGCGGACTGGATGGCGGCCATCACCGCCCAGGGCTTCGCCGACAAGAACGAGACCATCGACTGGCTGCGGCGCGAGGGCTTCCCGTTCGCGCGCGCCTCCTGGCTGGAGCGCATCCACTCCAACGGCGGGCGTCCGATCTACGAGCACGCAGCCCCGCGCAGGCCCGAGGCCGAGACGCCGGTCGCACCTGCCAGGCCCGTCATCCGCAAGGTCGAGGCCCAGAAGCCGCTCGGCACCGACGAGGCGGCGCTGTACGAAAAGCTGCTGGCCGCCGGCAAGGGCTATCGCCCGCTCTACCTGATGCTCGAGGCGGAGATGCGCAAGGCGTTGCCCGGCCTGCTGATCCTGCCCCGGACCAGCTACCTCTCGATCGGCGCGCCCAAGGAGTTCGCGGCCGTCACCTTGCACAGCGCCGAGGTGCGCCTCGGGCTCGATCTGGGCGACCGCCCGTTCGACCCGCAACTGCAGAAATCCAAGCTCAAGGGCCCCGGCACGGCCATCACCCACATGGTTATTCTGACCGACGCTCGGCAGGTGGATGGCACCCTGCTGGCCCTGCTGTCCGCGGCCAATGCCAGGGTGAACACCTAGGTAATCCGGGCACCATGGAAAAGCCCCAATCCGCACCCCATCTCATTGGTAATTAAGGGAGGTGCGGGGTTATGCACATCATCGCTCGCGGTTCGGTTTCCGCGCTGGCTCTCGGCCTCGCGGCAGGCACATTCGCGGCCGCCGCCGTGGCCCAGACGGCCAGCCGCGACGGCATCGGCGACCTGCTGAAGCGCCCGGCCGACGCCACGCAATTGGCCCAGTCGCAAGCCGGCGGCCAGAAGGCTGTGCCCGGTGCATCGACAACCACCGGCCCCACGCAAGCCGCGCCGGACAAGGCCGCTCCCGAAAAAGACGTGCGCGAGGGCGACCCCGGCTACGAGCAGGCGCAGCGCCTGATGAAGGCGGTCGACGCCATCCTGCAGGACACCGCCAAGAATCGCGGCGAGGCCAAGAAGCTGCCCGCCGAGGGCGACTTCCTCATGAAGCCGCTGTGGACGGAGACGCGCGAGGACCGCGAGAAAAAGATTCGCGACCTGCTCGACGCGGCCATGGGCATCGTCACCGACGTGCCCGTCGTAGATGTGCAGAAGAAGATCGAAGGCCTGCGCAAGAACATCCGCGAACTCGACGACCGCATCGTCAAGCTGCGCGAGAAGCAGATCAGTGCGCCCAAGGACGGCATGCTGCCGGGCTACATCACCGATACGGTCGACAGCCTGGGCAAGGACATCGAGGAGTCCAAGAAGCGCATCGAGGGCAACCGCGAGGAGATCGCCAAGGCCAAGAGCGAGATCCAGGCGGCGCTCAACAAGGCCGGCATCCAGCTGGCACCCGAGCAGGTCGACCTGCTGCTCGACAGCGTGCTCTCGGGCGACCTCGTGCGCCTGGTGGCGGTGTTCAATTCCGCCAAGCTGATCGACGGCCAGCTCGCGCGCTTGATGAGCGCCTCCGGCGAGAACATCGGCGCCGCGCGCAAGTATTTCGCCATGCATGCCGCTCTGTTTGCGCTGCTCGTGCACGCGCAGGACATGCTGGTTGGCAAGATCGACAAGCAGTATCTGCCCAAGCTGTCCGCCATCGAGCAGGACGTCCGCACGGCCCGTAACAAGACGGCCGAGCTGTTGCGCGCGGAAAATCGTGAGGACCAGAAGCGGGTGCTGGAAAGCAACCGCGAGAGCCAGAAACTGGCCGAGGATGCCGCCAAGGGCTACCGGCGCTACCTGCTGCAGCAGCGCGAGCAGATCGCCAAGGCGCGCCAGCGCGCGACGCATGATCTGAAGATCGCCGACAACACGTTCGAGACGGTGGAGGCGAGCTTCCAGCTGCGCAACCTGATGAAGGATTCCTCCTCGTCCTTCGAGGCGATCCAGAAGCTCGAGGCGCCGACCTTCGACCAGATCTTCAAGAACGAAGAGCTGCGGCGCGAGTTCGAGAACCTCACCCGCAAGCTCGACGGCCCGACCAGCTAGGCTACCTGTCATCCCGGAACGCGCGCCAGCGCGTATCCGGGACCCAGCCTCGAATTGCTGCGGTGATATCTCTGGATCCCGGATATTGGCTTGTGCCAATTCCGGGATGACACCCTTAGTATTTCTTCGGCCCTTCCGCCGCGCGCGTCAGCTCCGCGTCGATGTCGAGCGTCTTGCAATTGCGTGCGGCCAGGTTGCGGTTGTAGGCGTCGAGCTTGGCCCGCTCGCGCGCCTGCGTCGCCCGATAATCCGCGGCGACCGTCGAGCCCTGCATGATGATCGGCACGGATTTGTGCGCCTGCTCGGCCGTGTTCGAGGCACCGCCCGGGCGGGTTGCGGCGTCGCGTAGGCGGTTGATGGTGATCTTCATCGAGCCGGTCATGCGCTTGCAGTCCATGGCCAGCTCGTCCTTGCTCATCTCGTAGTGGCCGTCTTCCTTCATATCGCCCCTCGACAGGGCCTTGCCGAGCTTCTTTTTCATGTCGGCGGCGGCCTTGCGGTCCGCGGCCTTGGTCTCGGCGGTCTGGTCCGCCGACCACACCTTGGCGACCGGCAGGGCTACGACGAGCGCCGTCAGCACAAGGGC
>Ga0075364_10001364_pt1 | contig 13171 bp, 11 predicted proteins | sample EndMetdeltDD1764_FD_71517 | JGI IMG/M metagenome (GOLD analysis project Ga0075364, IMG submission 71517) | Populus endosphere microbial communities from Tennessee, USA - Endosphere MetaG P. deltoides DD176-4 | ecosystem: Host-associated > Plants > Roots > Endosphere | place: USA: Tennessee... | reverse complement strand
TCGCGCGTGACGTAGGACTTCATGCCCCCGAACGCATCCGAACCGGAATCCGGTTCGGTGATCGCCCACGCGCCGATCTTCTCGTAGGTCACCAGCCCGGGCAGCCAGCGTTCCTGCTGGGCCAGGGTGCCGCGGCTCTGGATGGTGGGCACCGTCAGGCCCAGACTCACGCCGAGGCCGGTGACCAGACCCATCGATACCCGGCACAGCTCGCTGATGAGCACAAAACCCATGCCTGCCTGATCTGGGCCCCCACCGAACATGCCGCCCGAGGACTTGGATTCTCTCGCGGGTGTCCCCTCACGCAACCGGGACAGCCTGCGCTCCAACGACTCCCGCGCCATGGCATCGATACCGAAGGCGCTGAACAGCTTGCGGACGATGGGGTAGGGCTCCATGTCGCCGCTCTCCAGCGCATCGATATGGGGCCGGATCTCCTTGTCGACGAACTCGCGCACGGCATCGCGGACGGCGATGTCGACGTCAGACCATTCCAGCATCGTGTCAGGCGACCTTTCGTTTGGTTGCCGGCCGCAGACCGGCCAGTGAGAAGGTGGTGTGGACCAGGGAGCCCGCACGGTCCAGCAATGTCTTCTGCCTGGGCTGGTAGTGCATCGGCAGTCCCTTGCGGTCCGCCGGTGGGGCCATGAACCCGGGCGCCTCCACCAGCGGCGCGTCCTCGGGGATGCTCCCGGCGGCGCGGCGGTAGGCCGAGACCGCCCGCGGGTGCAACCGGATCTCGTCGGGCACCACGGTGAATGCCAGCTCGACAGCCTTGCCGAACAGCCGCAGCAGAATCTCGTCGCCCGGTGTCCAACGCATCCCGGCTTTCTCCCGCACCGGTGCGTCGAAGATTCCGGCGGCGACCCAGCGCTGGGCACCGACCATGGGCTTGAACAGCTGGTCCCACACGCCGGTCGGCATCAGCACGAACCACGGCTTCGGGATACGGATGGAGAAGATGTCCAGGGTGGCGCGATTGATCTCCAGCTCCTCGCGGCACTTGTGGTCCCAATAGACCAGGAAGTCCTCCCAGCTTTCCGGGACCGGCCGCATGCTCATGCCGTACATCCGGTACCACTGCACGTGCTCGTCGAACAGTTGGTGCTTCTCGGCCTCGGTGAGGCCCCCGCAGAAATAGTCGGCGGTCTTGATGATCAGCATGAAGAAGGTGGCGTGCGCCCAGTAGAAGGTCTCGGGATTGAGCGCGTGGTAGCGCCGGCCCTGGCCGTCGACACCCTTGATGCCGTGATGGAAGCCCTTGATCTGGGCGCCGGTGTCGGCGGCACGGTCACCGTCGTAGACCACACCCATGATGGGGTAGACGGATCGAGCCACCCGCTGCAGCGGTTCGCGCAGCAGGATCGAGTGGTCCTCCACGCCCGCGCCGAGCTCGGGATACATGTTCTGGATCGCGCCGATCCAGACGCCCAGGAGCCCGGTGCGCAGATCGCCGAAGTACTTCCAGGTGAGCGAATCGGGCCCGAGGGGGATCGCCGCCCGCCCGATCGAGGGTGTGGGATCTGTCGGTGCAGCAGTCATGGCGTCCTCGTCGACCCTTGAAAACTACGGATGTCTGGTCAGCCTATGCGTGACAACATGTGTTGTCTATGCACGCGCGTGGTGTGGCGCGCCGCCGTTACGTGTCGGCGACGAAGCCTCCATGCGCGCGTGACCTGCAACTTCATCGGTGACGCGGCGGTGTGAGCAACGTCTAGGGCAGACGTCGTTGCCGGGGTCAGAACCGCCGCTTAGGGTTGCGTTGTGGATGTCGAATCGTTCGATGAACGATCCGGCGGTAACGGGGAAATCGAGCGCTCCGAGGCGCCGTACCGTCAACCAGGACCCCTGGGGTGGCTCATCGCCACAAATCACAACGCCAACGTCATCGCCATGATCAGGCGTGCGCGTCGGGCACTGCCCGGGGATCCGGAGTTCGGGGACCCGCTGTCGGCCGCCGGTGAGGGCGGCCCGCGCGCTGCGGCCCGGGCCGCGGACCGGCTGCTCGAGCGTGAAGCCGTGTCCCGGGAGGTCAGCCTCGGCGCCCTGCAGATCTGGCAGGCGCTCACCGAGCGCGTATCCGGCCGGCCCGCCAACCGGGAGATGACACTGGTCTTCACCGACCTCGTCGGCTTCTCGGCCTGGTCCCTGAACGCCGGCGACGACGCCACCCTGCGGCTGTTGCGGCGCGTCGCGCAGGTGATGGAGCCTCCGCTGCTGGCCGAGGGCGGCCACATCGTCAAACGGATGGGTGACGGCGCCATGGCGGTGTTCCGTGACCCGGAGACCGCCGTGCGCGCGGTGCTGACCGCGCTGGACGCCGTCCGCGCCGTCGAGGTGGACGGTTACACCCCACGCATGCGGGCCGGCATCCACACCGGCCACCCGCAGCGGATCGGTTCTGACTGGCTCGGCGTCGACGTCAACATCGCCGCCCGGGTGATGGAACGCGCCACCAGGGGTGGGCTGGTCATCTCGTCCACGACGTTGGAGCGCATCACCGAGAACGGCGACCTGGCCGCGCTCGATGTGACGGTGAAGAAGGTGCGCAAGCAGCTGTTCGCGGCCAAGCCCAGCGGCGTACCCGAGGACCTGCAGATGTACTGGGTGAAGCCGATCCCGCAGGTCGATGGGGCCGGCCGGTTCGACGAGGACGCCGAGGGTGCGTGACGTCGCTCTCATCCGGGCATCACCTATGATCGCCGGGTGGCGGAGCTCTCAGAAGAAGGCCTGATCAACGCGGTGAGCGCGGCCCGGCAGGCCTTCGAAGCGGCCGCCGACCTGGATGCGCTCGCCCGGGCCAAGACCGAACACCTCGGCGATCGATCCCCGATCGCGCTGGCGCGTCAGGCGCTGGGGTCGCTGCCCAAGACCGAGCGCGCCGATGCCGGCAAGCGGGTCAACGTGGCGCGCACCGAGGCTCAGCAGGCCTACGACGAGCGACTGGCGGCGCTGCGCATCGAACGCGACGCGGCGGTGCTGGTGGCCGAGCGGATCGATGTCACGCTGCCGTCGACCAGGCAGCCGATCGGCGCCCGCCATCCCATCACGCTGCTGACCGAGCGCATCGCCGACACCTTCGTCGCGATGGGCTGGGAGCTGGCCGAGGGGCCCGAGGTCGAAACCGAGCAGTTCAACTTCGACGCGCTCAACTTCCCGCCGGACCACCCGGCGCGCAGTGAGCAGGACACCTTCCAGATCGCGCCGGAGGGCTCGCGTCAGGTGCTGCGCACACACACCTCACCGGTGCAGATCCGGGCGCTGCTGGAACGCGAACTGCCGGTGTACATCATCTCGCTGGGCCGCACCTTCCGCACCGATGAACTCGATGCCACCCACACGCCGGTCTTCCATCAGGTGGAGGGGCTCGCCGTGGACAAGGGGCTGACCATGGCCAATCTGCGCGGCACGCTGGATGCGCTGGCCCGTGCAGAATTCGGGCCCGCGGGACGCACCCGGTTCCGGCCGCACTTCTTCCCGTTCACCGAACCGTCGGCCGAGGTCGACGTGTGGTTCGAGAACAAGAAGGGTGGACCGGGCTGGGTCGAATGGGGAGGTTGCGGCATGGTCAATCCGAACGTGCTGCGCGCCTGCGGAATCGATCCTCACCTGTACTCGGGTTTTGCGTTCGGGATGGGCCTGGAGCGGACCCTGCAGTTCCGCAACGGCATACCGGACATGCGGGACATGGTCGAGGGTGACGTGCGGTTCTCCCTGCCGTTCGGAGTGGGTGCCTGATGCGCGTTCCCTACAGCTGGTTGCGCGACACCGTGCGGGCCGGAACGCCGGGCTGGGACATGTCGGTCGCCGACCTCGAGCAGACGCTGATCCGCATCGGCCACGAGGTCGAGGAGATCATCCCGGTCGGTCCCGTCACCGGTCCGCTGACCGTCGGCAGGGTCGCCGAGATCGAGGAACTCACCGAGTTCAAGAAGCCGATCCGGGCCTGCAAGGTCGATGTGGGCGAGCCCGAGCCACGCGATATCGTTTGTGGAGCACGCAATTTCGCCGTCGGCGATCTCGTGGTGGTGGCATTGCCCGGCACCGTCCTGCCCGGCGATTTCACGATCGCCAAGCGCAAGACCTACGGCCGCACCTCGGACGGGATGATCTGTTCGGCATCCGAACTCAACCTCGGCGGCGACCACTCCGGGATCCTGGTGCTGCCGCCCGGCACCGCCGAACCGGGTGCCTCGGCCATCGACGTCGTCGGTCTCGACGATGTGGTGTTCCACCTGGCCATCACCCCGGATCGGGGGTACTGCCTGTCGATGCGCGGTATGGCCCGCGAGATCGCCTGCGCCACCGACCTGGAGTTCGTCGATCCCGCCGACATCGCCCCGCTGCCCGTCGAGGGCGAGGCATGGCCGCTGGTCGTGCAGCCCGGCACCGGTGTGCAGCGATTCGGGCTGCGTCCGGTGAGCGGGATCGACCCGTCCGCGGTATCGCCGTGGTGGCTGCAGCGACGGTTGCTGCTGTCCGGCATCCGCGCCATCTCACCGGCGGTCGACGTGACCAACTACGTGATGCTCGAGCTCGGTCACCCCATGCATGCGCACGACCGATCGCTGATCACCGGCGCGTTCAATGTGCGGTTCGCCGAGGCGGGGGAGAAGGTCACCACCCTCGACGACGTCACCCGAACCCTCAATGACGGCGACGTGCTGATCGTCGATGATGTCGCGACCGCGGCGATCGGCGGCGTGATGGGCGCGGGCACCACCGAGGTGCGCGACTCCACCACCGATGTGCTGCTGGAGGCCGCGGTGTGGGATCCGGCGGCGGTCTCACGCACCCAGCGCAGGCTGCGGCTGGCCAGCGAGGCGGGCCGGCGCTACGAACGCACCGTCGACCCGGCCATCTCGGTGGCCGCCCTGGATCGGTGCGCCACCCTGCTCGCCGAGATCGCCGGTGGCACTGTGGATCCCACCTTGACCGACTGGCGGGGTGACCCGCCGCGCGAAGACTGGTCGCCCGCGGCCGTCAGTATGCCGGTGGACCTGCCGGATCGTGTTGCGGGCGTGACCTATCCGGCCGGTGTGGCGGCGCGACGGCTCGCCCAGATCGGCGCCACGGTCACCGAGACCGGCGACCAGATCACCGCCGTACCACCGAGTTGGCGCACCGACCTTCGTGAGCCCGCTGATCTGGTCGAAGAGGTGCTGCGGCTGGAGGGCCTGGACGCCATTCCGTCGGTGCTGCCGTTGGCGCCCCCCGGGCGTGGTCTGACCCCGGTGCAGAAGCGCCGCCGCGCCCTCGGGAAATCGTTGGCGCTCAACGGCTATGTCGAGGTGCTGCCGACCCCGTTCCTGCCCGCAGGGGTCTTCGACACCTGGGGTCTGCCCGCCGATGACCCGCGGCGCTCCGTCGTGACGGTGCTCAACCCGTTGGAGAACGACCGGCCGCACCTGGCCAGCACCCTGCTGCCGGGTCTGCTGGAGGCGCTGTCGCGCAACGTTTCCCGCGGCGCGGTCGACACCGCACTGTTCGCCATCGCCGATGTCGCCCTGGCCACCCCGCAGACCCGCGCGGTGGACCGCATCCCGACCGACCGCCGTCCCACCGCCGAGGAGATCGCCGGGCTGGACGGGTCACTGCCGAGTCAGCCCGAGCATGTCGCGGCGGTGCTGACCGGTCTGCGCGAACCCGCAGGGCCGTGGGGCGCGGGCCGGCCGGTGCAGGCCGCCGACGCCTTCGAGGCCGTCCAGGTGATCGGCCGTGCGACCGGGGTGGAGTTCACCCTGCGCGCCGCGCAGGAACTGCCATGGCACCCTGGTCGGTGCGCCGAGGTTCTCATCGGCGATCTGACGATCGGCTACGCCGGACAGTTGCATCCCGCGGTCATCGAGCGGGCGGGCCTGCCGGCCGGCACCTGTGCGGTGGAACTGAACCTGGACGCCATCCCGATCGTGGAGCGCCTGCCCGCGCCTGCGGTATCGCCGTTCCCGGCGGTATTCCAGGACATCAGCCTCGTCGTCGCCGAGGATGTCGCCGCCGGCGCGGTGGTCGACGCGGTGCGTGTCGGTGCCGGTGAGCTGCTCGAGGACGTCCGGCTCTTCGACGTCTACACCGGACCGCAGATCGGCGAGGGGCGCAAGTCGCTGACCTTGGCGCTGCGGTTCCGGGCGACGGACCGGACCCTCACCGAGGACGAGGCCAGTGCGTCACGAGAGGCGGCGGTGGCCGCCGCGGCCGAACGGGTGGGTGCGGTTCAGCGCGCCTGAGGTCGGCCGGCAACCCGTCGGTGCTCATCACACCGGCCCGTAGCCTCCGCGCACCTGGTCCTCGAACAGAGCCGTCTGGGGCGGGGCGAACGTGGTGATCGTGAGGACCAGTGCCGGAAGTGCCATCAGTAGCGCCGCAACGGCAGCCGGTAGCCCTGACAGCGGTGCCAGCAGCAGGTGACACATCAGCTGTCCGGCAATGACAGCAACCACGAAGACCGTGCCATCGACACTCAGCCGGGCGCGCATGCTCATGTGCGGTAGCAGGGCCGCGGTGATGTAGTACAGGCCGATGATCAAAGCGCACATCGTCACGGCGCCGATCGCCCGGGCTCCGACCAGTTCGGCCGTGCCGGAACCGGCGACGAGCTGGATGAGCGTCACCGCCAGCACCGGCCAGTAGGCCATCTTGAGGTGCTCCCATACACTCTCGTTGACCGGACAGACGACCGCGACGACGCGGCGTCTTCCCAGCAATTGCCAGCCGAAGTGCAGCGCCGTCCCGCCGATGATGACCGCTGGGATTGCACTAAGATCCCAGGTCAGCGCGTGCGGCGGCATGACCGCCACGATACGCTTAATGAGTTTGCATCTAGCTGCATAACAATGCAAGGATTGGTCTATGACCTCCGTAGCCGTCGCCGGTGCCAGTGGGTATGCCGGCGGAGAGATCCTGCGCCTGCTGCTCGGCCACCCGGCCTACGCGGACGGGCGCCTGACCATCGGCGCGCTCACCGCCGCGGGTAGTGCCGGCAGCGCACTCGGCGAGCATCACCCGCACCTGCTGCCACTGGCCGACCGCATTCTGCAGCCCACCGACGCCGAACTGTTGGCCGGTCATGATGTCGTCTTCCTCGGCCTGCCGCACGGGCATTCCGCCGAACTTGCCGCGCAACTCGGCGACACCGTCATCATCGACTGCGGCGCCGACTTCCGGCTGGCCGACCCCGGGGACTGGGAGAAGTTCTACGGCAGCGCGCACGCGGGCACCTGGCCCTACGGCCTGCCCGAACTGCCCGGCGGCAGAGAAGCCCTCAAGGGCGCCACCCGCATCGCGGTGCCCGGCTGCTACCCGACCTCCGCCCTGCTGGCCCTGTTGCCCGCCGTGGCCGCCGACCTGGTCGAACCGAACGTCACCGTGGTCGCGGTCAGTGGCACCTCCGGCGCGGGCAAGTCCGCGAAGGTGGACCTGCTCGGCGCCGAGGTCATCGGATCGGCGCGCGCGTACAACATCGGCGGCAAGCACCGGCACACCCCGGAGATCGCCCAGGGGCTGCGCAAGGTCACCGACAAGAACGTCACGGTGTCCTTCACCCCGGTGCTCATCCCCACCTCCCGAGGCATCCTGGCCACCTGCACCGCGCCCACGTCGGCCACCGAATCCGAGATCCGCGCCGCCTATGAGAAGGCTTACGGCGCAGAGCCGTTCATCCATCTGTTGCCGGAAGGCCAGCTGCCCAAGACCGGCTCGGTCATCGGCAGCAACGCCGCCCAGCTTGCGGTGGCCGTCGATGAGGACGCCGGTGTGCTGGTCGCGATCTGCGCCATCGACAACCTCACCAAGGGCACCGGCGGCGCCGCCGTGCAATCGATGAACCTGGCCCTGGGCTGGCCCGAAACCGAAGGACTGTCGACCGTGGGAGTGGCACCGTGATCTCGCAGGGTGGGAGCGAAGCGACCCGGGAAGTCGGAAAACTGGTCCGGAACCAGGGTGTGACGGCGCCGGCGGGATTCCGCGCGACCGGAATCCCGGCCGGGATCAAGGCATCCGGCGCCCTGGACCTCGCACTGGTGTTCAACGAGGGTCCCGATCACAGCGCCGCCGGCGTGTTCACCCGCAATCAGATCAAGGCGGCACCGGTGCAGTGGTCGCAGCAGGTGCTCACCACCGGCCGGCTCCGGGCGGTCATCCTGAACTCCGGCGGTGCCAACGCCTGCACCGGCCCGCTGGGCTTCCAGGACACCCACGCCACCGCCGAGGCCGTCGCCGCGGCGCTCAGCGACTGGGGTACCGAGACCGGTGCCATCGAGGTCGCGGTCTGCTCCACCGGGCTGATCGGTGACCGGCTGCCGATGGACAAGGTGCTGGCCGGTGTCACCGAGATCGTGCATGAGATGGCCGGCGGGCTCAGCGGCGGAGAAGAGGCCGCCCGGGCCATCATGACCACCGACACCGTGCCCAAACAGACTGCGCTGCATGCGGACAGCTGGACGGTCGGCGGGATGGCCAAGGGCGCCGGCATGCTCGCGCCCTCACTGGCCACCATGCTGGTGGTCATCACGACCGACGCCGTCGCAGAACCGGCTGCCCTGGACACCGCGCTGCGGCGGGCCACCGGGCGGACCTTCGACCGTCTCGACATCGACGGCAGTTGCTCGACCAACGACACCGTGCTGCTGCTGGCCTCCGGTGCCAGCGAGGTCACGCCCACTCAGGAGGAGCTGGACGCGGCCGTGCTGGCCGTGTGCGATGACCTCTGCGCACAGTTGCAGGCCGACGCCGAAGGTGTCACCAAACGGATCTCGATCACCGTCGCCGGCGCCGCCAGCGAGGACGAGGCGCTCATCGCCGCCCGGGCCGTCGCCCGTGACAGCCTGGTCAAGACCGCGCTGTTCGGCTCCGACCCCAACTGGGGTCGGGTGCTGGCCGCGGTCGGCATCGCGCCGGTCGCCCTGGATCCCCAGCGGATCAGTGTGTCGTTCAACGGTTCACCGGTGTGCATCGACGGCACCGGCGCACCGGGTGCCCGCGAGGTCGACCTGTCCGGAGACGAGGTCGAGGTGCTGATCGAGCTGTTCGCCGGCGATGCGACCGCATCCATCAGGACCACCGACCTGTCGCACGCGTACGTGGAAGAGAATTCGGCCTACAGCTCATGACCGGCGATGAGCGCTCGCGCGAAGAGCATTCAGGCGCTGTGCACACCAAGGCCGCCGTGCTCGCCGAGGCGCTGCCCTGGCTCAAGCAACTACACGGCAAGATCGTGGTGGTCAAGTACGGCGGCAATGCCATGACCGATGACGGCCTCAAACGTGCCTTCGCCGAGGACATGGTCTTCCTGCGCAACTGCGGTATCCGTCCGGTCGTCGTGCACGGGGGCGGCCCGCAGATCAGCGCGATGCTCAAGAAGCTGGGTATCGCAGGAGATTTCAAGGGCGGCTTCCGCGTCACCACTCCCGAGGTGCTCGACGTGGCCCGGATGGTGCTGTTCGGCCAGGTCGGTCGCGAGCTCGTCGGCCTGATCAATGCGCACGGCCCGTACGCGGTCGGCGTCACCGGTGAGGATGCGCAGCTGTTCACCGCGGTGCGCCGCAGTGTCACCGTCGACGGGGTGGCCACCGATATCGGCCTGGTCGGCGACGTCGAGAAGGTCAACGCCGGATCGCTGCTGGATCTCATTGCCGCCGGCCGCATCCCGGTGGTGTCGACCATCGCGCCGGACGTCGTCGGCATCGTGCACAACATCAACGCCGATACCGCCGCCGCCGCGCTGGCCGAGGCGCTCGGCGCCGAGAAGCTGTTGATGCTCACCGATGTCGAAGGCCTCTACACCGACTGGCCGGACCGTAATTCGCTGGTCAGTGAGATCGACAGCGCCGCCCTCACACAACTGCTGCCGAAGCTGGAAACCGGCATGGTCCCCAAGATCGAGGCCTGCCTGCGCGCGGTCAACGGTGGGGTGCCCAGCGCGCACGTCATCGACGGACGCGTCGAACACTGCGTGCTCGTCGAACTTTTCACCGATGAAGGAACCGGAACCAAGGTGGTACCAGCCTCATGACGACACTGCAATCCCGCTGGGAAGCGGTGATGATGAACAACTACGGCACTCCGCCGCTGGCCCTGGCCACCGGTGACGGCGCCGTGGTCACCGACACCGACGGCAAGAGGTATCTGGATCTGCTCGGCGGCATCGCGGTCAACCTGCTCGGCCATCGCCATCCCGCCGTCATCGAGGCCGTCACCGCGCAACTCAACACCCTCGGGCACACCTCGAATCTGTATGCCACCGAACCGGGTATCGCGCTGGCCGAAAAGCTCGTCGATCACCTCGGCCACCCCGCGCGCGCCTTCTTCTGCAATTCCGGCACCGAGGCCAACGAGGTCGCCTTCAAGATCACCCGGCTCACCGGGCGCACCAAGGTGGTTGCCGCCGAGGGCGGATTCCACGGCCGGACCATGGGATCGCTGGCCCTGACCGGCCAGCCCGCCAAACGGGCACCGTTCGAGCCGTTGCCCGGTGACGTGACCTTCGTGCCCTACGGGGACGCCGAGGCTCTCGAGGCAGCCGTCACCGACGAGACCGCCGCGGTCTTCCTCGAGCCGATCATGGGGGAGGGCGGCGTCGTCGTGCCGCCACCGGGCTACCTGGCCAAGGCCCGCGAGATCACCGCGGCACGTGGCGCCCTGCTGGTCCTCGACGAGGTGCAGACCGGGATCGGTCGCACCGGATCCTTCTACGCCCATCAGCACGACGGCATCACCCCGGACATCGTCACCCTGGCCAAGGGCCTCGGCGGCGGACTGCCCATCGGTGCCTGCCTGGCCATCGGCGCCACCGCCGAGCTGCTCACCCCGGGACTGCACGGCAGCACGTTCGGCGGTAACCCGGTGTGCACCGCGGCCGCGCTGGCCGTGCTCACGACGCTTGCCGCCGAGGACCTCGTCGCGAAAGCCGATGTGCTGGGCAAGACGATCAGCCACGGTGTCGAGGAACTGCACCACCCGTTGGTCAGCCATGTCCGGGGCAAGGGCCTGTTGCTGGGCATCGTGCTGACCGCAGAGAAGGCCAAGGCGGTCGAGGCGGCGGCCCGTGATGCCGGGTTCCTGGTCAACGCCGCCGCGGCCGACGTGGTCCGGCTGGCCCCACCGCTGATCATCACCGAAACCCAGATCGACGAATTCCTCACCGCACTGCCCGCGGTGCTCGACAAGGGAGCCACGTGACCAGACATTTTCTGCGCGACGATGACCTGACACCCGATGAGCAGGCCGAGGTGCTGGCGCTGGCCGCCGCACTGAAGGCGTCGCCCTTCAGTCGCCGGCCCCTGGAGGGCCCACGTGGTGTCGCGGTCATCTTCGAGAAGAACTCGACCCGCACCCGGTTCTCGTTCGAGATGGGCATCGCCCAACTCGGGGGGCACGCCGTCGTCGTCGACGGACGCAGCACCCAACTCGGCCGCGAGGAGACCCTCGAGGACACCGGGGCGGTGCTGTCCCGCTACGTCGACGCCATCGTGTGGCGCACCTTCGCCCAGGAGCGGTTGGCCGCCATGGCATCCGGATCGACGGTGCCCATCGTCAACGCGCTGTCCGACGAATTCCACCCCTGCCAGGTGCTGGCCGATCTGCAGACGCTCGCCGAGCGCAAGGGGGGGATATCGGGTCTGAAAGGGCTGAAGCTGACCTACTTCGGTGACGGTGCCAACAACATGGCGCATTCGCTGATGCTCGGCGGGGTCAACGCCGGTATCAACGTCACCATCGCCGCGCCCGCCGGTTTCGAGCCGCATCCGCAGTTCGTCGACGCCGCCAAGCGCCGCGCCAGTGACACCGGTGCGACCGTGTCCATCAGCAGCGACCCGAGGGCCGCCGCCGAGGGGGTCGACGTGCTGGTCACCGACACCTGGACCTCGATGGGTCAGGAGAACGACGGGCTGGACCGGGTCCGCCCGTTCCGTCCGTTCCAGCTCAACGCCGATCTGCTGAAGCTGGCCGACCCGGAAGCAGTTGTCTTGCACTGTCTTCCGGCGCACCGTGGGCATGAGATCACCGACGAGGTGATCGACGGCCCGCAGAGCGCGGTGTTCGACGAGGCCGAGAACCGGCTGCATGCGCAGAAGGCGCTGCTGGTGTGGCTGTTGGAGCGTTCCTGACAATGAGCTCGCCGACCCGCGTCGGCCGTCAGGCCCGCATCGTCACCCTGCTCTCCGCGCACGCGGTGAGCAGCCAGGGTGAGCTGGCCGCGATGCTCGCGAGCGAGGGCATCGACGTCACCCAGGCCACCCTGTCGCGGGACCTGGAGGAACTCGGTGCGGTCAAACTGCGTGGCGCCGACGGCGGTGTCGGTGTCTATGTCGTCCCCGAGGACGGCAGCCCGGTGCGCGGTGTTTCCGGTGGCACGGAGCGGGTGACCAAGCTGCTCGGCGAACTGCTGGTGTCCACCGATGCCAGCGCGAACATCGCCGTGCTGCGCACTCCGCCGGGGGCGGCGCACTACCTCGCGAGCGCCATCGACCGGGCATCGTTGCCCCAGGTTGTCGGCACCATTGCCGGTGATGACACCATCTTCGTGATGGCGCGTGAGCCGATGACCGGTGCCGAGCTCGCGATCATGTTCGAAAACTTGAAGTGAAGCACGAGAAAAGGGAGATTTTGCATGTCCGAGCGCGTCATCCTGGCGTATTCCGGCGGTCTGGACACCTCGGTCGCGATCAGCTGGATCGGCAAGGAGACCGGGCGTGAGGTCGTGGCCGTGGCCATCGACCTCGGCCAGGGTGGTGAGGACATGGACGTCGTCCGGCAGCGAGCCCTGGACTGCGGCGCCGTCGAGGCCGTCGTGGTCGACGCCCGCGATGAGTTCGCCGACGAATACTGCCTGCCGACCATCCAGTCCAATGCGCTCTACATGGACCGGTACCCGCTGGTGTCGGCGATCAGCCGCCCGCTGATCGTCAAGCACCTGGTGGCCGCCGCCCGCGAGCACAAGGGCGGCACCGTCGCGCACGGCTGCACCGGCAAGGGCAACGATCAGGTCCGCTTCGAGGTCGGATTCGCGTCGTTGGCACCCGAACTGAAGGTGCTGGCACCGGTGCGTGACTATGCGTGGACCCGGGAGAAGGCCATCGCCTTCGCCGAGGAGAACGCCATCCCGATCAACGTGACCAAGCGCTCACCGTTCTCGATCGATCAGAACGTGTGGGGCCGCGCGGTGGAAACCGGCTTC
>Ga0075364_10001363_pt1 | contig 13172 bp, 13 predicted proteins | sample EndMetdeltDD1764_FD_71517 | JGI IMG/M metagenome (GOLD analysis project Ga0075364, IMG submission 71517) | Populus endosphere microbial communities from Tennessee, USA - Endosphere MetaG P. deltoides DD176-4 | ecosystem: Host-associated > Plants > Roots > Endosphere | place: USA: Tennessee... | reverse complement strand
TGTTGCGGCTGAACATGGCACTGGGTGCCGCGCGATTCATTCTCCAGCCTCTGGTGCTAGAATATCTCAGACGGTTTCAGCGCATGCATGTCGAGATTGTCACGGATTCAGAATTGGTGGATGTCATCGCCAACGGATGTGACGCCGGCATCCGGTTGGAAGATCGCGTGCCACCGGACATGATCGCGGTGCCCATCATTCCTGATATGCGCGAGGTCGTCGTTGCCTCGACAGATTACGTCAAACAGCGTGGCATACCACACCATCCCAAGGACCTGCTGATGCATGAGTGCATTCGCGCGCGCATGGCAAGCGGTCGCATTTATCGCTGGGAATTTGCCAAGGATAATGAGCGCCATGCGCTTGATGTACCTGGACGCATGGTGCTGGATGAAAGTGGCTTGATGCTTGACGCCGCGCTCAGCGGTGCAGGTATAGCCTATCTGTCGGAACGCGCGATCTCACCCCATCTGGACAGCGGCGATCTGCAGATTGTTCTCAGCGATTGGACACCGTCCACGCCCGCTCTCTGCCTTTATTACCCGGGCCGTCGGCACGTTCCGCAAAAGCTGCGGGCATTTATCGACCTTGCACGTGAGTACTCTCGCAAAGGCAGCCTCACGACATCGGCATCGCTTGGTCGCGGTTAAATGTAGCGTCTCTTGGCCCACCGGCAAGAGACGCTTTCTTTCTTGTGTTCAATAGGCCATGGCAAGGCTGAACAGACCTGCAAGCGCTGAAGGCTCTGTCGAGGCAATGTCATAGATGCACGGTGCGGCAAACACCGACGCCACAACAGTCAGAATGACCATCTTTCGCATGTCGCCCTCCCTTCAAATCAGCTTCAGCTCTACGTTGATATTGCCGCGTGTTGCCTTGGAATAGGGGCAATTCTGATGCGCCTCCTCAACGAGCGCCCGCGCCAGTTCAACCTCCAGGCCGGGCAGGCTGATATTAAGACGTGCCTGCAGAAAATAGGCGTCACCGGTCATCCCGAGATCAACCTCGGCATCGACAGCCGTTCCCTCGGGAAGGCGCAACTTGCGCTTGGCCGCTGCCAGCCCCATTGCTCCGATAAAGCAGGCCGACCAGCCAGCTGCGAACAGTTGCTCCGGGTTGGTGCCGGGTTTTGAGGTTCCTGGCGGCGACAGCTTCACATCAAGCTGTGCATCATCGCTACGGGCAAATCCATCACGACCACCTGTGGTATGGGTCTTGCCGGTATAGAGAACCTTTTCAATCTGGGTCATGGAAACACTCCTTTGTTGCTGACAAGGCGTGTTTTGACGGATCGACGTATCCTGCGTGTTTCAGAAAACCATTGAAATGTAAGCTATTGTAGGGCCTGGAGCGCGAGATACTTTGACGTACAATTTCAAGGCTTTATTCAATGATCGGAGCGCTCAGTCGAGCGTGAGTTCCGCAACCAATCCGCCACCATCACGATTGTACAAACGCACCGAACCACCAATTGCCACTGAAAGCTGCTGGGCGATCGCCAGACCAAGCCCCGTCCCGCCAGTCTCGCGATTGCGGGATTGCTCCAATCGGAAAAACGGCTGCATGGCAGCCTCCAGCATATCCTCGGGAATACCCGGACCACGATCGAGAACGCTGATAACCGTTTTCCCCTGATTGCCCTGTATCACGCTGATTTCGGCGGCCCCGGAAAACTTGATCGCATTGTCGATGAAATTTGTGAGTATCCGCCGCAACGCATGCGGTTTGGTCGCCACCGTACCTTTGACAAGATCGATGACGCGGACTGCCTTGCCGGTGTCCTGATAGTCGTAGGCGATGCTGTCGATGAACGAAGAAAGATCGATCCGCGACAGCTTTTCAGCATTGCCATGCGAACTGCGTGCATAGGCAACACCGTCCTGCACCAGTCGTTCGATTTCACTGAGATCACCGACCAGCTTGTCTTTTTCAGGCGCATCGTCCGCCATTTCGGCCCGCAGGCGCATCCGGGTAATCGGTGTTTGCAGGTCGTGCGAAATCGCTGCCAGAATTTGCACGCGTTCTTCCAGATGGTGGGCAATCCGGTCTCGCATGGCGTTAAAGGCACGCCCCGCCCGTGCGACTTCGGCAGGGCCAGTCTCACTCATCGGCGCGCCTTGTTTGCCGGGATCAACCGCATCGGCAGCGGCCGCGAGATCCGCAAGCGGACGGATCGCCTGACGCACCGCAAACCACGTGCACAGTATCAGCAATGCCATCTGGATGGCGAACACATAAGGAAGCCAGCGGGCTATCGGCATGACACCGCGCGGCGTGACATCGATCGTCAGCTGCGAGCCATCAGACAGGACAACATGCCCCTGCAGCCTCTTGTCATCACCGGGAATGGCCTCAACCTTAAGCGGAAACCGGTGGCCGGCCGCCTCTTCGATCCGCTCGGCGATTTCCGCAGCACGGCCTGACATGTCTGGTATGCCGGCAAGACCCGGCCCCAGCACGAGACGGTAATTTCCACGGCTGAGCCGGTCAATCCATTGTGGTCTCTCCTCCGCTGGCAAGCGGTCGATAACGGCAATCGATGTTGCCAGATCGCTTTCCAGCGTGCCGAGCATCACCGCCTTGGCCGACATGTAACGTTCTATGAAGAGAATGCTGAAAGAAAGACTGTAGGCGATCGCCAGACCGGCAAACAGAATGATGAAAAGCCTTGATCGCAACGTACCGGGCCACCAGCCTTGGCGGTCAGCCCCGTTTTTTGCAGCATCGATTTTGCCAACGCTGGTCATGTCCTGGCTTCCGAAATCTCGACCGGGACGGAAAAGACATAGCCTTCCGCCCGGACGGTCTTGATGTAGGTTGGCTCACGCGCATCATCACCCAATCTCTGCCGCAACCGGCTGACGAGAAGATCGATCGAACGGTCAAACAGTTCGGCATCGCGACCTTGTGTCAGGTTCAGCAGTTGATCGCGATTGAGCACCCGCTGCGGGTGATCGATAAATACCCTCAGCAAACGGTATTCCGCACCGCTGAGCGCAATTTCCGTTCCTTCTCCGTCAAGCAAATGGCGGCCGACCGTATCCAGACGCCAGTTACCAAAGGTCAACAGACGCCCTGCTTCGCTGATTTGCAGATTTGGCGGCAACATTCGTGTCCGGCGCAAAACCGCTTTGATGCGGGCAAGAAGTTCACGCGCAGCAAACGGTTTGGGCAGATAGTCATCTGCCCCCATTTCCAACCCGATGATCCGGTCCATCTCGTCATCGCGCGCAGTCAGCATCAACACCGGTGTCGCCTTGTGTTTGCCAGCCCGCAGTTCACGACACAGAACAAGCCCGTCGTCGCCCGGCATCATGACATCGAGCACGATCAGATCGACGGTGTTGTTATCGAGAAATGTCCGCATCTGCCGCCCGTCAGCGGCCACCGTTGTGCGCAATCCGTTCTTTATCAGATAGCTCGAAACCAGTTCGCGGATGTCACGGTCGTCATCGACGACCAGAATGTGGTCTATGTGTTCCATGAATGTCTTCAACGTCTTGGGGCTGGCACGCGGTGCTACACCGCATGCGTAATCTACTCTGACAAGAAAAGATATTGGCTCCTAAAACTTGCCAATGTCGAGAACCGCCTGCGCAAATGCCTGTGGTGCTTCCTGCGGCAGGTTATGGCCTATGCCACCAGTGATATTGCGGTGTTCATACCTGCCGGAAAATCTCGCGGCATATGCCGATGGGTCAGGATGGGGCGCACCGTTGGCATCACCTTCCATAGTGATAGTTGGGACGGCGATTACAGGCAGTTTGGCAAGCCGCTGCTCATAGGCATCGTACTGTGCTTCACCCTCCACCAGTCCCAGCCGCCAGCGGTAGTTATGGATGGTGATATCAACATGATCAGGATTATCGAAAGCCGGGCTTGAGCGATCAAAAGTCGCATCGTCAAACGCCCATGTTGGAGAGGCCGTCTTCCAGATCAGTCGCACGAAATCACGGGTGTTGGCCGCATAACCGGCGCGACCCCGTTCTGTCGCAAAATAAAACTGATACCACCATGATAGTTCGGCCGCAGGCGCTAGCGGGTTCTTGTTGATATCCTGACTGCCAATGAGATAGCCGCTGACAGACACCAGCCCCTTGCAGCGTTCAGGCCAGAGGGCCGCCATGATATCAGCGGTGCGCGCACCCCAGTCGTAACCGGCAACAATTGCCGTCTCGATATCAAGTGCATCCAGAAGTGCAATCATATCAACAGCGAGAGCCGATTGCTGGCCGTTGCGCGGCGTATCGCCGGAAAGGAACCGGGTTGTCCCGTATCCACGCAAGTAAGGTACGATTACCCGGTAGCCTGCCGATGCCAGAATTGGCGCGACATCGACATAGCTGTAGATGTCATAGGGCCACCCATGCAGCAGTAAAACCGCGGGACCGTCAGCGGGACCTGCCTCCGCGTAACCGACACTGAGAACGCCAGCATCAATCTGCTTCAAGGCCGCAAATCCTGTATGGCCATCCGCCTTTGTTGCGGCACTCATCGCCGTCTGCGGCGGTGCGACTGCGGCTTCAGCCTTTGCCAGGGCGGGAACGCCGAGCTCGACGGCAGCGGCAGCCATTGCGGCGACACCGAAAAAGTGACGGCGATTGAGATTGATTTCGTTGCTCATGAGCTTTCTCCGATTTGCATAATCACGATCAAGAGAAAGCCCGTGCCATGTATCCCCGGTGTGTCGTTGACGACCGAAATTGCATGAACATGTAGCTTTTAGGCCCCCAGATACAATTCGATACATTTTGCAGGGCGACCGGACACATGAGGGATACGTCGTGACGACCACATTGGCGTCATCGCTGGTTTTACGATCATCACATCACACCAGCTCCACGTTTCAAGGAGACGACGATGACGCTTCTTATCATTGCCTATCTGGGCGGAGCGCTGACCATTCTCAGCCCATGCATCCTTCCCATTCTTCCCTTCATCTTTGCCCGCACCGGGCAGCCATTTCTGCGCGATACATTGCCGATGCTCGCAGGCATGGCGGTAACCTTTGCGCTAGTGGCAACGCTGGCAGCCGTTGGTGGCAGCTGGGCAATCCATACGAATGAATACGGGCGGCTTGCCGCCATAGGCTTGCTGGCGATTTTCGGCGTAAGCCTGCTGTCGCCACAGATTGCGGCTGTCATCACACGGCCTGTTGTCGATCTTGGAAACCGGCTTATCAATGCCCGTGGCAAACCCGGCGCGACAAGCTCTCCTGTCAGTGCACTCATTCTCGGTGTTGCAACCGGTCTATTATGGGCGCCCTGCGCCGGCCCTATTCTTGGCCTTGTGCTGACCGGAGCAGCTCTCAAAGGCGCCAATCTCGAAACGACCTTGCTGCTGGCCGCCTATGCGGCAGGTGCTGCCACATCTCTTGGTCTTGCGCTTTTGCTCGGCGGTAAAGTCTTCGCCACTCTCAAGAATTCTCTTGGGGTCAGCGAACGCATTCGCCAGGCTCTGGGTGTTGCTGTTCTGGCAGGTGTCGGGGTGATTGCTCTTGGCCTCGATACCGGTCTGCTCGCACGGCTTTCCTATGCCAGTACATCTGCCTTCGAACAGGCCATCCTTGACAGCGTTCATCCCAAAACAGACGGTTCCAGCTCGTTTGACGTGGCAAGCAATGGCACGCTCGTGGCACCGGCGGACCTGACCAAGCCATTTCAGGCCAATCTGCCGGTTGAAGGTCGCGCGCCATCGTTTAGCGGTGCGGTTGAATGGCTGAACTCGCCACCGCTTACCTCGGAGCAATTACGTGGCAAGGTCGTCCTTGTCGACTTCTGGACCTACTCCTGCATCAACTGCATTCGCACCGTTCCCTTTGTCCGCGCCTGGGCAGAAAAATACAAGGATCAGGGGCTCGTCGTCATTGGTGTCCATGCACCAGAATTTGCCTTTGAAAAGAAGATCGACAACGTCCGCAAAGCGGTTGGCGACTTCAAGATCGACTATCCCGTTGCCATCGATAACGACTACAAGATCTGGCGCGCCTTCGAAAACAACTATTGGCCGGCCCATTACCTGATCGATGCAAATGGTCAGATCCGGTACCACCACTTTGGCGAAGGAAACTACCGCCAAACGGAACAGGCAATTCAAGATCTGATCCACGAAGCCGGCAGCAACATGCAGGCAAGCGCACCAGTCAACCCTGCCGCACAGGGGGCTGAGGCAAGCCCAGATCTCAAGAATATCCGCTCTGGCGAAACCTATCTCGGTTATCAACGCGCGACCGGTTTTGTCTCACCGGAAACCGTCGAGCCGGGCGTCGCCACTGATTATTCTGTCGACGACCCTGATCTCAACCAATGGGGTCTGGCCGGCACATGGACCATAGACCCGGAACAGGCCGTATCGAACAAGCCGGATGACAAGATCGTCTCCCGCTTCAGCGCCCGTGATCTGCATCTTGTCCTCGGTTCCGGTGAGGCCGGCAAACCCATCCGTTTCCAGGTCACCATTGATGGCAAAGCACCGGGTGCACACCATGGTGCAGACATTGATGCCGACGGTTACGGCACGGTCAGTTCGACAAGACTTTATCAGCTTATTCGCCAATCCGGCGACGTAACAACCCGCAAATTCGAAATCCGCTTCCTTGATCCCGGTGTGGAAGCCTACGCCTTCACATTCGGCTGATGCCTGCCCCGTAACCCATTCTCAAAAAGGAAACTTCACCATGCAGCGTTCTATTTCCACAATCGCAGTGGCCTTCGTCGCCAGCCTTGCCGCTTTTGCCGCTCATGCAGCCGACGTTAAAAACATTGTTGTCGTCCATGGCGCCCTTGCCGATGGGTCAGGCTGGAAGAAGGCAACTGAAATTCTCGAAAAGCGGGGGTTTAATGTCACGATTGTCCAGCAACCAATCACCTCGCTGGCCGACGATATTGCTGCAACCAACCGGGTGCTTGACATGCAAGATGGTCCGACCCTGCTGGTCGGCCACAGCTATGGTGGCGTGGTCATTACCGAAGCGGGACATAACAACAAGGTGGCTGGCCTCGTTTACGTGGCAGCCTTTCAACCGGACAAGGGCGAAAGCCTGTTGTCGCTGGCAAGTTCCAAGCCATCTTCGGGCATGAATATCCGCGAGACACCCGACGGTCAGTATCTCTATCTCGACCCGGCAGCTTTCGCGAAAGACTTTGCGGCGGACCTTCCTCAGGATGAAACGGCTTTTATGGCAAAGGCGCAGGTTTTTGCATCCAAACAATCCTTCTCTGCCAAGATCGGTGACCCTGCCTGGAAGGCCAAGAGCAGCTGGGCAATCGTCGCGACGCAGGATCGTTCAATCAATCCCGAGCTTGAGCGTGACATGGCCAAACGTGCAGGCAGTGCGATCACCGAAATAACAGCAAGCCATGCGGTCTTTGCCTCGCAACCGGAAAAAGTCGCAGATGTGATTGAGGCTGCAGCACGACAGTCTTCAAAATAAAAGCCAGCTCTACCCAGCGTGTTGGTTCCCGATGTCAGCCGCCCACACGAAAGGGCGGCTGAATGGATTGCTGCCTAGAGATTACCGACCCCGCCATCGACCAGCAGTTCCGTGCCGACAACGAAGGATGCTTCATCGGATGCAAGGAATACTGCGGCCTTGGCAAGTTCCAGTGGCGTGCCCAGACGACCGATTGGCACCAATTGCCGGATTTCACGGCGCAACGCTTCTTCCGCGTCACTTTCCAGACCAAGCTTGCCAAGGGCAGGTGTTTCGGTTGGACCGGGGCTCAATCCATTGACCCTGATACCCCTGTCTTTGAACTCGCCGGACAAGGTCCGCGCCAGTGACAGAAGGCCAGCCTTGCTTGCGGCATAGGCGCTGGACTGCGACAAGCCGATATGAGCGGAAACCGAGCCGCAGAGAATGACCGAAGCCGGAGCCTTCAACAGCGGTAAAAGTGCCTGAACGAGGAAAAACGGCCCCTTCAGATTGGTGGCGAACAAGGCGTCATAGGTTGCCTCGTCCCAGTCTTCCAGCGGACGGTGTGTCACATCGCCCGCATTGATGAACACCACATCGAGGACTGGCCATGCCTCACTCAATTGCGCTGCGAGTTGACGTTGTGCCGCGATATCACCCGCCTCGTTGGCAATTGCGATGACATCGGCACCCAATTGACGTTTTGCGTCCTCCAGCCGTTCGACTGAGCGGCCGGTGATGGCAACCTTTGCTCCCTCCTTCAGGAATTGGCGCGCCGTTTCCAGCCCAATGCCGCTGGTCCCACCGGTTATCAGCGCGTGTTTGCCTGCAAGGCGTCCCATAATATGTCTCCTTTTTTGATGCGAGACGATTGTCAGGGCTTTAGTATCTTTTGTATAGTAGGCACCAAATTGCTACTAAAGGAAAAAAATGAAAAAACGCATGGAGCAAATTGAACAAGGTGTACGGTGCCCAATGGTTGATTTCGTCAATCTCATCTCCGGCAAATGGGCAATCCCCGTGCTTTATCGCCTGATTGTTGAAAACCGGCCGGTGCGTTTTGGCACCCTGCAACGTGCAGCGACGCCCGTCACCCAGAAGGAACTGACCCGTCACCTCAGGCTATTCGAAAAACAGGGCTTGGTGAAACGCACGGTCTATCCGGAAATGCCGCCAAGAGTCGAATATGAAATCACGGAACTTGGCCGCACACTGAAACCAACGCTGGATTCTCTAGCCGTCTGGATGACCACACACGGTCCATCGATCCGCACGACGATTAGCGAGGAAGTTGACGCTTAGCACTATCAACCCAGTGTGCCATCCTTCAAGAGAGGCCGTGTCACCGCCACGATGGCATCAATGGCGACCCGCAGGCGAGGCAACATAACAGGAGATGCAGGCCAGATTGCATGAATCGGCGGATGTCCGGCGATCCTATCGTCCATCAAGGAGACCAGCCGACCGCTGGCCAACTCATCTCGTACCAGCCAGCGTGGCAAAAGGCCAAGCCCCTGCCCGTCGCAGATCGCCGAATGTGTCAACAGACTCCCATCAAGCACAAGGCGCGCCTTGGGGTGCCAGCTCACCATTTCCCCGTCGAGACTGTGAAATTGCCACGGTGCGGGTTTGCCCTGACGCGGCGCTGCGATCACATCGTGATCCTCGAGATCCGCTACACTTTGTGGCATGGGTCGTGTCTCGAAATAGCTGGGCGAACCGCATAGAACGATTTGCTGCAGCCCCAAAGATCGAGCGTTCAGGCCGCTGACATCGGGTATCGCGCCAATTCTGACAGCAAGATCCGTCGTGCCATCCAGGAGATTGCTCGGTTCCGTCGATGTTGAAATACTGAAATCAAGGTTTGGCCATTCTCGGCAGAGCGCATAGAGCACCGGTGCGATAATTTTTGCCCCGAAGAGCGGCGGCAGGCTGACGTGAAGCATACCGGACGGTTCATGCGCAAGTCCAGCGATGGCCACTTCAGCGCGCACTATTTCGCTGCGTGCCCGTAAACATACATCGCGATAAACCACACCTTCCGCCGTCAGGTTAAGGACGCGTGTCGTGCGCTGAAACAGCCGAATGCCCAGGCGGCTTTCCAACCTGCCGATGGCCTTTGCCACAGCCGACGCCGAGAGCCTTAAACGAAGCGAGGCCGCGACGAAGCTGCCCGCCTCGCAGACCATGAGAAACACGCCAATATCGTCGCCAGATTGATGTCGCATGGCAGTCTATTAGCGAATTTTGGTCGGCAATCGAAAGAAAATTATGCGTTTCCAAGTCGCTTGTGAGATAGAATATGGTTGCGTTCATGAGCACACATCGAACCTACGCCATCATCGGGGGTACGTCCGGCATCGGACTGGCCCTCGCCCGCAAACTCATTGAACGTGGCGATCACGTCTTTCTCGGCGGACGGTCGCCAGAGCGGCTTGCCACGACACTTACAACATTGGGAGACCGGGCTTCCGGTCGCACCGTGGAGATTACCGACAAGACGTCGCTCCGTGATTTTTTCGCAGAAGCGCCCATTCTTTCAGGTCTTTTTACACCGGCCGCGTCTTACCAGACCGGTTCCTTTACAGACGGTGACATCACCACCAGCGAAGACCTGTTCAAGGCAAAATTCTGGGGCCAATACTGGGCTGTTCACGCTGCCTTTCCCCGTCTGGCACCAAATGCATCTGTTGTTCTCATGGCGGGTGCTGCCTCGGTCCGTCCGATTGGTGCACCGGCCTACGCCGCCTGCAATTCGGCGCTGGAAGGGCTGGCCCGCGGGCTTGCCATCGAACTCAATCCGATCAGGGTAAACTGCCTTTGCCCTGGCACCACCGATAGCGACCTTTGGCGCAACCGACCGCCGGGGATACGCGAGCCGGCCTATGAATACTGGAGCAAACTTTGCCTCGTTCAACGCCCGGCAACGGTCGACGAACAGGCGCATGCAGCCCTGTTCCTGCTCGACAACACCAACATGACTGGCAGTACTTTGTTCAGTGACGGTGGGTATTCGTTACGCTAGTCGACTGTATCAGTGTGCCATAGTCCGTGCAGATCAGGGATCGTATGGACTATGGCCAAGGCACCTCCCTCAGTAGATTACGCCGACCTAAAACATGACCATTTGAAGAAAGTATATTGAAATAAAAACTACAAATGTGTAGTCAGGCCAACGTGACGCCGCCGTGGCATCGCCTTGGAGACATCGCGGCCCCGCCGCCGAGAGAGACACATGACCCTGACTCGCCTCTTTTCCAACCATACTTTGCGCGCACTCTGCGCAGCATTTGCAGCAACATTGTTTGCGTTCACGACGACACCGGTCCTGGCGCAGGAGACGCGCACCATCACCCACAAACTGGGTGAAACCGAGATCGCCGGCACCCCTGCTCGCATCGTCGTGCTGGAATTTTCCTTTGTGCAGGCATTGGATTCGCTTGGAGTGACGCCTGTTGGCATTACCGATGACAATCAGCCGGATCGCATCGAGCAGAACCTCGGTAAAAAGATCGAATACAGCTCCGTCGGGACTCGCCTGGAACCAAACCTCGAACTGATCAGCGCACTGCAGCCGGACCTCATCATTGCCGATGAACGCCGCCATGGCGCAATCTACGAACAGTTGAGTGCCATCGCGCCAACCATCGTTCTCAACAGCTGGGATGGCAGTTACAAGGACATCAAGGATGCCGTCATAACGATCGCGGATGCTATCGGTGACAAGGCCAAGGGTGAAAAGGTCGTTGCCAACCATGAGGCAAAGATGGCCGCCATCGCCGCAAAAATCCCGGCCGGCAATGATCGCAAATTCATGCTTGCCGTTGCCACAGCCGACAATTGGTCTTTGCACACATCTGATTCCTTCAGTGGCTCGATCTTTGCAGCCATCGGCGTTGAAGCTGCCATCAAGGCCGACAAACCGGTTGAAAGTGGCGTTGGTCTGGAACGTCTCGTTGCCGTCAATCCCGATGTTCTGCTTGTTGCCACCGATCCAGGCGGCACCATTTTCGACCGCGTGCAGGACAATTCCGCTTGGAAAGCCATTGCCGCCGCAAAGAATAATCTAGTCTTTGAAGTGAACCGTAATCAATACGCCCGTTTCCGCGATCTTCGCACCGCGGAACTGATTGCCAATGACGTATTGAACAAGGTTTTCAATGTCCAATAAGGCCGAGAGGGCCACAGGGCCTTCTGCCCATGAAAACACCAAGATCGGGTGGAGCGGAGCTTTTCGCCGCCATCCGGTCTGGCTGTTTGGTATTCTGCTGGTACTGCTGTCAATTGTGGCTATCGGCAATCTTATGGTGGGAGCCGCTGGCCTCACCATCCAGCAATCGCTTGCCGCCCTGTTCCAGCCTGATAGTTCGGTGGAAACTGCGCTGATCTGGGATGTTCGCCTGCCGCGCGTGTTGCTTGCCATACTGGTCGGCGCCAATCTGGCTGTCGCCGGTGTATTGATCCAGGCACTGACCAGAAACCCGCTCGCCTCACCTCAGACATTCGGCATCAATGGTGGCGCAGCATTAGCGATTGTCGTTTGCGTCATTGCACTCCCCGGACTTTCCGGCGGAACAACGGTGCTACCGGCTTTTGCTGGCGCAGCGGCCATCGGCTTCATCATGTGGGTGCTATCGCTTTCCAACGCCATCACGCCGCTGAAACTGGCGCTCGCAGGCGTGGCTCTGCAACTGGTGCTCGCCGCTCTTGTGCAGGCAGTGCTCATTGCCAACAATGCATCCACAGACATTGTCTACTGGCTAGCGGGTTCTGTCACCTCTGCCCAGTGGTCAAAGGTTCTGATCATTCTGCCATTCACAGTCATCGGTATCATCATCACCATTGCAGGCGGCCATCATTTCGGTCTGCTGGCGCTGGATGCAAGCACCGGCCAATCGCTTGGCCAGAATGCCCAGCGAACTGGTGGCCTTGCGTCAATATTGATCGTTGTCCTCGCCGGTTCATCTGTCGCTGTTGCCGGTCCAATCGGCTTTGTCGGACTGATGGTGCCGCACATCGTCAGAAGCCTTATCGGTGAAGACTTGCGCACCGTACTCAGCCTCAGCACCGTCGCAGGTCCACTGCTTCTTGTCGGCGCCGATCTTGGTGGCAAACTCGCGACTTACCCGGCCGAACTGCCGGTTGGCATCGTCACTGCCATTCTTGGCGCACCAGCCTTTTTGCTCATCACGTGGAGAAACCGCAATCAATGAACGCAGCGCCGGTTGATCCATCAACATCTCACCCCTTGCGCACCACGCTGGTATGCGTTGGCCTTGCGGTATTGCTCGTTCTGCTTGCCTTGGTCAGTATGGCACTTGGCGCTGTCCCGCTTTCTCTCAACCGAGTGCTGGCGGGTCTTTTCGGCGGACCAGATGCCTTCATCATCGGCCAATATCGTCTGCCCCGCGTCATCGTCGCCATTCTCTCCGGTGCTGCACTCGCTTTGGCAGGTCTTTTCTTACAGGTGGCTTTGCGAAACCCGATCGCCTCGCCCGATGTAGTCGGCATCACTAAGGGCGCGGGTCTCGGCGCGATGCTGGCACTGATTTTTGCACCACCAGCCTGGATCATCTGGAGCGTGCCGGTTGGTGTTATCATCGGCGCGGGTGCCGTTGCGGCCCTGCTGCTGGCGATCGGCCGCGGCCTTGGCGGTGGCGTCACCACCTTGGCGCTGGTCGGCGTTTCGCTTGGCGCACTGGCACAAGCCATGATGCAGTTTTTGATGGTGCGTTATCCACGGGGTATCGACCAAAGC
>Ga0075364_10001362_pt1 | contig 13187 bp, 12 predicted proteins | sample EndMetdeltDD1764_FD_71517 | JGI IMG/M metagenome (GOLD analysis project Ga0075364, IMG submission 71517) | Populus endosphere microbial communities from Tennessee, USA - Endosphere MetaG P. deltoides DD176-4 | ecosystem: Host-associated > Plants > Roots > Endosphere | place: USA: Tennessee... | reverse complement strand
CCGCCGCGTCTGCTGACGCCGCCGCTGACGCTGCCGAATATCCTGCGGCGACCATGGCGTGAGCCAATCCAGGGATAACGAGGGCCGTTGCCAGCCGTCGTCGGCACGCCCGGCCTGGGCTTCGATTGTTCGGGCAATCTTGCGTGAGGCATCGTTGGCCCTGCGCCATGCCGATTGGGACTCAGCCAGCCTGGTTTGAGTGGCGCGATGGTCATGGTGATGCCCGGCATCGCGAGCCACCACGGTGGTGCGTGTGCCGACCTGGGCGCTGACCAGTCCCTGATCCGCATATGCCCAGGCACGCCGCATTTCAATGGCATCACGGTTCACACCGCCAGGCTGCGCGCGCGGCATCAACGGGGTCGAGACGGAAACTGACGCACTGGGCAAAGCTCGGGCCGGGGTAGCCTTCGACACTGATGTCCAACCCAAGGTCTCGGATGTGCTCGAGGCTGAGGTCGCGGACGCGGTTGAGGCTGAGGTCGAGATCGACGGCGTGGTTGCGATGGCAGTCAAGGCCGACGCAGGGATCTTCGAGCCAGCGCGCGAGACTGAGCCAGCGTATGCGTCGTCGGGCAATGCGGTGAAAGCCAGCCACCGGCTGGTTTGATCATCGCCAAGGTGTTGCTGGATGCGCTCGCCCATCAGCAGCGCGGCACCGGCCAGCGTCAGGAGCAGGATCAGGGCCAGGGTCATTTCGATGAGTGCCTGCCCGCTTTCACGCCACGTTGGCGACAGGCGCGCGCGCCACTGAGGCCGAAAAACAGACGCAGCGGATTGCCCGCGCTCGGGCGAGAAGTATGCCTGCGCAGCGGCGCGAACACGCATGGGTCTATCGCCCAGCCCCAGGAATCGAAACCAGCCCAGCGGACGAAAACCAGTCGTTGGCCGATCGCTGGTCGGAATGGTGGATGCATTCTGGCGCACCTCCAGCTCGAAGGTGCTGCTAAGCCTGCCTTGTTCAAGGATGTCATACCAGGGGGTGAGCCCGCGTTGCGGCGGGGCCCAGGCGCGCATCATGGCCCGCAGGCCGGCCACGCGATTCTCGGCCAGGCGCAAGTCCCAGCGTGTTGCACGTCGGGCCCAGCGCCAGAATGCCTCCTTGGACAGATCCGGGAGATCGTCTTCGGACGATGTCTTCGTGCGTGCGGGCGAGCCGCGAACAGCACCCCAACCCATGGCGTATTCTCGGTAGTAGCAGCCGATATGCCGATTGAAGCGCCTGGCCTGAAAGGATTGCGTGTCGACAGCCTGCCAGCGCCCGGTGTCGTCCATCCAGGTGGCACCCCGGCGCGCCAGCGTGTGCAGCATCCAGGGGCATGCGGGATGGATGGACCAGGGGTTATAGGCGGTGCGGTGACGCTTGGCCAGAAACCCATAGGGTTCGACCGAGCGCCTGACCAGGTCAGCCAAGGCACTGTTGGCCAAGGGTGCCCGTCGAACGAGCAACGAGGCCCATTCATCGCGGACAATGTCCCACTGAACGTCCGGGCCGGCCGCAACCGATGGCGGCAGGTTGGCGGCCAGCACCTGCTCGATCGCCATGGCGCGCGCGACCGGCAGCCCCTGAACCAGCGCACGCGCCGTGTTGCCGAGCGTGACATGCGTGGCGCGTGTGTGGCCTTTGATTGCGCGCACCAGGGCTGCCTGCGTATCCGGGGCAAGCGCTTTGGACTGACCATATGCACGCCGATGCCCTGGCCCGAAAAAGCGCCCGATGATCATGCCGGGGGGGTTGCCACGCTGATGGTTCACATGCTGCGCATCGGCGATTTGAGCCCAGGCCCCCAGCGTGACCAGATGGGCCAGTGCGACCTGATGCCCGACTTGTGTGCGTTGCACATGCGCCAGCATATTGAGTGTGCGCGCCTGCACCAGGGCACCGCTGTAGGCAGCGGCATCGGTGGCCTGGGTCAGGCGGGATCGGGCCAGTGCCACCTGACCGACGTTATAGACCATCACCAGCATGATGCCTGCCGCACTGGCCGCAAACAGGCCCAGCACCAGCCCCTGACCCTGCTGACGGCCACGAGGGCCGCTGTTGTGTGCACACGTGGTTGGCCATCCCATGCGCCGTGACACGGCGCGGGCCTGCCGGGGCACATGACACGGCGCCATGGCGCATCGATCACGAACCGGCTTTGGCATTGCCGGTATACGACTTCAGCGATTTGGTTTTGGCCTGATCGCTGGCCTTCTTGGCAGCACTCTGGGCTTTGCGCGATTCGGCAGCGCCGGACTCACCCGCAAGCTCGCGCGCGACGGCAGCCGTTTGCCCACGCACGACCTGGCCAAACAATTGATAGACGGCAATGGCGGCGATCGCCACCAACGCCACGATAATGATGTACTCGGTCATCCCTTGCCCACGCTGCTTTCGGCGATTCATGCTGCCTCCTGAAAAGAATCTCAGGGCAGTATGTGATCGAGGGGCGCACGGGAAAAGTCGGGGAAGCCGAAGGGAGAATAAGTGCCTGTTGGCCCCAAAAAAAATCGCTTGATACTTACCGCAGGCCGCGCGGCAGAATCAAGCGATTGTCGGGCATGTCAGGCATAGCGCCTGACGACATGACATCAGACGACGCGAACCGAGATGTCTCCCAGTTTGTCTACGCCGCCCTTCATGATATTGCCCTTCACCACTGCGCCCACGCCTTCAGGCGTACCGGTGAAAATCAGATCGCCGGGCTGCAACTCGAAGAGCCCCGACAGATAGGAAATGCTTTCAGGAATGCTCCAGATCATCTGCGACACGTCACTGGCCTGCTTGCGCTGACCGTCTACTTCCAGCCAGATTGCGCCGCTTTCTATCGTGCCCACTTCGCTGCGCGGGTAGATGTGCCCCACCGGCGCCGATGCATCGAATGCTTTGCCGGTTTCCCATGGACGACCTTGCTTCTTCGACTCGCCCTGCAAATCGCGACGCGTCATGTCCAGGCCCAGGGCATAACCCCAGACATGATCATTGGCCTGTTCCACGGGAATGTCACGACCACCTTTGCCGATGGCCACGACCAGTTCCATTTCAAAATGGAAGTTCGCGGTTTTGGGAGGATATGGAATGTCGGCTGTCTGGCCGGGTGCCACGACAACAACCGCGTCGGCGGGCTTGCAGAAAAAGAAAGGGTCTTCGCGACCGGTGAAGCCCATTTCCTTGGCGTGCTCGGCGTAGTTGCGGCCCACGCAGTAAATACGACGAACGGCAAATTGCTTGTCACTGCCATGAACCGGCACCGATTTGATCGCTGGCGGTGTAAAGACGTATTCCATGTCGCAATCCCCTTGGATTATTTTTGGCTTTGCTTGAAACGCTCAACGCTGGAGGTGATCTCCAACTTCGCTGCATCGACGCCCTTCCAACCCTTGACCTTGACCCACTTTCCTTTTTCGAGATCTTTATAGTGCTCGAAAAAGTGCTGGATGCGGGCGATGTCGTTGGCCGGCAGATCGTCGGTGCTTTTGATGGTGCTGTAGACGGGGTAGAGCTTATCCACCGGCACGGCCAGCAGCTTGGCATCGCCGCCGCTTTCATCGTCCATCTCCAACACACCGATGGCACGGCAACGAATCACGGCACCGATCTGGATCGGGAAAGGCGTGATCACCAGCACATCGGCAGGATCGCCATCGTCGGACAACGTTTGCGGGATATAGCCGTAATTGCAGGGATAGTGCATGGCCGTCAACATGAAGCGATCGACGAACACGGCACCGGTTTCCTTGTCCACCTCGTACTTCACCGGATCGGCGTTCATGGGGATTTCGATGATGACGTTGAATTCGTCGGGCAGCTTGGCACCGGCGGGGACGCGATCAAGACTCATGTCTGCAATACCTTCCTGTTATCAGATTAAGAGAGCAACGCCATCAGCGTTGCGGATTGTTGTTCGAGGTGCGGTCGGTCGAGTCGGCACGCGTGGGCTCGTTGCGATCGGTGCGCCCGGTATCGTCCAGGTCTGAGATCGACGGTGGCGCGCTATCGAAATACTCGTCGAAGTCGGCGTGCATGGGCGTGCTGACCTCATGGGCGGGCGGTGCGTCGGGACGCACGGGCGTGGCCACGCGGTTCAGGCTGGCGCCCCCGACCACAGGCGGCAACACCGGCGTCGATGCATGATCGGTGCTGGAGGCGGGCAACGGCACGACGGCTGTCGCAGCCGCAGTGTCGATCAGGTCTGGTGCGTCGCCGAGTGGCGTGTCGATGTGATCGTGACCCACTCCCTGCGCGGCGTAAATATCATCCAGATCAGCCACCTCGGAGGCGGTGTAATGGGGATCGGCACCGATTTCGGCAGAAGGCAGAAAGCCGTCGTTTGCAAGCGTCGGCAATGCCATGCCCACAGCCGTTGCCATGCGCCAGTGGCGCGCAGCTTCCTCAGGCCGGTTCAGACGGTCATACAGGCTGCCAAGCAAGGCGTGCGTCTGAGGATCACTGCGATATTTCAGACTGCGTGTGAGATAGCGCTCGGCCGCGCCCCAGATCTGGCCCGTCAGGCACAACAGGCCCAACACGCGCAACAGATCAGGGTCGTTGGGACGCTGCTGCAGCCAGGTTTCCGCCTTGTCGATGCGCCGTTTGACCTGGGTCGCGGGGCAACGGGCGTAGGCCGCTACCAGCGCCGGTGTGAACTGGCGCGCAATCGCGGCTTCCAGCACACGAGCGGCCTCTTCGGGTTCATCAGCCGCGTCGAACGCCTGCGAGCCCGCCAGCGCAATCTCGGGATACGTGCGCTCGACCGCCTTCATGTCCTTCCATATGACGCGCCAACCATCCCCATTGGCCAGGCCGGCACGCAGTCGGGCGGCACCGGAGATGTCGATCAGTTTTTCCGACTCGGGCTTGGCAATCGCGTGTCGGCGGGCAAGCGCGCGGGCCAGCGTGAACACCTGGTCGTGATGGCCCAGCTCGCTTTCCGCACGCAACAGCAAACGTGTCGTGTGAAGGTGGCGGGCGGCACCGTCCTGCAAGGGGGCAAGCACCGTGAGCGCACGGGCGGGCTGGCCCTGGTCGAGCAGCATGTCGGCCGATACCGTTGCCACGGCCTCGGTCAGACCGGGATCGGTTCCGGCAGCGTCGCGCGCCTGATCCAGCAAGGCATCGCGGCGTGGATACTCGCCAAGCGCATGTGCAGCGCGTGCCGCTGAAAGCGCAGCAACCGAACGGCGACTCTGCACGCTGGTCTGGTCGATCAGTTTCGAGAATTGCTTTTCCGCATTGGCGAAGCGTCCTTCCAGCAGGCCCACCCAGCCTTTCTCCATCAACTCGTGGTCACGCGCCTGGGCACGACGACCGCGCCAGTCACGCACGCGCGAAGGAATGGCCAGCAGCCAGGCCAACAGCCTGAGCAGCACATACAACAGCACGAACGAGCCCACGAACAGCAGCACTGCCAAGGTCAGTGAGAGTTCGATACGATGCGGCGGCACAAGAATCAGAACGTTGCCGGTGTGCGACTGCAGAACCACTGCAAGCCCGACGGCAACGACCGCCAGAAGTAAAGTCCAAAACCATGTACGCATAGCTTAATTCCGCTCGGTTTCGGGGCTGGCCTGCGAGCGCACGGCAGCCATGGCGTTCAAGCTGTCATTGATCTCGGGCAGTGCAACCGCCACGGGAATCTCGTTGAGCGACTCCACCAGACGCAACGCGGCCTGGGTGTCGGTCGAGCGTGGTTCGTAATAGTTGTTGAGCGTATCGGTCACGATGGCCAATTCGCTCTTCCACACCGACGCCTGGCGCATCAGCAGCGCCAATTGCACCGTCTGCAGGCGCTGGCGCAATGTGGCCCGAAGTTGCTCGGACTGGCTGGCCGACATCAGCAAGGCGTTAGGCTGATCGACTCGCTGGACCTTGATCAGATCGCCAAGTTCATGCGTGAGCACACTACCTGCCCGGGCGGGCCAGGACACGATCTCGGCGCGCCACTGCTGCCACCACGGCGCGTCGGCGGGCAACGGTGCAACGGTCGGGGCAGCGGGGGCCGGTGCGGGAGCCGCCTGATCGGCCGGCACCGTCGAAGCCTGATTCATCGATTGGGCATCGGGCACCAGCAACGGGGCCTTGGACACCAGGCCCGACAGCCGTTCGATGCGAGCCGACTGCGCCGCCACATCGACGATGGGCACGGCGCGCAGGCGATCCAGATCACCATTGACCGCCTGCTGCAGCGATGCGAAGCGCGGGCGATCGGCGCGCGCCAGACGCGACTGGGCGGACTCGAGCGCAACGATGGCATTGCTGACGCTTCCGCCAAGACGCAGTTGCTGGCTCGCAATCGTCAGCAGTCGCTCGACATCGTTGGCAAGCACGCCATCGTTGGTGGTGTCGTTGAAATCTTGCCAGGCCTGCTCCAGCGTGGAGTATTCGGCCTGGTTTTCACGAACGGCGGTCTCCAGCGCAGCGATCTTGGCACTCTGCGATTGCGATAGCGACAGCGCTTCGCGCATGTCGCTGCGCGCGTCGTTCAGCTCTTTGGACAGGGTGTCGATGCGGGTGGCGACATTCATGCCAGCCGACTGGAACTCCTGACGCTGATACCAGAGCGCAGCGCCCAGGGCCACGCAAAGCACGACCAGCAACACGACCAGCCAGGCGAAATTGCCCGATTTCGGTGGACGATGACCGGGTGGCACGGGAGGCGGTTCCTTGCCACGGGGCCCAGCACCCGCAGGCGGCACCGGTGGCACAGGGGGTGGAGGAGCCACGTTCGGCGCGGGCGGCGTGGCCCCGCCATACGTGACAGAAGCGGACTTCGATGTGTCTGAAGCAAGCACCGACGCGGCGGGCCTGGAGCTATCGGAAGCGGGAACCGAATCGGGCACGGGCTTCGTGACCGCGGGATCGGGCCGCGAGAGCGTCGCACCAGAACCGGTGGGCTTGGACGACGCTGCGGCAGACGTCGTATCCGGAACCGACGTTGCGCCTGCGAGTGAGCAGGCTGGCGTCGTGGGACGAGCGCTACCACCAGGCGTAGCCGCGCCGGGCGTCAACAGTGCGCCCGCAGAAGGGGAAGCAGAAGCGCCGACAGGCGCGTCCTCGGAGCCGGGCTTGGGCGCGGCCGGGTCGGGAACGAGAGTCTTATCAGTCATAGCGCGATTGTATTCTGTAGTGACCACCGCCGTTCATTCAAACGGCAACAAATGCTTCAAATATCGCGTCGTCGTCGGGCAGGCAGACTTTAAAGCCTGCCGATGCCGACCGGCCGACATGCGCAGAACAGGCGCGCCAGGCCGGGACGAGTCGAGGATGCGTCAGCACGGCATCACTCGATGCCCACCAGTCGCTGACCCCGCAACGCCTGACTTGCGCATCGATGGCCGCCAGGCCCTCGACGGTCGTATAGAGCCATATCGTTGCCCTGCCCTGCGCCTGCCAGGCCTGAAGGGTCCGGCAGGTCTGATCGGGCCATGTAGCGGGCGACCGGGCGTAAACAGCAAGGGTATCCACTGCCGCCCCATCTGCACGCAGACGATCGGCCAGCCAGTCCCGACCCGTGGTGCCCCGCACGATCAGCACCCGGCCTGCACAGGCGTGCGCGCGCTGAAGCGTCGCGTACAGGGCTTCGGAATCATAAGAGGCGGCCTCTGGAGACGGGCCGTAACGTGGCGTGTGTGGGGGCAGGCGCAGCGCCAGGCTGGCGGCCTGCACCGTGGCCGAGCCCACGCCGGCGATAGCGCTGGTGGCCGGCCAGGTCGGCAACGCGCTATCCGCAGCCAGCGCGCTGGCATAGGCGTGCACCGCATTGCCGCTGACAAAAACGATCAGATCGTAGTGCTGGGGAAGATAGCGATGGATATCAGCCACCTCGAGCCGGACGATGTCCAGCGCAGGGGCACACAGCACCGTCCACCCCGCTTGCTCCAGGCGCATGGCAAGCGCCGTATTGCGCTTACCGGGTCGGGTCAGGACGGCCGTGCGCGACATGGTCGGCCACACACTCAAGCGTCGGGTGTCTGCAGAACAGCCAGAATTTCTCGGGCCCCGTTCTGAAGCAACTGCTGACCGACAGCCTCACCCAGCGCCGCGGCCTCGTGCTGTGGTCCAGCCAGCGCGGCCCGGATAATGGTCGCGCCATCGGGCGAGGCGACCAATGCGCGCAAACTGATGATGCCTGCGTCCAGCTCGGCGAACGCCGCGAGCGGCACCTGGCAGGAACCACCCAACACCCGTGAGACAGCGCGTTCGGCCAGCATGCAGGCACCGCTTTGAGCACAGGCCAGTGGCGCAAGCCATTGCCTGACATCGTCACGGTCGGCCCGGATTTCGATACCCAGGGCACCCTGCCCTGCGGCAGGCAAGCTGTCTTCCGGGCTCAGGAAGGCACGGATGCGCGATGCCAGCTCGAGTCGCTGCAAACCGGCAGCAGCCAGAATGATGGCGTCGTACTCACCGCGATCCAGCTTGCCCAGGCGGGTGTCCAGATTGCCCCGCAGCGGCTTGACCACCAGTGCCGGAAACCGCGCCCGCACCTGAGACTCACGCCGCAGGCTGGAGGTGCCCACGATTGCGCCTGCGGGCAAATCCGCCAGCGCTGCGTAATGATTGGAAACAAAGGCGTCGCGCGCATCGGCGCGCGCCAGAATGGTGCTCAGCTCGAACGGCGCATGCAGATCCACCGGCACGTCCTTCAGGGAGTGCACGGCCAGATCTGCCCGGCCATCGAGCAACGCAGTTTCGAGTTCTTTGATGAACAGACCCTTGCCGCCCACTTTGGAGAGCGTGCGATCCAGAATCTGGTCGCCACGGGTCGTCATTTCGAGGAGCTCGACCACACAACCGGGATACAGGTCGTGCAGTCGGGCCTGAACATGTTTGGCTTGCCACAGCGCGAGCCTGCTCGCACGTGTGGCAATCACAAGACGGGTCGGACCGGTCACTGCCATATCAGTCAGATGAACTGATTGGCGATGACGGTGACCACGATTCCGAGCAGGCCCAGAACCAGCAACAGTTGCAGAAGGCTCAGGCCGGTTTGCGAGTACTTGGGACTCTCGGATTTGTACAAACTCATGCAGACACTTCCTTGGATTTCTTGCGACCCGCGAACCAGCGGCCCACAGCTACCACCAGCACGGCGCCGATGACTTCAGCAGCGATTTTAACCATGCCTGCGTTTTCGCCGAAATCGAAGTTGCGCTCGACGATCACATCGGTGACCAGCATGCCCCCGGCGATCCAGCCCAGCAGTGCTGCACCGAAGGTGACGACGATGGGGAAACGATCGATCAGCTTGAGCACGATGGTGCTACCCCAGACGATGATGGGCACACTGACGACCAGACCGAAGATGACCAGACCGATCTGGTGATCGGGGTGAGCACCCTGTGCTGCGCCTGCAATAGCGATCACGTTATCCAGGCTCATCACGAAGTCAGCGATGATGATGGTCTTGATGGCCGAAGCGATCGACCCACCGCCCTGGATATTGGAATGCGCATCGTCTTCAGGAATCAGCAGCTTGATACCGATCCACAACAGCAACAACGCACCCACGACCTTCAGGAACGGAATCGACAGCAGCGTGAGCGCAAACGCGATGAGGATGACACGCAGGATGATGGCACCTGCAGTCCCCCACAAAATGCCCTGCATGCGCTGTTTCTGGGGCAGATTGCGACATGCCAGCGCGATGACGACAGCGTTGTCGCCACCGAGCAGGATATCGATCATGATGATTTGGAAAACTGCGGCCCAACTGAGTGTCTGAAAAAACTCAAGCACTTGACTACCCCCAACTAAATCGATCGGATTGGATATGAAATGGGTCTACGCCCATGTTCCCGCGGTCCTACTGGCAAGCCAGTCGACGAGCGCAGGACGAGACAAAACCGACCGATTGTAGTTCAGCTTTCATTCAGCTTTCCGGCGCAAGAGAAACAATTTTCCCAGCATCAGCACCAGGACGGCGCCAACTACGCCTGCAGCCAGTGCAACCTGGTGATGCGACATGCCGACCATGTTGTCAAAGCGCATCATTGCATCGTGCAGCGCAGGGTCGTCCACCAGCAATTCGCCTGCAATGAAGCCAAGCAGTGCGGCACCGATCCAGACGATCAGCGGGAAACGTTCAATCACCTTGAGCAGCAGCGTACTGCCGAAGATCACCAGGGGAATACTGACGGCAAGGCCCACCACCAGCAAGGTGGTATCGCCCATGGCAGCGGCAGCCACTGCCACCACGTTGTCCAGACTCATGACCAGATCGGCGATCAGAATGGTGCGGATGGCTACGAACATGCCGCGATTGGCCTGTCCGACTTCTTCGTTCTCACCTTCGGGCAGCAGCAGGGTGACACCAATATAGACCAGCAGAATTGCCCCGGCGAACTTCAGCCAGGGCAGCGCCAGCAGTTGCGACGCGACCAGCGTCAGGACGATCCGCATGACAATGGCGGCGCCCGAGCCGATGACGATGGCGCGTCGCTGCTGATGCGCGGGCAACGAGCGTGCGGCCAGCGCAATGACGACGGCGTTATCGCCGGAAAGAAGAATGTTTACCCAAATGATCTGCAGCAATGCGATCCAGAACGCTGCCTGTGTCAGTTCCATGCGCCTCTACCAATGAAGCGATCCCCAATTGTTATGTGAGCCCGGTGTGGGTCATGTGACGCCTGGATGCCTCGCTGCGAGCATTGGGCACATTATGTCGGCGTCGATTATGGCGGGCAGTATATTTTCATTAAGCTTACAAGCAGGTGTCATTCCGCTGAAAAGGGCACATGCGTAGCTTTTATTCTTCAAATGGTTGCCTGCCCAACACATTCGTCACATGGTCGACGAAACACGTGATGCGCGATGCCAGCGTCGTATTGCGGTAATAGACCGCGTTGATGGGTTGGCGAACATCAAGCGTGAGCCGGGTGAACAATTGAACCAGTCGGCCAATGCGACGATCCTCACAGGTCATGAAATCAGACAGGCAGACGATGCCAAGACCTGCCAGTGCCATATGCCGCAGCGTCTCGCCGCTGGAAGAGGCGATCGTCGGTGCGATGTGCAAGGCCACCCCACTTTCCTGCTTCAGCGGCCATTCGTTCAGCGAGGCCGGCTGGTTAAAGCCCAGCAAGGTGTGGTTGGCAAGGTGGGCCGGCTTGGTCGGCACACCGTGGCGTGCGAGGTAATCCGGGCTGGCGAGCAGGCGGATGCGACTGGTGCCGATCGGCCGGGCATGCAGGGTGGAGTCTTTCAGCGGTCCGATGCGAAACGCCACATCGGTGCGCCGCTCGATAAGGTCTATGATGCCCTCGCTGGAGTTCAGCTCCAGTTCGATGTCAGGATATTTCGCGCGAAACCCCTCGAGCAGCGGCACGATAACGTGCAGCATGAATGGCGTGGCCGCATCGACCCGCAACTTTCCTACCGGCCGGAGCTGTCTGGCCGCCATGTGTTCCTCGGCCTCATCGACCGAGGCAATGATGCTGCGGGCATGGTGCAGGAAGGCCGCCCCTTCCTCGGTCAACTTGAGCCGGCGGGTGGTTCGTTGCAACAGCGTGGTCTGCAGCTTTTCCTCCAGCCGGCTGAGCGTGCGGCTGGTAGCCGAGATGGTCAGGCTCAGTCGTTGAGCGGCTGCGGTGATCGAGCCGGTGTCGACCACCGCCACGAACGCCTGCAACTCATCTAGTGTTGTCTTCATTCTTGATTTAAAATCAAATGAATTTGACTTATAGCGGGCTTTTTCTGCAAACGCAAGCCCTGCACACTTAGGGCTAGCAGGCAATGTTTGCCTGATGCGGTCGCCCGGCTTACCGCGCGCGGCCCGCCTGCCAACCTTTACAGGAGTCAATCCATGCGTGTTCCTTCCTTCGGGCTCGGCACCTTCCGCCTGACCGGCCAAACCGTTATCGATTCCGTGCGCAATGCGCTGGCCGTGGGCTATCGCGCGATCGATACCGCACAGATTTATGGCAACGAGGCCGACATCGGCAAGGCGATTGCCGCAAGTGGCGTCGCCCGTTCAGATTTGTTCATCACCACCAAGATCTGGACGGATAACTATGCAAAAGAGAAACTGATTCCCAGCCTGCGCGAGAGCTTGCAGAAGCTGGGCACCGACTGCGTGGATCTGACCCTGATCCACTGGCCTGCCCCCGGCAATGGCGTCTCACTGGACGAGTATATGACTGCCCTGGCCGAGGCCCGCTCTCTGGGGCTGACCCGCCAGATTGGCATTTCCAACTTCAACATCGAGCTGACCAGGCAGGCCATTGCTGCGGTGGGCAAAGACGAGATCGCCACCAATCAGATCGAGCTCAGCCCCTACCTGCAAAACCACGCGCTCACCGCTTTCCTGAAAGAGCAGGATATTCCTGTGACCTCCTACATGACGCTGGCGTATGGGAAAGTGCTGAAGGACCCTGCCCTGGCACAGATTGCCCGCAAACATCAGGCCACGGTTGCCCAGGTTGCGCTGGCCTGGGCGCTGCAGTCAGGCTATTCAGTCATTCCGTCCTCGACCAAGCGCGAAAACCTGGCCAGCAACCTGCTCGCTCGCGACCTGCGCCTGGATGACGAGGACATGAGCAAGATCGCGCGCCTGGAGCGCAACGGGCGCGAAGTCAGCCCCGAAGGACTGGCGCCGGTCTGGGACTGATACGGCAAAACGTGTCAACAGAACTAAAAAGGGCCGCTCCCAGGAGCGGCCCTTTCATATTCCGGCTTGCCGGAACGAGCGCTGCTTACAGCGCAGCCTTGAGCAACTTCGCCATTTCGGACGGGTTGCGCGTGGTGCGGATACCGCAAGCTTCCATGATTTCGAGCTTGGCATCGGCCGTATCGGCACCGCCCGAGATCAGCGCGCCAGCGTGACCCATGCGCTTGCCGGCAGGCGCGGTAACACCTGCGATGAAGCCCACGACGGGCTTCTTCATGTTGTCCTTGGCCCACTCGGCTGCGTTCACTTCATCGGGACCACCGATTTCGCCGATCATGATGACTGCATCGGTATCGGGATCGTCGTTGAAGAGCTTGAGCACGTCGATGTGCTTCAGACCGTTGATGGGGTCACCACCAATACCTACGGCGCTGGATTGACCCAGGCCGAGTTCAGTGACCTGTGCCACAGCTTCGTACGTCAGCGTGCCGGAGCGGCTGACGATACCGATGCGGCCCTTGCGATGAATGTGACCGGGCATGATGCCGATCTTGATTTCATCGGGGGTGATCAGGCCGGGGCAGTTCGGGCCCAGCA
>Ga0075364_10001361_pt1 | contig 13190 bp, 14 predicted proteins | sample EndMetdeltDD1764_FD_71517 | JGI IMG/M metagenome (GOLD analysis project Ga0075364, IMG submission 71517) | Populus endosphere microbial communities from Tennessee, USA - Endosphere MetaG P. deltoides DD176-4 | ecosystem: Host-associated > Plants > Roots > Endosphere | place: USA: Tennessee... | reverse complement strand
TGGCTGAGGAGTACACCCAGCTGGTGCGCCAGTTGTGGGACTCGTGGGAGCCGGACTCGATGGTGGTCGACAAAGAGGGTGGTGTGTTCGTCGATCCGACGAAGGTGCATGCGATCAACTTCGAGGGCAAGTTCTACAAGTCACGCGGCCCGCTCAACACCGCCCGTTCGCCGCAGGGGCAGCCGCCGATCATCCAGGCCGGCGGCTCGTCGGCCGGGCGGCAGTACGCGTCGAAGAACGCCGACTCGATCATCGCCACCGGCGGCACCGTCGAACAGATGAAGGAGTACCGCGACGACGTGCGTTCGAGGATGCTCACCCACGGCCGCAAGGGTGACGACTGCAAGGTGCTGTTCCTCGTCTCGCCGATCATCGGTGAATCGCGAGAGGAGGCGCTGGGCAAGAAGCAGCGGATGCAAGCCGCGGCGGCGGAGCGGCCGGAGATGCGCTTGGCGGGGCTTGGCTTCGTCACCAACATCGACTTCTCCGTGTACGACCTCGACACCCCGCTCGGCGAGTTCGCAACAGACCTGAAGACGAACGGACACCAGAGCTCGCTCGACGCGTTCATCAAGGGCAACGAGGAGCGCACCCTGCGCGAGGTCGCGTCGGGCACATACGGCAACCAGAAGCTCGAGCTGCTCGGCACACCCGACGATGTCGCCGCGCAGATGGAAGAGGTGATGGAGGAGGTCGGCGGCGACGGCTTCCTGTTCACGCTCGACGTGCTGACCCGCCGCTCGATCGCCGAGATCACCGACGGCCTGGTGCCCGCCCTCCAACGTCGCGGATTGACCCGTACCGCCTACGCCTACGAGCAGTTCCGCGACAACCTCCTGGAGTTCTGAACGCTCAGCCCGCCGCCGCCGGCGGCATTGGCGTACTCGTCTGGATCGCTGTCAGCTCAAATGGAGCGGCGATCTGAGCTGACTGCGTCGGCGAGTGGGCCGCGTTCGTCGGACGGCGGTTCGGCGAGGGACTTGCGCGGGGGGAGCCAGGGGAGGGGAGCAAGAAGCTGGCGATGGAACGCGAGGTACCCGCTGTAGGTGTTCTCCTCGTACGGCGCGGCGAGCTCGTTCATCCTCCGCAACGACGTGCCGGGGATGCGGGGCAGCATGTGGTGCACGGTGTGGAAGTTGACGTTGTAGAGCGCGAAGCGCGTCACCGGGTTGGACATCACGGTGTAGGTGTTCTTCAGGGTGCCGTCCTCGGCGTGGCCGGCGTAGTGCTCGCCGACGAGGACGAACGCCAGCACCGGTACGAGCATGAACAGCCATGGGTAGAGCCAGATGTGTCGGAACGTGTCGGACACGACGCTGCCGTAGACGTACGCCCCGACGACCAGCACGCCGGGGAACCAGGCGCCGCGCATCGCGAGCTTGCTGGTCGTGGTGCGGGCCCACTTCGGCGGATGGTGGAACGCGCCGATCAGCGCCCCCCACCACGTGAGGCCGACGAAACCGGCGCCCAGCGTGGCGTGGAACAAGGCGTACTCGGCGCGGCTGGCGAACTGCATCCCGGGACCATCGGGGTCGTCCGGGCCGAGGGTGTCGGCGTGGTGCAAGAGGTGGTACTGGCGGTAGACCTTGAACGACACACCGGCGGTTCCGAGCACGAGGTGGCCGAGCAGGCTGTTGGCCCACCTCGACGTGAACGTGCTCCCGTGCGCGCAGTCGTGCCCGAGGCCTCCGAAGCCGACGAACAAGAACGCGACGCAGATCCACACCGGCACCCACACCAGGATCGAGTCGGCAATGAAACCGATCGAGACGAGTGCCGCCCAGGCGCCGACCATTCCCGCGACGTGGATCAGCCCCCGGGCCCCCGCAGGGCGGAGGAGGTCCTCCTTGATCGCTGCTTGACGGAGGAGGGGGAGCACCCGCGCGGTCGATGTCGGTGCTGCGGCGGCGCTCATGACGGCCATCCTATGCAAGACACACGCGGTTTGACCACGCATAGTGAGAATTCTCCACACCAGCAGCGAGGCCGTGGTCGGCCGAGCGCACTCAGTCGTCGCCGAACCGCGGTAGACATGGGCATGGCCACGACAGGGAACAGGCGCGACGTCGAACCCGGCGTGCACACCGATCTGCGCGGCACGATGTCGTACAACTCGTACCTCCATCTCGATCAGCTGCTCGCCGCGCAGCAGCCGGCCAGCGACCCGCCGCATCACGACGAGCTGCTGTTCATCATCCAGCATCAGACGACTGAGCTCTGGCTCAAGCTGGTGTTGCACGAATTGCGGTCGGCCCGGCAGCTACTGATCGACGACGACCTCGCCCCGGCATTGAAGCGCCTGGCACGCGTCAAGCACATCCAGAAGTCGATGACCGAGCAGTGGTCGGTGCTCGCCACGCTGACGCCCACCGAGTACGCCGAGTTCCGCGGCGTGCTGGCCAACGCGTCGGGGTTCCAGTCACACCAGTACCGCGCCGTGGAGTTCATCCTCGGCAACAAGAACTCGGCGATGATCGACGTGTTCCGCCACGACCCGCCCGCGCAGCAGATGCTCGGCGAGCTGCTTGCCGAGCCGAGCCTGTACGACGAGTTCATCGGGTTCCTCGCCCGGCGCGGTCACGACATCCCGGCCGAGCTGTTGGACCGCGACTGGACTCAACCGCACCAGTTCTCGCCCGCACTGGTTGTACCCCTGGTGCGGATCTACAACAACGCCGCGGAGCATTGGCAGGAGTACGAGACCTGCGAGGAGCTGCTCGATCTGGAGGAGAACTTCCAGCTGTGGCGCTTCCGTCACGTCAAGACCGTCGAGCGCACCATCGGCCTCAAGCGGGGCACGGGCGGCAGCAGCGGCGTCCCGTTTCTCCGTGCCGCGCTCGAGCTGACGTTCTTCCCGGAGATCTACGCGGTGCGCACAGAGCTCGACGCCGCGACCTGAACCGGCTCAGCCCGTGGCGAGAACCTTCTCGATGTCCGCCGCGATCTTCTCCGGCTTGGTGGTCGAGCCGTACCGCTTGATCGGGTTGCCCTCGCGGTCCACGAGGAACTTGGTGAAGTTCCACTTGATCCGGCTCCCCATCAGCCCGGTCTTGACCTTGCGCAACCACTTGTACAGCGGATGGGCGTTGTCGCCGTTGACCTCGACCTTGGCGAACATCGGGAACGTGACGCCGTAGTTCAGCTGACAGAACTCCTCGATCTCGCCCTCGCTGCCCGGCTCCTGGTGGCCGAACTGATCACAGGGAAAGCCGAGCACGACGAGGCCCTTGTCGGCGTAGTCCTCGTACAGCTTCTCGAGCCCCTTGTACTGCGGCGTGAAGCCGCACTTCGACGCAGTGTTCACGACGAGGATCGCCTGACCCCGGTACTCCTCCAGCGAGGTCTCGCGTCCGCCGATCGAGGTCGCGGTGAAGTCGTAGATGTTCATGCGCCGCGCAGCCTACAGATCGGTGACGATCGGGGAGCCACGGTTCGGACGCGTAGTACCGTGACGGCGTGTCCCGCTTGTGTGAACGCCCCGGCTGCTCTGCGCCGGCGGCGGTCGCGTACGGGATGGACAGCGAGCACCTCCTGGTCTGGCTGGCGATCGTTCCCGAGGATGTGAGCCCGATCCGCGTCGGCATGCTCTGCCGTCGCCACGCCGATGCGATGGTCGTGCCGCGTGGTTGGACGCTCGACGACCGGCGTGAGGCCAAGCCGCGGCTGTTCCGCGTCGCCGACGCCCCGACCACCAACCATCCGAGTCGGGGACGCAAACCGCGCACGAAACCGGCCGATCGCGTGGAGCCGATCGAACCGCCGTTGCAGCTCGATTTCGACACGGTGCTGGAGATGGAGCCGCCCGATCCGGACGCCGACGTCACGGTCGCCGAGATCGTCGCACCCGAACGCGACGCCGACGAGACTCAGGCGATGCCGTGGCGCCCGGTGTTCGACCACAGCGACGATCTGGGCGGGTTGCTCAAAGCCGACAGCCCACTCCTGTCGCGAGCCTTCCGCGGTCGAGACGCGAAACCGCCACGCTGAACACCTCGCTGGGCGCCTCCGGGCCCCGGGGGCCCTTTGGCGCCCGCTCGCGAATGGCTTATGAGCAGTGCTCGGCGATCCAGGTGGGGGCGTTGGTGATCTTCTCGGTCACCTTGGCCAGCCGCTCGTTGAGCTTGGCGATGCGCTTGTCGATGCGGGCCGCGACCTTGGTGTGACCCTCGGCCGTCGCCTTGGCGCTCAGCTCCTGCAGCTTGGTGATGCGCTCGGTGATGTTGGCCTGGCGCTCGGTGAGGCGGGGGACGATCTCGTCCTGGTGCTCGCAGATCATCGCGATCCGGTCGGCCTTGCCGGTGGCGGCATCGCTGCCGCCGCCGTCTCCGGCGAATGCCGCGGTCGTGCCGCCGATGACGAGCGTGCCGGTGAGGGCTGCTGCGGCGATGGTGTGCTTGATGTTCATGATGCTCATTGCTCCGATGTGTTTGGTGGGTTCGGGGGGTCCGACTCCGGTTGATGGGCACATCATCGGTGACAGTTGTGAACGAATTGTGAGCAGGTGATCATCAGACGCGGAGCAACCCGGCGATACTGCACGGGTGGAACTGACCGCCGAGATGTCAGCGCCCTGCGCGCCCGCCGAGTTGTTCGCGTGGATCGACGATCTGGCCGTGTACCCGGAGTGGATGGGCCTCGTCCACCGCGCCGAACCGGTCGAGGCGCGCGACGGTCGGTCCCGCTGGGATGTCGAGCTGCGAGCCCGGATCGGCATCTTCGCCCGCTCGAAGCGGTTGATCATGGCCCGCACCGTGTGCGAACCGAACACCGAGGTCGTGTTCGAACGAGACCAGAACGACGGCCGCAGGCACAGCACCTGGCGTCTCGCCGCGCACGTCATGCCCGATCCGTCATCGAGCTCCGGGAGCAGGCTGGTGATGGATCTGCACTACGGTGGCTCGCTGTGGACCGGCGGGATCGCCGAGCGGGTGCTTCACGACGAGATCACGAGCAGCCGTGATCGCCTCGTCAGACGAATCGCCGAGACCAGGCTGTGAGCCGGCCGTCGGCCCGCCGTTCCAAGGCGAGCTGCATTGCGAAGCACTCGCTGAGCGCGTCCGCGGTCAGCACGTCGTCGAACGCGCCGGCGACGAGCACCTGTCCTTCGCGCAGCAGCATCGCATGTGTCATGCCCGGGGGCACCTCGTCGACGTGATGGGTGACGAGCACCAGCGGCGGCGCGCTCGGGTCGGACGTGATCTCGGTCAATGCACCCACGAGCTGCTCGCGGCCGCCGAGGTCGAGCCGTGCGCTCGGCTCGTCGAGCACGACGACGCCGGGATCGTTCATCAACGCCCGGGCCAGCAGGACGCGCTGCTGCTCGCCGGACGACAACGTTCCCAGGCTGCGCGCGGCGTATTGGCCAACCCCCATCTGCACCAGGCAGACCTCGGCGCGGGCGTAGTCCTCGTCGGTGTACGTGTGCCACCAGGGCTCCAGCGCGGCGTAGCGCGCCGTCACGACGACGTCGCGAGCGCTGAGTGCGGGCCGGAGCTGGGCGCCGAGTGAAGCCGACATCACGCCGATCCGGCGGCGAAGGATGCGGACGTCGGTGCTGCCCAGCGTCTCGCCGAGCACCCGGACAGTGCCCTTCGAGGGGTGCTCGTACATCGTCGCGATCCGGACGAGAGTCGTCTTCCCCGAGCCGTTCGCCCCGAGGATGACCCACCGTTGCTCGGGTGTGACCGACCAGTTGATGTCGTCGAGGATGCGCCGGTCGTCGCGGACGAAGCTGACGTGATCGAGTTCGAGCGTCGCGGCGTTCATCGGCGGGTCAGGCTACGGCAGATGAGCGGGTTATGACCGCGGCCAAACAGACCCCACTGGTAGCTTGGGCGCCGACATGCGCAGGTGCCGCGGGATCCTTCTCGTCTTCGCGTTTGCCGTCGGGCTGACACCAATCGCGACGGCCGGATCAGCGCGGGCCGACGATGGCGGAGGCACCGCCGAGGACGCCGCCAAGGAGATCGGGAAGGCGCGCGACGCGGCCAACGCCGCGGCGGCCGCGTTCTGGGAGGCACAGGACAAGCTCGATGAGGTCACCAGGACCAAGGCCGACCTCGACGCGCAGACGGCGGCGCTGCAGAAGCAGGTCGACAAGCTGCGCAAGATGGTCGAGACCGTCGTCGTGAACCGCTACATCGGTTCGGCCAGCACCGGCATCGACCTGCTCAGCGGTACCGTCGGTCCGACCGAGCAGGCCCAGACGGCCGTGCTCGTCGGCGTCATCGACGAGGCCTCGTCCGTCAGCTTCGACGACTACGCGCTGCTCCTCGACAAGCTCAACGAATCCATCGCCAAGTCGAACAAGGCGGCCGACGACCTGAAGGCCGCGCAGGCTGACTACAAGGCCAAAGAGCAGCAGGCCAACGACGAGATCGCGCGGCTGAAGGTGGTGGAGAAGGACCGCTTGAACGACGAAGCCGTGCAGAAGGCGCTGGAGGCCCAGCAGCAGAAGGCGGCCGAGGCCGCGCAGAAGGCGGCCGCTGAGCAACAGCGCAAGGATCAGGCCGAGGCCGCGGCGAAGCTGGCCAAGACCGCCGCCGATAACCTGGCCGCGATCGTGGCCGCGGAGGGCGCCGGCGCCGACGGTGGTGACGACGGTGAAGCGGTGACGCCTGTCGAGCCCGTCAACCAGGCATCCGAATCGAGCGCGGGTGGCACCACGGGCGGGGGAGGCAGCGGTGGGCGGCCTGTGACGGTGCTGCCGCCTGCGATCTACGGCCAGGGCGACGATTGGATCTGCCCGTTGCCGTCGGGAACGTACGCGTTCACCGACACCTACGGTCAGCCACGTTCGGGCGGGCGCACGCACCAGGGCGTCGACATGATCAGCGCGCGGGGCACGCCGATCTACGCCGTCGTCGACGGCGTCGCCACGGCGAGGGAGAACGTGCTCGGCGGCAAGACCGTCGGCCTCGACGGCACCGACGGCAACCACTACTACTACGCGCACCTCGACGAGTGGGCCACGCTCGGCACGGTCAAGAAGGGCACCGTGATCGGCATCGTCGGCGATACCGGCAATGCCAAGTTCTCGACCCCCCATCTCCACTTCGAGATCCATCCCAACCACGGCGACGCCGTCAACCCGACCCCGACCATCGCGGCGAACTGCTGAGGTCCGGTTCGCTCGGCCGCGGCGAGGGTGTGCGAACCTGTGCCCGATGAGCACTGCTGACCTCGCCGACTCGCTCGCTGCTGCGCTCGGCGGCGCGACGATCGACGATCTGCAACGCCTGTCCGGCGGCGCGTCGCGCGAGACGTGGAAGTTCCGCGCCGACGGGCGAGCACTGATCCTGCAACGCCAGCGCGGCGGCGACGTACGCGACATGGGCCTGGAGATGGCCGTGCTGCGCGCGGCCCGCGCCGGCGGTGTGCCGGTGGCCGATGTCATCGCCGCGTCGACCGACCACAGCGACCTCGGCGCGTCGTACATGGTGCTCAGTCACGTCGAGGGCGAGACGATCGCGCGCAAGATCCTCCGCGACGATGAGTTCATCGCGGCCCGCAGCCGACTCACGAGTGACTGTGCGGTCGCCCTCGCGCGGCTGCACGCGATCCCCCCGAATGCCGTCCCCGGCCTGCAGGCCCTCGACCAGATCGAGCAATATCGCACCGTGCTCGACACCGTGGGCCGGCCGCATCCCACCTTCGAGCTCGCGTTCCGCTGGCTGGAAGCTCACCGGCCGTCGCCGGTTGATCCGCTCGCCGACGACGCACCGACGCGTCCGTGCATCGTCCACGGCGACTTCCGGCTCGGGAACCTGATGGTCGATGGCGGCGGACTGGCTGCCGTGCTCGACTGGGAGTTGGCCCACCTCGGTGATCCGCTGGAAGACCTTGGCTGGCTGTGTGTCAAGGCCTGGCGGTTCGGATCCCCCAAGCCGGTCGCCGGTGTCGGTGAGTACGACGAGCTGCTCGCTGCATATTCCGCCGAGTCAGGCGTTGCCGTCGATGCGGAGGCGGTGCGCTGGTGGGAGGTGCTCGGCACGCTCAAGTGGGGGATCATGTGCATCATCCAGTCCGAGGCTCACCTCAGCGGTGCGTCGCGCAGCCATGAACTGGCCGCGATCGGACGGCGGGTCTGCGAGAACGAGCACGATCTGTTCCTCGCCCTGGACGGCCGCTGGTGATCCCCCACGACGCGCCGACCGCGCAGCAGCTGATCGAGTCGGTGCGGGAGTGGCTGGAGCGCGACGTGCTCGGCGAGACGACCGGCCGGCTCACCTTCCACACTCGCGTCGCGATCAACGTGCTGGCGATGGTGGAGCGCGAGCTCGAGCTCGGCCCGCAGCAGGCCGCCGATCATGCCGCCCGGCTCGACGCGCTCGGCTTCGCCGACGACGCGGCGCTCGCCGCCGCGATCCGTGCCGGTGACGTCGATGCCTCCCCCGAACTGCGCGACGCGATTCACGCCAGCGTGCGCGACAAGCTCAGAGTGGCGAACCCGAAGTACCTGGCCGACGACCGAGGGTGACCGGCTGCACCGGTTGACCGGCCGCCAGCTGACCGCAGGCGGCATCGATGTCGGTGCCCCGGTTGCGTCGAACCGTGGCGTTCACGCCGAACGCCTCCAGCCGGTCGCGGAACTCGTGCACGCGTTTCAGCGTCGTGCCGCGGGTGAGGTAGCCCGGCGTCGGGTTGAGCGGGATCAGGTTGACGTGGGCCGCGAGCGGCAGTGCCCGGCAGCGGTCGGCGAGCTCGCGCGCGTCGCTGTCGCGATCGTTGACCCCGTCGATCAGCGCCCACTCGAAGCTGAGCCGGCGGCCCTTGGCGACGAGGTAGTCGGCACAGGCTTCCATCAGCACGTCGAGCGGGTAGCGACGGTTGATCGGCACCAGCTCGTTGCGCAGGTCGTCGTTGGCGGCGTGCAGCGAGACCGCCAGGTTGACCTGCATCGGCCACTCGGTGAGCCGCTTGATCCCGGGCACCAGGCCGACCGTCGACACGGTGAGGTGCCGGGCGCCGAGCCCGATGTCGGTGTTGATCCGCTCGATCGAGGCCCACACGTTGGCTTCGTTGGCGAGCGGTTCGCCCATGCCCATGAAGACGACGTTGGCCAGCCGGCGGTCCATCTCGCGTGCTTTGCGCCCGGCGCGCACGACCTGCTCGACGATCTCGCCCGGGCTGAGGTGGCGGGTGAACCCGGCCTGCCCCGTGGCGCAGAACCCGCAGCCCATCGCGCATCCGGCTTGGCTGCTCACGCACACCGTCACGCGGTCGGGATAGAGCATCAGCACGGTCTCGATCCGGCTCCCGCCCTCCAGCTCGAACAGGTACTTGACGGTGTCGCCGTTGTCGCTCACCCGCTCGACGACCGTGGTCAGGGCGGCAGGCAGCTCGACATCGAGCTTGCTGCGCAACGCCTTCGGCAGCGTGGTCAGGTCGGTCGGCTCGGCCAGCTGCTCGTACAGCCCCTTCCACAACTGATCGACCCGGAACCGCGGCTGATCGGCGAGCAGCTCGCCCAGCTCCGCGCGTGTTGCGTCGTACAGCGTGCGGCTCACGGGTGCAGTTCGCCTGCCAACCGGTCGTAGTCGGCGATCCGGCCGCGCAGCACGTCGAGGCTCGCGATCCAGAACGCTTCGTCGCTGACGTCGAGGTCGAACGCGGCGCCCAACTCCTCGGCCGTGTCCATGCCAGCGCGTGACAGAACATCGTCGTAGCGATGGCGGAAGTGATCCGGATCGTCGCGGTACCGCGCGAACAGCCCGAGGCCGAACAGCAGCCCGTAGGTGTACGGCCAGTTGTAGAAGTGCGAGCCGTAGTAATGGCCCTTCACCGCCCACATGTATGGGTGCGCGGTGGACTGGTCGAGCCCGTCGCCGTAGGCGGTTGCCTGCGCGGCGAGCATGATCTCGTTGAGTTCGCTGACGCCGAGGGTTCGCCGCTGACGGCGGGCGAACAGCTCGGTCTCGAACAGGTACCGGCTGAGGATGTCGACCACGACCTGGTTCGCGCCCTGCAGATCGACGTCGAGCAGCGCCAGGCGGTCGGCGCCCTGCAACCGTTGCAGCCCTTCCTCGACGACCAGCGTCTCACAGAAGATGCTGGCCGTCTCGGCCAACGCCATCGGCAACCGCTTCTGCAACGGTGTGCGCTCGGCCAGCTGGATGTTGTGGTAGGCGTGACCCAGCTCGTGGGCGGTCGTTTGCGTTGCGTCGAGGCTGCCGTTCCAGTTGAGGAACACCAGTGAGCGGTCGCCGGTGAGCGACATGCAGAACGCGCCACCGCGCTTGCCGTCGCGAGGCGAGGCATCGATCCAGCGCTCGCCGAGGGCGCGGTCGACGAGGCCACCCAACGGGCCGCCATACGAGCCGAACGCGTTGCGGACGATGTCGAGGCCTTCGTCCCAGGTGACCTCTGCCGGCGCGGTGGGCAGCGGGGCGACGAGGTCGCGCCACTTCAGGCCGCCGTCGTAGCCGTGCAGCGTCGCCTTGCTGCGCATCCAGCCGCGGAAGTCGTCGAGCGAGTCGTGCACGGCGGACTGCATCGCGTCGAACGTCTTGCGGCTGACGCTGTTCGAGTACAGCGAGGCCTCGAGCGGGGAATCCCAGTTGCGCCGTTTGTTGACGGTGTTGGCTTCGCCCTTGATCGAGTTGATCGCCGCCGCGCACACGACGCCGACCGTTGGCCAAGCGGTCAGCTCGGCTTCGAAGGCTGCCTGGCGGACGGCCGGATCGGTGTGGTTGGCGAGTCCGCGCACGGTCGCCATCGGCAGCCGCTGGGCGCCGTCGGGCAGCTCGACGTCGGCGTGGAGCTGCGATGTGACGTCGCCGTGCACGCCTGCCCACGCGTTGGAGCCGCTCATCGACAGCTCGGCGTAGAGCCCTTCTTCGATCTCGCTCATCTGGTGCTCGGCCCGCTCGGCCAACCGGCGCAGCGGGCCGAGGTGCTCGCGGGCCTCGACACTGACCGTTGCCAGCTCGTCGACTCCCAGGGCAGCCACCCACTCGACCAGCCGCGCGAGCAGAGGTCGCCCTCGTGCCTCGAGCGCCTCGAGCTCGTTGGCCAATGCTTGGCCCTGCTCGTCATAGCTGTTCGTCGCGACGAACGAGTACACGTAGGCAAGCAGCTCCTCGCCCCGACGCTCCCAGTCGTTGAGACCGCGGATGACGGCATCGGCGGCCTCGCCATCGGCGGCGGTCGGCGGGCGCGGCTCGACGGCGCGGATCGCGTGCTCGTCGAACAGCGCGCCGAGTCGATCGGTGTCCGCCGCGGCTTGCTCCATCGCCGCGAGGAACGTGCGCGAATCCATCGATTCATGGACGTCGGCGACGCTCCACCGGGGGAGTGGATCTGTTGTTGCCTCGGTCGTTGTGCCTGTCATCGGGTTCTCCGTTCGCGACTCACGCGCCGTCGATCGAGCCGGCGTAGAGGCAGTCGGTGCGATGGACGGTGAAGCCAAGTCTGTCGTACAGCGTGACGGCCGCGGTGTTGTCGGCATCGACGAACAGCATGCCGATCGTGATGCCCCGAGCTGCGAGGCTGTCGAGACCGGCAAGGGTCAGGGCCCGGCCGAGACCAAGTCCGTGGAAGTCCGGATCGACGGCAATGACGTAGATCTCGCCGAGCGCTGGTGATGATGGCGTCGCGTCGTGGACCTTGGTCCAGCAGAAGCCCGCCATCCGTACCGCGCCGTCCGGTGCGGCCCGGTCATGGATCAGGAACCCCTCTGGATCGAACCACGGCTCCTCCATCCGGGCCCGCACGTTCTCCTCCGTCCAACTGCCCTGCTCGGGGTTCCAGGCAAACGCGCGGGCGTTGACCCGCACCCACTCGGCGACATCGCGATCGGTGTCGAACGGTCGGGTGGCGATGTCGAACTCGACGCCGGTCGGCAGGGGTCGCCGCATCTGCAGGAGCCGACGCCCCGGCTTGAGCCCGTGGGCGATCGCAAGATCATCATGGGTGTCCGTCGGGCCCTGGACCAGCCAGATCAGTTCCGTGCCTCCGGCGTCGCGCACGGCCGAGATGATCGCGTCGAGCAGCTGCCCACCCACCTCGCTGACGCGGTCCGGTGACTCGCCGGCGATCACGACCTCGACGGTCCACGCCGGCCCGTCGCCGGCGGCGGACACGGCCTGGGCATACCCGACCAACGGACCCGCGTCGCCATCGGTGACCTGCACCGCGACGGCGGGTGTCGCCGCCCCGTGGACGAGATCGACCCACGCCTGGTCGGACAGCGGCCGGAAGCCACGCCGGGCCGTGCCATCGGCCACCAGCTGTTTGATCGACTCGAGGTCGGCAGCGCTCTGGCGGGCTCCCGGCAATTGGGTCGACACGGACAGCACCCGAACAAGCTACCGACGTCCTACCGGCGACATGCTGCCGTCGACCTGCGCCGCATTAGCCTGAACCGGTGGCAGGACCGAGAACACCGAAGACCCGGGCGCGCGAGGTCAATCGGCGCCTGAAGGAGATCTACCCCGAGGCGATCTGCGAGCTCGACCACGGCAATGCCTTCGAGTTGCTGGCCGCGACGATCCTGTCGGCGCAGACCACCGATGCCCGTGTCAACATGGTGACACCCACGCTGTTCTCCAGGTATCCGACGGCCGCGGCCCTGGCCGATGCCGAGCCCGCTGCTGTAGAAGACATCATCCGTTCGACCGGTTTCTACCAGAACAAGACCAAGAGCCTGATCGGCATGGCGGCGGCACTGGTCGAACGTTTCGACGGGGAGGTGCCGACCGAGCTTGCCGACCTTGTCACACTGCCCGGAGTGGGCAGAAAGACCGCCAATGTTGTACGGAGCGTGGTATTCGACCTGCCCGGTCTCGCCGTTGACACCCATGTCGGACGTCTCAGCCGGCGTCTCGGGCTCACCGAGCAAGACGATCCCGAGAAGGTCGAGCGAGAGCTCAACTCCTACCTGCCTGCGCAGGACTGGGGGCCGTTCAGCCTGCGCATGATCCTCCACGGTCGACGGATCTGCGACGCCAAGAAACCCCAGTGTGGAGCATGTGCTCTGGAGGAAATCTGCCCCTCGTCGCTGCTCCCGCGGAGGCGCCGTTCGAAAGCATCGTGACCGACATGCGGGAAACTTGCGTTGCTGAAATTTGAGTGTATGATGACGACACCAACCAGGTTCCCGCCACCTGGTTTGCGGGCGATGCCGGGATCCGCCGCCTGGCATCGCAGTGCGACGGCCCCGCAAGGGGCCGTTGCCATTTTTCACCCTC
>Ga0075364_10001360_pt1 | contig 13192 bp, 13 predicted proteins | sample EndMetdeltDD1764_FD_71517 | JGI IMG/M metagenome (GOLD analysis project Ga0075364, IMG submission 71517) | Populus endosphere microbial communities from Tennessee, USA - Endosphere MetaG P. deltoides DD176-4 | ecosystem: Host-associated > Plants > Roots > Endosphere | place: USA: Tennessee... | reverse complement strand
CGGGCGTCTCCATCGAGCCCATGCTTGCCGATGCCTCCGGTGCCAGCGTGCTCAGCGGGCGTGGCGACGTCATGCTGGATCTGAAAACGGCCGGAGCAAACAGCTACGCGTTGCGCAGAAACCTGAACGGCACGGTCTCCGGAAAATTGAGCGATGGTGCAATCAAAGGCATCAACGTTGCCAGAACCTTGCGTGAACTGAAAGCCGTCGTTCAGCGCGCTCAGGACTCGCAGGCCCTGGTGCCCGATGTGACCACTGCAGTTGCCACTGCCGACCTCGCCACCACGGCAACCCAGGCAATCGCCTCCGCGACCGCGTCGGCCTCGGCCAAGGCGGCGCAAGCGCAGGCGACCCAGGCAGCGGATGCGGCCCAAGCAGCGGATGCAGCCCAGGCAGCGGAAGCGGCCAAAGCAGCGGATGCAGCCAAGGCAGCGGATGTAGCCAAGACAGCGGATGCAGCCAAGACAGCGGATGCAGCCAAGGCAGCGGAAGCGGCTAAGGCCGCAGACGCAGCGACGGCAGCAGACGCGGCTACGGCCACAGATGCCCAGCAGAGCGCTGCTGCGGCCACGGCACAAGCCGCGACTGGCACGCCAGCCCGCACCAGCACCGAGCTCTCCACCGATTTCGCGTCGCTGGACACGGCCTTCTCGTTCAAGGATGGGCTGGGTACCGTCACCACGCTCAACATTGCCTCACCCTTCCTGCGCATTACGCAAGGCAGCCCTGCGTCTATCAATCTGGTGGACAGCACCCTGGACATGGTGACGCTCATCCGCGTGGTCAACACCACGCAGGGACAGGGCGGGGAAGACCTGGCCGACCTGAAAAACGTCACGATCCCCGTGCATTTCGCCGGCCCGTTGAGCAGGCCGCTGTACAGCGTTCAGTGGAAAAACGTGGCCAATGATGCCCTGAAGCAAAAGCTTGAAAACAAGGTGCTCGATGCCATCGGTGGTAAGGCGGGTGAGAAAAATGATGACAAGCGAAAGGTCGTTCGCGATGCGCTTAAAGGACTGTTGAAATAATGAATTCGCCCCTGTATTTCCCGTTGGTCGGTGCCGCCGGAACAGCCCAGCCTGATGCCCGCGATTACGACAAACGGTGGCTGGTTGCCGATGAAGAAGGTCAGTGGCTGAGCGTGGATCAGTGTCCTGCGTTGTCCACCATCACGGTCGAATTGAAACTGGGCTACCTCGTGCTTCGGGCGCCGGGCATGTTGCGCATGGATATCCCGCTGGATGTGATCGAGGACGACGACAGCGTACGGTTCACCGTCAACCTGGGAACCGAGTCGGTAGATGTGGTGGACGAAGGCGAACTGGCGGCCGCCTGGCTTTCCAACGTAACGGGCACGACCTGCGGGCTCATGAAAGTGCACCCTGATGCAGGGCCCGTGCAATGGGCCGCTGGCTAGTGACGTTTACGCGGCGTCAGAATCGCGTTGGCGATCAGCCCGGCGACCAGCCCCCAGAACGCTGATCCGATGCCCCAGAGAGTGAACCCGGATGCGGTGGCCAGCAATGTGATCAGCGCGGCCTCGCGTTTCTCGGGCGTTGCCATGGCAGTCGTCAACCCGCCCATGATGGGGCCGATCAGTGCAAGACCGGCCAGGCCGGCGACGAATGTCACGGGCAGCGCCTGAAAAAAAAGCGCCACGGCACCGGCAGCCAGGCTTAACGGGATATACACCAGCCCATAGGTTGCTGCGGCCCAGTACCGTCGAGCCGGATCAGGATGGGCCTCCTTGCTGGACACGATGGCCGCGACGATCGCCGCCAGCGTGATGCTGTGCGCACCCAGCGGTGCCGACAGCACGCCAAACACACCGCTGGCCGCAACCGAGCGGCTCGCTCTGGGCTGGTAGCCCGCGGCCTGGAGAATAGCCAGGCCTGGCAGGTTCTGCGACGCCATGGCGATAATGAAGAGAGGCACAGCAAGGCTGACCGTCGCTTGCCAGGTGAACGAAGGTGTCGTCCAGTGAAACTGCGTCATGGTCCACGCGATGCCCTTGAAGCGGCTCGTATCGCCTGACAGCACTACGACAAGACCGGTCACCAGCACGACGAAAATCGAATACCGGGGCAGCCACCGGCGTCCCAGCAAGTAGGCGGCAATCATGGTCAGCGCCAGTGCGGTATCCACGTTCAGCGCGCCGAATATGCCGATTCCGAAATGCAGCAGCACGCCGGCCAGCATGGCTGCGGCAATCTCCGGCGGAATGCGCCGCAAAATGGGGTCGACCCAGCCCATCAGTCCGCATGCCAGCGTCATGATCGCAGCGACGAGAAACGCACCCACAGCATGATCGAACGGCACGCCAGGCAGACCTGTGATCAGCATGGCCGCGCCTGCGGTCGACCAGGCAAACACAGCGGGTGTACGCCATTTCAGGCTGAGCCAGGCGCCGGGGATACCGATGGCCAGACAGACGGCACCGACCCAGGATCCAATCCTGGCCACATCCAGGCCTGCGCTTTGCCCGGCCTGAACCATCAGCACAGCCGTGCTGGCAAAGCTCACGAGCACGGCCACCAGCCCTGCAAGCACGGCTGACAGGGACACTTCTTTCAGGATGGGGGTGTTCAATTGACGCTCGTGAGCCGCTGGTACTTGGCCATCAACGCATCCTGCCCCTCTTTCCACAGGGGGTCGAGCGTGATGCATTCAACCGGACACACGACCTGGCACTGGGGCTCGTCAAAATGACCGACGCACTCGGTGCAGCGGGCGGGATCGATGACGTAGTAATCCTCGCCCATGGAAATGGCCTGGTTCGGGCACGGCGGTTCGCACACATCGCAATTGATGCATTCGTCGGTGATTTTCAGCGCCATGACCTGTCCTTCCCAACGCGTATTTCAGCCCGGCCAGGATTGCTCGCGGCGTTCCTTGGCTTTCTCGTGGAGCCAGCGCTCGACGGAAGGAAATACGAATTTGCTGACATCGCCGCCCAGTTGGGCGATTTCTCGCACTATGGTACCGGAAATGAACTGGTACTGATCGGACGGCGTCATAAACAGGGTTTCGACATCAGGCAACAGATGGCGATTCATTCCCGCCATCTGAAATTCATATTCAAAATCCGACACCGCACGCAGGCCGCGGACGATGACGCGGCCTTCCTTCTCGCGCACGAAATCCTTCAGCAGGCCATTGAAGCTGGCCACCTCGACGTTCGGGTAGTGGCCCAGGACTTCACGCGCGATGGTGACGCGCTCGTCCACACCGAAGAACGGTTTCTTGTTACGGCTTAGAGCAATGCCGACCACCACCTTGTCAAACAGCGTGGCCGCACGCCTGACCAGATCTTCATGGCCGCGCGTGAGCGGATCGAACGTGCCGGGATAAATTGCGGTAATCATGAGTGCTCCGTACCTTGATGGGTTCACCATCCTCCAAACGTTGATTATTGCTTATTTGCGCAATGCAGCAAACTGGAGAAGATGATAGTGGACACTTGCCGCCTTATCCGACCTCAGCAGTTCGAAACCGTCGGGTGCCAACAACGGCTGTTCGCTTTCGGCATAGACCAGGGCATGGGGAGCGAGAATGGCGGGCAACACCGGCCACAGGCGCGGGAGCCAGTCCTGATTGAACGGCGGGTCGAGCAGCACCAGATCGAAGCGGGAAGCGTCCATGCGTGCCAAGGTCGCCATGGCATCGCCGGCGTGTATGCGCACGGTCTGAGCCCCAAGCTTGTCGCGAAGCTGGCGCAGGGCGGCCAGCGCCCGCGGGTGGTTCTCCACCATTTGTACATGCGCGCACCCGCGCGAGGCGGCTTCAAAGCCCAGCGCGCCTGATCCAGCGAACAGATCCAGTACCTGCTTGTCTTCGAAGGACGCGCCCCAGAAGTGAGTCAGCCAATTGAACAGGGTTTCACGCACCCGATCCGGCGTCGGTCGCAGGCCCGGCGCGTCCACGACCGGAATCGGTGTGCGCCGATAGCTGCCGCCAACGATGCGGGGTGAATGTTTGGCCATGATCGTGCGTGTGAGAAAGGGGCGCAAAGCGTAGCACGGGCTATACTTTCAGACCATGTTCAGATTCTTCAAGAAAAAGGCGCCCGCTGCGCCTGCTCCCGAGCCAGTCAAACCTGATGTTGCTGTCGCCGACGCGCCTGTCGCGCCGCCAGCAGCGCCGGTTTCGCCTGCCTCGTCGACGGCCGGTGTGCCCGACACAGCGGCGCGCCCTGCGGTGCCGGCCGCTGGCACCCACCCGGCTGCGCCGACGTCGACAGCCGACCTCACGCCCGCTCCGGCGGCGCCCGCCGCAGCTGCTGTCCCCGCGGCTGCCGCACCTGCACAGTCGCAGGCGACCGTGGCGCCACCAAGCCCGCCGCCCACGGCCAGAATGCCCGCCTCCGGGGTGCAGATCCCTGCCGATGCAGCAGCAGATCAGCCACCGGTCCGGCCTGCGGACGCTGTTATCTCCGCCGCTCCTGCACCCGTGCCGGCATCGATGCCGACGCCTGCGCCCGTGCTCGCGTCGACACCAACACAGGCACCTGCGCCCATCCTGGCATCAACGCCGGCGGCGCCCGCCCCTGAACCCAAAAAGGCGTCCTGGCTGAGCCGCCTGAAGCAGGGGCTGGCACGCACCGGGCAGTCGATAGGCGCGCTGTTCGTAGACGTGCCTGTCGATGAAAACTTCTTCGAAGAGCTCGAGTCTGCCCTGATCATGGCCGATGCCGGTGTGGAGGCGACCAACAAGCTGATTACGGCACTGCGCGAGCGCGTTCGCAAAGAGCGCATCGAGGACGCCACGCGCGTCAAGCGGGTGCTGCGCGACATTCTCGCCGACCACCTGCGTCCCCTGGAAAAGAAGTTCGACACCCGTCAGGCCAGCACCCTGGTGGTCATGATTGCCGGCGTGAACGGCGCTGGCAAGACGACTTCGATCGGCAAGCTTGCCCACACATTCCAGCAGCAAGGCGCAAGCGTGCTGCTGGCCGCCGGCGACACCTTCCGCGCGGCAGCGCGCGAGCAACTGGTTGAATGGGGGCGTCGCAACAATGTCACTGTCATCTCGCAGCAAGGTGGCGACCCCGCTGCCGTGGCGTTCGACGCGGTGAACGCAGGTCGCGCGCGGGAGACCGGCGTTGTCATGATCGATACCGCCGGGCGCCTGCCCACCCAGCTGCACTTGATGGAAGAACTGAAAAAAATCCGTCGCGTCGTGGCCAAGGCGGATCCGAAGGCACCCCATGAGGTCCTGCTGGTCGTCGATGGCAACACGGGGCAAAATGCCATTGCCCAGATTCGCGCATTCGATGCGGCCATCAATCTGACCGGGCTGGTGGTCACCAAACTCGACGGTACCGCCAAGGGCGGCACGCTGGCAGCCGTGGCCGCTGGCAGCCAGGGCGTGCGACCTATTCCCGTCTACTGGATTGGTGTGGGCGAGGGCATGCAGGACCTGCAACCCTTCGTTGCCGACGAGTTCGCGCAGGCCCTGCTGGGCGACTGACCCAGAGGGCTACTTCCAGAAGCCCGGTGCGCTGCCCAGATCGGTCAGTGCCGTCTGGGCCCTCAATACGATGCGACTCTGTTCTGCCGACAGCCAGCCCACGGCAAACCAAGCCTCGTTCGTGGTGGCTGCGCGTGCAAGATACGTGTCGTGGGCGACGGCCATGTCGTTGAATTCACCCAGCAGGTCCTGCACCACGGCCAGATGCTTGCGGTAGGCACGCAGACGGGATGCCCCCAGCAGGGATTCCGAGAAACCCAGGCTGTAGCGCAACAATTTGACCTTCTTGCGCAGGCTGTGTTTTTTCTCGATATCGATGGATGCAAAGTGCTTGCCGCGTTTGACGATCTGCTTGTGCCACAGATGCAGGCGGTCCATCAGCAGGGTGTCCAGGCGCGTTTGCGCCGTGGCGGCGCCCAGTGGAATGATGGTCGGCACGATGTGCGCCGATGTGGCCTGCACGGCAACCGGCTCCGCCATCAATGCCCTCGTGCTGACATCGGCTTCTGCACCGGTGGCCGGTTGGGTGCCGTCGTGTGCGTGGCCGGGGGCGGGGTGCGTACCCACCGCTGGCAGGGCACCTTGTTCTCCCGAGCCTGATGCCGCAGCCATCGCGTTTGCCGATGTCGTGCCGACGGATGCGCCCGTGCCCGCCGTGACGATGGTGGCGGCAGCCGCTTCGATGGCCTGGGCAGCAGCCAGCGACGGCTGAGGCGTGACACTCCATTCCAGCAAAGACAACAGCAGGCCCTGGAAATTCTTGGCGCGCGCCAGCGTGGCCGAGTCATCGGCGTCATCGGGCACATCGTCGGCGAACACAGGCATGCCGGCGGCCAGGAGCTTGGGCAGCACGCTGGCATTGAGCACGTCGCGATCACGGTTCGAGCCGAAGTTGCCGAAGAACGTTTTCAGGGCGTCCTGCAATTCGGCTGGCGGCAGCACGGCAATGCCATCGAACAGGCGCCAGGCTGAACGCAAACGGCGCACGCCCACCCGTAACTGGTGCACGTGGTCCGGGTGGCCGGCCTGATAATCCACCGACGCGGTGTCCACTTCCGCCAAGACTGCAGCGTTTCTGGTGATCTGATCCAGGCATTCGGCCGTGACGATGGCCAGCGCCTGCGCCGGCGTCTGATCGGCCTGCAGCTTAACGCTCAGAATGGGGCGGGGTGCCCAGAATGCGGCAATGCGGGCGGCGCGCTTGCTGCGCATGGCAGCACTGCGCGAATCGGCCGGATCGCTGTCGTCCACGGGCTTGAAATCGAGATCGCTGGCCAGGCTGGCCAGCGCGTCGCCCCGTTCGGATTTCGATCGGGCATCGAGAATCAGGCCGTGGCGCTGGTGCCAGGCACGAGCCACCTCGAAAATCGCAGCCACGCGGCCAGAAAGCAGTTCGAATTCGAGTTCGCAGATCGGCAGCATGAAGCCGCCTGCCCGCACTTCGCCACGATCGAAGGCGATCTCTACAGAACCCTGACGCGTGCGATGCTTGCGAATGATGCGCAGCACATCGGTTTCATAACGCAGGGCCAGTTCGCCTTGTACGCTGGTCAGCGCGGCCTCGACCTCGCTGCCGGCATACACCGAGAGGTCCAGAATGGGGCCGGGGCGTGTGTGGTTCAGTTCGATCCGTGAAATGGCGTCCTTGCCGGGCATTTTCAGGGTCTGTATCCAGACATCGCCCTCCAGGCGCAGGCGCAACGCTATTTTGGCGCGTGCCAGTTCGCGTGCGGGCGTGTCGAAATACATGGCGTGAAGGTGGATGCTGCGCGAGTCCCCCCGGGACATTTCGCGCTCTACGCCAGATCGAGCCGCTGGCGCAACGTTCAGCTTCACTTCCTGTTCCGACATGTGGAGCCTTTAAACAAAATAAAAGATCGCGATCATACCCAGCCACGCATGGCAAATTGATGACATGTCATAAAACAGACATACATGTCATGCAATCGGTATGGCCTGTTCCTTGCCAGGCGCAGCATGTTGGCCGAGCCAGTCTGTCAGGGTCTGAACGGTTTGGGGCGTAGCCGTCAGGCCCAATCGGGTGCGACGCCACAGTATATCGTCGGCGGTGCGCGCCCACTCGTGATCCACCAGCCATTGCACCTCGCATTCGAACAGGCCGGATCCGAAATCCTGGCCGAGGTCCGCCACCGATGAGGCACCACCCAGAATGCGTTCGGCCAGCGTACCGTAGGTGTAGATGTAGCGGTGCGCCAGTGAAGGGGCCAGCCAGGGAAAGCGCGAGGTGAACGTGCGTTCGTAGGCCTGCGGGTCGGCCTGCGGCATGTCACCGCCTGGCAGAACGGCACGGGCGGTCCAGGCGAGTGCGCGGCCGGTATAGGGCGCGAGCTTTTCAAGCGCGTGTTCGGCCAGCCGTCGGTAGGTCGTGATCTTGCCCCCGAAGATGGACAGCAGCACCGGATCGCCATCCTGACCGGCGTTCACGTCGAAGACGTAGTCGCGGGTGACGGCCGACGCGCTGCCCGCCCGATCGTCGTAGAGCGGACGCACGCCAGAGTAGGTCCAGGTAATGTCTGCCGCGGAAATCGGTGTCTTGAAATAGCCGTTGACCGTGTCACACAGGTAGGCGATTTCATCGTCGCTGATTTTCACCGTGGACGGGTCGCCCTCGAACACGACATCGGTGGTGCCCACCAGCGAGTACTGGTCCTGGTAGGGGATAACGAAAACGATGCGGCCATCAGGGTTCTGGAGGATGTAGGCCCAGTCGCCCTCGTACATGCGGGGCACGGTGAAGTGACTGCCCTTGACCAGGCGCAGTTTGCTGGCGGGCTTGTCGGTCGGGCCCGCGGGGCTGGCCAGCCGCTGCAATGCCTCCACCCAGGGCCCTGCTGCATTGACCAGCACGCGTGCGCGCGCCGTCACGGTGTCGCCGTTTTCGGCACGCATGCGAACCAGCCAGTGCCCATTGTCTTTGCTCAGGCCCAGGCAGGTCGTGCGGGTGAGGATGGTGGCGCCGCGCTGGCGCGCGTCCATGGCGTTGAGCACGACCAGGCGCGAATCGTCCACGCGGGCGTCGGAATACTCGAAACCGGTGGTGATGTCGGTTTTCAGCGCAACGCCCTGTGCCGCGCTGCGCAGGGCCAACCGTCGTGATCCGGGTAGACGGGCGCTGCGCCGCGCCAGATTGTCGTAGAGGAACATGCCGATGCGGATCATCCACGCCGGGCGCAGATGGCGGTTGTGCGGCAGCACGAAACGCAGCGGATGCACGATGTGTGGCGCATTGGAGAGCAGCACATCGCGTTCGGAGAGCGCTTCGCGAACCAGACGAAATTCGTAATTCTCGAGGTAGCGCAATCCGCCATGAATCAACTTGCTGCTGTTCGACGAGGTGGCGCTGGCCAGATCGTTCTGCTCGCACAGCAGCACCGTAAGCCCGCGCCCGGCCGCATCGCGCGCGATGCCCACGCCGTTGATGCCACCGCCGACGATCATCAGATCGACGTCGTAGTCGTAAGAGGAGGCAGGCAATGTCATGAGAGGCGTTGCTTTCGAGAAAAGGGATGGAAATGGCTTCGGGTGCAGCGGTCGTGCCTGGGGATGCCCTCCGCACGGCAGGGGGGGGGCGGGTCACCCTCGCGGCGCAACGCCCGAGTTTAGCGCGCCTTGAGCAAGCGTTTTGTAAACGGTGGGCCCCGCAGGCAGGGGGATACGGTGCAATGATGCAGTCGGCGGTAAACTGCTGTTTTTCCCGCCATTTGTGTACGGCTTATGTCTTCGCCCCTTCCCCTTGCTTCCAGCGCCGAAACCGACAGTTTCGATATCGCCTCCGTCACCGACATCATTGCCGAGCTGCGCGCCGGCCGCATGGTCATTCTCGTGGACGAAGAAGACCGGGAGAACGAAGGCGACCTGGTGATGGCAGCCGAGTTCGTCTCGCCTGACGACATCAATTTCATGGTCACTCACGCACGCGGCCTGGTGTGCCTCACCCTGACCGAAGATCGCTGCAAGCAGCTCGATCTGCCGCTGATGGCCAGCCGCAACGGCACCCGCTACGGTACCAACTTCACCCAGTCCATCGAAGCGGCCACGGGCGTGGAAACGGGCATTTCCGCCGCCGATCGGGCGCGCACCATTCGCGTGGCGGTCGCCCGCGATGCGCGCCCCGACGATCTGGTCCAGCCCGGCCACATTTTCCCGGTGCGTGCCGTGCAGGGCGGGGTGCTGGTGCGGGCCGGTCACACCGAAGCCGGTTGCGATCTGACCGCCATGGCCGGCCTCACCCCGGCGGCGGTCATCTGCGAGATCCTTAAGCCCGACGGCACCATGGCGCGTCTGCCCGATCTGGCGGTTTTCGCACGCGAACACAACCTGAAAATCGGCACGATTGCCGACCTCATCCAGTATCGCAGCGAGCACGAATCCATCATTCAGGAAATCGGACGGCGCAAGCTGGCCACGCCCTGGGGCGAATTCGACACCATTGCCTATCGCGACACGCCCACCGGATGCGCGCATCTCGCACTGGTGCACGGCCAGATCGACCCGTCGGTCGAAACCCTGGTGCGCGTGCATGAACCGGCTTCCGTTCTGGATGTTCTGGACACCGGCGCCAGTTTGCACAGCTGGGGCGTGGGCGACGCACTTGAGGCGCTCAAGCGCGCGCCTGCCGGCGTACTCGTGCTGATGAACTGCAACGCGCCGCACGATCACGTGTTCGCGCAAATCGCGTCCTGGGGCGGCACGGCCACCCAGAAGCCGGGTGCCGATGCCGACCGCTACGGCCTGCGCACCTACGGCATGGGCGCGCAGATCCTGCGACAGCTCAACGTGGGCAAGATGCGTCTGATGGCGCGCCCGCGCAAGATGCCCAGCATGACCGGTTTTTCCCTGACCGTTACGGGTTACGATTGCGACCCGGTTTGATTACCAACGCATACTCTTACGCATGGGGGCAAGATGCCCGCATGTCCTACTGAAAAGGCAAGGCCATGAATCCTTATATCGTGCAACCCGATCTTGACGGCGCCGGACTGCATATCGGTATCGTCCGTGCACGTTTCAACGAAGCCATCGGCGAGGCCGAATTGCAAGCCTGCCTGGCCGAACTGGGCGAATTGGGCGTAGACGAGGAGAGCATTCTCGTGGCGACGGTGCCCGGCGCACTGGAAATCGGCCTGACCGTGGCCACCATGGCCGAATCGGGCGAATTCGACGCGCTCATCGCGCTGGGTGCAGTCATCCGTGGTGAAACTTATCACTTCGAGATCGTCAGCAACGAGATGGCCAGCGCCATTACCCGCGTCTCGCTGGAAACCGGCGTGCCCGTCGCCAATGGGGTGCTCACCACCGAAACGGACGAACAGGCGGTCGAACGCGCTCCGGAAAAAGGGCGTGATTGCGCTCGCGTGGCCGTGGAAATGGCCAATCTCATCGCCGCCCTCGATCCCGAGGAAGACGACGGTGAGGATGAAGACGAAGACGACGAAGACGACGAAGAAGACGAAGAAGAGGACGAAGATTTTGACGACAAACAATCCGACAAACGGCGCTGATACGCCAGATCCGGCACGCACCGCCGGTCGCAGTGCCCGTCGGCGTGCGCGCGAGTTCGCGCTGCAGGGCGTGTACGCCTGGCTGCTGCGCGGCGGTGTCGGCAACGAATATGCCGGAGAGATCGACGCCCATCTGCGCGATGCCGAAGATTTCTCCGAGGCTGATGCGCAATGGTTCAAAACGCTGCTGCATGGCGTCACGCGTGAGGCGGCCGACCTGCGCGAACGTTTCACGCCCTTCATCGACCGCCCGCTCGTGGAGCTCTCGCCCATCGAGCACGGCATCCTGTTGATCGGTAGCTACGAGCTCGTGCATCACGTTGAAGTGCCTTACAAGGTGGCCATCAACGAGGCGGTGGAACTGGCCAAGTCCTTTGGCGGTACCGACGGCTTCAAGTTTGTCAACGGTGTGCTCGACAAGGTCGCCGCCCAATCGCGCGGCGTGGAAATCAAGGCGTCGGCCAAGCGCTGACGCCTCGGCACGCGATCAGCGCATGGCATCTGAATTCGATCTGATCGCGCGCTACTTCACGCAGCCGTCACCGCCCGGCATGCTGGGCGTGGGCGACGATTGCGCCTTGTTCACCCCCGAAGCAGGCAGGCAGATCGCCACCAGCACCGACCTGCTGCTGCAGGGCCGTCATTTTTTTCCTGATGTCGACCCGCGTGCGCTGGGTCACAAGTCGCTGGCCGTCAATCTGTCAGACCTTGCCGCCATGGGCGCCACGCCCGTGGCTTGCGTGCTCGGCCTGGGCCTGGCACAGGTCGATGAGCCTTGGGTCGGGGCGTTCGCTGAAGGATTTCTGGCGCTGTCCGATCGTTATGCCTGCCCGCTGATTGGCGGGGACACCACCCGCAGCAGTGAGGGCGCGGTGATCAGCGTGACGGTCTTCGGCAGCGTTGTGGCGGGCCAGGCCTTGCGGCGTGGCGCGGGCCAGGCCGGTGATGACATCTGGATCTCCGGCACATTGGGTCGGGCCGACATCGCCTACCGTCTGCTGGCCGGGTTGATCCCCCACGACGCGGCCAGGCTGGCCGCCACGCGCGGGGCCCTGGAATGGCCCGAACCGCGCATCGCTCTGGGCCAGGCGCTGGCCGGTGTGGCGCGCGCGGCCCTGGATATCTCCGACGGGTTGCTCCAGGACCTGGGTCACATTCTGAAGGCAAGCGGCCTGGGGGCCGATCTTCAGTACGACGCCTTGCCCATCGATCCTGCCCTGCAGGGTCTGCCTGCCGATAGTGTCTCGCATGCCGTGCTTGCGGGCGGCGATGTTTACGAGCTCTGCTTCACGGCGTGCCGCAGCAGGCGCGATGCCATCATGGCAATCGGTCAGGCTTGTGCGGTGCCCCTCACCCGTGTGGGTGCGCTGCGCCCGGGTTCAGGCATATCATTGACCGAGTCCGGTGCACCGCGGGCCCTGCCCCGCGTTCAGGGCTTCGACCACTTTACAGAATCATGACCCAGATACCCACTCCTCCCGGCACCGAACCCCACTCCATCGAAGAGCGTCAGCGCGAGCCCTATCCGTCGCTGGCCTGGGTGATGCGCAAACCTGCGCGCATCATCGTTTTCGGGTTCGGTTCGGGGTTGATCAGACCGGCTTCCGGCACCTGGGGCACCCTGGCGGCGTGGCTGCTGTGGGTGGCGGCCGAACCCTTCATGCCATCGTTCTGGGCGGTAGGCCTGTTTATTGCTTTGGCATTTGCATATGGATGCTGGGCGTGTCAGCAGGTCTGCCGGGAACTCGACGTTCACGATCATCTCGGAATGGTGTGGGATGAAATCGTCGCGTTCTGGCTGGTGCTCTGGCTCTCCCCGCCGGGTTGGTGGTCGGGACTGGCAGCCTTCGTGCTGTTCAGGTTTTTCGATATCGCCAAACCGCCTCCCATCAAATATTGCGATGCGCGTGTCAAAGGTGGGTTTGGCGTCATGTTCGACGACATCCTGGCCGCGGCTTACGCCATCGCCATCATGCTGATCGCGGCACATTTTGGAGTCTTCGGATCATGGTCAACGTAGTCGAAGTGGGTGGGCTGGCCGAGCAATTGGGCCAGGAGTTGCAACGTCAGGGGTGGATGATTGCCACCGCCGAATCGTGTACGGGCGGTCTGCTGGGTGCGGCCATTACCGCCATCCCCGGCTCCAGTGCCTGGTTCGACCGCGGCTATGTCACCTATAGCAATGCTGCGAAGTCGGAAGA
>Ga0075364_10001359_pt1 | contig 13200 bp, 10 predicted proteins | sample EndMetdeltDD1764_FD_71517 | JGI IMG/M metagenome (GOLD analysis project Ga0075364, IMG submission 71517) | Populus endosphere microbial communities from Tennessee, USA - Endosphere MetaG P. deltoides DD176-4 | ecosystem: Host-associated > Plants > Roots > Endosphere | place: USA: Tennessee... | reverse complement strand
GCGCCGGCCTCGTCCCCGGTGGTTCCGACGTCGCGGACATCGCCGACGAGCCGGCCACCGTCAGCACCTACCACGCGTTCGCCGGGAACCTGCTGCGCGAACACGGCCTGCTGCTGCCGGTCGAACCCGACAGCCGGTTGCTCAGTGAAACCGACTTGTGGCAGTTGGCGTTCCGCGTCGTGTGCGAGTACCCCACGCACCTCGAAACCGACAAGACCCCGGCCGCGGTGACCTCGATGGTGCTGCGGCTCGCTGGGCAGCTGGCCGAACACCTCGTGGACACCGCGCAACTGCGTGACACCCACGTCGAACTGGAACGGCTGGTGCACACGTTGCCTGCGGGCCCCTTTCAGCGAGACCGCGGGCCCAGCCAATGGCTGCTGCGCATGCTGGCCACCCAAACCGAGCGTATTCAACTCGTTCCGCTGATCGACGAACTGCACGCACGCATGCGCGCGGAGAAGGTCATGGACTTCGGCATGCAGATGGCTTCCGCCGCCCGGCTGGCGTCGACGTTCCCGCAGGTCGGCCAGCAGTTACGACAGCGGTACCGGGTGGTTCTGCTCGACGAGTACCAGGACACCGGGCACGCGCAGCGTGTGGCGTTGTCATCATTGTTCGGCCGCGGCGTCGACGACGACCTGGCCCTGACCGCCGTCGGCGATCCGATCCAGTCGATCTACGGCTGGCGGGGCGCCTCGGCGACCAACCTGCCGCGGTTCACCACCGATTTCCCGCGGGCGGACGGAACGCCCGCGCCCACGCTGGAGCTGCGCACCAGCTGGCGCAATCCGCCGCGAGCGTTGCATCTGGCGAACGCGGTGTCCACCGAGGCGCGGCGCCGTTCCGTCGCGGTGCGCGCACTGCGGCCCCGGCCCGACGCCCAGCCGGGAGTCATCCGGTGCGCCCTGCTCGCCGACGTGGTGTCCGAACGGGATTGGGTCGCAGACCATTTGGCGCGGCGATACCACGGCGCGCGCAGAGACGGTGCTGCCGCGCCGACGGCGGCGGTGCTGGTGCGTCGCAACGCCGACGCCGCGCCGATGGCCGACGCGCTTGCCGCGCGCGGCGTCCCGGTCGAGGTCGTCGGTCTCGCCGGGCTGCTTGCCGTGCCCGAGGTCGCCGACCTGGTGGCGATGCTGCGTCTGGTGGCCGATCCCATCGCAGGAGCCGCCGCGATGCGGGTGCTCACCGGGCCGCGATGGCGACTGGGTGGCCGCGACATCGCTGCGTTGTGGCGACGAGCCGTCGAACTCGATGACCGGCCGACGCGCGACACCACGACCGAGCAGATCGTCGCGCAGGCCGCCGCCGACGCCGACGCGGCCTGCCTGGCCGACGCGATCTGCGATCCCGGGCCTGCGGGTGCGTATTCCTCGGTCGGCCACCGCCGGATCGTCGCGCTCAGCCGCGAGCTGACCGCGCTGCGCGCCCACCTGTCCCACGCGCTGCCCGACCTCGTCGCCGAGGTGCGCCGGGTGCTCGGCGTCGACACCGAGGTCCGGGCGGCAAGGCCGGTGTCATCGGGCTGGTCCGGCACCGAGCACCTCGACGCATTCGCCGATGTGGTGGCGGACTTCGCCGCGCGGCCGGGCGCGACTGTGCCGAGTCTGCTGGCGTATCTGGATGCCGCCGAGCAAGTGGAGAACGGCCTGGCGCCCGCCGTGGTGTCCGTCGCCAACGACCGGGTGCAGGTCCTCACCGTGCACGCCGCGAAGGGGTTGGAGTGGCAGGTGGTGGCGGTGCCGCACCTCAGCGGTCGGGTATTCCCGTCGACGGCGTCGACACGGACCTGGCTCACGGATGCGGGCGATCTGCCGCCGCTGCTGCGCGGCGACCGCGCCACCGTCTCCGAGCACGGCGTGCCGGTGCTCGATACCTCAGACGTCAACGATCGAAAGCGGCTGTCCGACAAGATCTCTGATCACAGGCGCCGCCTCGAACAGCGCCGCATCGACGAGGAGCGCCGGCTGCTGTACGTCGCGATCACCCGCGCCGAGGACACCTTGCTGCTTTCGGGTCATCATTGGGGCGTCTCCGAGGCCAAACCCCGCGGCCCGTCCGATTTCCTCTGCGAGATCAAGGACATCATCGAGCAGTCCGAAAACAACACAGCCGCAGGCGATCCCTGCGGTGTCGTCGAACATTGGGCACCGCCGCCAGTCGACGGAGAGCCGAACCCGTTGCGCGACAGGGTGATCGAAACACTCTGGCCCACCGATCCCGTCGGTGCGCAGAGGAATGGCGTGGACACCGGCGCGGCGCTGGTGACTCAGGCGATGTCTGGCGACCTCGACGCGAACACCTCCGATGTCGACGGGTGGGCAGCCGACGTCGACGCTCTGCTGGCCGAGCGCATCCCCGCGGCCGACCCGCCCGCACCGCCGTTGCCCGCGCAGCTGTCGGTCAGCACGCTCGTCGAACTCGGCCGCGACCCCGACGCGGTTGCACAGCGGTTACGCCGTCGTCTTCCGACCCGGCCCGACCCTCATGCCCTGCTGGGCACCGCATTTCACGACTGGGTGCAGCGGTTCTTTCATGCCGAGCGGCTGTTCGACCTCGACGACCTGCCCGGCGCCGTCGATCGCGACGCCCGCGACACCGAAGAACTCGCCGAGCTTCAGGCGGCGTTCGCGGTGTCCCGTTGGGCTGCCCGCACGCCCATCGAAGTGGAGGTGCCGTTCGACATGGTCATCGGCGGACATGTGGTGCGGGGCCGCATCGACGCGATCTTCGCCGACGACGACGGCGGCACCACGGTGGTGGACTGGAAGACCGGCGAGCCGCCCGATACTCCAGAAGCCAAGCAGCATGCGGCTATTCAGCTCGCGGTTTACCGGCTGGCGTGGGCACAACTGCACGGCTGCCCGATGGAGTCGGTGCGCGCAGCGTTTCACTATGTGCGGACCGGGCAGACGGTCAGTCCTGAGACATTGCCCGGCGCCGACGACCTCGTCGCGATGCTGGCAGAGGTTGCGGCCTAGGAGGTCCGGTAGACCTTCAGCGCCGCGGTGATCATCGGGATCTGCAACGGTAGCCGCGCGATCGCGCCGAGCCGCATGATCAGTGGCTTGTCCTTCCACAGCCGGACCAAGTTGACGTTGGCCGGAAACACGCCGACGAACACGGCGACTGCCGACAACGCGCCAAGCCTGCGGGTGCGCGGAGACAGCAGCAGCGCACCGCTCGCCAGCTCGGCCACTCCCGAGGCGTAGGTATAGAACCGCTGGCTGCCCGGCAGTTCGGCCGGGACGATCGTGTCGTACGGCTTGGGCATCACAAAGTGGAGGACGCCGGAGCCGAGCAAGAGTGCCGCGAGGCGGTAGACCGCTGTCGGGCGGGCGGTCTGCTGCAGTTCGGCTGAGGGAGAGGTCATGGTTACATAATGGCGTGCGCCCCCTCGGATCGATGACGGGTTCTCGTGGCTAAAGGCAGGTTGCGACGCCGACTCGAGGCGATCGACGAGAACCTGACATCGCGGCCCGACGCCGCCCTCGTCGACATCCTTCGCATCCCCGAGCCGTTCGTCAGTCCTGGTCAGCGCATCTTCCGTCGGATCATCTACGCGACGCTGGCGCTGTTCGCGGCGGTGCTCATCGTTTATCTGGACCGCGCCGGATACCGGGACGTGAGGGACGAGATTGGGAGTCAACACGGAGGCGAGGGGCTGTCGTTCCTGGACTGCCTCTACTACGCGACGGTCTCGTTGTCGACGACCGGCTACGGGGACATCACCCCGATCACGCCGTCCGCGAGGTTGATCAACGTTCTGGTCATCACGCCGCTGCGAATCGCGTTCCTGATCGTCCTGATCGGTACCACGGTGGAAACGCTGACGACGCAGTCACGCCAAGCATTGAAGATCCAGCGATGGAGGAGCAGAGTGCGCAACCACACCGTCGTCGTCGGATACGGCACCAAGGGCAGGACGGCGGTGTCGGCGATGGTCGGCGACGAGGTGGCGCCGGCAGACATCGTCGTCGTCGACGAGAACGGCACGGCACTGGAGCGCGCAAAGAGCGCTGGGCTGGTCACCGTGCACGGCGACGCCACCAAATCCGAAGTGCTGCGGCTGGCCAGCGCCCAGCACGCGAAATCGATCATCGTCGCGACCGATGACGACGCCAGCGCGGTGCTGGTCACCTTGACCGCCCGTGAGCTCGCGCCCACCGCGAAGATCATCGCCGCGGCCAGAGAGGCCGAGAATCAGCACCTGCTGCGCCAGTCCGGTGCGGACTCCACGGTCGTGTCGTCGGAGACCGCAGGCAGGCTGCTGGGCATAGCGACGCAGACCCCCAGCGTTGTCGAGATGATGGAAGACCTACTGACACCTGACGCCGGATTCGCGTTGGCCGAACGCGAGGTCACCCCGAAGGAGGCCGGCGGCTCGCCGCGGCACCTGACCGACATCGTGCTCGGCGTCGTTCGCGGCGGCGAACTGGTGCGCGTCGACGCCCCCGAGGTCGACGCCCTCGAGCTTGGTGACCGGCTGCTGTACATCCGCAGCGCGGAAGCCGAGCGATGACGGAGGCGCAACCGCGCCGACATTCGGCGACCGAACTAGCAGGGTTTCAACTGCGCAACGTCCCGCTGCTGTCCCGCATCGGCGCCGACCGCGCCGATGAGCTGCGCACCGACGTCGAGGCGGCCGTGGCCGGATGGGCCGACGCGCTGCTGCTGCGGGTCGACCGGCGCAACCAGGTGCTGATCTCCGGTGGCCAGGTCGTGCTCGGTAAGGCCGCCAAGCTCGGCGACAAGCCGCCGGAGAACGCCGTCTTCCTGGGCCGCATGGCCGACGGCAGGCACGTATGGGGGATCCGCACCGCGCTGGAGGGGCCCGAGGACCCGCACGCCGAAACCGAAGTCCTCGACCTGCGCAGGGCCGGGCAGATCTTCGACGACGTAAGCGCCCAGCTGGTCGCGACGGCCACCGCGCTGCTGAATTGGCATGACAACGCGCGGTTCAGCGCCATCGACGGTGCGCCGACAAAGTCGATCAAGGGCGGCTGGGCAAGGGTCAACGCGACCAACGGACACGAGGAGTTCCCCCGCATCGACCCCGCGGTGATCTGCCTGGTGCACGACGGCCACGACCGTGCCGTGCTGGCCCGGCAGACAGTCTGGCCCGAGCGGCTGTTCTCGCTGCTGGCCGGTTTCGTCGAGGCCGGCGAGTCGTTCGAGGGGTGCGTCACCCGCGAGATCGCCGAGGAGATCGGGCTGACGGTGACCGATGTCACCTACCTGGGTAGCCAGCCGTGGCCGTTTCCGCGGTCGCTGATGGTCGGCTTCCACGCCATCGGCGACCCGGAGCAGGAGTTCTCGTTCAACGACGGTGAGATCGCCGAGGCGGCGTGGTTCACCCGCACTGAGATCCGTGAAGCGCTCGAGCACGGCGACTGGAGCAGTGACTCGCCGTCGCGGCTGCTGTTGCCGGGATCGATCTCGATCGCCAGGGAGATCATCGAATCCTGGGCGGCTCTCGACTAGCTGGCGAGCTTCGCCTTGACCTCGGCACCGCTCGGGTTGGTCAGCGTTGAGCCGTCGGCGAATTTCAGCGTCGGCACGGTCTGATTGCCGCCGTTGACCGAGGCCACGAATTCCGCTGCGGCGGGATCGGCTTCGATGTCGACCTCGGCGAATCGAATTCCCTCCGCCTTGAGCACTTTCTTGAGGCGGAAGCAGTAGCCACACCACGAGGTGGTGTACATGGTCAGAGCGCTCATAAGCCTGTCAACGTATCGGATGCCGCCAACATGCCCGCGCCGCGCCCGGCTTTTGTCACAGCGCCCTGCCAAGATGGACCGCATGCCGGTCGAGGCCCCCTCCAGCGAGCGCGAACTCATCACGGGTGACCTCGACGACGAACAGCGCGAAGCCGTCCTCGCCGCCCGTGGGCCGGTGTGCGTGCTGGCCGGCGCCGGGACCGGCAAGACCCGCACCATCACCCGCCGCATCGCCAACCTCGTGGCGGCGGGACACGTCGCACCGCATCAGGTACTGGCGGTGACGTTCACGCAGCGGGCCGCGGGCGAGATGCGCGGTCGGTTACGTGCGCTGGATGACGGCGTCGGTATCGGCTCGGTGCAGGCGATGACGTTTCACGCAGCGGCCCGTCGCCAGCTGTCGTACTTCTGGCCGCGCGTCGTCGGCGATACCGGATGGCAGCTGCTCGACACGAAGTTCGCGGTCGTGGCACAGTCCGCCAACCGGGCCGGGCTACAGGTCAGCACCGACGATGTGCGCGACCTCGCAGGCGAAATCGAATGGGCGAAGGCATCTTTGATCAGCCCGGAGGGATACGCGGCAGCGGTCGCGCAGATCGGCCGCGACATCCCGTTGGACGCCGCGAAGATCGCGACCGTCTACGCGGGATACGAAACTCTCAAGGCCCGTCGCGATGGCATGGCGCTGCTTGACTTCGACGATCTGCTGTTGCACACCGCAGCCGCAATCGAAAACGACGAAGCCGTCGCACAGGAGTTCCGCGACCGCTACCGCTGCTTTGTCGTCGACGAATACCAGGACGTCACCCCGCTTCAGCAGCGGGTGCTCGACGCCTGGCTCGGCAGCCGCGACGACCTCACGGTCGTCGGCGACGCCAACCAGACCATCTACTCGTTCACCGGCGCCACGCCGCGCTACCTGCTGGACTTTTCGCGGCGGTTTCCCGACGCCGCCGTGGTGCGGCTGGAACGCGACTACCGGTCCACCCCGCAGGTGGTGTCGCTGGCCAACCGCGTCATCGCCGCCGCCCGCGGCCGGATGGCCGGCAGCAAGCTGCACCTGGTCGGCCAGCGCGACCCCGGCCCGGCGCCGTCGTTCACCGAACACCCCGACGAGGTCGCCGAGGCCGCCGCGGTGGCCAAGAAGATCAAGAACCTGATCGAGTCGGGCACCGCGGCATCGGAGATCGCGGTGCTCTACCGCATCAACGCGCAGTCGGAGGTCTACGAAGAGGCGCTCACCGAGGCCGGTGTCCCGTTCCAGGTGCGCGGCGGTGAAGGCTTCTTCAGCCGCCAGGAGATCCGGCAGGCGCTGCTGGCGCTGCAACGTGCCGCCGAACGCGATGCCGCACAGGACGACAACGGCGCACTTCCGGACATCGTGCGTGCGGTTCTCGAACCGCTCGGTCTGACCGCCGAACCGCCGCCTGGCACCAAGGCCCGCGAGCGATGGGAAGCGCTCACCGCGCTGGCCGAACTCGTCGACGAGGAGGTCGCGCAACGGCCGTCGCTGGACCTGGGCGCCCTGGTTGCCGAACTGCGACAGCGCGCCGACGCGCGGCACCCACCGGTCGTGCAGGGCGTCACACTGGCGTCGCTGCATGCCGCAAAGGGCCTGGAGTGGGATGCGGTGTTCCTGGTCGGCCTGGCCGATGGCACATTGCCCATCTCGCACGCACTGGCGCACGGTCCCGACAGTGAGCCGGTCGAAGAGGAACGCCGGTTGTTCTATGTCGGGATCACAAGGGCCAGATCGCATTTGGCGCTGAGTTGGGCGCTGGCAAGGACACCGGGAGGCCGGCAGGGCCGACGGCCGTCACGCTTCCTCAACGGCATCGCCCCCCAGTCGCCAAGCGACGCCAACCCCAGCCGGCCTCGACGACAGCGCGGCGCAACACCCCGCTGCCGCGTCTGCAACAACACGCTGAGCACGCCGCCGGCGATCATGCTGCGGCGCTGCGAAAGCTGCCCGTCCGACATCGATGAGGAGCTGCTCGTCCAGCTCAAGGACTGGCGCCTGCGCACCTCCAAGGAGATGAGCGTGCCTGCCTATGTGGTGTTCACCGACAACACGTTGATCGCGATCGCTGAGACGCTGCCGACCGACGATGCTGCGCTGGTGGCGATCCCCGGCATCGGCGCGCGCAAGCTCGAGCAATACGGACCCGACGTACTGGCGATGGTCAAAGGCCGCCAATAGTCGTAAAGATCGTGCCAAAGGCGCTGGTCAGAAAATCAGTTGTGGGTTGGGACTGATACGCTTAGCCTCAAGATCACACAGCTGTGTGATTTCTTTTTGCGAAAGGAGGGTGCCCCGATCATGGCGAACATCAACGCGTTCACCGGCGTAGGCGTTGCCGGCATGTCGCGCACCCTCGACGTCGCCGCTGCCGCCGCCGCGGCGCATCCCGCGTTTTGGACGCACGCCGCCGCAGGTGCCGCAGCTGCCATTCCGCCGCAGCGCAAGCGCCGCACCGCCAACGCGACTGGCAAGTCCGTGAATCGGGGCTCCACATAGGAAAGCCCACGATTTAGCCGAAAAGGCCACGGACCCGCAGTCAAAGGATCCGTGGCCTTAGTCATTCGGACACCGAAGACCTGGTCACGGATCCATCGAAAAGACAGATCCGACGAAACAACGACCAGGAAGCAGAGGACTGGACATGTCAGTCGAGACATGCCGTGCAAGAACGATGCTGTCGGTGCCGTGTCATGTCGGTGACCCCGATTTGTGGTTCGCCGAAAACCCGCTCGACCTCGAGCGCGCCAAGGCGCTGTGCGCGGATTGCCCGATCCGTCGCGAGTGCCTGTCCGCGGCGCTGGAACGCCAAGAGCCGTGGGGCGTTTGGGGTGGCGAGATCATCGAGCGCGGCACCATCATCGCGCGCAAGCGTCCGCGTGGACGGCCACGCAAGGACACCGTGGAGAGCCCGGCAGCCGCATAGCTGCCGGGTTTTCCCGTGTCAGGCCGCTTCGTCGGCGAAACCCGGAATCAGTTCTGTGGCAAGGGCTTTGACCGGAATGTGCGCGTCGAGCTGGCAGGCGATCGCCACGTTGGAGGCGATCACCCTGAACGGGATCGCCAGCTTGGCTGGCAGGTCCATTTGGCGGGCGGCCTTGATCTGGCCTGCGGCACGGTCGGGCTTCATGTTCATGGCGGTGATCCGTTGCAGCCACTTACGCGTGTAGTGGAACACCTCGACCTCGAGCGGCTCCACGTACTGGCGCATCATTTCGTCCATTTCGCGCTTGGACACCTGCTCACCCTTCTGGATGAACCCGATCTCCTGCATCGTTATCAGGAGGTTGTCGTAGTCGTCGTTGAGCGCGTAGCGCGTCGCCAGCCCGATTTCGACGGGGATGCCACCCGGGAGCGGAGCAACGGCGCCGAAGTCGATGACGCCCATCTTGTCGTCTGGCAGCAGCATGAAGTTCCCGGGATGCGCGTCGCCGTGCATCATTTGGAGCCGCCGCGGCGCGTCGTAGGTCAGCTCGAACAGCCGCGCGCCCATGAGGTCGCGATGTTCGGTGGTGCCCTCGCGGATGATCACGGACAGCGGGATGCCCTCGATCCATTCCTGGATCACGACCTTGGGTGCACTGGCGACGATGTGCGGGACGACGAAATGCGGATGTCCCTCATAGGCTTTGGCGAACGCACGCTGGTTTTCGGCTTCCAGCCGGTAGTCCAATTCCATCTCGGTGCGTTCGATCAGCTCGTCGACCACGCCTTGCACGTCGGCGCCAGGGGAGAGCTGCTTGATCACGCTGACCATCCGCTTCATGGTCTTCAGGTCGGCGCGCAGCGCCTCGTCGGCGCCCGGATACTGGATCTTCACCGCGACCTCGCGGCCGTCCGACCAGACCGCCTTATGGACCTGGCCGATACTGGCCGACGCCACCGGTGTGTCGTCGAAGGAGGCGAAGCGCTCGCGCCACTTGGTGCCCAGCTGTGCGTCCAGCACGCGGTGCACCTTGGCCGCGGGCAGCGGCGGCGCCTCCCGCTGCAGCTTGGTCAGCGCCTCGCGGTAGGGCTTGCCGTACTGCTCGGGGATCGCGGCCTCCATGACCGACAGCGCCTGGCCGACCTTCATGGCGCCGCCCTTGAGCTCACCGAGCACGGTGAACAACTGCTGGGCCGCCTTGTCCATCAATTCGGCGTTGACCTCGTCCTTCGACGTGCCGGTCAGCCGTTTTCCGAAGCCAAGCGCGGCCCGGCCCGCCATGCCGACCGGCAAGCTCGCAAGCTTGGCGTTTCGCGCGGCCCGACCCCGCTTGATGTCAGTCACCAGACCATCATCCATGACGAATCTGTGCGGACTCCCGCGACTTGGCAACAATCGTTTTCAGCACCAGCAACGGGGATGCCGCGACCACCGGCGCGCCACGATCGCGCCGGCGTTGACGTCGAACTCCAGCGTGGTGTCCAGCGTCGGCGGCGGCTCCGCCGAAGTCCCTACGGCGTCGCCGCCGCGTACTGCGCGGATGACCCGGTCGACCTGGTTGAGTGCCAGCGCCGCCGTCGCCAGCACCGTTGCCCGGTCGGCGCTGCCGACGGCGTCGCGCAGCTGAGAGGCGACCGCAGGCCACGCCGCGTCGCGGTCACTGCGGTGAAGGTCCGCACACCCCAGGCAGCTCGTCACACCCGGAATGACCAGCGGGCCGATCAGCCCTGCGCCGTCGCGCAGCCGCACCGGCAGGTGCGCCACCCGGGCGGTGTGGAGTTCGCGGACCACTCGTGGATCGGCGACCAGGAAATCCGAAAGCACCACCAGATCCGTCGACTCCGGCGCCGCATTGGTCTGGCTGCTGCGCGTCACCCGGGCACCCGAACACCGCAGCGCGCCTGCCAGCAGATCCGACAGCGGGCCGCGGCCGTGGATGCGGATCGACGCGGCCCGGGTACGCCTGGGTTCTGCTGTCGTCGCCACACCGGCGTCGACCAGCGCCGCGACGAGCTCACCCGCGTCCACCGCAAACCGCGTCTGCAGGGCGGCCAGCGTCGCCCCCGACTGCAGGGTCCGGAGCAGCTCTGCCAGCGCGGTGGGGCTCAGCCCGGACGGCGGATGCACCAGCACCGCGCGCCGCGGATCCCAACCCACCTGCACCGTGCCGTCGGGGCGCAACAACACCGGCATCGACGGGTCCAGCGCATACCGCCTCATGCGATGACTGTGCCACCAACACCGGCACACCCGGAGCGGTTATCCACAGGGGCTTACGCCCCGTCAGGCCTCGGGGTTGTCGTCGCCTTTGTCGGAGCCTTTGTCGGAATCCTTTTGCAGGTCGGCGATCGCCTTGTCGATGGCCTCGTCCATGCCGCTGGTGTCGCCGCCGACCATCCGGTCGATGAAGGCGGCCGGCTCGTCGAGATCCTCGGCGCTGGGCAACAGATCGGGGTGCTGCCAGACCGCGTCGCGGGCGTCGGCGCCGATGGCCTGCGTCAGGCGTTCCCACAACACGGCCGCCTCCCGCAGCTTGCGCGGCCGCAGTTCCAGCCCAACCAGCGTCGCGAAGGTCTGTTCGGCGGGCCCGCCGGTGGCGCGCCGCCTGCGCAGCGTCTCGCTCAGTGCGGAAGCGCCCGGGATGCGGTCGCCCAGCGCGTCGGCGACCACGGTTTGGACCCAGCCTTCGATCAGCGCCAGCAGCGTCTCCAGCCGCTCGAGCGCCGCGGTCTGCTCAGGCGTCGCCTTCGGTTCGAAGATGCCCTGATTGAGCAGCTGCTCCATCTGCGACGGATCGGTCAGCGACGCCGGGTTGAACCCCGCCGCGAAGTCCTCGATGCCGCTCATGTCGATCTTCATGCCCTTGGCGAAAGCCTCGACCGCATTGAGCAGCTGACTGGCCAGCCACGGCACGTGGCTGAACAGCCGGTGATGCGCCGCCTCGCGGGCAGCCAGGAAGGTGATGATCTCGCTGCGCGGCAGTTCGAGTCCCTCGGCCAGCGACTCGACCGCCTCGGGCATCAGCGCCGCCACTCCCTTGGGACCCAGCGGCAGCCCAATGTCGGTGGAGGTCAACACTTCTCGTGACAGAGTGCCCAGCGCCTGGCCGAGCTGCGAGCCGAACGCCATGCCGCCCATCTGCGACATCATCGCCAGCAGCGGGCCGGCCATGCTCTTGGCCTCCTCGGGCAGCGCAGAGGCCCACACCGTCGAAATCTGTTCGGCCACCGGATCGCACAGCCGCTTCCAGGTGTCCAGCGTGTTGTCGATCCAGTCGTTGGGGGTCCACGCGACCGCCTTGGTGGTGCCCGCCGGCAGCGCGGTCGCCCCGTCGAGCCACGTCTCGGCCAGATGGACGGCGTCGGCGATAGCGGCGCTGGTCTTCTCGGGCACCGGCGCGACGAACCCGATGGAACTCGACGCCAGTTGCCGGGCCAGGTCGTAGTTCACCGGGCCGGACTGCTTGCCGCCGGTCATCACACCGCCCGCGCCGCTGAACATCTGCCCGAGCCGGGTGAACATCTCCCCGAGTTGGGACATGTCGAATTCGGACCCGCCGCCACCGAAGCCGAATGGGTCCGAGCCCGAGCCGGAACCCGAATCGGGGTCTTTCTTGGGCTTATCGCCCTCGGGGTCGTCCCCGTGGGAAAAGCCGAAAGGCAGGTCAGCCATGCCTCAACGGTACTCACCGGCGGACCGGCGTGCGGGTCCGCGGGTCACGCTGACAGTGAACCTCGGTCGGTTCGCGCGCAGGCTACGCAGGGAGAACCTCTACTGTGGTCGCCGTGAACAGGCGGATTTTGACGCTGCTGGTCGCCATGGTGCCGATCGTGGCGTTCGGGGTGCTGCTGTCGCTGGTGACGGTGCCATATGTGTCGCTGGGCCCCGGCCCGACGTTCGACACGCTCGGTGAGGTCGACGGCAAGCAGGTCGTCGACATCGAGGGCGGCGACGTGCATCCGACGAGCGGGCATCTGAACATGACCACGGTGTCGCAGCGTGACGATCTGACCCTGGGGCAGGCGCTGACCCTGTGGATGTCGGGTCGCGAGCAGCTGATTCCGCGCGACCTGGTGTATCCGCCCGACAAGTCGAAGGACGAGATCGACCAGGCCAACAACACTGACTTCAAACGCTCCGAGGACAGCGCAGAGTACGCGGCGCTGAGCTTCTTGAAATACCCGTCGGCGGTGACGGTGGAAACCGTCAACGACCCTGGCCCGTCGGTCGGCAAGCTGCAGCGCGGTGACGCCATCGATGCCGTCAACGGCAAGCCGGTCGCCAACATCGAGCAGTTCACCTCGCTGCTCAAGGCCACCAAACCCGGGGACAGCATCGTCCTGGACTACCGCCGCAAGAACTCTCCGGCCGGCGTTGCCACGGTCACCCTGGGCTCCAACGCCGATCGCGACTACGGATACCTCGGCGTCGCCGTGCTCGACGCGCCGTGGGCACCGTTCTCCATCGATTTCAACCTCGCCAACATCGGCGGGCCGTCGGCCGGGCTGATGTTCTCCCTCGCGGTCGTCGAC
>Ga0075364_10001358_pt1 | contig 13201 bp, 10 predicted proteins | sample EndMetdeltDD1764_FD_71517 | JGI IMG/M metagenome (GOLD analysis project Ga0075364, IMG submission 71517) | Populus endosphere microbial communities from Tennessee, USA - Endosphere MetaG P. deltoides DD176-4 | ecosystem: Host-associated > Plants > Roots > Endosphere | place: USA: Tennessee... | reverse complement strand
ACCCACCCCCCCGCAACCGGTGGTGACCCGATCCCTGAGGCCTCCGATCACGACCTTTGTGCGGAGGCCTCATAGATCCCCTCCTCACAATCCGCCGATCCTGCGCTTCGGAACCGGCCGTTGGACTCACCGGTTGCGCATAAGTTCATACGGAAGCGCGCGCGCATACGCCGCCTTTGGCCTGCTGCGTGACCGCACACTATTTACACGATTTCAAGCTGATCATCGACCGCCTACCCGCGCGACGGGAACCTTTTAACCAAGATCGGCGTTTGGTGGCTAAGAGCTTTTGGAGGATTTCCATGACTGCAGTCGCAAAAAACGAAACGGATGCCGGGATTGCAGAGCATCGGGAGGCGCTTTCGGAAAAGGACTTCAAGCGCGCTCTGACGGATGTGGCGCCGCACTTGCGCGCATTTGCTCGTGCCCTATGCGGCAACAGGGATTATGCCGATGATCTGGCGCAGGAAACCATGCTACGCGCATGGGCGGCGCGCGAGCGCTATGCGGCCGGCACAAACTTCAAGGCCTGGACCTTCACGATACTGCGCAATCATTTCTACAGTGAAGCCCGCCGCAGCCGTTTTCATGGCGAATACGATGAAGCAATGGCCGAGCGTACACTGCGGGCACCGGCTGGTCAGGAAAGCGCGCTCGAACTTTCGGACGTGCTTCGCGCATTGAGCGCCATTCCCGATACTTATCGCGAAGCGCTGATCCTCGTTGCGGCGGGCAACCTCTCCTATGACGAGGTCGCCTCGATCTGCGGGATTGCCCTGGGCACCGTAAAGAGCAGGGTGTGCCGGGCAAGGGCGATGCTGTCGCAGATCATCGAGTCGGGCCAGCTTCCCGATTTCCGTCACAATTTCGTTTTGTCCGGTAGTGCCATCGACGCCTTTTTCGGCGAATTGGCGCGTATTGCCAACACCAACTCGGAGCTACGGATCGCCGCATGACGAGGCCCGTTTTTGAAAGATCGAGTGCATAATGGGAACCACCGTACTTATCGTCGAGGATGAGATACTGGTTGCCCTGCAGCTTGAAGGTATCTTGCTTGATGCAGGGCATAGCGTGGTCGGGATCGTTCCCGATCACGCTTCGCTCCACCATACCTCCAATCCGCCCCAAGTCGCGCTGGTAGACCTCAACTTGCGCGACGGACCGACAGGCCCGGCGATCGCGCGGCGGCTTTCGGAAATGTTCGGGACCAAGATCGTTTACGTAACCGCCAATCCCCAGCAGATCGGCGAGCCTGCGCCGACAGCAGTTGCCATCGTCGAAAAGCCGTTCTCGCAGCCCGCTATCCTGGCGGCCATAGCATGCGCGACAGGCGGGCTTTCGCAAGAGCAGCTTCCGGCCGAGGTGGAACCGCTTTACTGTCACAGTTCGCGCGAAAAATTAGCGCGCTAGCGCGGAAGCAGGGATGCGCGCCGTTACGCTCAGGCCCTCTGGTCGCCAGTCGATGTCGAGTTCGCCGCCAAGCTGGCGCACGATGCTCATAGTCATCAAGCTCGATCCGAAACCACGCTCGTCCGAATAGACGACCGGGGGGCCTCCGGTCTCGCGCCAGCACAGCTCGACATCCTGCCCGCCTGCTATCCGGATTTCGATCTTTCCGCCGTCGCGGGCCAGTGCACCGTACTTTGCAGCGTTGGTCGCCAACTCATGGAAGAACAGCGCCAGCGGGGTTGCCGAGCGATCATCGACTTCGACATCGTCGCCGATCACCACGATCCGGCGTTCCTCGCGGTCCTGGTATGGGGCAAGGAGGTTCTTGAGCAATCCACTGAGCTGCCCGCTGGAGTTGAGCGCCGGCATGGCGCCGTTCGACCGCACGAAATCATGCGCACGGCCAAGCGCGAGGACCCGCTCGCGCAACTCCGCCGCGAGATCCTTGAAGGCCGGCTTGCTGCGACTGGTCAGCGCGATCAGCCCACCGATGACCGCGAAGATGTTCTTGATGCGATGGCTCAATTCCCGAGAGAGCAGATCGAGCCGCTCCGCGTCCGCCTTCTGCTCGTGAATATCGGTACAAGTACCGATCCAGCGCATAATCCTGCCGTCGCCGCCGAACATCGGCAGCCCGCGTGCCAGGACCCATCTATAGCCTTCCTCGTGATGCTGCAGGCGGTATTCCACCTCGTAATTACTGCCTGTTGCCACGGCTTGGGCCCAGCAGCGTTCGGCCACGGCTTTGTCGTCGGGGTGCAGGAAGCGCATCCAGCGCGCGCCCTGGCTCGCCTCGGCAGGCTGGCCCGTGTAGTCGAGCCAACCTTGGTTTACATAGTCCAACAGGCCATCGGCCGTAGTCGACCAGACAAGCTGCGGCATCGCATCGGCGAGAATCCGGAAGCGCTGCTCGAGATCGGCGATCTCGGTCTCCGAGCGGCTGCGAAGGCGATCACTGCTTTCTTCGATGCGAAGCCGTTCGAGCAGTGCCATCGCGGCGTCGGCGAGCGTTTCCAGCGCGATCAACTGGGTTTCGTTCAAGCCGTCACGTGGCCCGGTATCGATGACGCAAAGGCTACCGAGCGGAACGCCTTCGCGCGATCGCAAAGGTTGCCCGGCATAAAATCGGATGAAAGGGGTGCCGGTGACGAGCGGATTGTCGCTGAAGCGCGGATCGAGCGCCGCATCGTTCACCACCATGCAGCGCTCTTCGAACATAGCGAATGCGCAGAACGATCGGTCGCGGGGAGTATCTGTAAGATCGGTGCCGCTGCGCCCGATGAAACACTGCCGGTCGGCCTCGACAATACTGACGAGTCCGACCGGTGCATCGCAAATCCGCGCGGCCAGCCGAGCGATCCGGTCGAGCTGCTCGGCCGCAGCTGGCGTCGGGGAGGGATAAGTATCGAGTACCGTCTGGCGGACGGTCTCGGATATCCGATCCGGTCGATCATCGGTCATAGGCGCACCATGATACGGGGCTGGTACGCCCATAACGGACCTCAGACCAGCCCCACCGCGTGCTTGCCGAGCTCGTCGCTCTTGATCCGGGCTCCTGCCAGAAGCTTGAAACGTCCCACGAATCCCGGCTCCGCCGTCCAGACTTCCGCCTCTGCGATCTCAAAACGCAGCATCATAAGGTCGGGATCGTCGCGGCCGCCTTCGAACCAGGCTTCGGCATACTTGTTCCAGTGCTTGTCGAGCACGGCTTGATCGGTTTCCTCGACGAGTCGGCCGTCTATGCAAGCGAACACGTCATGACCCTTGCTGCTGAACTGAGCCATCGCCCGTCCGCCCGATGCGATACGGTTCTTGCGCGAAGCAAAAAACCAGATTTCGTGATGCGCATCGCGATCGAGCTGCGCGGTCATGGGTTCGGCATGACCCGGCACATCTTGCAATCGGATCATCAGATAAGGGCTATCTTCCAGTGACTTCCAGAATTCTTCGCGGAGTTCCTTTTTCATCGGTCCAATCCTTTGCAATCGCGTCGAGATTACCTGATCAACGCCCGAAATCGATCCTCGTTCCGGTAGATCCCGACACGCGAGCGCTTGCCGCGAGGCGTTTTGCACTGCACAAGAGATCATGCGCATCGCCATCGTCGACGAAAGCGCCGCCCGCGCTTCGATCATCGAGGAGGGGTTGGCGAACCTCGAAAACTGCGAAATCTTCATCGTCACCGAGCGGCGAGGCCTGGTCGCACGCATTGGCGAGATCGCCCCGGACATCATCTTCATGGACCTGGGAAATCCTTCGCGTGACGTGCTGGAGGAATATTTCGCGGTCAGTCGCGCCCTCGCTCAGCCGATTGCGATGTTCGTCGATGAATCCGACGACGAATCGATCGGTGCCTCGATCGAGGCGGGAGTTTCGGCCTATGTCGTCGACGGCCTTTCGGCAGGGCGTATCAGGCCGCTGCTCGATCTGACCGTCCAGCGCTTCAATGCCTTTGCCCGGCTGCAGGCCGATCTCGCCGAAGCGCGCGGACGCCTTGCCGAGCGCGAATTGATCGACAAGGCCAAGCGTATCCTTATGGACAACCGCGGGCTGGCCGAGCCAAAGGCCTACGCGGAAATGCGGGCGGCCGCGATGAATCAGGGTAAACGGATCGCCGACATCGCCGAAGCGATCGTGACGGCGCACAAGCTGATGGGAGACAACTGATGGGCCAGGATCTGACTATCGGCTTCCTCCCGCTGGTCGATGCCTGCCTGCCGATCCTGGCGCGGGAGCACGGCTTCGCCGAAGACGAAGGGGTTTCGATCAGGCTGGTCCGCGACGTCAGCTGGGCAACCGTGCTCGACCGGCTGCTCTATGGCCATAGCGACGCCACGCACATGGTCGCACCGCTCGCGATCGCGACGACGCTCGGACGGGGACGGCCCGCACAGCCGCTTGCGGTTCCCTTCGTCCTCGGGCTCAACGGCAATGCCATCACCATGCATCCGGACCTGGCCACGCGGCTGTGCCCGCCCGGCAGGCTCGGCGATCCCGCGGAAGTCGGGGCCGCGCTCGCCGAATTGGTGAAGGAACGCGTGGCTCTCGACAAACCCATCCGGTTCGGCGTGGTGCATCGCTATTCAAGCCATAACTACATGCTCCGCTATTGGCTCGCCGCCTGCGGGATACGTCCGGACATCGACGTCGAGATCGCCACCGTCCCGCCGCCATTCTGCGCCGATGCGCTCGAAGCGGGCGAAGTCGATGCGATTTGCGTCGGCGAGCCCTGGAACAGCGTGGCGGTGCAGCGCGGCACCGGCACGATCGTGCTGGCGACCGCGCAAATATGGCGCCGCGGCGTCGAGAAGGTTCTGGCGATGCGCGAATCGGTTCTGGAGGAAAAGCGCGAGGCCGTCCTTCTGCTGATCCGCGCGATGTGCCGCGCAGCCCGGCATTTCATCGATCCTGCCAACTGGGATACCAATGCCGCGATCCTTGCGCGCAGCGAGTACCTCGACGGCGACTCCGCCATCATCAAGCGCGCGATCTCGGACCGCCTGCTGTTGAGCCGGGAGGGAGAAATCTTCCACTATCCCGACTTCATGTTCCAATATCGCGAGGCCGCGAACTTCCCCTGGGTCAGCCAGGCAGAGTGGCTTTACAGCCAGATGGTGCGCTGGGACGGCACCCCCTATGACCGCACAGATGCCGAGAAAGCGGCGCGGGTCTTTCGGCCCGACGTCTACCGCAGTGCACTGATGGGCACCGGCGAGCCTTTGCCGGGTGCCAGCTCGAAGGTCGAAGGCAGCCTCGACGCGACGACCGCAGTCAGCATGCAGCAAGGCAACATGACATTGGAAAGAAACCGCTTTTTCGATGGAGTGATATTCGATCCGGCCGACATTCCCGGCTACCTCGCCAAGTTGCCGTAAACCGCGCATCCAGGCCATTTTTTGCTGCGGTGCAAAAATAGCTTTACGGGCGGTACGCGAATCGCTTAGTTAGCGCCAGAAGCAGAGACTGACGTCGCCCAACGAAGGGCGGGACCATGCAGTGGTCGCTCTGTTCGATCTTTTAAACATTTGCGTGGCAACGGTGCCGCCCGAACTGATCCTCCCGAGGATCAAGTCGAGGCGGCTTTTTTGCGTTGTTCGCGCCAGGACCGAAGGGAGCATATTTCATGAACACCCTTGCCTTGCCGCAACAGGGCGTCCACATGGACGTTGAAATCTCGGGCTCGAGTTTCTGGAACGCCGGGCACAAGCCCACGCTTTTCGCCGCTTTCCTCTATTTCGACGTCGCGTTCATGGTCTGGGTCATGCTCGGCCCGCTAGCGCCCATCATCTCGAAGGATTTGGGGCTCGACCCCGCACAGAAGGGCCTGATGGTCGCCGTTCCGACGCTCGCCGGCGCGGTCCTGCGCCTCGTGAATGGCGTGCTGGTCGACAAGATCGGCCCCAAACTGACCGGCGCGATCAGCCAGTTGATCGTTATCATCGGGCTCGCGACCGCCTGGCACTTCGGCATTTCCAGCTACGAGGGGACGCTGGCCGTCGGTGTCATCCTGGGGTTTGCCGGCGCGAGCTTCGCCGTCGCGCTGCCGCTCGCCAGCCGCTGGTATCCGCCCGAGCATCAGGGCAAGGCCATGGGCATCGCTGGCATGGGCAACTCCGGCACGGTGCTGGCCGCGCTGTTCGCCCCGCTGCTCGCCGCGGCTTTCGGCTGGAACAACGTGTTCGGCCTTGCGCTGATCCCACTGATCGCGGTCTTCATCTATTACCTCTTCGCCGCCAAGGACAGCCCCGATCAGCCGGCTCCCAAGTCGTTCGCTTCCTATGCCGAAGTGCTGAAGGAGAGGGACGCTTGGTGGTTCATGCTGTTCTACTTCGTCACCTTCGGCGGCTTCGTCGGTCTGTCGAGCTCGCTGCCGACCTACTATGCGGATGGCTTCGGGCTGCCTCCGGTGATCGCCGGCTACTGCACGGCCGCCGCCGTCTTCACCGGATCGCTGTTGCGGCCGATCGGTGGCGCCTTTGCCGACCGCTTCGGTGGGATCATGACACTGACGACGGTCTATTCGCTGGCCGCAATCGTGCTCGTCGCGATCGCGCTCAGTTCGGCGTCGCTACCGCTGACCTTCACTCTGTTCCTGGTCGCCATGGGTACGCTCGGCGTGGGTAACGGCGCGGTATTCCAACTCGTCCCGCAACGCTTCCGCAGCGAGATCGGCGTGATGACCGGTCTCGTCGGCTTCGGCGGGGGTGTCGGCGGCTTCTACCTCGCATCCTCGCTCGGCTACGCCAAGAAGATGACCGGAAGCGCTACCCCCGGCTTCCTGATCTTCGCGGCACTGTCGGTGATCGCGCTGATGGGCCTGACCATGGTCAAGGCCCGCTGGCGCAGCACCTGGGGCGCCGAAATCGAAGGCGTGAAGATCTGATTTCCCCCGCAGCCGGAGCGAAGAGAACGCGCTCCGGCTGCAACCAACCGCAGATCGCAAAAAACGCGGCTGCACCACCAAGAATACCACCCGAGCGCTGAAGTTCGGGCCAGGAAGGAAAACACCACATGAGGAAAATTCTCGCGGCCGCCGCCCTTGCGGCGCCGATCGTCACAGCTTCGCCCGCGTTCGCCACCCCCGGCGACCCCATCAAGATCAGCGACCACCTGACCATCGACCCGATGATAGACGGCCGCCTGCGCTATGAGAGCGTCGATCAGCCCGCCACCGATGCCGATGCCATCACGCTTCGCATCCGCGCCGGAGCGGAATTCAGGATGGACCGGTTGTCGATCCTGGCCGAAGCCGAAGGCACCCTTGCAATCGGCAACAACTACAACGCATTCCCCTTTGCGATCGTCGATCGTCAGCGCCGGCCGCAGTATTCGGTCGTCGCCGATCCGATGAACGTCGAACTTAACCGCATTCAGATGCAGTACAAGGGCAAGTCGGCAACGTTCACCCTCGGCCGCCAACGGATCAATCTCGACGACCAGCGCTGGGTGGGGAGTGTCGGATGGCGGCAGAACGAGCAGACTTTCGACGCCGTGCGCGGTGAGGCGAAGTTCGGGCCTGTCAGCCTCGACGGGACTTACGCGATCAGCCAGCGCACGATCTACGGCGTCGATGCGGGTCCGCGCCAGTCCTACGATGGCAAGTTCTTCTTCGCCGGGGCAGGGGCGAAGCTGGGGCCGGTGAACCTCAAGGGCTTCGCCTATTTCCTCGACTATGACGAAAGCGTCATCCTCGCCAGCAGTTCGAAGACTTTCGGCGCCCGCGCGATCACGGCGATACCGCTGTCGCCGACGGTCAAGCTGAACCTCGCCGCCAGCTATGCCCGCCAGTCGGACTATGGCAGCAATCCGGCCGATTACTCCGCCGATTACATCGCTGCCGAAGCAGGCCTGGGGATCAAGGGCTTGACCCTTACCGGCGGCTGGGAACTGCTCGGCGCCGACAGCGACGCCGCGGCAGGCGCGGGCAGGGCGGTCCAGACGCCGATGGCGACATTGCACAAGTTCAACGGCTGGGCCGATCTTTTCCTGACCACCCCCAATACCGGATTGCAGGATCTCTATGCGGGTGCAGCGTACAAGTTCGACGGCGTGAAGGCGCTTCCCGGCCTCAATGCCGCGGTCACCTGGCACAAGTTCGACAGCGATATCCACAATGTCGATTATGGCAGCGAATGGGACGCCAGCCTGGGCTTCAAGCTGGGGCACGTGGCGCTATTGGCCAAATACGCCAACTACGATGCCGAGCGCTTCGGTGTCGATACCGAGAAGCTGTGGCTCCAGGCAGAGATCGCATATTGATGCTGCACTGCAAAAATCGCTTGCCGCGAGGCCCCCGAATCGGTTAATCATCTTTCAGAGCAAGGCAGCGCCGTCCAACGCCGGACGATCAAGCGCTCCGCTTCAAACCCTACAACGTGTGGCAACGAAGCCGCCCGATCTGATCCACCCCCAACGGATCAAATCGAGGCGGCTTCTTTGCGTTTGCGCGTGAGACATGGAGACGCGACGTGAATGCGCCGATGATTTTGGAAAAGGGCGGTATGCCCGCAAGGACGAGAGAGCGCCTTGTCGTGATCGGCAACGGCATGGCCGGTTGCCGCGCGGTCGAGGAAATCCTCGCCCGCGATCCGCTGCGCTACTCGATCGCGATCTTCGGTGCCGAGCCGCGGGTGAACTACAACCGCATCATGCTTTCACCGGTGCTCGCAGGCGAGAAGGCGTTCGACGACATCGTCATCAACACCGCCGATTGGTATACCGACAACGGCATCGAGCTGATCTCGGGCGATCCGGTCGAACACATCGACCGTGCTACGCAGACCGTGATTTCGCGCTCGGGCAGGGCCGAGCCTTACGACAAACTGCTGATCGCCACCGGCTCAGATCCCTTCATCATCCCGGTGCCCGGCCACGACCTGCCGGGCGTGGTGACGTTCCGCGATCTCGACGATGTCGACAAGATGCTCGCCGCTGCCGAAAAGGGCGGTTCGGCGGTGGTGATCGGCGGCGGTCTGCTCGGGCTGGAGGCGGCGCATGGCCTTTCGCTGCGCGGCATGAAAGTCACCGTCATCCACCTGATGCCGACGCTGATGGAACGCCAACTCGACGAAGCGGCCGGCTGGTTGCTCAAGGCCGAGCTCGAACGCCGCGGACAGACGATCCTCACCGGCGCCGACACCGCGGAGATCATGGAAGCGGGCGGCCACGTCGCCGGCGTCAAGCTCAAGGACGGGAGGGAGATATCGGCCGACATCGTCGTGATGGCGGTGGGCATCCGTCCCGCGACGGCGCTCGGCAAGGCTGGCGGGCTCGAAGTGGAGCGCGGCATCCTCGTGGACGACCACATGGTCACTTCCGATCCGGCGATCATGGCTGTCGGCGAATGCGTCCAGCACCGGGGGCTTTGCTACGGCCTCGTCGCGCCGCTATGGGACATGTGCCGCGCGCTGGCGGACCACGCCACGGGCACGCCATCGGGCTACGAAGGCTCGGTCACCTCGACCAAGCTCAAGGTATCAGGCATCGACCTCTTCTCCGCCGGCGACTTCTCGGGCGGCGACGGCGCCGAGGACATCGTCATGCGCGACGCTGCGCGCGGCGTGTACAAGCGGGTGATCGTCAAGGACGACCGCCTCGTTGGTGCAGTGCTCTACGGCGACACCGCCGACGGTTCCTGGTACTTTGACCTACTGCGCAAGGGCGAAGACGTCTCCGACATTCGCGAGGCTTTGATCTTCGGTCAGGCGTTTGCGTCCGGAGGTGCGCTCGCGGACCCTAATGCCGCCGTTGCCGCCCTCTCGGACGATGCCGAGATTTGTGGCTGCAACGGCGTTTCCAAAGGCAAGGTCGTCGCCACCATCCAGGCGGGCGCATGCAGCCTCGATGCGGTGCGTTCGCAGTGCAAAGCTTCGGCGAGCTGCGGATCGTGCACGGGCCTTGTGGAGAGCCTGCTCAAGATCACTCTGGGCGAGGACATCCAGTCCGGCCCCAAGACCGTCTGCAAGTGCACCAGCTTCAGCCACGACGATGTACGCCGCCTGATCCTGGAAAAGGAGCTGAAGGCGATCCCGCAGCTGATGCAGGAGCTCCACTGGTCGACGCCCGACGGCTGCTCGTCGTGCCGGCCGGCGCTCAACTACTATCTGCTCGCAGCATGGCCGGGCGAGTACGAGGACGACCAGAAGAGCCGCTTCGTCAACGAGCGGATGCATGCCAATATCCAGAAGGACGGCACCTATTCGGTCGTCCCGCGGATGTGGGGCGGGCTCACCAGCCCGCGCGAACTGCGCGCGATCGCCGACGTCGTCGAGAAGTTTAACGCACCGATGGTTAAGGTAACCGGCGGCCAGCGGCTCGACATCTTCGGGATCAGGAAGGAGGACCTGCCCGCGGTCTGGGCCGATCTGAACGCCGCCGGCATGGTCTCGGGCCACGCTTACGGCAAGAGCCTGCGTACCGTGAAGACTTGCGTCGGCTCCGAATGGTGCCGCTTCGGCACGCAGGATTCGACCGGGCTGGGCGTCAAGATCGAACAGATGACCTGGGGATCGTGGATGCCGCACAAGTTCAAGATCGCGGTCTCGGGATGCCCTCGAAACTGTGCCGAGGCGACGATCAAGGACTTCGGTGTGGTCTGCGTGGACTCAGGCTACGAACTCCACGTCGGCGGCAACGGCGGCATCAAGGTCCGCGCCACCGACCTCCTGTGCAAGGTCGCGACCGAGGAAGAGGCAATGGACGTCTGCGCCGCCTTCATCCAGCTCTACCGCGAACAGGCCTGGTATCTGGAGCGCACTGCGCCGTGGATCGAGCGGGTTGGGCTCGATCACGTCAAGGCCGGGCTGTTCGACGATCCCGACGCGGTGAGGAAACTCGCCGCCCGGTTCCGTTATTCGCAGCAGTTCATGCAGGACGATCCCTGGGCAAAGCGCGCCGCGGGCGAGGATTCCGAGCTGCACCAGCACCTTGCCGAAGTGCGCCCCCTGGAGACGGTGTGATGATTGGAGAATGGCTCGACATCGGTCCAACGGACCAGATTTCCCCCGGCAATGCCCGCACCCTGCCCGTGCGCGGCGGACAGGAGATTGCGATCTTCCACACTCTCGACAACCAGTTCTATGCGCTGGTGAACAGCTGCCCGCACAAGCAGGGGCCGCTCAGCCAGGGCATCGTTCACGGCAATGTCGTGACCTGTCCGCTGCACAACTGGAACATCTCGCTCAGGACCGGCGAGGCGCTGGGGGACGACGAGGGCTGTGTACCCACGATCCCCCTCAGGGTCGACGCAGGCCGAATATATCTGCGCCGCGACGCGGTGGTGTCGAGCAAGGCGGCCTGAGCGGGTGAAGACGATCCGCACCACCTGCGCCTATTGCGGTGTCGGCTGCGGCATCGAGGCCGAGGTCGATGGCCGAAGCGTCAAGATCACCGGCGACGTCCAGCATCCTGCCAACGAGGGCAAGCTCTGCTCGAAAGGCACGCATCTGGGCGAGACGGTCGGCCTCGAAGGCCGGCTGCTCCATCCCGAGGTGGGCGGCAAGCGTGCGAGTTGGGACAGAGCGATCAAGCACGTGGCGCGGCGGTTCGCCGACACGATCGCGCGGCATGGTCCAGACAGCGTCGCCTTCTACGTCTCCGGCCAATTGCTGACCGAGGACTACTACGTCGCCAACAAGCTGATGAAAGGCTTCATCGGATCTGGCAATATCGATACCAATTCGCGCCTGTGCATGTCGAGCGCGGTCGCCGGACACATCCGCGCCTTCGGCGAGGATATCGTGCCCGCGACATATGATGACCTCGATCAGGCCGATCTCGTCGTACTGGTCGGATCGAACACTGCCTGGTGCCACCCGATCGTCTATCAGCGGATCATGGCCGCCCGCGCCGCGCGAGGCACGAAGCTCGTCGTCATCGATCCGCGCCGTACCGAGACTTGCGAGGAAGCCGATCTCCATCTGCCGCTGCGACCGGGCAGCGACGTCGCCTTGATGAACGGGCTGCTCGCGCATTGCCGTGAGGCGGGGATCGTGGATGAAGCGTTCCTGGCCAGCCACGTCTCGACGCCCGACGGCTTCTGGGAATCGCTGGGGGAGGGCAGCGACTTATGGTCGACCGCGGCGACCTGCGATCTTTCGCCTGCCGACCTGCGCAGTTTCTACGATCTTTTCGCGCAGAACCCGCGGACCGTCACACTGTTCAGCCAGGGCATCAATCAATCGATCCGCGGCACCGATCAGGTCAACGCGATCATCAACGTCCATCTCGCCACCGGCCGTATCGGCAAGCCCGGCGCCGCACCGTTCTCGATCACCGGGCAGCCCAATGCGATGGGCGGCCGCGAAGTGGGCGGACTGGCCTCGACACTGGCTGCGCATATGGATTTCGGCCCCGAAAGCGTGGCCACCGTCCAGCGTTTCTGGGCCGCGCCCAATACGGCGACCAAACCCGGACTGAAGGCGGTCGACTTGTTCCGCCAGGTCCGTGAAGGGCGCGTGAAGGCGCTGTGGATCATGGCGACCAATCCGGCGGTCTCGCTGCCCGATGCGAACCTAGTGCGCGAAGCGCTCGACATCTGTCCGTTCGTGGTCGTTTCGGACTGCATCGCCGATACCGATACCGGCCGCTATGCCGACGTGAATCTTCCTGCTGCCGGCTGGGGCGAGAAGGACGGCACCGTTACCAACAGCGAACGCCTGATCAGCCGCCAGCGCGCGCTCTTCCCATTGGCCGGCGAGGCCAGGCCCGACTGGTGGATCATTACGGAGGTCGCGCGCGCGATGGGCTGGGCGGATGCCTTCGCCTACGACTGCCCGGCCGATATCTACCGCGAGCACGCCCGCCTTTCCGCCTATCGCAACGACGGCGCGCGGCTGTTCGACTTGCGTCCGCATGCGGCGATATCGAATCCCGCCTATGATGCGATGGAGCCGTTCAGGTGGGGCGGCGCACCTTTTTCCGATGGCCATTTCCCGACGCCGGACGGCAAGGCGCGGCTCATCGCGACCGTGCAGATGGAGATCGAGAAGCGGCCTGCCGGCTGGCCGCTGACGCTGAATACCGGCCGCTACCGCGACCAGTGGCATACGATGACGCGCACCGGGCTTTCGCCCAAGCTTTCGCAGCACCGCCGCGAGCCGATGGTGGAAATCCATCCCGCCGATGCCGAAGCACTCGGCATCGCGTCGGGCGATCTGGTGCGCGTCGCCACTCCGCAGGGCGAAAGCACCTTCCGTGCCGAAATCAGCGAAGGCCAGCGCCGCGGCGACATCTTCACGCCGATCCACTGGAC
>Ga0075364_10001357_pt1 | contig 13208 bp, 7 predicted proteins | sample EndMetdeltDD1764_FD_71517 | JGI IMG/M metagenome (GOLD analysis project Ga0075364, IMG submission 71517) | Populus endosphere microbial communities from Tennessee, USA - Endosphere MetaG P. deltoides DD176-4 | ecosystem: Host-associated > Plants > Roots > Endosphere | place: USA: Tennessee... | reverse complement strand
TACTCGCTGCTCGGCGGACTGCGCAGCTCGGCGCAGATGATCAGCTACGAGCTGTCCTACGGGCTGGCGCTGGCCTCGGTGATCCTGCTGGCCGGGTCGATGTCGCTGCGCGAAGTGGTGATGAACCAGGCGGGTTACTGGTGGGGCTTCATCCCCAAGTGGTACGTGTTCCTGCAGCCGCTGGGCTTCTTCATCTACATGACGGCGGGCGTGGCCGAGACCAACCGCGCGCCGTTCGACTTCCCCGAGGCGGAGCAGGAGCTCGTCGCGGGGTACCACACGGAATACAGCAGCATGTCCTTCGCCCTGTTCTTCATGGCGGAGTACATCAACATGGTCACGGTCTCCGCGCTGGCGACGAGCCTGTATCTCGGCGGCTGGCTGGGTCCGTTCTCGGAGCGGCTCGGCGTCGGCTGGATCTACTTCATGACGAAGGTCCTGCTGATCCTCTTCTTCTACGTGTGGATGCGGTGGACGCTGCCGCGCTACCGTTACGACCAGCTGATGGAGTTCGGGTGGAAGTGGCTGCTGCCGATGGCGGTGCTGAACCTGATCGCGACGGCAGCGCTGGTGATTTGGTTGGGCTGATGGAACTATTCACGTTCTACGTCTTAGCGGGAGTCACGGTGCTCGCCTCGCTCGGGGTGGTCTCCTCGAGGGTCCCGATGCACAGCGTGATGCTGCTCATCGTGTCGTTCGGCGCGCTGGCGGGGCTGTACGTCATGCTCGACGCGCCCTTCACCGCGGTGACGCAGATCATCGTCTACGCCGGCGCCATCATGGTGCTCTTCCTCTTCGTCGTCATGCTGCTCAACCAGCACCGCGAGGACGAGCCCGAGGCGATGCCGGCGTCGCTGCTGCGCCGCAACCTGCGCGCCGGCGTGCTGCTCTCGGTGCTGCTGGCGATCGAGGTGGCCTGGGGGCTCTCGCGCGTCGGCGTCACCACCTTCGGCACCGATCCCGGCGACGTGTCGTCGATCAGCAGCGTCGCGCACATCGGCATGGCGCTGTTCACCACCCATGCCTTCGCCTTCGAAGTCACCTCCGTCCTGATCCTCGTCTCGATGGTCGGCGCCGTGGTGATCGCGCGGAGGGAGCCCTGATGCCGACGCTGAATCACTTCCTCATCCTCTCGGGCGTGCTGTTCTCGATCGGCACCGCGGGCGTGTTCCTGCGCCGCAACCTGATCACGATCCTGCTCTCGATCGAGATCATGCTGAACGCCGTGAACATCACCTTCGTGGCGGTGGGCCGCTACCTGGGCACGGTCGACGGCCAGATCATCACGTTCTTCGTCATGACGGTCGCCGCCGCTGAAGCGGCGGTGGGCCTGGCGCTGGTGATCTCGCTCTTCCGCCACCGGGAGACGCTGAGCCCGGACGCGTTCACTTCACTCAAATGGTGAAGATGCTGCTCCTCATTCCGCTGCTGCCGTTCCTCGGTTTCTGCGTCAACGCCTTCCTCGGCAGGCGGCTGCCGAAGGCGGTGTCGGGCTGGCTCGCGTGCGGCGCGATGCTGGGCGCCTTCGCGGTCTCGGTGTCGGCGGTGCTCCAGGCGAACGCCGCCCCCGAGCACTTCGTCCAGCAGACGCTGTTCCGCTGGATCGCCTCCGGCGATCTCCAGATTCCGCTCGCCCTGCGCGTCGATCCGCTCTCGTCGCTGATGATCCTGGTCATCACCGGCATCGGCTCGCTGATCCACATCTACTCGACCGCCTACATGCACGAGGAGAGCGACGGCGAGTACGCGCGCTACTTCTCGTACCTGAACCTCTTCGCGTCGTTCATGCTCGTGCTCGTCCTCGGGTCGACCTTCCCGGTGATGTTCGTGGGCTGGGAGGGGGTGGGCCTCTGCTCGTACCTCCTGATCGGCTTCTGGTTCAGGAAGACGTCGGCGGCCGACGCCGGCAAGAAGGCGTTCATCGTCAACCGCATCGGCGACTTCGGGTTCATCCTCGGGATGCTGGTGCTGTTCGTCAACTTCGGGACGCTCGACTTCCAGCGCGTCGCGTGGGTCGTCAACGCGCTGCCGGCCGAGACCTCGATGGGCGTGATCACCATCGCCACGCTGCTGCTGTTCCTCGGGGCGACCGGCAAGTCGGCGCAGATTCCGCTCTACGTCTGGCTCCCGGACGCGATGGAAGGCCCCACCCCGGTCTCGGCGCTGATCCACGCCGCGACGATGGTGACGGCGGGTGTCTACATGATCGGCCGCAACGCGGTGCTCTTCGAGCACGCGCCGATCACGCTCGCGGTGGTGGCGGCGATCGGCGTGGCGACGGCGCTGATGGCGGGCACGATCGGGCTCGTGCAGAACGACATCAAGCGCGTCCTCGCCTACTCGACCGTCTCGCAGCTCGGCTACATGTTCCTGGCGATGGGCGTCGGCGCGTATGCCGCCGGCATCTTCCATCTCTACACGCACGCGTTCTTCAAGGCGCTGCTCTTCCTCGGCTCGGGCGCGGTGATCCACGCGCTGGCGGGGGAGCAGGACCTGCGCAACATGGGCGGGCTCAGGAAGGGACTGCCGATCACCTACTGGACGTTCCTCATCGGCGCCATCGCGATCGCCGGCGTGCCGCCGCTGGCGGGCTTCTTCAGCAAGGACGAGATCCTGTGGCGCACGTTCAGCGGCGGCCACATGGTGCTCTGGACGGTCGGCATGGTCACGGCGTTCCTGACCGCGACCTACATGTTCCGCCTGGTGTTCCTCGCCTTCCACGGCGAGCGCCGCCACGACGCGCCCGCCGCGCCCGCGCACCCGGACGAGGCAGCGCCCGCCGGGCACCACGCTCCGGCGTCCTCCGCGCACGCGGCGGCGGACGCTCACGGCCACGGCCATCACGGCGATCACCTCCACGACGCGCCGCCGGCGATGGCGTTCGCGCTGATCGTGCTCGCCATCGGGTCGATCGGCGCCGGCCTGATCGGCATTCCGCACGCCCTCGGCGGGCACAACCGGATCGAGGCGTTCCTCGAGCCGTCGTTCGAGGCGCACGAGCAGGCGCCGGCGAATCCCGAGTTCCAGGTCACGCAGGGGCGGGCGGTTCTGCCGGCCGCTCCCGAGACCGCGGCCGCACCCGCGACCGAGCTCCAGGCGCCGGCCGAAGGCGGCGCGAACACCGAGCTGATGCTCATGGCGGTGTCGATCGGCGTGGCCCTCGCGGGCATCGGCCTCGCCGCCTACTTCTGGCTGCGCAACCGCGCGTCGGCCGCGCGCGTGGCGCGCAGCGCCGCGCCGGTCTACGCGCTGCTGCTCAACAAGTACTACGTCGACGAGATCTACGACGCGGTGATCGTGCAGCCGATCAAGCTGATGTCGACGCTGCTCTTGTGGAAGGGCATGGACGCCGCGCTGATCGACGGCACGGTGAACGGCGTCGGCCGCCTGGTGCGCTCGTCGAGCGACGGGCTGCGCCGCCTGCAGACGGGTTCGGTGCGCGCCTACGCGGCGTCGTTGTTCCTCGGAGTTGTCCTGATTCTCGGCTGGTATCTGTTTCGGTAGGCCGGATTGATGCTGTTATCGACGATCGTTTTCTTACCGTTGGCCGGCGCGCTGCTGGTGCTGCTGGCGGGAGGCCGGGGCGACAACCCGGAGCGCGAGGGGACCGTCCGTCTCGTCGCTCTCGCGTCGTCGCTCGTGACCTTCGCCGCGACGCTCTATCTCTGGTGGGCGTTCGACCCGGCGAGCGCCGACTTCCAGTTCGTCGAGCGGTACGCGTGGCTGCCGCAGTTCGGCATCTCCTACCACCTCGGCGTGGACGGCATCAGCCTGTTCCTCCTCGTGCTGACCGGCTTCCTCACGCCGCTCGCGCTCCTCTCGTCGTGGGCGGGCGTGCACAAGAGCGTGAAGCTGTTCTCGTTCTTCATGCTCGCGCTCGAGACGGCGATGCTCGGCGTGTTCGTCTCGCTGGACCTGTTCCTGTTCTACCTGTTCTGGGACGCGATGCTCATCCCGATGTACTTCCTGATCGGGGTGTGGGGCTACGACCGGCGCATCTACGCCGCGGTCAAGTTCATCCTCTACACGATGGCCGGCAGCGTCCTGATGCTGCTGGCGATCATCGGCCTGGCCTACGCGCACCCGGGCGCGCCGTCGTTCGACGTGCTCGATCTCTACAAGCTGCACCTGCCGTGGAACCTGCAGAACTGGTTCTTCCTGGCGTTCGCGCTGGCCTTCGCGATCAAGGTGCCGCTCTTCCCGTTCCACACGTGGCTGCCCGACGCGCACGTCGAGGCGCCGACGGCCGGCTCCGTGATCCTCGCCGGCGTGCTCCTGAAGATGGGCACCTACGGCCTGCTGCGGTTCGCGTTCCCGCTGTTCCCGGACGCGGCGGTCTTCTACGCCCCGTGGATCGCGCGGCTCGCCGTCATCGGCATCGTCTACGGCGCGCTCGTCGCGATGGTCCAGCCCGACATGAAGAAGCTGGTCGCCTACTCGAGCGTCAGCCACCTCGGAGTGGTGGTGCTCGGCCTGTGCGCGATCAACGTCAACGGCGTCCAGGGCGCGGTCTACCAGATGCTGAACCACGGCGTCAGCACCGGCGGGCTCTTCATGATCGTCGGCATGCTCTCGGATCGGCGGCACACGCGCCTGATCAGCGAGTACGGCGGCCTCAAGGCCGTCGCGCCGCGCCTGGTCGCCGCGTTCCTGCTGATCACGCTCGCGTCGATCGCCATGCCGGGCATGAACGGCTTCATCGGCGAGTTCCTGATCCTCATGGGCGCCTTCAACCAGTACCCGTGGCTCACCGCGGTGGGCGCCACGGGCGTCATCCTCTCGGCCGTCTACATGCTCTGGATGTTCCAGCGCGTGAACTACGGCGAGGTGACCAACCCGAAGAACCGCGCGCTGCCGGATCTGTCCGGGCGCGAATGGGCGATGATGATTCCGACCGTGGCCCTGTGCATCTTCATGGGCGTCGCCCCCACGCTCTTCCTGCGGCCGATGGAACCGTCGATTGCGAAAGTGATCGAGCTCATTCACGGAGTGGGCCGATGAACGGATTCGCCGCGACCATCCCGATCCTGATCGTCGTCCTGTCGGCGATCGCCGCCATGCTCGCGGAAGCCATCCGGCATCCCGGCGAGCGGATGTACATCGCCGGCTTCGGGCTCATCGGACTGGTCGGCGCGCTGGTCGCGTCGTGCTTCCTCTGGGACACCGACGCGGTCAGCTTCGGCGTCGTCCGCGCCGACAACTTCGCGCTCTTCATCAACATCATCCTCTGCATCGTCGGCATCCTGACGATGGTGTTCTCGAACGACGTGGTGGAGCGCGAGCAGCTGCCGGCGGGCGAGTACTACGCCCTGACGCTCTTCGCCATCAGCGGGATGATGCTGATGGCGGCGGCGATCGACCTGCTGGTGATCTTCCTGGCGCTCGAAGTGCTGTCGCTGGCGGTCTACGTGCTGACCGGCCTCCGGCGCTCGAGCGCGGCGGGCGCCGAGGCGGCGTTCAAGTACTTCCTGCTCGGCGCGTTCTCGAGCGCGTTCTTCCTCTACGGCATCGCCTTCGCCTTCGCGCTGACCGGCTCGACGCGGCTCGACCTGGTGGCGACGGCGATGGCGTCCGGCCCCACGCAGACCCTGGCGCTGCTGGCGGTCGGCCTGCTGGCGGTCGGCTTCTGCTTCAAGGTGTCGGCCGTGCCGTTCCACATGTGGACGCCCGACGCCTACGAAGGCGCCCCGACGGTGGTGACGGCGTTCATGTCCACCGCGGTGAAGGCGGCCGCCTTCGCGGCGTTCGTGCGCGTGTTCCTCTCGACGCTCGAGCCGCTCCAGGGCCAGTGGGTCCCGATCCTCTCGGCCGTCGCCGTGGCGACGATGATCGGCGGAGCGGTGCTGGGCGTGCTCCAGAGCAACATCAAGCGGATGCTGGCCTACTCGAGCATCGCGCACGCCGGCTACCTGCTGCTCGGCATCGTGTCGGCGAACTCGGCGGGGAAGGCCGCGATTCTCTTCTACCTGCTCGCCTACGCCGTGGCCAACCTCGGCGCCCTCGGCATCGTCGCCCTGCTCGGCACGGCGGAACATCCGCACGACCAGCTCCGCGACTTCGCGGGGCTGTGGCGCTCGCGCCCGGGCCTGGCCGGCCTGATGACGGTCTTCCTGCTCTCGCTCGGCGGCTTCCCGCCGATGGCGGGCTTCATCGGCAAGTGGTACATCTTCGCCGCCGCCGTGCAGGAAGGGCACTACTGGCTCGCCATCATCGGCGTGCTGACGAGCGTGATCTCGGTCTTCTTCTACCTGCGCATCGTGGTGATGATGTACATGACGGAAGACGCCGCCGCCCCCGTGCGCCCGCGCGTGTCGATGCCCTCGATGCTCGCGCTGGCCTTCGCGATGCTCGCCACGTTCTACCTGGGCGTGCTGCCGACGAAGGTGCTCGACTACGCGCTGCAGTCGATTCAGACGATCTTCTGAGACCCGCGGCGGTGCGCGTCGCTCTCACCAGATCCGTTCCGCCCTCCATCGACCGCTGCGAGCTCACACATCTCCAGCGCGAGCCGATCGATTACACGCGGGCCGTGCGCGAGCATGCGGCCTACGAGGAGGCGCTGCGGCGGGCCGGATGCCGCGTCGAGCGGCTGCCGGATCTGCCCGGCCACCCCGACTCGGTGTTCGTCGAGGACACGGCCGTCGTGTTCGAGCGGATCGCCGTCATCGCGCGGCCGGGGGCGGCGTCGCGGCGGGAAGAAGTCGCGTCGACCGTTCGCGCGCTCGAGCGGCACCGGCCGCTCGCCTACATCCAGGCGCCGGCGACGCTCGACGGCGGCGACGTGCTGGTCACGCCGGGACGGGTCTTCGTCGGCGTCAGCGGCCGTACCACCGCCGGCGGCGCCCACCAGCTCGCGACGATTCTCGCGCCGCACGGCATCGACGTCGTCCCCGTCGTCGTGACCGGGTGCCTGCACCTGAAGAGCGCGGTGACGTTCTGCGGGGATCTCCGGCCTGAAGGCCCCAATCTCCGGCCTGAAGGCGGCAATCTCCGGCCTGAAGGCGGCAATCTCCGGCCTAAAGGCGGCAATCTCCGGCCTGAAGGCCGGAGCTACCTTTTGATCAATCCGGCGTGGGTCGATTCCGCGCCGTTCGCGGAGTTCGAGCTCGTCGACGTCGATCCGTCGGAGCCGCACGCCGCGAACGTGCTCGCGGTCGGCGACCGCGTGATCTGCGCCGAGGCGCACGTCCGCACGCGGCGCCGCCTCGAGGCGCACGGCATCGTCACGTCGGCCGTGCCGGCCTCGGAGCTGGCGAAGGCCGAAGGCGGCGTGACCTGCGGCTCCATCATTTTCACGGCTGGCAGCCAACACTAATCGTCGCTTGACGACGGCCTGCCGGCCGTTCGTCCCCGCTCTTGACCGTTCCGTCACGTCTGCGATAGCCTCTCCACTTCCACGCGGATTGTGCGATCGGCCGATGATGTTCGGAGGAGCTCATCACCGGCTGGTAAGCCTCGGGAAATCCCTGCCGTCGGCTTCACGCGTGTATACCGACTGAATTCAGCCGTCCGGTCTTGGACTGACAGTCGTCCTCTGCCCGTTCATGGGAACGGGTGTGTACCAACGCAAAAGGATGGACATCGTATGAGTCGTCGTCGTGCAGTCGGACTCTGCGTCCTGCTCGCGGCGCTGCTCGGCGCGTTCGGCTCCAATGCCTACGCGCAGGGCGGTACCACGCAGACGCTCTCGGGAACGGTCGTCGATACGTCGGGCGCGGTCATTCCGGGCGCCGACGTTGTCGCCAAACACACAGCAACGGGCGTGACGTCCACAGCGGTCAGCAACGCTGAGGGCATTTTCTCGATTCCCAGCCTCTCCATCGGCGCCTACGCCGTCACGGTCACGATCCAGGGCTTCAAGACCGTGGTCGTCAACAACGTCGTCCTCACGTCGGGCGCGGGCGCCAGCGTGAAGGCGGTGATGGAAGTCGGCGGCCTCACCGAGCAGGTGACGGTCTCGTCGGCGTCCGAAATCGTCCAGACCCAGGCCTCGGGCGTGTCGACCACGGTCAACACGAACCAGATCACCAAGCTGCCGATCATCTCGCGGAGCGCGATGGACTTCGTCAACCTGCTGCCCGGCGTCGCCACGCCGAACGGCAACCGCAACGCGACGGTGAACGGCCTGTCGCGCAGCGCGATCAACATCACGCTCGACGGCGTCAACATCCAGGACAACACCAACAAGGGCAGCAGCGGCAACGACGGCTTCTTCGCCATGGTCAGCCCGCGCCTCGACGCCATCGAGGAAGTCACGGTGTCGAGCGCCGGCCAGGGAGCCGACGCCACCGGCAACGGCGCCATCCAGATCAAGTTCGTCACCCGCTCGGGCACCAACACCTTCAGCGGCAGCGGCTACGAGTACTTCCGCAGCGACAAGTTCAACGCGAACACCTGGTTCAACAACCGCAACGGCGTCGCGATCGCCAAGCTGAAGCAGAACCAGACCGGCATCCGCGCGGGCGGTCCGATCGTGGTCCCGGGCCTCGTCGACGGCCACAACAAGGCGTTCTTCTTCTTCAACTACGAGGAGCTGCGCCAGCCGTCCGACACGACGCGCAACCGCACGCTGCTGAATCCGGCGGCGCAGAACGGCACGTTCTGCTACACCGGCAACTGCGTCAACGTCCTCCAGGTCGCGGCGGGCGCCGGCCAGCTCGCCACGGTCGATCCGACGATCGGCAAGCTGCTGACGGACATCCGCCAGTCGACGACGACCACCGGGTCCGTCTCGACGCAGGACGTCAACCTCGACACGTTCCGCTACAACGTGCCGGTGGAGTCGATGCGCCGCTTCCCGACCGCGCGCGTGGACTACAACGTCAGCAACGCCCATCGCTTGAGCAGCTCCTGGAACTACAACTGGTTCACCGATACGCCGGACACGCTGAACAACCACGAAGCGTTCTGGCCCGGCTTCCCCAACGAGGCGGGACAGGGTTCGACGCGCTGGTCGTGGGGGAACGCGCTGCGCTCGACGCTCGGCCGGAATCTGGTCAGCGAAGCCAGCGCCGCCTACAGCAGCGCGCCGATCACCTTCTACGCGCAGCTCGATCCGTCGATGTGGAAGGGCAGCCTGGCGAACCAGAACGGGTTCCAGATCAACTTCCCGACGATCGGGTCGGCACTGACGTCGGCCGGCGCGGCTCCCAATCCGCAGTCGCGCAACTCCACCACGCTCGACATCAAGGAAACCCTGACCTGGCTGAAGGGACAGCACAGCTTCACCTTCGGCGGGGCCTGGTCGAACTACGGCATCTGGCTGAAGAACTCGAACCTCCTGCCGCGCATCACGACCGGGATGATTGCCACCGACCCGGCGCTGGCGATGTTCAACGCGACGAATTTCCCCGGGGCGTCCACGGCCAACCTGACCGCGGCGCAGAACCTGTACGCGTTCCTGACCGGCCGCGTGACCGCGATCACCGGCGACGCCCGCATCGACGACTCCGGCCAGTACGTCGCCAACGGCACCGGCATCCAGCGCGGGTCGATGACCGAGTACGGCACCTTCATCCAGGACCAGTGGCGCCTGAGGCAGAACGTGACGGCCAATCTCGGCCTGCGATGGGACGTGCAGAATCCGTTCACGGCGGCGAACAGCAGCTACACCTTCGGCGATCTGGCCAACATCTGCGGCGTGTCGGGCGTGAAGGGGGACAGCGCCTGTAACGTCTTCCAGCCCGGCGTGCAGCCGGGCGTCGCGAACCCGGTCTACCAGCAGTACCAGGAAGGCGTGAAGTCGTACAACACGGACTTCAACAACCTCGCGCCGAGCGCGGGCGTCGCGTGGACGCCTCAGGCGCGTCCCGGTTTCCTCGGCACGCTGATGGGATCCGGAGACTTCGTCGTCCGTGCCGGCTATGCGCGCGCGTTCACCCGGCCGGCGCTCGGAGACCTGACGGGGATCTTCAACAACAACCCCGGCATCACCATCACGACGACCCGGAACGAAGGGCTCGGCAACCTGACGGCGGCCGGCGTCCCGCTGCTCTTCCGGAGCGGAAACCTGGATTCCGCGCCGTTCAACCCGACCCCGGTGTACCCGATTCCGACCAACGTCAGCCAGTCGATCGCCGGGTTCGATCCGAACATCCAGATGGCGTATTCGGATTCGTTCCAGGCGGGCATCACGCGCTCGCTCGGCAAGACGATGGCGATCGAGGTCCGCTACGTCGGCACCCGCGGCCACGGCGACTGGAACGACTACAACTACAACGAGTTCAACATCAGCGAGAACGGGTTCCTGAACGAGTTCCGCCAGGCGCAGAAGAACCTGGCCGCGAACATCGCCGCGGGTCCCGGTCGCGGCTGCATCGGCGGCGTGACGACGGCGAACTGCCAGAACAACTTCGCGTTCACGGGCGCGCCGGGTACCGCGGCGCTGCCGATCTTCCTCGCCTACTTCAACCGCGTGGCCTCGGCGGGCGCGAACACGGCGGCGAACTACTCCGGGGCGAACTGGACGAACGCGACGTTCCTCGGGTTCCTCTCGGCGCTGAACCCCAATCCCTACGGCTTCGCGCAGAACAACACGACGAACGGCCTGCAGGGGAACGCGACGTTCCGCGCGAACGCGCTCGCGGCGGGGCTGCCGGCGAACTTCTTCATCGCCAACCCGGCGGTGACCAGCGGGTTCGTGCGGACCAACCTCGACGACACCTACTACAACTCGCTCCAGCTCGAGCTGCGGCGCCGCCTGTCTCAGGGGCTGCAGTTCCAGACCAGCTACGTCTACGGCGCCGGCTACCAGAGCACGTTCTTCAGCTTCCGCAAGCCGGAGCTGTGGCGCCGTGACTCGGGCGACCCGGGCGACCTGACGCACCAGATCAAGGGCAACGTCGTCTACGATCTGCCGTTCGGACGCGGACGCCGGTTCGCGGGCGACGCGGGCGGGCTGGTGGAACGCCTCGTCGGCGGCTGGCAGATCGGCGTGACGGCCAACATCAACAGCGGCCGCCTCGTGAACCTCGGCAACGTCCGTCTCGTCGGCATGAGCAAGAACGACGTGCAGCAGATGTTCAAGCTGCGGTTCGACGACGCGGGCCAGCAGGTCTACATGCTGCCGCAGGACGTGATCGACAACACGATCCGCGCCTTCGCCACGAGCGCGACGTCGGCCTCCGGGTACGCGGGCGCGGCACCGACCGGCCGCTACTTCGCGCCGGCCGCCGGCCCCGACTGCGTCGAGGTCAGCAACAGCACCACTGGCGGCGCCGGCACGTTCGGCGACTGCGGGACCGGCGACCTCGTGGTCAGCGGCCCGATGTTCCAGCAGTACGACCTCCGGTTCTCGAAGCGGACGGCGATCGCCGGCAGCGCCAATTTCGAGTTCGCGGCGGAAATGCTGAACGCGTTCAACCACCCGAACTTCCAGCCGGTGGGCGGCATCGGCGGCACCAACACCATTGCCAACTACCAGGTGACGGCGCTTCAGGGTACGAGCCAGGCACGCATCGTCCAACTCGTGTTCCGCGTGAACTGGTAGCCTGACGGGCAGGTTGGAGGCTGGGTTCGGGAGGACCCAGCCTCCGGCCTCCCACGTTCCGACCGGCAAGCCTCTCGCCGCCCCCTCCTGCCAGATACTCCCCCCTCCTCGATCCAACGCACCGGCTCGTCCCATCCAAAACGATGTTCTTGACGACCAAAACTGTCGGAGATACGGTGTCGCATCCGCGGGATTGTGCACCCGCTGGTTTGCCTGGAGGAGGGGTGAACTGGCGGTGAGCTGTGACGTCCTGTTCGCAGCTCCCCGCGTGTATACACGCTGCATCCACTGAACCTGGGTCGTCTTTCTTGGAAGGATGGAGACGCATGACTCGTGTTCTGTCTCGGTCGGGATCCCTCGTCACCGTGCTCGTCGCCCTGTTCGCCTCGTTCGGCACCCTCGCCTACGGCCAGGGCGCTACCAGCCAGACCCTTTCCGGAACCGTCGTCGATGCGTCCGGTGCCGTCATACCCGGCGCCGACGTGAGCGCGAAACACAACGGGACAGGTGTCGCGAACACCGCCGTCAGCAACTCCGAGGGCATCTTCTCGATTGCCGCGCTGCCCATCGGGTCCTACACCGTCACGGTCACGATCCAGGGGTTCAAGACCGTCGTCATCAACAACGTCGTGCTGACGGCCGCATCCCCCGCGAGCGTGAAGGCGGTGATGGAAGTGGGCGGCGTGACCGAGCAGATCACGGTCTCGTCGGCGTCGGAGATCGTGCAGACCCAGTCGTCGACGATCGCGCAGACGATCAACACGAACCAGATCAGCAAGCTGCCGCTCACGAGCCGCAGCGCGATGGACTTCGTCAACCTGCTCCCCGGCGTCACCACGGCCAACGGCAACCGCCAGGCGTCGATCAACGGGCTCCCGCGCGGCACCATCAACATCACCCTCGACGGCGTCAACATCCAGGACAACACGCTGCGCACCACCGACGGCTTCTTCGCCATCGTCAGTCCGCGTCTCGACGCGATCGAGGAAGTCACCGTGTCGACCGCCGCGCAGGGCGCGGGCGACGCCGGGCAGGGTGCCGCGCAGGTGAAGTTCGTGACGCGCTCCGGTTCGAACGCGTTCACGGGCAGCGGCTACTACTATCAGCGCCGCGACAAGCTCAACGCGAACACCTGGTTCAACAACCGCAGCGGCACGGCGAAAGCCAAGCTGAAACAGGATCAGGGCGGCTTCCGCGTCGGCGGCCCGATCATGTTCCCGGGCTTCGACGGCCACAACAAGGCGTTCTTCTTCGTCAACTACGAGGAAGTGCACCAGCCGAGCCAGACGACGCGGAACAACCGCATCGTGCTGAATCCGGCCGCGCAGGGCGGCGCCTATTCATACGTCACGGGCGGCCAGACGGTGACCGTCAACGTGATGCAGATCGCGGCCGCCCAGGGACAGGCGGTCCCGCTGGATCCGACGATCGGCAAGCTCCTGACCGACATCCGCGGCGCCGTCGCCGGCGGGTCGCTCCAGGACATCGATCCGAACGTGCAGCGCTTCACCTACAACGTGCCGGTGGAGTCGATGCGGCGGTATCCGACGTTCCGTCTCGACTACAACCTGAACTCCGCCAACCGCGCGTCGTTCGCCTACAACTACCAGAAGTTCACCGACTCTCCCGACACGTTGAACAACCGCGACGCGGCCTTCCCCGGCTTCCCGGCCGAAGCCGGCCAGAGCTCGAAGCGGCTCGGGTGGTCCAGCTCGGTGCG
>Ga0075364_10001356_pt1 | contig 13210 bp, 10 predicted proteins | sample EndMetdeltDD1764_FD_71517 | JGI IMG/M metagenome (GOLD analysis project Ga0075364, IMG submission 71517) | Populus endosphere microbial communities from Tennessee, USA - Endosphere MetaG P. deltoides DD176-4 | ecosystem: Host-associated > Plants > Roots > Endosphere | place: USA: Tennessee... | reverse complement strand
ATCCGGCCCGACGAGGCGGTGTTCCTCGACGACCTCGGGGTCAACCTCAAGCCGGCCCGGGCCCTGGGCATGACGACCATCAAGGTGGTCGACCCCGACGACGCCATCGACGAGCTCGAGGCGGTCGTGGGCTTCGCGCTGCGCTGACGGAGCGATCGCCGGGCAGCACGGGCCGGGCGACGGCTGTCGTCGGCGGCACCGGCGGACGGGGCGCCCCCAGGGCTGCCTGGGGGGTGTCCCGCATGGGCGGCGCGCCCGGATCCCGGGATGGTCATCGGCACGCCCGCCGACCGGAGGAGCCCCCGTGCCGACCGCCGCCCCCCTGAAGCCGAACGAGCCGATCGTGCCGACCGAGCCGATCGAGCCGCCGCCCGCCGAGCCCGGCGGGCACCCGAGCGGGTGCCCGGCCGAACCCGGTGCACCAGCGCCCGCACGGGACGTCAGCGTCGACGTCGTGCGGGCGCTGTGCATCCTCGCCGTCGTCATCGGGCACTGGCTCGTCGTCGTCCCGTCCTACCGCGACGGTCGCTTCGACGGGGTGAACGCCCTCGGGACCGTGCCGCTCATGCGGGACCTGACCTGGGTCTTCCAGGTGATGCCGCTGTTCTTCGTGGCCGGCGGGGTGGCCAACCTGGCGTCGTGGCGCACCGCCCGCGCCCGGGGCGAGACCTACGGGACCTGGCTCACGGGTCGAGTGCGCCGGCTCGTGCGCCCCACCGTCCTGCTCGCGGTCGTGTGGGCCGCGACGGCGGTGGTGCTGCGCGCGGTGGGCATCGACGGTGAGCTGGTGCGGGTGCTGGCGTGGCTCGTCGTCGTGCCCGTCTGGTTCCTCGCGGTGTACCTGATCGTGGTGACGCTGGCACCGGTCATGGCGGCGGCGCACGAGCGCTTCGGCGCCACGGTGGTGGTGGCCCTCGGTGCCGGTGCGGCGGTCGTCGACGGCCTCCGCATCGGCACCGGGTGGGCCGCCGTCGGCGTCGTCAACTTCTTCCTCGTCTTCCTGCTGTGCCAGCAGCTCGGGTTCTGGTGGCTCGACGGCCGCCTGCAGGCCCGCCGCACGGCCTGGGCGCTCCTCGTCGGCGGCGGCGGTGCACTGTGGCTGCTGACCCACGTCGGGCCGTACCCGGTGAGCCTCGTGGGCGTGCCCGGCGAGGCGATCGCCAACAACGCGCCCCCCACGATCACGCTCGTCGCGCTGGGGTTCGCCCAGACGGGCCTGGCGCTGCTGGCCCGCGGCGTGCTGACCCGCCTCGTCCTGCGCCACCGCATCGCCGGCGCCGTCACGATGGTGCTCAACCGCAACGCCATGACGATCCTCCTCTGGCACTTCACGGCGCTCGTGCTCACGGCGGTCGTCGTGCTCCCCCTGGGCATCGTGCCCGACGCGCTCGCGGGCAGCCTCGCCTGGTGGGGCCTGCGGGTGGCCGCCGTCGCGGCGATGGCCGGTCCGCTGGCGGTGCTCGTCGCCGTGTTCGGCCGCGGCGAGCGCACCCGGACGGCGAACAGGTCCTCGGCGTCGACGCCGGTCCCGGCCTGGCGCGCCGTCGTGGCGGCGACCGCCGGCGCCGTGGCGTGCTCGATGATCACCCTCGGCGGGTTGAACGATGGCGGGACGGCGCTCCTGGGCCTCCCCGCCGCGGCGCTCGCCCTGCTCGGAGCGAGCGCCGTGCTGGTGTTCGATCGGCGCTCGCTCGGCCGTTCGACCGACCTCGCTGCGCTCGATCAGTCGAGCCTCCCCGGGGGCTGCGCCCCCGGACCCCATCCACGTCCGGCTCGCTGGCGCTCGCTCGGCCGTTCGACCGACCTCGCTGCGCTCGATCAGTCGAACGTGAAGATCGCGTCGAAGAGCTCGTCCTGCTCCTGATCGTGGATGCGCTTGGTGCCGGTGGCCGGGCTGCCCGACTCCCACCGGCTCACCCGGCGGATGGCGTGGGTGTCGTTGTGGGCCGAGTACAGGTTGCCCTTGATGAAGTTCCAGGGGCCCATGTTCTCGGGCTCCTCCTGCAGCCAGACGATCTCCTTGGCGTTCGGGTAGCGGCGCACCGCGCTGGCGACGCCGTCGAAGGGCCAGGGGTAGAGCTGCTCGACTCGCACGACGGCGACGGGCGGGGCGGCCTCGAGCTTGTCGCGGGCGGCGTTGGCCTCGAGGGCCACCTTGCCGGAGGCGAACACGATGCGCTGGACGTCGGCGGCGCGGTCAGCGCCGATGCCGGGGTCGTCGAGGACCTCCTCGAACGTGCCCGTGAGCAGCTCGGACACCGGTGAGCGCGACGCCTTGGCCCGTAGCATCGACTTGGGGGTGAACACCACGAGGGGCTTGCGCACCGGGCGCTTCATCTGCCGGCGCAGCAGGTGGAAGTACTGCGCCGCGGTCGTCGTGTTGACGACCTGGATGTTGTCGTCGGCCGACAGCGTGAGGAACCGCTCGATGCGGGCCGAGCTGTGCTCGGGGCCCTGGCCCTCGAAGCCGTGGGGGAGGAGCATCACGAGGCCCGACGTCTGCTCCCACTTGTCCTCGGCGGCGGTGATGAACTGGTCGATGATCACCTGCGCGCCGTTGACGAAGTCACCGAACTGCGCCTCCCAGATGACCAGCGCGTCCTCGTTCTCGATCGAGTAGCCGTACTCGAAGCCGAGCGCGGCGAACTCGGACAGCAGCGAGTCGTAGAGCCAGAAGCGCGTGGTGTTCTTGGCCAGCGAGGCGAGGGGCGTGTACTCGGCGCCGGTCGCGTAGTCGACGAGCGTGAGGTGGCGCTGCGAGAAGGTCCCGCGTCGCGAGTCCTCGCCGGCGAGGCGGACCGAGGTGTCCTCGTGGAGGAGCGACCCGATGGCGATGGCCTCGCCGAGCGCCCAGTCGACCTGGCCCTCGTCGCGGACCATCTTGGCCCGCTGCTCGAACTGGCGGGCCAGCTTGGGGTGGACGGTGAACCCGTCGGGCGCCGTGTCGATCGCCCGGAACACCGTGTCGAACACCTCCTGCGAGATGCTCGTGTCGACGTGGGGGAGCACGCCCACCGGCGGCGGCGGGGCGAGCGCCTTGAGCCCCGACGGCGGCGCAGCCTGCTTGGTCTCGTCGAGCGCCGTCTGCAGGTGGCGCTGGAAGTCGTCGAGCGCGGCCTCGGCCTCTTCGAGGCTGATGTCGCCCCGCTTGACGAGCCGCTCGGTGTAGATCTTGCGGACCGATCGCTTGGCGTCGATGCGGCGGTACATCTCGGGCTGCGTGTAGCTCGGGTCGTCGCCCTCGTTGTGGCCGTGGCGGCGGTAGCAGACCATGTCGATGACGACGTCCTTGTGCCACCGGGCCCGGTAGGCGAAGGCCATGCGGGCGACGCGCACGCACGCCTCGGGGTCGTCGCCGTTGACGTGGAAGATGGGCGCCTGGACCATCTTGGCGACGTCGGTCGGGTACTCGGAGCTGCGGGCCGCCTCGGGCGGGGTGGTGAAGCCCAGCTGGTTGTTGATGATCAGGTGGACGGTGCCGCCCACCTTGTACCCGTGGATGTTGGACATGGCCAACGTCTCGGCCACCACGCCCTGGCCGGCGAAGGCGGCGTCGCCGTGGATCAGGATCGGCAGCACGGGGTAGTCGCCCGGCGGCTCGATGCGGTCCATCTTGGCCCGGGCGATGCCCACGACCACCGGGTCCACGGCCTCGAGGTGCGACGGGTTGGCCGCCAGCTCGACCGGCAGCGTGTTGCCCGACGGGCTCACGTACTTGCCGTGCTGGCCGAGGTGGTACTTCACGTCGCCCGAGCCCTGGGTCGACTCGGGGTCGATGTTGCCCTCGAACTCCTTGAACAGCTGGCCGTAGCTCTTGCCCACGATGTTGACGAGCACGTTGAGGCGCCCGCGGTGGGCCATGCCCATGACGGCGGAGTCCATGTGGGCGTCGGCCGACTCGCTGAGCAGGGCGTCGAGCACGGCGATGGCGCTCTCGGCGCCGTCGATGCCGAAGCGCTTCTGGCCGACGTACTTCTTGGCGAGGAAGACCTCGAGGGCCTCGGCGGCGTTGAGGCGGCCGAGGATGTGGCGCTTCTCGTCCGTGTCGATGTCGACGGCCGTGCCCTCGACGAGCTCCTGGATCCACGCCTTCTCGGTGGGATCCTCGATGTGCATGTACTCGATGCCGATCGTGCGGCAGTAGGCGTCGCGCAGCACGTGCATGACGTCGCCGAGGGGCATGCGGGTCTGGCCGCCCACGCCGTTGACCAGGAACTCGCGGTCGAGGTCCCAGATCGTGAGCCCGTACGTGGCGGGATCGAGGTCCGGGTGCATGACCGGCTCCTCGGCCGACAGCGGGTCGAGGTCGGCGATCATGTGGCCCCGCACGCGGTGGGCGTCGATCAGCCGGGTGACGGCCATCTGCTTCTCGACCATCGCCTGCTCGCGATCGGCCGGGTTGACGTCACGACGCCAGTCGACGGCCTCGTAGGGCACGCCGAGCGAGCGGAAGACGTCGTCGTAGAAGTCGTCGGTGCCCATGAGCAGCTCGTGGACGCGCTTGAGGAACAGCCCGGACTCGGCGCCCTGGATGATGCGGTGGTCGTAGGTCGAGCTGATGGTGATGACCTTGGAGACGCCGAGCTCGGCCAGCGCGGCCGGGTCTGCCCCGGCGAACGCGGTGGGGAAGTCGAGCGTGCCCACGCCGACGATGAGGCCCTGGCCCGGCATCAGGCGGGGGACCGACTGCACCGTGCCGATCGTGCCCGGGTTGGTGAGGCTCACCGTGGTGCCGGCGAAGTCGTCGGGGGTGAGCTTGTTGCTCCGGACCTTGCGGATCAGGTCCTCGTAGGCGGTCCAGAAGCCACGGAAGTCGAGCGTGTCGGCGTCCCGGACGCACGGCACGAGCAGCGACCGCGAGCCGTCGGCCTTCTGCTGGTCGACGGCGATGCCCAACCCCACGTGGGGGTGGCGCACGACGTAGGGCTTGCCGTCCTTGCCGGCTTCGAAGTGCGAGTTCATCACCGGCGTGGTCTGGGCGATGGCCCGGACGACGGCGAAGCCGATGAGGTGCGTGAAGCTGACCTTGCCGCGGCCGGTGCGGCCCAGGTAGCCGTTGATCACCCGGCGGTTGACCTCGAGCAGCTTGGCCGGGACCTCGCGGAAGCTCGTCGCCGTCGGGACGGCCAGGCTGGCCTCCATGTTGGCGACGATGCGGGCGCCGACGCCGCGGATGGGCGTGCCGTCGGGCGGCGCCTCGGCCGGCGGCGGACCGGGCGTGGTCGCCGACGCCGCCGCAGCGGGGACGGCCGGCACCTCGCGGGTGTCGGCCTCGGTCACGGGGACGCCCGAGGCGGCGACCGGCGTGCTGGCACCGGTGACGGTGGCGGGTGCGGGATCACCCCCCGGGCGGTAGTCGTGGAAGAACTCGCGCCAGCTCTCGGACACGCTGGTGGGGTCGGCGAGGTACTGCTCGTACATCTCGTCGACGAGCCACGCGTTGGGGCCGACGGTGGTGGGGTTTGGCTCTCCGGGCATCGAACCCGATCCTACCGGGCCGGGGAGGTGCCTCTCGTGTGCCGCCCGACCCACGCCGGGGCGGGGAACGGGCAGGTCAGGGCTCACATCAGGCTCCGCCGGGCGTGCGCCGACCGGCGGGTGCGGCGAGCAGCGGTAGCGTGCCCGGGTGCGCGTCGTGACCTGGAACGTCAACTCGCTGAAGGCCCGCCTCGAGCGGGTCGAGGAGTGGGTGGCCACCGTCGGCCCCGACATCCTGTGCATGCAGGAGACCAAGCTGGCCGACGGCGCGTTCCCGGCGCTGGCCTTCGAGGCCCTCGGCTACGAGACCGCCCACCACGGCGAGGGCCGGTGGAACGGGGTGGCCATCGCCAGCCGGGTCGGCCTCGACGACGTCGTCATGGGCTTCGGTGACGACGAGCCCGCCGACGACGAGGCCCGTGTCGTGTGGGCGGTGTGCGGCGGGGTGCGGGTCGCCAGCGTCTACGTGCCCAACGGTCGCGAGGTCGGCCACGAGCACTACGAGTACAAGCTGCGGTGGCTCAACCGGCTGCGCGGTTGCCTCGACCGCTACGACCCGTCCGATCCGCTCGTCATCGCCGGCGACTTCAACATCGCCCCCGACGACCGCGACGTGTACGACCCCGCCGCGTACGTCGGTGCCACCCACGTCAGCGAGCCCGAGCGGGCTGCGCTGGCCGACATCGAGTCGTGGGGCCTCGTCGACGTGTTCCGCCAGCACTACGACGCCGGCGGCCTGTTCTCGTGGTGGGACTACCGCGCCGGCAACTTCCACAAGGGCAAGGGCATGCGCATCGACCTCCTGCTGGCCACCAAGGACCTCGCCGGCCGGTCGACGTCCGCCCTCATCGACCGCAACGCCCGCAAGGGCAAGTCGCCGTCGGACCACGCCCCGCTGGTCGTCGACTTCGCCGACCCCAGCTGATGGGCGAGCCAGATCGACCGGCCGACGTGCCGGCGGACGGCGGCCCGGCGGACGGGGAGCCGACGGACGGGGAGCAGCGCTTCTTCACGCCCGGCCAGATCGGCACCCCGTGGGTCGAGCCCGATCCCGACTCGCTGTCGCCCGCGCAGCAGCAGATGCGCCGGCTGGCGGCGTCGATCCGCCTGATCACCGAGCGGTCCTTGAGCACGGGCGCGTCGGTGGCGCAGCTCGCCGAGGCCGCCGACCAGCTCGCCGCCGTCGCCGAGATCTTCGAGCGGCTCGAGCCCGGCAAGGGCTACGAGGGCTACGCCGAGGCCGCCACCGCGGGGTTCGAACCGGGCGGCCTGTTCGAGCGCAGCCCGGTCATGGGTCAGGCCAACCCGCTCGCGCCGCCGATCAAGGTGGTCGAGGTCGACGGGCACATCGAGGCGCACGGGACCTTCGGCATCGCCTACGAGGGGCCGCCGGGCAACGTCCACGGTGGGTACGTGGCGGCCGCGTTCGACGAGGTCCTCGGGGCCACGCAGTCGCTGGGCGGCCAGCCGGGGTTCACGGGCACGCTGACGATCAGGTACCGGAGCCCGACGCCGCTGCACACGCCGCTGCGGTTCGTGGGCGAGGTCACGTCGGTCGAGGGCCGCAAGACGTTCACGGCCGCGCAGCTGTTCGCGGGCGAGACGCTCTGCGCCGAGGCCGAGGGCGTGTTCATCGCCATCGACCCGACGAAGTACCAGGTGCTGATCGCGGCGCGCGAGGAGCGCTTCGGCAAGCTCCCCGGCCTGTGACGGGACCTGCCGTCCCGCTCCCGACGGGTCCCCGAACTGCCAGCGATCGCCCCCGCTTGCCGGGGAGGATCGCTGGCCGATGGCGGGGGTCGGAATGATCGCCGGCGGGTGCGGGGGATGCGTCCACCTCGCCCGTGACGAGCGCGACGACTTCGCCCTCATCCGGCCGATGGTCGTGGATGGGGTCCCCGTCACGCCCGCCGAGCGCCTGGTCGCCGACCTCGGGATGAGCGTCTCGTACCCGAGGTACGAGAAGGCGGTGCTGCGCCTCGTGGGGCGCAACGTTCTCACGTGGGACGACATCCTGCGCAGCAGGTTCCGTTACAACCAGCGGGGACGGAACGGTTCCGGTGCCCTCACGCAGCTGATCCTCCGGCGCGCGGGTGTCGAGGTCCCTGAGAGCGTGCTCGAGCAGGCCCTGCTGTTCCTCCTCCAGGAGGGCGGGCGCGATCACCGCTTCGAGCAGCAGGTCGAGGTGCATGACGGTGACACCTTCGTGATGCGGGCCGACTTCGGCAACACCGTCGCGAAGCTGCTCCTCGAGTGCGACAGCGTCGAGCACCACCTCTTCGATCCGGTGGCGTTCGAGGAGGACCGACGCAAGCGCAACGAAGCCGAGCTCCTGGGATGGGACGTGCTCGCCTTCACGACCAAGCAGATCCTCCGCTCGCCGCAGGCGACGCTTCGCGTCGTCGAACGAGCGCTGCGTCGGGCCGGTTACCTGTCCGCGCCCGTCGCTCCTCGCGGCCGCGGGACGACGGGCGATGGCCGACGTGCGCAGCAGGGTCAAAGGCGCGTGGCCCAGTGGTCGAGGAGCTCGGCCTCGAGCTGGAGATGCGTCACGAGGTCGCGGCAGATGACGTCCTCGACCTTGCCGCCCACGAAGCGGACCTTGACGGCCACGTCGCCCTCGACCGTACGGGTGCTGGCCCCGTCGCCGTCCGCTGCGAACGTGGCCGACGCGCTGGCCCGGAACCGGTCCGCGTAGTTGTCGGGCTCGAAGCGCGACGTGCTCGTGCGGGCCGCCAGGTCGTACTCGGTGTGCTCGACCCAGGTGAGCTTGCGCGGGTCGATGATCGCCGTGGCCGCCGACGGCAGGTCCGCCACCAGCCGGTAGCGCACGCGCACCGTGGCCCGGTCGCCGGACCGCTCGACCGACAGGACGTCGGGCGCGGCGATCTTGGGCGTCTCGAGCGTGGTGTAGAAGCCGGCGTCGAGGTAGGCCTCGAGCGCGGCATCGACGCCCACCGAGAAGCGCTGCGTCGTCGAGAAGCGCACGTCAGTCCCCGGCGTGGTCGGCGACGACGGCCAGCACGCCGGCGCCGTAGCGGTTGACCTTGACCGGGCCCACCCCCGACACCGCCAGCAGGTCGTCGGAGGTGCGGGGCTGGTCCTGGGCGATGGCCTCGAGCGTGGTGTCGTGGAACACGACGTACGCCGGCACCGACGATGCCCGCGCCACACCCGCCCGCCACTGCTTGAGCGCCTCGAAGAGCTCGCGCTGCGGCTCGTCGAGGTCGATGAGGGCACCGCCGGCCCGCCCGTTGCGTCGCACCCGGCTGACGCCCGCCTTGTTGGCCGCGGCCCGGTCGGTCTCGGCCCGGCGATCGGCGAAGAACGCCCGCCAGTCACCCGGCACCTCGCCGGCCCGCAGCGCACGGCACGCCTCGTCGACCTGGTCGAGGTAGGGCGAGCGCTCGCGCGCCACCGTGCGGGTCCCGAAGGTGCGGTTGTCGGCCCACGTGATGCGCAGCACCTGCTCGGCGCGGGTCACCGCCACGTAGAAGAGGCGGCGCTCCTCGGCCTGGGCCGTCGGGGTCTGCGCGTGGCCGATCGGCACGAGGCCCTGCTCGATGCCGGCGAGGTGGACGATCGGCCACTCGAGGCCCTTGGCGGCGTGGAACGTGGCGATCTCGACGGCGTCGCCGTGCGCGTCGACCTGATCGGTGCGGGTGATGCTCGACAGCCACGCGAGGAACCCGCCGACGTCGCCCGCCGGGTCGAGCGCCAGGAAGTCGTGGCCGAGCCGCACCAGGGCCTGCACGTTGGCGGCGCGGCTGTCGGCGGCCGGGTCGGCCGAGGCGTCGTCGTCACCGGCGTCGGCCGGGCGCGACGACGCGGTGATCTCGCGGCTCGCCGCTTCGAGGTCGGCCAGCGCGGCCCCGAGGTCGGATCCGCCCTGGCGCAGCTCGCGCAGCGCGGCCGTCACCTCGGGCTGGTCGAGCAGCGCCGTCCCGCCCCGGGTGCGCACCGGGATCTGGACGCGGCGCAGGCACTCCTCGATGACCGCGGTCTGCGCGTTGGTGCGGACGAGCACCGCCTGGGCCGACCACGGCGAGCCCGGCCGGCGCAGGTCGCGCACGGCGCGTGCGATGGCCCGGGCCTCGGCCATGTCGTCGGCGAAGCCCCGCAGCTCGGGGATGGGCCCGTCGGGGCGGTTGGCCTGCAGCTCGCCCACGTCGGTCGGCGAGGGCCCTCGTGCCCCGGGACGGCCGTGGACGGCGCCGGCCAGCACCGCGTTGGCGACGGTGAGGACCTGTGGTGAGGAGCGGTAGTTGTCGTTGAGCCGCACGATCTCGCTGCCCGTCCAACGCTCGCCGAAGTCCTCGAGGAACCCGGCATCGGCGCCGTTCCACGCGTAGATCGCCTGGTTGGGATCGCCCACCACGCACAGGTCGCGCCGGTCACCCAGCCAGGCGTCGAGCAGGGCCTGCTGGAGCGGGTTGACGTCCTGGTACTCGTCGACGAACAGGTGGCGGTAGCGCCACCGCTGGGCCTCGGCGAACGGCTCGTCCCTCGTCAGGTCACGGACGCACAGGCGCAGCAGGTCGTCGAAGTCGACCATGCGCCGCTGCTTCTTCTCCTGCTCGTACCGGTCGAACACGTTGGCGAGCTGGTGGGCGTCGATCGGTGGCTTGCGCCGGGCCTCGGACGCTGCCGCGGCGTACTTGGCCGGCGTGACCCGCCGGGCCTTGGCCCACTCGATCTCGGCGACCACGTCGAGCGGGAGGGTGTCCCGCCCGGAGCGGCCCCGGCTGCCGCCGGCCGAGGAGGGCAGGAGCCGGGCGACGAAGCCCACCTTGCGCTCGAGCAGCGTGGGCGGGGTGATGTTGCGGTCGGCCCAGCGCGCCCGCAGCTGGGCGAAGGCGACGGCGTGGAACGTGCCCGTCTGCACCGTGTCGCGCAGCCCGAGCTGGCGCAGGCGGCTGGACAGCTCGCCCGCCGCCTTGCGGGTGAAGGTGAGGGCCAGGACCCGGCGCGCCTCGTGCTGGCCGGTGGCGGCGCGGTAGGCGATGCGCCGCGTGAGCACCCGCGTCTTGCCCGAACCGGCGCCCGCGAGGATGCACAGGGGCACCACCGGCGAGGTCACGGCACGGCGTTGCGCCTCGTTCAATCCGTCGAGGAGGCGATCGGGATCCACCCGGCCGACCTTACCCAGGGTGTGTGACACCGGCGGTCGTCCCACCCGCTCCACCCGCTCGTCGCCCCCGCCCGCAGCCCGATCCTCCGCCGGCGCCCGTACGATGCCCGCCCGTGATCGACGTCCCGACCGAACGGTTCGAGGAGCTGGTGGGCGAGGCGCTCGACGCCATCCCCGAGGAGCTGGCCGAGCACATGGAGAACGTGGCCGTCTTCGTCGAGGACCTCGGGGTGAGCCCCAACCTGCTCGGCCTGTACGAGGGCATCCCGCTGACCGAGCGCTCGCCGCTCAGCTACGGCGGGATGGTGATGCCCGACCGCATCACGATCTACCGGCGCCCGATCCTGGCGCGCTGCCGGACCGAAGCGGAGGTCGTGCGCCAGGTCGTCATCACCGTCGTGCACGAGGTGGCCCACCACTTCGGCATCGACGACGACCGCCTCGACGAGCTCGGCTGGGCGTGACCGCCCGTCATCGGGCCGACGCCGTGACCTTCCCGGTCCGGCGGCGGACCGGTGGGTACCCTTTGCGCCATGGCCTACCCGGACGATGCGCTGGCGCCCCACGAGAAGCTCATCCTCAACCTCCACCCCCATGCCTGGATCCTGATCAAGCCCGGCGTGCCGCTGGCGGTGCTCGTCGTGGTCGGCCTGTGGGCCAAGCTCGCGATCGACAACGTGGCGCTCTCGTACCTCTTCGCGCTGGCGATCATCGTCAACGTCGGGTGGTTCCTCAACCGGTTCTTCTACTGGCTCACGTCGCACTTCGTCCTGACGTCCGACCGCGTGATGTACCGCGGCGGCATCCTCGCCAAGCAGAGCATCGAGATCCCGCTCGAGCGCATCAACACGGTGTTCTGCCACCAGGGCGTGTTCGAGCGGATGCTGCGCCTCGGCGACCTCGAGATCGAGTCGGCGAGCAAGGACGGCGCGCAGGTCTTCGACGACATCCGCCGGCCGGCGGACGTCCAGAAGGAGATCTACATCCAGATGGAGGCCAACGAGAACCGCAAGTACGACCGGATGGGCGCGGCCACGCACGCCGGCTCGGTCCCGGCCCCGTCGGGTGCGGCCCCCTCGATCGCCGACCAGATCAACCAGCTCGCCCAGCTGCGCGACCAGGGCCACCTCACCGAGGCCGAGTTCCAGGCCAAGAAGTCCGAGCTGCTCGGGCGCATGTGAGCGGGCGGGGCGCTACAGCTCCTTCAGCCGGGGCAGCACGTCCTCGCACACCTTGGCGACCTCGCCGGCCGGATCGGGACCCATCGGGCCGAACCCCACGCGGGTGACCCCGAGCGCGGCGTAGCGCTCCATCGCCTTCAGGAACCCGTCCGGGTCGTTGAGCGGGTCGCCGCCGCGGTTGATCGTGCGCTCGATCTCGGCCGGGTCGCGACCGACGTCGGCGCAGTGCTGGTCGAGGACGGCCAGCTTGTGCGCGACCTCGTCGACGTCGTCGCCGGCGATGAGGTTGCAGGCGTCGGCGTACCGCGCGACGAGCCGGAGCGTCTTGCGCTCGCCGCCGCCGCCGATGAGGACCGTCGGGTGCGGCTGCTGGATCGTCCTCGGTCGGCACAGCGTCTCGGCCAGCTGGTAGTGGCGACCGTCGTAGGGCCCGTCGTCGTCGCCCCACATCTGCAGGCAGATCTGCAGGGCCTCCTCGAGGCGCTCGAAGCGCTCGGCCAGCGGCGGGTAGGGCACGCCCAGGCCGACGTGCTCGCGCTCGTACCAGGCGGCGCCGATGCCGAGCATCGCCCGTCCTCCCGAGAGCACGTCGAGCGTGGCGACGATCTTGGCGAGCAGACCCGGATGGCGGTAGGTGACGCCGGTGACGAGCAGGCCCAGCCGCATCGTCTCGGTGACGCCCGCGAGGTACCCGAGGGTGGTGTAGCCCTCGAGCATCGGGTCCTCGCCGGGGGCCATCCAGTCCATCTGGAAGTAGTGGTCCATGACCGTGAACTGGCTCACACCGCCCTCCTCGGCAGCGCGGGCCGTGGCCAGCAGTGCCGGGCCGATGGCCTCCGGCCCACCCGGCAGCGTGAAGTTGAGGTTGTGGACGGCGAGCTCCATCGCGTGCTCCGTTCGGCGGCGGTCGGGAAGCGGCCCGCCACAGCCTGCCGTGCACCTGCGGCCGTTCCACCTCCGCGCCGTGCCGCCCCCTGGAGGCGCAGCTCTCGGGTCGGCGCTTGTCATAGTCAGATCATCGGTATATACAACTGACATGAGCGATGAGCTGCGGGAGCCGAGCCTCCTGATCCTGTCGGCCCTGGCCGCCCAGCCGTTGCACGGCTACGCGATCATCCAGGAGGTCGAGCGCCTGTCCGCCGATGGCCTGCGGCTGCGGCCCGGCACGCTGTACGCGGCGCTCGACCGCCTCGCCGCCGAAGGGCTCATCGAGCCGGCGGGGGAGGAGGTGGTCGACGGTCGGCTGCGTCGGTCCTACCGCGTCACGACTGCCGGAGGGAGGCGCCTGGCCGACGAGGTCGGCCGCCTCCGCCACAACGCGTCGGTGGCCGCCCGCGGTCTCCGTCTGGGCGGGTTGGCATGAGCGCCCGGACGGCCGAGGACCGGTACCGGTGGGTGCTGCTCGCGTATCCGTCGGGAT
>Ga0075364_10001355_pt1 | contig 13215 bp, 13 predicted proteins | sample EndMetdeltDD1764_FD_71517 | JGI IMG/M metagenome (GOLD analysis project Ga0075364, IMG submission 71517) | Populus endosphere microbial communities from Tennessee, USA - Endosphere MetaG P. deltoides DD176-4 | ecosystem: Host-associated > Plants > Roots > Endosphere | place: USA: Tennessee... | reverse complement strand
TCGGTTCATAGAAGACCTCGGCAGTGGGCAGGCCGCAATTCGCGGCAGTCAACATGATGATGGTCTCATTGACAGCAGAGTCCCACACTTTGTGCAGCCGTCGAATGCTCGGCTTGAGGATGTGGGTTGACGGCGCGGTGTTCTGGGGCAGGCGCACAATCCCGTCGGAGAAGATAGCGATGCTGGCTTTGTCCTGGGCGCCTGCGAGCGAGATTCGAGTGTCCTCGCCGTTGATGTCGATGGCTGCACCAGACGTTTTTTTCAGCGTACGCGCGAGTTCTTCCCAGGTTGTCGGGGTATAGGAAGGCTCGGCCGGCCTGGCGTCGGCGGGCAGTAAAACAAATGCCCCTGCGGTGTCGCCTGCGGTGGTGCGCAGCAGTGAGAAAAGTGACGAGGCGTGCCGCTGACTGACAAGATAATCTCGCAGTTCGCCTTCAGGTAGAAGGTTCTCGAAAAACGCCTGAACCGCGCGCGTGGTTTGAGGCTGCGATATCAGCGGTAGCGTTGCAATGGCGATGGCGTCGCGTTTGGCTAACCATGTGGCAGCATAGGTAAAGGAAAGCGGAGTAGTGTCGTGAACGGTACCGACATGCTCTTCATTGAGAAAAACGTTCAACCCTGGAACAGACGTGGGCAGCGGCATGTCTGTCATCACGGACCCCGTCTGGTTTTTGGCCGAATGACCACTTCGAGGCCTAGCAAGTGCAGAACATCCAGAACCTTCTGAACCTGCATCGTGGGTTTGCCATTCTCCAGATCCACAATGAAGCGATTGCCCGTGCCACCCAGGCCCGCAAGGTCTGTCTGCTTCAGTTGCAGGGCCTTGCGCCGCTGGCGGGCGACATCACCCAGTGACGCCATTGAGCGGACGATGTGCTCGCTGCGGGCGTCCTGGTCTCGCTTGATAGTCGTAGTCATTGCGCGCTCCTGATTCCCGTTCGGTAATTCTACGGTGCACAAGCGGAAAATCAAGCAAAATATTCCTGATCGGTAATTTCTTGTCGTCCACAAGCCTTTAATCACTGAAAATTACCGATCAGGAAGTTTTACAAGAAAACTGCGATCTGAGGACTAAAAAGTCCCGTTCGGTAATTTTTATAGTGTTTATGCTCAGGGAAATCCCCTATTTGCATACGTATGCAACGCATTGAAGGTAGCGACATTCAAGGAATTTTTTCCTTCCACCCCTTCGCTGGAGCACCCCATGATCCGATACCTCAAGCGCGGCCGCACCGACGCCGTGAAGACCGAAGACGACGCCAAGGTGCGTGCCACCGTTGAAGGCATCATTGCCGATATCGAGCAGCGTGGTGATGAAGCTGTGCACGAATACAGCCGCAAGTTCGACAATTGGGATCCCACGGATTTCCGTCTCTCGCGTGAGGAAATCGATGCTGCGCGCAAGCAATTGTCTGCCCGCGAAATCGAAGACATCGCCTTCGCGCAAAAACAGGTTCGCAACTTTGCGCAGATCCAGCGCGACTCGATGAAAGACGTCGAAGTAGAAACCTATCCAGGCGTTGTCCTGGGTCACAAACACGTCCCCATGAATGCGGTCGGTTGCTACATCCCGGGTGGCAAATACCCCTTGCTCGCCTCGGCCCACATGAGCGTGCTGACCGCCAAGGTGGCGGGCGTCAAGCGCATCGTATCCACGGCACCGCCCTACCAGGGCAAGCCTCATCCCGCGATCGTGACCGCCATGGACATGGCCGGCGCCGATGAAATCCTGGTGCTGGGCGGCGTGCAGGCGGTCGTGGCCATGGCGGTGGGCACGCCCAGCGTGGCGGCCGTGGACATGCTGGTCGGACCCGGCAACAGTTTCGTGGCCGAGGCCAAGCGCCAACTCTATGGCCGCGTGGGTATCGATCTGTTCGCAGGCCCCACCGAAACGCTGGTCATTGCCGACGAAAGCGTCGATGGCGAACTCTGCGCGGTCGACCTGCTTGGCCAGGCCGAGCATGGCCCGACCTCGCCGGCCGTGCTGCTGACCAACAGCGAGAAGCTGGCGCGCGACATGCTGTCGGAGGTCGAACGCCAGCTCACCATTTTGCCCACCGCTGACATCGCCAAACGCAGCTGGGCCGATTGCGGTGAAGTGATTGTGTGCGACACCTACGAAGAGATGCTGCAAGTCGCCGATGAGCTGGCTTTCGAACATGTGCAGGTCATGACACGCGATCCCGATTATTTTCTGAACAACATGACTAATTACGGCGCGCTGTTTCTTGGGCCACGCACCAATGTCGCCTATGGCGACAAGGTCATCGGCACCAATCACACTTTGCCGACCAACCGCAATGCCCGCTACACCGGCGGCCTGTGGGTCGGCAAGTTCTTGAAGACCTGCACCTATCAGCGTGTTCTGACCGACGAAGCCAGCACCATCATGGGTGAATACTGCTCGCGCCTGTGTCACATGGAGAACTTCGCCGGCCACGGCGAGCAGGCCAATATCCGGGTGCGTCGCTATGGCAATCGCCCCGACCTGCCCTGGTACGCCCCTGTGAAGGATCAGGCATGATGCAGCTGCCGAAAAGCCCGAGCTTCGCACTTGACGGCAAGCGCGCACTGGTCACGGGGGGCAGCGGTGGCATTGGTGTTGCCGCTGCTGCCGCGCTCGGGCGTGCGGGCGCTCATGTCACCGTCGTTGCCAGGCGCGGCACCGAGCTCGACACCGTTTGCGACGCATTGCGCGCCGAGCAGATATCCTGCGATGCCGTGGTGCTCGATGTCACGCGTTCGGCCGACGTGGATGCGGCACTGTCCGCCGTTCAGCCTTACGACATCCTCGTCAATAATGCTGGCATGAATCGCCCCGTGCCGCTGATCGAACAGACCGATGAGGATATCGAGGCCGTTTTCGCCCTGAACGTCAAAGCGGCCTTCTACACCAGCCGCGCATTCTCGCGTCGTCTGCTGGCCGCCAAACGCGGGGGCGCCATCATCAACATCTCGTCGCAGATGGGTCACGTGGGCAGCCCACGCCGGGTGCTGTATTGCGCGAGCAAACATGCACTGGAAGGCATGACAAAAGCGCTGGCCTGGGAACTGGGTGCCGACGGCATTCGCGTGAACTCGATCTGCCCCACCTTCATCGAGACACCCATGACGGCCGGCATGTTCGACAAGCCTGGGTTCAAGCAGTGGGTGTGCGATCGCATCGCGCTGGGGCGCGTCGGTCAGGTCGACGAAATCATGGGTGCCGTGGTGTTCCTGGCCAGCGACGCGTCCAGCCTGATGACCGGCAGCGCGCTCATGCTTGACGGTGGTTGGACGGCCGCATGAGGATGGCCCCCCGCGCGCAGGATGTCGCCGATCTGGCCGGCGTGTCGCAATCGGCTGTCAGCCGAACCTTTACACCGGGCGCGAGCGCTTCGGAAGAAACGCGACGCAAGGTGCTGGCCGCGGCCCAGCGCCTGGGTTATCGGCCCAACGCCCTGGCGCGCAGCCTGATCACCCGGCAAAGCCATATCGTGGCATTGGTCATGAGCTATCTGGAGAACCAGTTCTATCCACTGGTGATCGAGAAGCTCTCGCAGAAACTTCAGAAAGAGGGCTATCACGTCCTGATGTTCATTGCGGATGTGGACGAGAGCGCAGACGGCGTGCTGGCCGATATCCTTCAGTATCAGGTCGATGGCATTGTGATGGCATCGGCCATGCTCTCGCAAACTCTGGCAAGAAGTTGTTCTGACGTGGGCGTTCCGGTCGTGCAGTTCAATCGTATTTCCGATCTGGGCGGGCTGGCGCGTCATGCCACCAGCTCGGTCACTTCGGACAATGCTGCGGGCGGGCGCATGGTGGCTGAACTGCTGATTGCGCGTGGCTACAGGCGCATTGGCTTTCTGGGTGGGCTGGAAGATTCGTCCACCAGCCTGGAGCGTGAGCGCGGCTTCAACGAAGCGCTGGCCGAGCAGGGCATGCACGCGTCACATCGGGAATCCGGTCACTACAGTTTCGAAGGCGCACAGGACGCGGTGCGCCGAATGTTTGCACAGGGCGATCCACCCCAGGCCATTTTCATCGCGAATGACCACATGGCAATCGCTGCCATGGATGTCCTGCGCTTGGAGATGGGGCTGCGCGTGCCCGATGACGTGGGTGTGATCGGTTTTGACGATGTGCCGCAAGCCGCATGGGGTAGCTATCGCTTGACCACGGTTCGCCAGTGTGTGGAACCCATGGTGGACGCCACCGTCACCCTGTTGCGCGAACAGATGCGAGGCCAGCTGAACGCTCGCGACATCGTCGTGCCCTGCGTGCTGGTCGAGAGACACACCATTTCAACGCGGGCCATCACCCGCGACTAACGATAAACACGGAGACTCACCATGAACCGAAGACGTCTGTTTAGTGCAGCAGGCTGCGCCCTGCTGCTGTCCATTGCACCGCTCGCACACGCACAAACCAGCTGGCCGACCAAGCCCGTACGCTACATCGTGCCCTTCTCGCCCGGCGGCGTGTCAGACGGCGTGGCCCGCATGCTGGCCGAACAGCTGTCCAAGCAGCTGGGGCAAAGCGTCATCATCGAAAACAAGCCTGGTGTGTCCGGCATCGTCGGCACGCAGACGGTCGCGCGTGCCGAGCCCGATGGCTACACCATCATGGGCGGCACCATCACCACCCATGCGGTCAATCCGTTCTTTGTGAAATCGCTGAACTATGACCCGGTCAAGGACTTCACGCCCGTTGCCCTGGTCGGCATGGTCAGCAACGCGCTGGTGGTGCGTGCCGACAGCCCGTTCAACAGTGTGCAGGACGTGATCGATGCCGCGCGCGCCACGCCCGAGGGGCTTACCTATGGCACCGCTGGTGCCGGCACCTCGCAGCATCTGTCAGGGCAGCTCTTTCAGTCCATCAGCAAGACGAAACTGCGTCAGATCGCCTACAAGGGCGGATCGCAGGCCATGGTGGATCTGATTGGTGGGCAGATCGACATGGTGTTCGAGACCGTGGCTGCGGCGCGTCCCATGATCGACGCCAAGCGGGTCAAGGTACTGGGTGTCACCGGCACCAAGCCACTGGCCGACCTGCCTGGGGTAAAACCATTGGCTGAACTGGGTGTGCCCGGCTTCGAAATGCAATCATGGCAAGGCGTGTTCGCTCCGGCAGGCACGCCGCAAGACATCGTCGACAAGCTTGCCGCCGAAGTCGCCATCGCGGTGAAGATGCCCGAATTCCGAGCCAAGTTGCTGCAGTTGGGCGTCGAACCCGATGGCCGTGGCAGCAAAGCCTTCGCGCAGTTCCAGACCGCCGAAGTCGAGAAGTGGCGCAAGGTGGTGCAGGACGCAGGCATTCAGGCAGACTGAGCCCAACAACGGGTGTACGGATCAATCCGACCCACGAACAGGACGAATACGACATGACTGACCCTCGCTTTCCCTTGGACGGACGCCTGCCCGAACTGCTGCGCGGCACCCAGCGCGTCCGCGGCCTGTTCAATGGGCTGCCCAGCCCGGCCATCGTCGAAATGTGCGGCTACGCCGGTTTCGATTTCATCATCATCGACAACGAGCACGGCAGCGCCGATTTCGGCGTGACCGAACACATGCTGCGCGCCGCGCGCGCCAGTGGCATCGTCCCGATCGTGCGCTGCTTCGAGCAGGATCTGCCTCGGGTGCTGGACATGGGTGCAAGCGCCGTGCAGATTCCCATGGTGGAATCCGCCGAGCAGGCGCGTGCGCTGGCTGCCCGGGTGTTCTATCCACCCATAGGCAACCGTGGCAGCGCGTTCAGCACACGTGCCGCAGGCTACGGCGCCTTCGGCGGCGCGGGCCACACCCAGCGCAGCAACGACGGCATCAGTCTGATCGTCATGATAGAAACGCCGCAGGCCATCGATCGTGCAGAAGAGATCGCCGCAGTCGAAGGCGTGCATGCCGTCTTCATTGGCCCGAACGACCTTGCCCACGCCATGGGCCACGGCAGCGACTGGAACGCCGCACCTGTTCAGGACGCGATCAAGCGTGGGCTGGCCGGCATTACACGTGCCGGCAAGTGCGCAGGCATCATTGCGCTTACGCCCGAAAACGAAGACAAATATGCAGCCCTGGGCGCCCGCTACTTCGCCAACGTCAGCACAGCCATCATTACGCGCGCCCTGAAGCAGGCCGCAACGGCGGGGCGTGAAGGTGAATTGCGGTATTGATCGTGATGCAGCGGCAAACGGAAAGGTCCAAGGTGAATGCCGAAGGCTTTCACTTCGTGCATTCCCCTCGCCATGTGCAGACTTCGGGTGACCCGTTGTAAACCGGCTTCAGGATACGCCGTTTGAACGCCATGGGATGTGTTCACTTGAACGCAGCGGGATGAAGGTGGAGGTAGTACTCCCTAATTCTGCAGGCGTGAGTCTGGACATGGCCCGCCACGCCGGGATCAACCCCACGAAGCCCGCACAACTGGCAATAGCCACGCCAGTCGCGACCGCCACTGCCGTATGGCCGAAATGCATGATTGCGCCGGCCACGACCCAATTGCCAAGGGGAATGGCGAGTGAAGTGATGAATGCTGCCGACGCACAGAAACTGCCAATATGTGTCTTGGGTGTTGCGAGTGCACGAACCGTCATGATGTTGATATTGAGCATGATCAGCCCCATGCCACCAAAGAAAAGTGCGGCCAGCGCATAGCGATAGGGACATAACGCAGTTGCGACAATCGACAGACCGCACATCACCACGCCCAGCGCCATGGTTGCAGTGCGACCCAATTTCCGAGTCGACCTGTGCACCACGAAGATCGAAGAAAAAAGTATTCCTAGTGCAAACGCTGCGTCCAGCGAGCCTATTGTGCTTGGCGGCAGATTTCGGTCCTGCACGATGGTTGGCACGATCAACAGAAAGAATGCAGGAAGCGCAAAATTAATGGCGAAGCATATTGCGGCCATCGCTCGTTCAGATGGAATATAAACTTAGCGACGAAGCCCCTTAATTGGGGACATTAAGAGCTGCATGTAGGACTTTTTCGAATCAGCGCGCGACGCGGGACATGCATTCCATAGCCGGGTGTATGTGCCCAGAAGTGCAGTCGTGGCGAGTGCGCCCATGGCAAATAAAACGCAGCCTATGGCCAACGTCATCTCGACGCCTAATGTGCCCACGGCCGCGCCGGCCATCAGCGGTCCACCGATCTGTGCGCCCGTGTTCATCGCCGTCCGGATTGGAATAAGCGCCGAGATCGTTTCCGCAGCGGCAATCTTCGGCATGATCGTGCTCGCCAGTGGATCCCGTGCACCCTGCGCGAACGCCAGCACGCTCCCAGCAGCTGCAAACCACAGGCTCGATGGCGGGTCATCGAAGCACAGCAAAAGTACAACCGCGGTAGAGGCAATGCCGCTGAGCACCGTCCAGCCCACGGCAAGTTTCAGGGGGTGCAGGGCATCTCCGAGTCCACCCACCAACAGTCGGGCTGCAATCTGCGCGGTCGTTGTGGTGGCGACAAATACCGCGAAATCTCTCCAGGCACCACTGGAGATCATGCTCCAAGCGACTGCCATACGGACGAGGTGGCCCGCCAAATTGGCAGGGATAAAGGCAGTCTGGATGAGAACAAGCTGAATTGGCTGAGCTTTAGCGCGCACCTGTTCTGCTGATTCTTGTAGTTGGACAAGCTGCATAAATTAATAGCGCGAGTGAGGCGCCCTCGCTGGACATCAAAAATGAGTGGTTCTAAGCAGCTTGAAGTAAGCGAGGGCGTTACCTTGAAGTTTCAGTTCAAAGGCTAATAAAGACGCTTGCTGCGCATCGAACCACCTCAGGATAAAGAGCTTAGCGCGCGAGCAGCCGCTAAGTAATTAATTTCAATCTCATCAAAAATTATCTTTCAGATTGCATATTGCAATTTTTAAACGATGTAAAGCGCCATAAGTCGATGAAAAAAGATCCAGTTGTAAAAGTGAGGGGGGTCTGGCCCATGTTGACATTATTTAAGTTTAAAAAATATGGGAGCTTATCCTTGGCTCGTACGTTCTCTACTTTGCTGCAGAGATATTATGGAGATGAAAACCATGACTCAAGTCGAAAACAATAAGCGCGATACCTCAACATTCGGTGAGTTGCTCTATGGTACTGAATTGCTTAATTGTGAGGAAGGAGCAGTAGCTTCAGGTTGCGGCGGTTGCGGCGGCAGTGGAAGTGGATCTGCTGGTTGCGGTGGCAGTGGCGCCGGAGGATCAGGCGCAAACGCTAAATAAGCGTAGGGCTGAACTCGCAATTCAGCCCTGTTCGAGGAGCCACATCATGAAAAAAACGTATTTCGTTAGAAGCTTTGATTTAGTTGCTGTCGCTTCGGCATGTCTAGTTGTCACAGACGGAAGGACTTGGCGGATAGGTTCTCCAAGCGCGCTCGCGTTGCTTCAAAAGCTCATTGCGAAGGCGAGAACATCTATCCCTGAAAGCGAGCTCTCAGCAATTATTGAAGCGACAAACTTGCCGAAAGATAAGGCAATGAGCTTCCTCACGAACGATGCAGGAGTTTTGCTAGAGGTCAGGGCAACACCCAAAGAATTTAAAAAGGTGATATTTTTTTCGAACACCGAAATCCAGGAAAGCTATATCTCAGGTTTTATGAAGAAGGAAGGAATAGTTCAGGTTCAGGTGGTTAGGGACCCCTTGGATCTGACATTAGCCTTTTCCCACCAAACCGATATCTTGGCGGTTGTACTACTGCAAGACTATGACGCCGAAGTGATCAATATGTTGACGGCGGCGGTTTCGTCCAGTGCGGGATCCGCGTATCTCCTAGGCTATATGATTGGATCGGTACTAAATATAGATAGTCCCTATATTCCTGGCTACGGGCTACCAACACATGCAGATCACATGTCCCAATGGAGGAAAATAAGTTCTGAGGGAAACTCTTCGTCGGCATGGCTGGACTTGCTAGACCTATATCACGAGAACGATACACACTTCAGAAATCCATACTGTCTTGAAGAATTGGAACAATTTCTTTGCGCGTTTCACATAATAAAAAGAGCTTCCGAGATAATTGGAAGTGGGAAAAGCCTTGTCCACATCAATCAGCTCCTCTACGCATCTCGTCTGGATGTCACAGACGGCAGATACACGACCCATAAGGTTGGTCATTCAAAACGGAGAGCGGGAAATGACTAGCTTTAATGACAGAAGGGCGATGAGCCATCAGCGGTATGCAGATATGAGTGATGCCAAGGTCAGTTCTGATATACGAGAGTTCCATACCAAACAAGCATACCCATTCGTCGAAAGATTCCAAAAAAACTCCACATTGTTAACGACGCTTGGTCCGTCCGAATTGCATCAGTATATTTATAGCGAGGTGGATTTTTGGCCAGGTTTGAAAGGTGAGGTCGACATATCGGGAAGTCACGACAAGCTGTTCTCGCCGGCACTCTCTCGAGGAAGGTCCGCGGTTCACTTCAAGGGGAATCACCCGATTGAATTTGGTTCGATAAAAGAGTTATTACGCTCAACGCTTTGTCGTAAGGGTGCCCCGGTTGATGAGCTTTCGAGATTTTATCCATCGGCAGGTGCGCTCTATCCCATCGAGGTCTTCCTTTGCCGTCTGTCGAATCACATTGTCGATTGGCCAGATTTAGGGAATGTGTTCAGACTACGGCCTAACTCGTTAGAACTCGAGTCCATGGAATCACCTTTATCTCCCAGTGCGCTGCTAACGGCAATCTGCGGGCAACAGCCATCTTTAGGTCAGCCGGATTTTGCTGTTGTTTATACCGCATTCATAGATAAATTCATTTTTAAATACCAGTATCGAGGATATAGACACTGTCTGATGGAAGTTGGCTCCATGTATATGCTGATGGATTTAAAAGCAAAGCAATTGGGTCTGGTCAATCGCGTTTGGTCTGGGTTTTACGATAATTTAATCGCTGATGCCCTTTGTGTTGATATGGATGCTGTGCTGCCTTGTGTAGTCCAGCTCTTTGGAGCGAAAGATGGGTATTGAACCGATGCTGAACCAGTATTCTTGCGATCAACCTAATGTCTTTGTTAGAGAAAGCCGAGTTAATGCTCATCTTCCCGGGGTGTCCTGGATCAAGGATCAGTCGAGTTTGGCGACCAGTGGCATCGGTCGAGGTATGCAAGACGTTGTTGCAGCGGTCGGCGAATTTTTAGAGCGCAGGCACTTTTTTACAGATGTCGAGCCCCTCAAAACCGCCCGCCTCACTGCTATCTTTAATGATGACGAGTGTTCAAGTTGGGCCCATGCACTATCCCAATGTGGAAACTCTCCTGTTGGAGATGTCCTGAACCACGATTTTCCGGTTACGGAGGTGGTCAATTTGGATTGTCAGAAGCGCCTCGTGCCGACCGCTGCGATAAAGATCGGCAGAATTCAGAAGCATCAAAGCGCGGATTTCTTAATTCGACGCGACACATGTGGGTGTAGCAGTCACGCACTTGCTACAGACGCGCTTTGGGCTGCGGTGCGTGAACAGGTCGAGCGTCAATCGCTCCTCGTGTTTTGGCTAAGCGGAGTTGCACCCAACCGGATCGATAGAGAATTGTGGGGTTCGGCCTTGACGCTTGACAAACCACTAGCAAGAAAACTCTTGAGAGAAGGGACACTCGCTTTTTTCGACATCACATTGCGTGATGCCCCCGGTTACGCCATAGCTTGTGTGTTTACCGGAGCAGGCGAGCATCCGGTGGTGTTTTGCCCGGGACTAAGTTACGACACATCGTTTTCGGCTGCCGTACGGAAATCATTTCTTGAGATGTGGCAGAACTACGGGTTCCTGCTTAACTGCTCGCGGTCGACAAAATACGTTGAAAACCTGATGGACGCGTATCAGCTGAATTTTGTTTCCGCTAATCATCCTGCTGCGGCGGATGATTTCATCAATGGCTGTGTGAAGAATCCGCACGCCAGTAGACCTTATACCACTACTTATTCTAGAGAATCAGTAATGGATTTTATGAGGACGCTCTCAAGCAATATCTACATTTACCTGTCGCACAGGGAATATTATGGTAAGCCCGTATCATTTTGCAAAATATTTAGCCCGGACTTCTTTTTGAATTTGGATACCTCCAAAAATTGCAACTTGAACAATCTAATTTCGAGAGGATATATCGATCATTTTGCGGCCACTCGAATCTCGAAAATGGTGCCTTTCCCATGAAAATCGTTTTTATCATTTTTCTTCGCTGCATACGCATCCTTGTGGTCGAGCAGTTGCGCGAACCCATTGCTGTCTTCTGGTCTCTTCTTGCGCCGGTCGCATTTCTCACGTTATCTGCCTATCACGCAGGCGGCTTCGTGCTTTCGCCTGAGCAATGGGTCGACAAGTTAGGCATTGGGTTGGCCTACGTAGGGATCACCATGTCCCTGTTCACTTTCGGCATGTACCTTATTGGTCGCAGGGAAAGCGGATTCGTGCGCTCGTTTCTGACCAGCGCGATACGCCGGCGCAGATTCGTCTTTGTCCAGTACGCGGCTTCATATTTCACATTGCTCACTTACGGTGCGATCTATGGGTTAATCGCCAGCTTGCTGGTGGAAGGCGTTGCATGGCAGGCGTTTCTGCTGATGTATGTCCGCTTTGCGGTGTTCAGCGCCGCGATGATGTTTGGCACGATAGGCGTGGCTATCCTCCCACTCACATTCCAGTCCGCAAGCAGCGTGATGTCCATGCTGTTGATGGTTGTCGTGGTGTCGGGATTGGCAACGTTCGGCATGATGGGTAGCAGCGTGCTCGTATACGTCAACCCATTTAACTCCGGCGCAACATTCATAGCGAAAGGTGTTGTGGATGACACGTTGCTCGCCGCGCTAACTGCGCAGGCTATGTTGCTGGCTGCCCTGGGGTGTGCAGGGCTGCGTTGGCAGAAAGTAAATCCAGAATGGAGCAATCGATGACCCTGGCAAACAGAAGTACCGTCATAAGGTTCGACGTGCGTGGCATTTCGTGCAGGCGGGGCAATCGCCAGGTCTTGCATGGTGTCGACATGCAGGCGAATGCTGGTCAAATCATCGGACTGGTCGGTGCCAACGGTGCTGGAAAAACGACGTTCTTCGATGTGGTGTGCGGTCTGCGAGCCCCGCAGCCCGGCGGGTTAAATCATTCAATTCCTGCTGAACGTATCGCCTACCTCACGCAAAGCATCACAGTGCCTGATGCTCTGCGCTTAGGTGAATTAGCGGAGCTGGTGTTCGGGCTCTCAGGACGACGAGGTGCACGTAAGTTCGCAAGCAAAAACCTCAGTGACAAGGCGCGGGCAAAGTTTCTGATGCTGTGGGATAGGCGTTCTAATAGTTGTAGTTATGGCGAGAAGCGTTGGTTTGTTCTGGTCGTCGTGCTGGCGACGGATGCCGACCTGTTCATTTTGGACGAGCCGACCGCTGGCGTCGATATCGAATATCGACACTATATCTGGCAGGCCATCAAGTTAATGAGGGACCAGGGCAAGATGGTAATTTTCTCTACCCACGTAGCTTCCGAAATCGAAGATGTCTGTGACTGCTTCTATTTTCTGAAGGAAGGTTGGGCCGAGCGCTTCGACTCGACGCAGGCGTTTCTAACCGCTACCCAGGCGACGACGCTTGAGGGTGGGTTTATCAACTATCTGACAACCGATTTTGCAGAGACGACGACCGCGATGTGAGGCGTGTGAACCCCTGGAGAGCTAGGGCGTTTCACATCTTTGGATTGGCAGGTTTCGCCGGATATAGCGTCTACTTTGCCATCTTCGCTATGGTAATAACTATAAATTTACTATGGCATCGGCACTAAATTTACTATGGTATTGGCTTATGACCGAGGCCGATCCCAGCGCACATCGACTCAGAACAAAGCGCGTGTGAACAGTCCGCTCCTGTTTGTTATTGTCCGAAGTTGTTTCTCAACAATGCAGGCTTCGGCTCACCAATGCCATCAGTCATGCATTGAAACAGCCTTATCCGCCTTCTGTGGCCTTTTTCGTGCATCGCTCGCCATCTTGACGCCTTCTAGTGGTGAAACACCGCGAAACATCACTTCACCATCTTGCGGGTAGTGTGGGGGTTTGAGGCGGCATCTCGCTGGCTCAGCGATCGCCGGGAGCCGCCATGAGTCAAGACGTCAAATATGAGAAGTACGAGCAGCCCACGGGTGGGTGGGGCTCGTTGAAGTCGGTGGCGGTGCATGTCACGCGCCAGCAGGCATTCAAGAGCGTGCCAGCGCTTATGCGAGATCACAACAAGACGGGCGGCTACATGTGCACCAGCTGT
>Ga0075364_10001354_pt1 | contig 13226 bp, 8 predicted proteins | sample EndMetdeltDD1764_FD_71517 | JGI IMG/M metagenome (GOLD analysis project Ga0075364, IMG submission 71517) | Populus endosphere microbial communities from Tennessee, USA - Endosphere MetaG P. deltoides DD176-4 | ecosystem: Host-associated > Plants > Roots > Endosphere | place: USA: Tennessee... | reverse complement strand
TGCGAGGTGACGCGCAGCTGGCAGCCGCTTCCGGACAAAAACGATCCTCGATTCGGAGACCAGGCGCTCAAGTTCGCCGTTGAGTCGGGACGGTCGAGTAATCGTGCGCTCCTGAGGCGGCTTGTAGAGCGCGTGGGTGGAAAGTTGGGCGAGGCAGAGGGAACTCCGGATGACCTGCGTGCTTTCGCCGTATCGGCGGCGCGGAATCACCCGGACTGCATGCGGCGGCGTCAGCTGTTACTCGACGTCTCCGAACTTGTCCATCAGGATCAGGCGACCGGTATCCAGCGTGTCGTGCGTCGTGTGCTCTCGGCGCTGTTGGACTGGCGCGCGCCGGATATCCGTGTGGAACCGGTCTACTTTGCCGCAGATGGCCACTATCGCTACGCGGGTGAGTTCACGTCGCGCATTCTCGGCTTTGACGCGCCTTTGCGCGCCGACGAACTCATCGACTACGTGAGAGGAGATGTGTTTCTCGGGCTCGACCTCGCACAGCAATGCGTCGTTCGGTCTTTCAGCTGGTTCGAGCGCATGCGCGCCGCGGGCGTCGAGATCCACTTTGTCATCTATGATCTTCTGCCCTGGATCCGATCCGAATTTTTCCATCCCGCGGCGAGGCCGAATTTCGAAGCCTGGCTGCAGGCACTTTCATTTTTGGCAGATGGTGTCGTGTGCATCTCGCGAGCAGTGGCCGACGAGTTCATTTCCCACCTCGAGGCGCTTACGCTTTCGGCACGCAGGTCACCTCTGAAGATCGGGTATTTCCATCTTGGCGCCGACCTGGACGCCGATGTGTCGCGACGCGCCACAACGCCGGCCGAGCTAGAAATCGCTGCCTCGATTCCGAATGACGTGCCGCTTGTGCTGATGGTGTCCACGCTGGAGCCGAGGAAGGGCTATCAGCAGGCGCTCGATGCGTTTGATCTTCTGTGGCAGGACGATGAGGAGGTCACGCTGGTCATCGTTGGAAAGCTCGGGTGGATGTTCGAACACTTCGCTCAGCGACTCCGGACACATCCGCAATGGATGCGCCGCCTGTTCTGGTTCGAGGCGGCGAGCGACGGCATGCTGCAGATGCTGTATCGCGACGCGACCGTACTGCTTGCCGCATCTGAAGGGGAGGGCTTCGGTCTGCCGCTGATCGAGGCTGCGCAGTCTGGGGTTCCTCTGCTGTGCCGTGACCTACCCGTTTTTCGGGAAGTTGCCGGCGCGCATGCGGCGTACTTCAGTGCGGAGTCGGGCCAGGATCTGGCGCATGCGATGCATGGCTGGCTTTCATCCTGGCGAAAAGGGCTTGGAGTTCCGGCTTCGGCCGGGCTGCCTTGGCAAACGTGGCAGACAAGCGCAAAGCAGCTTCTCGACGTCGTACTCAGAGACAACTGGTATGCCGAGTGGAGCTCGGGGAACAGGCGGGTACTGCCTGGATTTTCGACCCGCTTCGGCAGCCAGGTGGGTGTGCTCCATGGTGGGCGTATGGGGACGACAGGCGAAGCCGGGCTTCTGCTTCACGGTCCTTACATTCCGCTCAGCGCCGGGCGCTATCTTCTCTCGATCCAAGGCCGCCTCCGAGCCGCGAGTCTGCAGACGGTATGGGCGGAAGTCGTGCATACGCGCGGCCAAGTGCAGGTTGCGCGGTTTTCTCCACCAAGGCGGACGGCTGAAGGCGAGATCCTGAATCTCCCGTTCGAGCTTGACGACGATGTCACCGACTTGGAAGTTCGCATCTGGGTGGGAGAGGGGGACATAGTGCTGATTGCGAGCGTTGCAATCGTCCCCTCCACCGACGAGCGCGCGCCGGTCGTCACGCGTGTGCTGGGTACACGGGCGGCTGGAGTTATCAGCGCTCAAGTTTCATCCGCTACAGAGGCTTGATGATGCGTTTGCTGGTCAGTGTGCGGTGCGAAAATGCGTTCGTTCAAGCTGAGCAATCCGAAGGGCTTGCGAGGGTGGTGGCGTCGATCACCGAAGCGGCGGTCCAGATCCATGCCGACGAGGTTTACATCGTGTTCGACGCTTCCCTTGGGGAGGTGATTGAAGTGTGCCGCCAGGCGGTGGCAGTGCCACCCCAGCGCACGAGGGTGTGGGGTGGCGTCGGTGAAGTCTCCGAGCCGATCCTGGATTTGCAAGACGTGCGTGCGATGCGTCTGCGTCGATGTCTGGCTGAGGTCGAGCCCGAGGCGATCATTGACATTTTTTTCGGAGAGGCGGCCGGCATCTCTGGCCCTCTCCTGTCGATGCTTCCGCATATTGCGGTCACCCGGGACGCGCTGATCAGCGAAGCGTTGGTCACGATTCACGCAGACTCGAGTGAAGGGCTCGGTGGGCTCCTGACTCGCTGGGGGACCGAGATAGCGAGCACTGGCGTCGACGGCCATGCGCCCGCGCGGGCGGTAGCGGAGTCGGTTGCGCGCAAGGTCGGCCAACTTGAACTTGACGCATCGCAGATTGGCGAACGCGCTGGAGAAGTCTACGGTCAAGGCTGTCATGGCGAGTTCGTCCCAGACATCGTCGATCTGGATCCCGGGCTTGAGCTCGACGACGCGATCAGCCGTCTTGTGAAAGAGGAAAGGTACGTTCGCAGTCGGAGCGGCAAGCCACGCGTCCAGCCAGATCAACTTTCTTTGGATACGACGCTTCAACTCGCGTATGCCTGCGGCGGATACGCCTCGCTACGCGGCGCCCTGATCGGAGAAGAACTGCCGGAGGCGGAGATTGAGGCGTGGCTCTCAAGTGTGTCTCGAGGGGCTCGCGCCGTCATTCAGGACGACTGCTGGCATGATGTCCGGATAACGCTCGACGCAGCGCTCGCGCAATGTCTCGGTGATGCCTTGGCAGCGCCAGCTGTGGTGGCTGCTCTACGAAGCGACATTCTAGGGGCTGTCGCCGGGCCGAGGCGATTGCTCGTCGACATCTCTGCACTGGTCAAATTCGACGCAAAGAGCGGTATCCAGCGCGTCGTGAGGAACATACTCACGTATTTGGAGGAGGCGCTTCCTGAGCGCTACCAGGTCGCTCCGATCGCTTTCATGGACGACGGCCGGTGCCTGCATGCCTCCAGGTTCTATGCACGATTCGTGGGCCTGCCCTACGACGTTCCTGATGACGCGATGTTCACCCCTCGTCCTGGCGACATCTTCCTCGGTCTCGATCTATCTGCGCACATCGTGCCGGTTTATCGGACAAAGTTCGAATGGATGCGACGGCTGGGAATCCCGATCCATTTCGTTGTCTATGATCTTTTGCCGCTTCGAAGATCTGAGTGCTTCGACCCGCGTGTGGTGGAGCTGTTCCGGGCGTGGTATGCCTCGGTCGCGGATTTGGCGGATGGCGTGCTCTGCATATCGAGGGCGGTGGCCGACGAGTTCGCTGAATGGCTCGACGAGCACAGGCCCCGGCGGATTGGGCCCCTCGACATCGGGTACTTCCATCTCGGTGCAGACATCATAGATGCGAAGCATCAAGCAGCCGGTACCGCGCATCCAGTGGGCGGGCGGCGCTACGCTTTGATGGTGTCCACTCTTGAGCCGAGAAAAGGCTACGCCCAGGCGCTTGCCGCGTTCGAGGTGCTCTGGGCAAGAGGCATTGACCTTGCTCTTGTCATTGTGGGCAAGCAGGGGTGGATGATGGAAGCGCTCGTCGAGCGGCTGCGGGAACACCCGGAGCTCGGTCGCCGTCTGCACTGGTTCGAGGGAATTGATGACGTGTTGCTGGCAAGGCTCTACGGGCACGCCGACGTACTGCTCTCTGCCTCGGAAGGTGAGGGCTTCGGCCTTCCTTTGATAGAGGCGGCCCAGTACGGCGTCCCCGTTTTGTGCCGGGACTTGCCGGTGTTCCGTGAAATTGCGGGCGACGCAGCGTCTTACTTCAATGGCTACGAGCCCGAGGCGCTGGCCGACGCGGTGGAGCACTGGCTTGGAACGAAAGATGCGCGTCGGGTGGGTCAGATCTCTTGGAAGACTTGGCGTGAAGCAACAATCGAATTCGTCTCGGCTTTTACTGCGGATCAACCCTATCGACGCTGGATTGAAAGCGCGGGAAACCATCATGTGTTCAGCGGCTACAATTCACGGCTTCATACGCTCGTTGGCGAACGTTCCCATGGTGATATCGTCACGACCGGTCGCGAAGGAGCGCTGGTGTATGGCCCCTACGCAGCCCTGAGTGCCGGTTCGTACCGCCTTTTCGTCCACGGTGAAATGCCTGATGGACAGACAGAGACAATGCTTGTGGAGGTCGTGGCTGTGCAGGCCTCGTTCCAGGCAGCGGCTTGGCATGTGAAGGCGGCTAAGTGCGGGCTGCTGGTTGCAGGGGAGTTCCATCTGGTGCGGGACGTCGACGATCTTGAGGTCAGGCTAATGGTGTCCGCCGCACATGTAGCCCGGATATCGAAGATCGAGATCATCCGGGATCGCCCAGGGTCCGACACAATTTCCACTACCCAAAAACAAGGTAATTCTGAGGAGCGCGTGCAATGAAGACAGCGGTGATCACCGGGATTTCCGGCCAGGACGGCGCGTATCTCGCCCAGTTGTTGCTGGATAAAGGGTACCGGGTCTACGGCACCTACCGTCGGACGAGTTCGGTCAACTTCTGGCGGATCGAGGAGCTTGGGATCAGCGAGGCGCAGAACCTTCACCTTGTCGAGTACGACCTGACCGACCTGGGTTCAGCAATCCGGCTTCTGGAGCGCACGCAGGCGACCGAGGTCTACAACCTGGCTGCACAGAGCTTCGTCGGCGTGTCGTTCGATCAACCAGCAACGACGGCGCACATCACCGGCATCGGTGCGGTGCATCTTCTCGAGGCGATCCGGATCGTCAATCCGAAGATCCGGTTCTATCAGGCCTCGACGTCGGAGATGTTCGGCAAGGTGCAAGCGGTGCCTCAGAAGGAAGATACGCCGTTCTATCCTCGCAGCCCGTACGGCGTGGCGAAGCTTTACGCGCATTGGATGACGGTCAACTATCGTGAGTCGTACGACATCTTCGGCAGCAGCGGCATCCTGTTCAATCACGAATCCCCTCTGCGTGGGCGGGAGTTCGTGACGCGAAAGATCACCGACACGGTGGCCAAGATCAAGCTGGGTAAGACGGATCGCCTGGAGCTGGGCAACCTCGACGCCAAGCGCGATTGGGGCTTCGCCAAGGAGTACGTCGAAGGCATGTGGCGCATGCTGCAGGCCGATGAGCCGGACACGTTCGTGCTCGCAACGAACCGCACCGAAACCGTCCGTGACTTCGTCAGCATGGCGTTTAAGGCGGCCGGCAGCGATATCGAGTGGAGCGGCAGCGGCGAAGATGAGCGCGGGCTTTGCGCCGAGTCGGGCAAGGTGCTGGTGGTGATCAATCCCTTGTTCCACCGCCCTGCAGAAGTGGATTTGCTGATTGGCGATGCGTCGAAGGCCGAAAGCGTACTGGGCTGGCGCGCCGAGACGACGCTTGAGCAGCTCTGCGACATGATGGTCGCGGCGGATCTGCGCCGCAACGAAGCCGGCGCGTCTTTCTGAGGTGAAATCCATGCGGGTACTGGTGACTGGAGGCGAGGGCTTCACCGGCAGGTACATGCGCGCCGAACTCGAGGCCAGCGGCTACGAGGTGGTTTCGGTCTCGCATCGCGACGACGGCACGGCAGATATGGCCTTCGATTTGTGCGATCGCCAGGCCGTGCTGGATGCAGTGTCGAGCTTTCACGTCGACGCGGTTGTCCATCTGGCGGCAATCGCGTTCGTCGCGCACGGCGATGTCGAGCAGATGTACCGCGTCAACATCGTGGGTACCCGCAATCTGCTCGAAGCGCTGGCGGCGAATCCGAATCCGCCACGTGCGGTGCTGCTCGCCAGCAGCGCGAACGTTTACGGCAACTCGGACGTCGAGGTCATCGACGAGCAGGTGGCCGCGAAGCCTGCCAACGATTACGCCGTCAGCAAGCTGGCTATGGAGTACATGGCCAGGACTTGGATGGACCGGCTGCCCATCGTCATCGCCCGGCCCTTCAACTACACCGGCGTCGGCCAGTCCGGCCAATTCCTGATTCCCAAGATCGTGGGCCACTACGCACGCGGCGAGCAGTCGATCGAGCTCGGCAACCTGGACGTCATTCGCGACTTCCAGGATGTAAGGGATGTCGTACGGGTATACCGCCAGCTCCTGGAACTGGTGCCTGCAGGTGAAACCTACAACTTGTGCTCAGGGGTTGGGCATTCGCTCGGGGCCATCATCGACATCCTGTCCGCCGAAGCCGGCTACAGAATCGATGTGAACGTGAACCCGAAGTTCGTTCGAAGCAATGAGGTGGTGCGGTTGATAGGGGATGCAGGGAAAGTCAAGGCATTAACGGGCGACCGCGAGCGGAGAGATCTCGTCGCGACGCTGACCTGGATGCTGCGTGATGCTTCCGCAGGCGCACGCGCCGAGTAGCGTTCCACCGGTGCGTTGCCGGGGGAGGGGGCGCGCGCTCCATGCCGCGCGTCTTGGGTAACGCACTGGCCTGCGAGGGTTCTGTGTAGTGGAGGGCTGGGCAATCGACGGTCTTGCACAGCTCTGGACAATCTAGTCCGGTGAGCCTCTGGAGGGATCGTAGGCTTTCTGCAGAGCCTCCGGCACAACGAACAACACGACGTTGCCGTCATCCCGTGTCATGTGCGGCGCACCTCCGGTTGCTTCTGTCCATTCTGCAACAGCTGCTTCGCCGTGGTCGGCAAAACCGCGCTTGTCCAGATAGATCGCCTTGAAGCCCAGCTTCGCAATTTCCTGAAGCTGGTCCCCCGCAGGACGTTCGCTTAGTGCTCGGAAAACCAGATCGCCCTCACGGCCTTTCATTCCCGCATAACTCCACTTCAACGCCTTGGAATGGAGGAATCCGACTGCGAGTTCGTACGTGTGCAGCCCATGGAGAGGCGCAACTTCTGGAAATGGCATGTAAGGCAACTGATACACCGCAGCGCCCTCTGGCAGCGTCGCTTCGATGCCCTCGATGAATGACTTGTCTTGCTCGAAAACGCGCTGGGTTTCAGCCGCGCACTCCCGGCACGCGGGTGTGGTTTGATCCAACGTGCCGAGCATGAGGATGACCGCAGCGATCGTGGATGCGAGCGACAGGCCATGCCGCTTCGAAAAACGATCCGCGAATCTCTGAAGGAGCACGGCAAGAACTGCGACGCTGCTGAAAGACACGAAGACACTTGCCCTGTTCCAGCCGCGGATCGACGGGGAAACCAAGTGTGCAAAAAGCGAGCCGAGTCCTCCGATGACCATGAAGGCGAGCAGCATCGCGGTCGTGGTTGCAAGTAATGTCAGGCGTTCGTCGGTGCGCACCCCGGCCATACGCGCCAGGGCGACAAGCCCCAGTACGAACAGTCCGATCCCACCGAAGAAACCGAGTGCGGCGGTTGTGTTTTCGTTGATCAGCGGCGTCGAGCTGTTGTAGTGATCCGCAACTTTTCGCATCCACTCAGAGCGATGCCCGGGCCTGGGCACTACGAACTGCATGAGCTTGACGCCATACACCTCCGACTCCATCGGCGCCCGAACCGCGACCTCCGGGTTGGCGCCCTCCTGGTGCGAGTTGAGCAGATTGGGTGCGAGGTTCGCAAAGGTGCCGATCGACAACAAAAGCAGGGCAGGCGCGGCAATCCTGGCGACATTGCGGACATTGCCGCGAAGCAGGGCGATCATCGCGCCAGTTCCGATTACGATCATGCCGAAGAACGTGTAGTAGACCCCAAAGCACGCCAATACGAGATACCCGACCGCGAGCATTACCTGTCTTGCCCTGGAAAGCTTCAGAAAGTCAATCGCGCCTCCCCCCTGCACGGTGCACAAAGCCACATAGAAGTAGAGTGGGATCGCGAAGTACCAGGTGTAGAAGATGTGTCCCAAGCGGATGAAGTGAAACGGCGCAAGCGTGAAAAGCAGGGCGAATGCGAACGCCATCGCGCGCCCGGATGACAAGGATCTCAGGACCAAATAGGCCGTCGCGAAATTCGCAGAAAATCCCAGCAGGTAGAAAAGGTTCATTGCGCCCGCACTGCTTCCTGTCAGCAAGCCGAGCAGTTTGAGGATCAGGAAGTTTCCGGAGTCCGCGCCGGGATAATCTAGAAAGGATGAGCCGAACGGAAACCCGCTTCGGTCATTGTCGAAGATCCAGCCTTCGATCGCGCGCTGGGTCAACCAGTTGCTGCTGACAGCGTCGCCGGTATAGGCATACGGAAAACTGATGTTTGGCTGCAGCCCAGCCGGCCATCCTGTCATCAAAACGCTGGCGCCGAAAAAGCAGAGCAGCGCGCCCATGAGAATTAGCCACCAGTCAGCCCGAAGAAAAGTTATAAGCGGGGGCAATGAAAGGGGGATGTCAGCAGTGGGTTGCGTGGTCGACATGCGAAGGGTCTCGGGGTAACGCGAAGCGCGCGGCTGCGACCGCGTTTGTGAGTAGATGGCTTTTTTGCCCGTTAGGCGACCGCCGGATGCCCTCATGCCTTGGGTTGCAAGAGAAGTCTGGTCAGGACAAACGACACCGGCAGTGTGACCGCGATAGAGATCACGGGGGCAATGACCGGTGAAAGGCTGAGGATATCGACAACAAATTTCAGTGTGAGCGCGCCAAGGGCATAGACAACCAGATAGATGAGCGGGAACGTGAAGAACTTGCGCCACGTGTGGCGCGCTTCAAAAACAAACCGGGTGTTGAGCGCATAGCTGAGTATGATTCCCGCGCAATAGCTGACCAGATACGCAGCTTGATAGCCTGTAACATGAAGCAGGGCCCAATACAGGGCGAGCGTGGCGCCGGTATTGAAGGCGCCCCCAATCAGGAATCTGAAAAGCTGGCGTTTCAATCGGCCAGGTCTTTCCGCGACTGGCGGGGGATCAGTTGCTGTCATGCGCCATGCGCTTGAACTGCGCGTAGTCACGGATGTACTCATCCGAATCGTATGATTCAGACGCGAAGACGAGCAACACAGCATCCTTCGAGTACCTGTATTGCGTGCCCCAGATCATCGGCGGCAGGTGAATACCACGGTCGGGTGAATCCAGCAGGACATCAATGCGGCGCGATCCGTCATCGGCCAACACCCGCACCGAACCGGATACACAGATCAGGAACTGATGGCAACGCTTATGGGCGTGCTCGCCGCGGGTCTCCTGCGTGGGTACGCCATAAACGAGAAAGTAGCGCTTGGCCGGGAATGGTAGAAATCCTTCGAAGTCACCCACCGATAGCGAGCCCCGCATGTCGACGAAACTGGGCATGCGATACAACTTGACACCCGGGACAGCTGTCTCCGCGACTTCCTGCCGGGTTCCTGCTGCCGTTTGCGGTGAGGCGTTTTTGTCAGAGACATAACCGACGATGCGGGCAGGGTTGCCGACCACGATCGCATTGGGCGGCACCGAGCGCGTCACCACTGCGCCAGCTCCGACCATCGCGCCGCTGCCGACTGTCACACCCGCAAGGATAGTCGCGTTGGCACCGATCGAGGCATCGGCTTCGACGATGGTGCCTAGGAACTCATCCGGGTACACCTTGCTTCTCGGAAAAAGATCATTGGTGAAGGTGGCATTCGGACCGACAAACACGCCGTTTCCAAGTCGAACACCATTCCACAGCTGCACCCCGCACTTGACGGTCACGCTGTCGCCGACCACCACATCCGACTCGATGAAGACGCCATCGCAGATGTTGCAGTCACGGCCGATTCGAGCACGTGGCAACACGTGCGCGAACGCCCATACACGGGTGCCGTCGCCGATGTCATCACTTTCGCAAAGAGCATTGGGGTGTACGAAATAATTCACTGGCCCGCCTTCTTGAAGATTTCAATAGATTGCTTGATCGATTGCGGACGTGCTTTCGTGTTCTCGAAGGCATGCCATGCGTACGTGCCAACGATTCCCAGCCCAAGCGAATTCAATGCGCCAAAGAACAGGATGGTCAGCATCGTCCCTGCATAGCCGGGAACTTCGACGAGGTCGAATAACCGGGCTACCAGGACAAGTGCGCCCAGTATCGCGGTGAAGATGAAGGCAGCCAACCCGATCGCGGTCAGCATTCTCACCGGCAGGTCCGTAAAGGCGAAGACACTATCCGAGAGATAGCGCAACTTCTTGGTTAACGTCCAGGCGCTCGTGCCGTGCTGGCGTTCGCGTCGCTGATAGCTTACAAACTCCCGCTTTCCGCCGAGCCAGAACAGTTGTGCGAGCAGACTGGAATGCGACTCGTCGAGCTGCAAAAGGTGCAACCTGAATCGGGCGCCGACTGCGAAAATATCGACACCTCCCTTGGGAATATCCCGGATCACGAGTCGGCGATACATGCCCCAGAACAGATTGGATGCCAGCTTGGAAGCAACCGGATCCTTTCGTGCTTCGCGCACGCCGAACGCTACATCGTAGGCGTCCGCCTCGTACCGCTTCCAGAAGTCGATCACAAGCTCGGGAGGCTCTTGTAGATCGGCGGCCATCACCGCTGTCACGTCGTGTTCGCTCAGCTGTAGCCCGGCGCGGATGGCGGGAAACGCGCCGAAGTTCCGAGACAAGGCCACGAGCTTCGAGTTGAACTGACGGCTGGGAAGGCGATCACGCAGCAGCGCGTAGCTCCTGTCCGGGCTTCCGTCAACAACGAAAATTGCTTCGAAATTTCCGTTTACCGAGCGTGCGACATGCTCGACCGCTTCCAGAAGTGCGTCTATCGATCCTTCGTTTCGATAGACGGGCACGACGAGGCCGAGCGAGGGCGGCATGGTGGTCAGAACCGGTTGCATGCGGCGATGACACTGTCCACTTCTGCATCAGTCAACTCGGGAAAACACGGAAGGGTCAACACCCGGACCGCGTCTGACTCCGTGTTCGGCAGTGAGATGGCATCGAAAGCGCCGCTGTGACAAGGTTGACGGTGATCGCATACGGGATAGTGCACGTCTGTCTGCACACCTGCAGAGCGCAGATGTTCCTGGAGCGCGTCGCGATCGTCGCATCTCAAGACATACAGATGCCCGACATGTTCAGTCCCGACCGGCCCCTGAGACTGGATGCGAGGATTGTCGAGACCTGCTGCGTAGCGGTTGAAGATGTCACGACGCCGGCGATTCCATTCGTCGAGCATGGGCAGCATGTAGCGAAGCATCGCAGCTTGCATTTCATCAAGTCGACTATTGCGCCCGCCTCTGAGGCTGTTGGTGTACTTCGAGGACCAGCCGTACTGGCGAAGCTGCGCAGCACGCGTCGCAAGATCCGGATTATTGCTGACGACCGCGCCGCCATCGCCAAGTGCACCTAGATTCTTGGTTGGGTAAAAACTGAAGGATGCAATGTCCCCAAAGCTACCTGCACGACGGCCTTGACGCTCTGCGCCATGCGCCTGGGCACAATCCTCCACGACGCGGATGTCTCGCGACCGACAAATATCCACGATCTGTTCGATGTCAGCGAGCAGGCCGTAGAGGTGGGTGACGATCACTACTTTGGGAGCATCTGTCTCAAGTCGTCTGCGCAAAGCGTCAACCGACATGACCCCGCGGTCATCGGTGTCCACAAACACCGGCGTAGCGTCGCATGCGAGTACAGCCGTGGTTCCGTACATCGCTGCGTTGGCGACAACTGCGACCTTGTCTCCGGGACCGACTTGCAACGCGCGTAATGACAATTCGAGTGCGTCAGTGCCGTTGGCGACGCTTACGCAATGCGTTACTCCGCAATACTGGGAGAACTCCTGCTCAAAGGCTTTTACGTGCGGGCCTAAGACGTAGTAACCACTGGCAATAACGGAGCCTGCGATAGACGACAGGCGTTCCTTCAGTGGTTCTATGTGGCGAGAGAGCGAGTTGAGGGGAATCAAAGTGTCCATGGCGGTCCGCATTTCAGAGTCAAATGGTGAGTGATGATTACTGCGCTCGACCGTACTGGTCCTCAAAGCGAACAATGTCGTCCTCGCCCAAGTAGCTCCCCGACTGCACTTCGATCAGCTCAAGAGGCAGCTTGCCGGGATTTTTCAGCCGGTGAGTCACGCCCAGCGGGATGTAAGTGCTCTGGTTTTCGGCCAGCAGGATCACGTCCTCCCCGCGTGTCACCTCGGCGGTGCCACTCACGACAATCCAGTGCTCGGCGCGATGATGGTGCATCTGCAGGCTCAGCGTGGCGCCAGGCTTGACCGTGATGCGCTTGACCTGAAAGCGGGCGCCGTTGTCAATGGAGTCGTAGGCGCCCCAAGGGCGGTACACCTTACGGTGCGCCGCTGCCTCGGTGCGGCCGTCGCGCTTGATCCGGTTGACGACCTGCTTTACCTCCTGGATACGATCGCGATGGCCGACCATCACGGCGTCGTCGGTTTCCACGACCACGACATCTTCTAGGCCTACCATTGCGATCAGGCGCGAGCCGTGCGCGTAGGTATTGTGGCAATCGATCTCGATGACGTCGCCATGATGTGCGTTGCCGTTCGCGTCCTTGTCCGAGACCTCCCAAAGTGCGGACCAGGAGCCAACGTCGCTCCACCCAGCATTGAGGGGGACAACGGCAGCGTCGGTCGTTTTTTCCATCACCGCGTAGTCGATCGAATCATTCGGACTCTGCGAAAACGCATCGGCGTCGAGCCTGATGAAATCGGCATCGCGTGAGGCCCTGGCAAGCGCCTGTTCGCAGGCAACCAGCATCTCCGGTTGCAGTCGGCGTAGCTCATCGAGGTAGCGGGACGCCTTGAACAGGAACATACCACTGTTCCAGTAATACGCACCGGACGACATATAGTCCTGTGCCGTCGCCAGATCGGGCTTCTCGACGAAACGGTCGACCGCGCGCACGCCTTCGCCGGCAGCGGCTTTGATGTAGCCGTAACCCGTCTCGGGCGCGGTCGGCACAATGCCGAAGGTCACCAGCTTGCCATCCTGCGCAGCGGTGGCTGCTTCGCGAACGGCTGCATGAAAAGCGCCTTCGTCGCGCACGACGTGATCGGACGGCAGCACCAGCAGCAGTGCATCGTCACCTGCGGACAGGGCCTGCAAGGCCGCGATGGCGATGGCTGGCGCCGTGTTGCGCCCGACCGGCTCCAGGATCAGGGCTGAAGGCGATACGCCGCACTCACGCAACTGTTCGGCTGCCATGAAGCGATGCTCTTGGTTCGCGACCACGATCGGCGCGGTGCCCGCGATGGCAGAGACTCGCGACCAAGTCGCCTGCAGCATTGTCGCGTCCCCCACCAGCGGGAGAAACTGTTTCGGATAGGCCTCACGCGAC
>Ga0075364_10001353_pt1 | contig 13235 bp, 16 predicted proteins | sample EndMetdeltDD1764_FD_71517 | JGI IMG/M metagenome (GOLD analysis project Ga0075364, IMG submission 71517) | Populus endosphere microbial communities from Tennessee, USA - Endosphere MetaG P. deltoides DD176-4 | ecosystem: Host-associated > Plants > Roots > Endosphere | place: USA: Tennessee... | reverse complement strand
TTAAAGAAAATATCCGTACCATTGGAGCGTACTGCCTCAAACAACTGAGTGGACCGCCGCTTTTGGTTACTATGCCGCCATTGATAGACACCCTTGTCAATGTCAATCAAACAAATGGGTACAACCATGCTGGCCGCGCAGAATACAATCAGTATTGTCGTGACGTGGCCAAAGAGGAGGGTTACTTACTGGCCGACGCCGAACAAGCGTTTTTACATGCTATGGAAGGCCAAGACCCTGCTAATTTTTTCTTTACGGACGGATTCCATCCTAACCCCCTCGGGCATATCCTCATAAAAGATACTGTGCTGCCCGTCGCGGCCCAGATGCTTAAAGATTATCCTTAGATTTTCTCTGGATTAGAAACCAAATAATTGGTTTAGGATGCTCTGCCTATCCTGCTCACCAGCAAGTAAAATATTGGCTTGCTGCAAACGACTCCTATCTTCTGGCAACATACTTAACGAAGCTTCAAAAATAGCTAGTATCTGGTCGTCGGCATCATCGGCAGCTATCCGATTTATGGATATTTTAGGACAGCCGGCACAAACATGGATTAGCATAATCTCACCCTGACGGTTCTGGCCTTCGTGTTTAAAGGTCAGCCCTATTGGTCGCATACCTGCCTGACAGGTGGCGCGGCGATCTCCCTTTTTGGTATCGACGTGTCGTGACCACAGGCACACGTTGCAATGATTGCGGTTAGCTGTGCCCATATACTGGTTGATCACTGTCCAGGTTTTGCAGTGCGAACATTTAAAGCCGCCGTCTTGTTCTTGCCGAATTTTACGGGCAATTAGTCGTTCCGTGTTATGTACACGGTTAGTATGACGCTTTTTGTTATAGCGTTTCATGTAATTTCTCCAAGCAAAAAACCAGCCGAAATGGCTGGCCATTGCTGGATAGCTACTAGAAACTAGACTATTTTAGAGTATTACTAATGTGAGATTGTGGCCAGCCATAATCTGCCCCTACAAGCGGGGCTGAGAATATTGCTGATCGATTTTCTCGTTTAGATACCATAGACCTACATTTTAACATTAAACAATGGTTATGGCAAATTATAAGCTTACAGCTTGGGTGGAATTTTAGGTGGCTCAGTAGCTATTGGTGGCTTTTTGGTGAATTTCCACCACAGTAATAGGCCCACAGCGATTACTATTTGAGTAACTGCGATCACTGACCACCAATGGCGGATATCAGCAAGTAGCAAAGTGAGTATACCTGTTATCTTGACCTGTAAGGCCTCTGTGCTGCCAGACATTTTAGCAATTGCTTCGCTAACATACGAACTAGCAAAACCAATTACCAGTGCTAGCACTGCGCTTGCGATACCACTAAGTAGCATTGTTGTACCAAGACGCTTTACGCCAGCGCGCTTAGGACGGCTCAAAAGAACCACACCTGCAGAAGCTAGTAAGGCCACTCCGCCAAGCACATATACCGATATAACAGTCCACTGATACAACGTTGGGATAAACGACAGGCGCTCGTACAATGGCTGACCATTTTGGTCCTTTAGGGTACTGGCAGTCATAGATGCGTTATCAAAGAAATCATTGCTGGTGAGGAGTGAGCCACGCACCATGTCGTGGATGTTCTGCACGGTAAGGTTTGCCGGCCGACAAGTAAGCGCATACACGTTGAGGCCTGTAGCGTATATCTGGCGGGTCTGAGCCGCACTACAAACTGGCAGTGCGGCCGATTTGCCAGCAACGTAGGCTGCAACATTCTCCGCAGCTTGCATTTTGGCACCCGTGAGATCTACGTTAAACTCAGGCTTCTCTGTTTGCCCCTTAAGCCAGGCGTATGTGCCATCAATGATGTTATCGCCAGTTGCCTGCAATAATTGAGGAGAGAATGCGCTCTCTACGGCATCATGAATACCGACGTCACCAGTCGGGATGGCCGTACCAAGCACCGATTGATTTTGTAAAAACAAATCATCGACCAACACCTCGTAAAGTCCGCTATCTTTGACCGCGCCCTTTACAAGATTTGGGTTACCTAAGACCAGCATCGTACTCAGCGCCAGCCCAAAGCCAAACAGCGTTACAGGCAACAATGACAAAGATAAGCGCAAGAAGATAGTACGAACCATGGCTTAAGTATACCTCAATTAGGAGTAAAGCTAAGTGGCGAACAAGTCAATGAACTGAGAGTACTATTGCTGAGTAGCTTCATGCGCGACTTGTTTTTCTACAAGCACTGCGGCAGTTATATAGTTTCTAAGAAGTTGGCCGCCAAGTTCCCTAAGTTCAGGGTCATTATTTCCCTTAAGTCGGTTAAGAGTGTCGCAAGCCCAGAATTGAAACAGAGATAATGTTAAATATGTCTGTCTACCGTCTGACCGAGTGTAGTTTTCTGCTAAGTCGTTAATAAGCTGCTCAACTGACTCATAGGCTTCGCTAGGTGAGATTCTTTCACCGGCATCCAGATGGCCATCGCGGCGTGCCTCAGGTGTTACAGACGCAGCATTTTGAAGAAGTCGATCAGTAATCTCAAGGAATTGCTCCTGACTTAACAAATCTTCGACTGCTGGCTGTCTTATTTCGTCCTTCCATTCTTGCAGACGAGCTTCAAGTACATCACTCTTCATCTCTCGGTTAGCATTACGTGCCCATTTCCTGACCGCTTCATGACCATCAGGATAGAGAATCATATATATAGAAGCGTGTTTGTCGTAATGCATCATCTGACCGCTCAAGAGTGCCATAAAATCATCGGAATTAAGTTCGCTACCGAGTGGGAAGTACGCAGCTTCTCTTTTAATCTCCTCTACGGTAGGCGCTTCTGTTGCGGCCTTAAACCACGCCTTCATGCCATCAAGAGATAAAGCACGTTCATCGGCATAAATTATTTGGCCCGCCTCAAACGCTTCGTCCACCTTTTCGGCAATCTCAGAACTATAACGAGTCAGCATTTCACTAAATTCCTCGTCGGGGTTGCCATTGTGAATACCGAAGAGAGATTCTTCTAGCGTAAGGCGTTCAGGATCAGCAGGCTCATAGCCATCGACATATTCTCCAGGAACAATCGCCGTAGGATGGAATGCCACAATCAGTCCACTCCTCGGCTCGCCCTCTTCTGTTCTGTATCGTTGATGCACAAGATCACTGGCCACAAATATCGCAGAAAGTGGCCTTTCGGGGTCTTTCATTTCGGAAACAGTATCTTCACCGCCACGCATCTGACGCTGTAACGTAAATACTTGCTGGATACTTTCGGGTGTACGGAAAACAGAATCGGCTTCAGTAAAGTAAGGTCCATCTACGCCTTCCTGGCTTTGGCGCAAACCTTTATGGGTACCAGGCAAAAAAGTAAAGTTTTGACCCTTAGGACCACTTGGATGTCCTTTCTCCCAAGAAAGGTTCATTTTCATTTCACTGCCACTACGCATGGCACCGTTTTCATCAACGTGCAGCATATTATCTTGAGCATGAGCGCTCACAGGACCTGCGTCTTTGGCACGTGCGTCCACTATACGAACGGCACCACCAACCTGCCGTGACATGAGTGCTATCGCCAGAGGGTGGAAAAATGCTCGGTTAAACTTCTCATTCAAAAGGAAGTTGGGGTGGCTGCGCAAATTAACGTAACTATGTAGCAGACTGCCGCTTCCGTGTTCGTCTATAAGACTGTCATATTCTTGAACAAGACCTGCAAATGCTTCGCGGTCTATCATGTCTCCAATGACCAATGCACCATCATTATCAATGGTTTCGGCAAGGTGATTAAAGCGTCCAAGAAGTTGCCCCGCCCTTTCAACCCCATACTCTGTCTCCCAGGCTTGTGCCAGCCCTGTCTGTAAACGTTCGCGATATGCAGCTTTTTCTTGTTGACGGTTGAGCCGTTCATATAATTCTGGGTGCCTGACTTCACTAGGCGGCACAAGATTAGGTTGTATGTCTACTGCGGGCACGCGTTCTGCGAGCAATGAGTCAACTTGATCTGGTGATAATTGGAGGTCCAGGACCACGGTATCAGGCAATCCTTCCCGTGCTTCCCCAGGTATAACAACCTCCGGCATCATAAATCGTTCTGAATTCATACCACCCCCTTGCATATTGGCTTATACATTTTTATGTTTTCGTCTGCAGGTTAAGTCCCCAGTATACATACTGTTTATGCTTTTTTGAAGTCATAAATAATCTTTAAAATGTAGTTGCTGGGCTAGAGAATGCCTAGCGTAATAACGTTACCTGCTGTACGATAATCTTCTCTACGCCAATAGCCATATCCGAAGGCAGACTTCGTACATCAAAATACCCTGCCTCAAGGATATCATCACCATTGCCAGTCTCATTCAATTGGCCATCTGCATATTCAATTTTATAAAAGTGTCTTAGCCTCGTGCCACTTTCCTGCCGGGCAATATATGTCGAGGAGCCTCGCATTATTAGACCCGTTTCCTCAGTAAGCTCTCTATGCAGCGCATCATCATGTGTTTCGCCTGCGTCAATTCCACCCCCCGGAAAGCCCCACAGTAGTGAGTTAGCATCCTTAACAAGAAGTACTCTGCCGTCGCCATCAAAATGAACACAATATACACTAACACGTGTGCTGCTACTGCTATCAGCTGTTTTGTCATCAGTCATTTTTCAAGCATACGATGCGTACCATTAAATGTCCAATCTGTACTCGCTTGAAAACATAAACGGAATAAGGTATACCTATTTACTTAACTTAGAAAGGTCTTATATGCGAAAGCTTCACAGTGTGTTGCCGATGGCGGGACGTGGTTCTCGCTTTGCAGAGGTGGGCATTACAACACCCAAACCGCTAATTACTGTCGATGGACAGCCTATGTTTAAAAAAGCTCTCTCGAGTCTGATGGAAAGTGACATCGAGCAACAACATACAGTTATTTTAAGAAAAGAACATGACCAAAAGTATGACCTTGGTTCGCGGATCAAAACAGAATTGCCAGATGCAAATATAGTTCTCACTGACGAACCACCCACAGGAGCACTTCGTGATGCCTATCGCGCACGACCATACATTCAGGACGATGAAGGTATCCTTATCATGGATTGCGACATCGAAATTAAAAGTGAGGAATATTTCTCTGGTATTCGTGAGAATCTCGTCGGCTCACTCGCTATGGATGCAGCTGTCATGATATTTGAGTCTGACCGCCCTCTATACACGTACGCGCAAATTGATGAAAACGGTAAAGTCATTACAACCGCGGAAAAGAAAGTCATATCACCGTATGCTGTTGCTGGCGGTCACTACATAAGTAACGTTGAGGTATTTGATAAGGCCGCCCAGACCGTCCTGGCCCGTCCTTTGGATGAGCAGCATCCTGAGCACTACGTGTCATATATGTACAACGAAATACTTAGCGACGGGGGCATAATTAGGAGCTGGCCTGGTGAATTTACTTCGTTTGGCACACCGGAAGAGCTACGAGCATATCAAATCGGTGGCGCGCAACATTAGAAATGACAAAACAAAAGGCTTAACACAGCTGTTCGCTGAAAGCCGTAATTAACACTTCCCTGTCCGTTTGCGGCATGGGTGCATTATGGTAAGTCCCGGGAGCTTCAGGCAAGGTCACCGGCTTTCCCCATGACTCAGTTTTGTTACGACCGAGAATGTGGACGTGGAAAGATGGCTTCTTTCCAAACAATAGTGCCCAGTTTCCGTTGGCTTGGATATTAAACCAGGGCGCCAACTCTTTATCTTCCATTATTTTGCATGCTTGTGCTGCGAGTTTAAACGTAGCTGCTGCTAGGTCTGCGTCTTCCCACGCATTAGCCACTGTGCGCTTCGGCGAGACAATAACGTGCAGACCTTCGCTATATGCGAGGTGCGGATTGTGTAATGTGATTATAACGAACGAGTCATTTTCCCAGAGAATAAAGAAATCCATATGTTTAGAGTATATCAAACGGATGAGGCAATCGGGCATTTGAAATACCCGGAGGGATTCGATTCTGGAGGACTGCAAACGTGCCGCCGGCACATTTGCTTATATTCATTCGAATCCCCACTGCAGAAGACCAAAGAAAAAGCCCATCTTACGATGGACTCTTTCTTTGGTACACCCGGAGGGATTCGAACCCCCGACCCTCTGTTCCGAAGACAGATGCTCTAATCCGCTGAGCTACGGGTGCGTACCTGGTAATAATATCAGAATGTTTTGTAAATTAACAGAGGTGTAGTGGAAACTACTAGGAGAGATGCGAAAAAATGACGCGCAGCTTAAAAAGCTACAGTCTCGCACCCCTCCCAGAGCCCCCTTACACAGTTACTACGTCAGAACGAGGCCGTCCTCGTCGCGGATGGTCCGCTGCCGAGTGGGAGTGTACTCCGTCAGAGCCGTTCCGTTCCAGTTGACCTCGAGCCATACGCGACGGAACGTCCTGTGCTGCGTGTACTGCAACGTACCGTGTTCGGTTTCGGCCGTAAAGCCGTTCCGGGTGGTCTGGATGTTGGTCACCATGAGGCGATTGGTCTCCACCGAAGTGTACGACGCCGCGAAAATCTCGACAGAGTTGTACCAGTCGCCCACCCCCTGTACGCCCGTCACCAGAAGCCTGGTATTGGCGCCAGCGTCAGCAGCTTGACCGTTGTACTTGACCTCGCGTGTTTTGCGGTAGACGCACAGTCGCTCCTGCGCTTCCGCGTAGTACGAGAAGTGTGCTGCCGGGAGTGGGAAGATACGTGTACCCTGATAGGTGTAGTGAACGCCCGATCCGGTCGCAGGAGTGACCTGCACGAGTTCCTCGCCACCCTGTAGGGTGATCACCCTTTCGTGGCGTGCGCCGATGAGGCCGAAGGGCCCAGTGACGTTAGCGGGGCGGTCGCTTTCTGACGCGAAACTGTCTTCGATGGGTTCCTTACCGGAGCCGATGTAGACGGCGTGCGCCGACGGCGTGTTAGTGCGCCGCAGTACAAGCAGCCGGTCGACGGCGATGTAACCGATGAGCTCGATGTCGGACGAAACCAGAATCTGCAGACCCATGGTTGTTCACTCTCTCTCGAGTAGTTCTGTGAGGGGACTATCTGCTGTAAAAGCCAGATTTGTAATATTATACAATTTTATTTACTTTTTTACAAAGTAATCGAGCAACTACAACTATTCCTGGAATGGATTTTTGCGGGCTTCGTTGAATAATGTTTGGACATTCACGTTGTTGTCCTGGAGTTGCCTAATTTTGTCGACTGTCGCTTGGTCGATCTTAGGGCTGCTGGTACTGCTCACCTGTGAGTCTATTTGCGCCTGGTCTGGCTCAGCCTTAACCAATACGTCCACCCGCCACATTACAAAAATGTAGAGGATCATAACAGAAAAGATGAACAGTGGCACACGTAACTGTGAGAATTGCTTAACTGTTTCCTGGACTTTGGGGTTGCTATTTAAATTCATGGTTTTATGTACTCGCTTATCACCAGTGTAAAGGCGACCATGTTAGGATTCTTGGCATCTGGCTGGACGGTAATACTGCTCACCTGTGCTGTACGACGATTCTGCTCCAGACGGTTGAGGAAGCCGATAAAACTACTGTACGGCACAGGATCGGTGTTAGCTTGGTTAACAGTAATCTGGAGGTTGTACACCCCGGCAATGCCCTTAACAGGCTCAACCTGGGTTAAACCATTAGAAGTCTTAACCTTGGTACCGCCCAACGTGGAAGCCGGGAAAGCAATAGAGCTTAGCTTAGGAATACCACTCTGGTTGGCCAGGTTGACAATTTCACGGACGGCACGCGCCTGGTCTTTATCCTGCGGCACGACGGTTTTAGCGATGGTATTGAGATCCTGATACTTGGCAATGTCTTTTTTATTCTGGGCCAGCTGAGTTTTTTGAACTTCGGTAGCCTTATCTGTCGCCTTAAGATCCACAAGCGACTTAGAATGAGAACTCAATATACTGTTAGCCTGATTAACGCTAAGAAACATCCCGATGCCTAAGAGCACCAGCAAAGCGCAAAGACCGTAAAAAAGTTTTTTGCTATCCATTAGGAACCTGCCTTTTTGGTGGCATTAATAAACAAGAACGGATTATTTTCACTAAATTGGGCGCGGATAATTGCTGTACAGGGATGGGCTGGGTCGTCTATTGTTGGACCGCTGGCACAGGTGATATTTACGAGATCAGCCTTAGAAAAGATCTTATTATTAGGGTCAGTAAGGTTTACCTGCAACTGCGTTGCAGCCTCGTAGTTACTGGTGTGGGCTGTAATATCTATGGCACTCTCTGTTTGTGAAATAGACAGATCAGTGAGGATTACATTAGCCGGCGTAATGGACCCCAGTTGGGTTAGCAGCTTAGAGAATAAAATCTCCTTAGATAACACGGTAACCATTAATTTGAGGTTGTTAGAAATTTCTGTAACCTGTTTTTGGACGCCGCTCTGATCTTCGCTCGCCAGTTCGGCCTTAGCCTGGTCAATCTTTACCTGGTATTGATTGCTTTTTTCTTTCATCATAAATACACCGGTACCAGCAATAACCCCTACGCCAATAATGGCCACCATAAAAGCTCCGACCCATTTAAGAAGTTTGCGGTTTTTGCGGGCATAACGATATTCTTCTTTGATTTCGTGCGGCAAGAGGTTGATCATGCAAAGACCTCCGCTGGAACGGTAATTGCCAAGCCGGCAGCTGTAACGTATGACGTCCGCTCAGCTTCGTAAAAGTGGTGTAAATGGCCGAACTCAATGTGCGAAGCCGGATCAAAGCTGCGTACTGGCAGCTTCATGTGATCAGTTAGATACTCGGCCAAGCCAGGCATGTTGGCACCACCACCCATAATAACAATCTGGCCGATTGGCTCTTCTTTGGCATAGCGCTGCTCGTAGTAGCGGATGGTGCGGCGAATTTCTTTCATGAGCAAGTTGAGAGATGGCTCAGCAGCGCTGATCAGCTGGTCCTGGACGGCGCTGGCCGACAAGCCGTATTTACTCTTGAGCATCATAGCTTCGCGGGGGTTAACCCCAAGCGTCCGGACGATATTGTTAGTAATATCATCACCGCCGTAAGCCACCGTACCGGTCACCACCAGGCCCTTGTTAAACACGGTAATGTCGGTATTATTAGCACCAAAGTCGACTAGTACAGACGGCGTGCTGCTCTGCTTGTCGTACGAAAATAAACGAGCGCTAGCGCCAATAGCCGTATCAAACAATACCGCCTCTAGGCCAAGCATGCGCGTTAGGACCAAATAAGAGTCCACTATCGGCTTAGGCATGGCCACGATAAACACTTCGATGTTCTCTTCGTCTTCGCGCAGTTTGGTGTAGTCAATGTAGGTTTCGTCGGCATGGCCAGGGATGACCTGTTCAACCTCGGTATGGACGGCTTCGTCGATATCTTTGGCGCTCATTTTAGGCAGTTTGAGCGCGTGAGTAAATGCTTTGCTAGCCGGCAAAGACACCGCCACACGATTGGTGCTGATATCCCCAATAAGATCCTTTTTAAACAAGTTCATGGCCGCCGCGGCGATGATTTCGGGCTTTACAATTACACCGTCTTCTATGGCGCTGGCGCTAAATACCACCGATCCGTAGCCGCGAATCTTGGGGTATTTGTGAGACATATCAAATTCCATGATCCGGATGGTGTCATGGCCGATGTCCATACCAAACAGAGGCTTATCCTCAAAGAAAAAGGTCCTCGAATTTTTTGTACTTTTTTTCATTCCACCCAGGCTACTTTCACAACGTCGTTTCTGCTTAAAAGTATAGCATTTTTTATCGCCATACCAAATACGCTTATGCTTTTACTGAATGGGCTGGTAACTGGTAATTGTCCAGGTTTTAGACCCCGAGGATAGTGTCGTGCCGAACACCACTGTACCAGCACCACTTAAGTCCACGGTTTGGCCGGCCGCTGCGCCGACATTACCGCTACCAGAAAGTGACACCTTGCTCCAATAGGCGTTAAAGATCATGCCCGGCAAGTTTACAGCGCCGCTGACTGTAATATTCTGCATACTTTGCGAAGTCTTGAGATTAGTGCCAGTAACCGTTGCCGCTGGGTCACCAGTGGAGTTTTTGTAGCTAATAAACTGGATGCCAGTACCGCTACTGTTAGCTAGCATGCTAGCCGACCCGCCGACATTAATGGTGCCGTCGACAATAACCGTTGGCCGTGTAGTACCCATGCTGTCAGCTACGCGAATCTTAGCCGCACCGCCAATATCCAAGTTGCCCGTAATGTAGGCGTTGCCGTAAATAGTAATGTCACAACTGCTCCCGATAGAAACGTTACCCGTTAATTTAAGATTGGCCGGCCAGGTACGAGTAAATGGCCAGTTATTACAAACATAACTGTTGCTGTTACCCGCCCCAGTGGTGGTAACGGCAGCAATTTGAGCTGCTCGGTCGTACGTTGGCTGTGGATACACCGGTGCTGTACAGCCGGGCTTAAGCCCTAAGCCGCCATTACCACCCTGGATATTATTGTTAGGACCAGTGCTTGTCTGTCCTGTAGCGCAGACCGTACCGTAAATGTTGGTACTGTGGGCTAAAGATATCGGTTGCGTACCAGAACAGACGCTCGGATAAGTTGGCCCAGGGTTGGAGCCAGTTGGGCAGGCGTTATTAGCTACATCTACGTTAACCGGATTGCTGTAAGTACCAATTTTAGACGCACCGCTCATGGTGATAGTACCCGCCACATATACTTGGGAGTTGGTAATATTGGCACTACCACTCAAAATAAGTCCGCCGGGGCCGCTAAATACCGAGTAGCCAGAACTACTGGTGCCAACCACTGTAGCCTTAATTTTGCGGATGATGTACTCTGTATTGCTGCCGTAGCGGAAAACCTTGCCGGTAGCAATGAGCGTTTTGGACTTTCCGTCGGGGTTATCGGTAATACTGGTGGTGTAGATACCCCGCCCCTGGGTGGTGTTATTAAAGAATTGCTGCTCAGACGAATAACCGGCAAATGCGTCGTTATCGTTAAGCTGGTGCACCGATTGCTCAATACCAGCCTCGGCAACTAGCTGAGCGTTCTCGGCAAATACCTGGCGCTTGGTGTGCTGGTACTGCGTTGTGGTCAGCGCGGCAATAGTTATACCGATAGCTGTCAAAAATAAGATCATTACTACGGCCGAAACCAAAAAGTAGCCGCCCTCTCGCTTATTCATTTCTAAATACCATCCTCGTGTTATAGCTTGCGCTCACATCTTTGCCATTAACTTTTTTAGACATTGTAATAGACAGCTGCACAGCACGGGCGTCGGTAGCAGTTACAGTATTTAGGTCAGCGTCGTAATAGGCTACGCTAAAGTTGCTCACATTAGTCGCAATGGTTTTGTCGGCTGGGCAGGAAGCTGTGGCACTGGCTGGCGGACAGGTAGTTACAGCACTATCGTTGGTATCGGTCGACTTAATGGTTCGGCGGTACAGCGTGCCATTAGAAAGATAATAAATTTCGTCGTATTTTTGGGTTATGTACTGCGAGGCGTCGCTAAAGATAATATTGCCGGCGCTATTTTCGGATACCCGCGCCAACACCAACGTTGAACTGTTAGAGGTCCAGCCGAATTGGTTGCCGCCTGGGCCGTTGACATCCGGCCAACGGTTGTTTTGGTCGGCACTGCCAGATAAACGGATATCCTCGGTAATAGTGTCGAGGGCATTTTCGGCGTTGGTCAGCAAGTCAGTGCGGGCTTGGGCCAGCGTTGAGGCTGCCAGCCAAGTAATAATAAAGTTAGCCAGCATTAAGGAGATAATCATCATCAGCACCATGGTTATAACGAGCTCAGGAAGCGTAAAACCTTTTTGGTTGAGCCTGCTGTACTTCATGCTACTGTCCCTGCCCGATCCCAATAATGCCGATGTTTGAACTCAACACTACTTTTTGAGCCTTACCAAAGTCGGTATAGGTTATGGTCACATCCACACGCCGCAAATCGTCTACCGGCTGGCTCACAACAACAGTGCCTTGCCTGTCTTTAGGCAAACTAGACGGCAAGCTAGACGTAAAATTGATGTTAGTACCTGGTGTAAGCGCATTGTAGCCGTTGTTACGGAGGTTCTCAATTTCGGTACGTGCCGCACGGTTAGCTATGTCCATATGTTGAGTTTGCACCTGGGTAACCTGCATCGTCCAGTACAAGCTTGCCAAACTGGCGATAACAATGCCAAGCACCACAATAGTCACCAGCAGCTCTACCAGAGTAAAACCAGATTCTTTTCGCCCGCTCCGTAACCGGAACGCCCTACCGGGACGATTATGTTGTGCCATCTTACTCTACATTATAAAACCGCTTGAGCTTTTGCCCAAGCGGTTTTGCAGTTTCGCGTGTTATACGAGACTAGTTGGTAACTTTGATGTTGTCAGTGTCGTTGTCTTGACCGCCAAAGAGAGTACCCTTTGCTTCAAGTTCAAAAGTTTGACAGTTAGTGCCACTTGAACAGCTGCCTGGAGTGTATTCGTAACCAGCGTCGTTAAACTTGTCACCCAATGCTGTGTTATTACCACCGGCGGCGCTCTTCAACCAAGTAACTACAGCAGCCTTGTTGTCAGGGTACATGCTGTTATCAGCGTTATATTCGCCAAGCTTGGTCTTAACCTGTGAAACTGTTGACTGTGCATCAGCCTTTTTAGCTTTGTTTTGAGAACCAGAGTAGGCCACGAAAGCAATAGCTGCCAAGATACCGATGATGATGATCACGATCAACAATTCGATAAGCGTAAAGCCCTTCGAGTTAGATTTTTTGATATTCATAGTGGTGTCCCACCCTTTCTATGTTTTTAACTGTTCACCAGTCGCCCAAATGGGCTGCTAGTTCATAACATGTATTATTTCTTATGCTTAATTTTATGTCAACATTCCGTTAACTAATGTTGTGGATTTCTTAGCTGCTTAAGTGTTGGACCCACATTGAGCTTGGCACTTTGCACTTTTTGTTTAGGCTTTTGATTCTTTAAAGTCGGGTTAGAATTAGCGCTACCATGCTGCCAATCGCCAATATTGTTCTTGTTAAAGTCTGCCAAACGGATGGCGCTCCAATCGTCGTGGTCATTTGGCGCACCATTTATGCCGTTTGAGTAATTAGCAATGTAAAATTGCATGTCATAATTCATAACGCTGTTATATGCGTTGCCCGCATGTGCGTCCACGCCAGCGTACCTGCACTCTGCAGGCTGACCAGGATAAGCTGGGTTCCCATTGTTGTATACGGACAAACATAGGCCATGGCCAAGCTCGTGCTGTACTGTTCCGCTAATTGCAGTGCTAAAGTCGTTATATGCAGACTGCATACTGT
>Ga0075364_10001352_pt1 | contig 13236 bp, 11 predicted proteins | sample EndMetdeltDD1764_FD_71517 | JGI IMG/M metagenome (GOLD analysis project Ga0075364, IMG submission 71517) | Populus endosphere microbial communities from Tennessee, USA - Endosphere MetaG P. deltoides DD176-4 | ecosystem: Host-associated > Plants > Roots > Endosphere | place: USA: Tennessee... | reverse complement strand
CCAGCACTCCGTCCAGCCGCGCCCCGCGCCCCTCAAGGGATAGGGTGGCGTCGACCTTGCCGGCCAGGTCCTCGTCGAGGAGGTTGAGGCTGACGCCGCTCAGGCGCGCCTTGACCTCGGCGGCCTCGCCAGTCAGCCGCCCGTCGAGGTCGATGCGCCCCCCGTCCGAGGCGGCCAGCCGAAGGCGGGCGCTGCGTTCCGGCCCGCCGAAGCGCAGCACCGCCGGCTCCAGCGTCCTGAGGCTGCGAGCGCCCAGCTTGCCGGCGCCCTCGAAGGTGGCCTGCCAACCCGGCTGGGCCTGGGAGAGCAGCCCGCGTCCGTCGGCGGTGAAGTGGCCCGCGGTGGAGATTCCGCCGGCGCTCAGGGCATAGGGCAGGCGCGTCAGCGGACCGTCGGCGGTGAAGCGGAGCGTCGAGAGGGTGGTCGCCGAGCCCGGCAGGCGGGCGCCCTCCGCCGTCACGTCCAGCCGCGCCCGCGAGCTCGCTCCCACCGCCTCCAGGCGGACTTGCCCTTGCGCATGTCCCGCTTCGAGGAAGGCGCCGGGCCTGGCCGTCATGGTCAGGTCGGCGGTCGAGGGCGCGGCCTTGCGCAGCGCGAGCGATCCGTCCGCGGTCAGCCCGCCGGCGTCCATGGACAGGCCCGTCAGCTCCACGCCCCCCTCGGGGAAGCGGAAGTCCGCGCGCCCCCGCGCGGGGCCATAGGCGCTGTCGGCGGTGGCGGCGATCTTGCCGCTGGAGCCATCCGGCTGGCGCTGGAAGGTCAGGATCAGGTGGGCGTTCTTCAGGACGAGCTGGGGGAAATCCACCTGCGCCAGGTCGGCGGTCAGGTCGGCCCTGGTCTGGGCGAGCGTTCCGGTGATGGCGCCCCCGCCGCTGGCCTTGCCGGCGATCTCCACCGGTCCTGCGCGGAAGGGCCCCTGGGCGCTCCAGTCCAGCTTCAGGCTGAGCTTGCCGTCCGCCTCGAGCACGCCCGCGCTGTTGGCCTGCAGGGCCGCGCCGGACAGGTTGGCGCTGGCCAGCGAAAGCCGACGCCCCTCCGCCGCACCCTGGGCGGTGAGCCTGGGCCTGGGCCCCAGCAGACGGTCGAGCTCGGGATAGCCGGTGGACAGGCGATCGCCCGCGGCGTCGGCCTTCAGCGTCCAGGGCCGGCCCGAGCGCGCCTGGGCCGCCGACCAGGCGATACGCAAGGCGCCGCCCGCCCCGCTCCGGGCCGCCGCCAGGTTGGAGACGTCCGCCTGGCCCTTGAAGGTCAGGCCGCCCAGCAGACCCTGCCCGCCGCTGGCGGTGACCTTCAGCCCGGCCCCGGCCATGTCCAGGCTGCGCAGGGCGTAGCGGCCGTCCGCCAGCCGCGCGACGTCCAGCGCCGCCCGTGGCGTCGCCCCCAGGACCGCGGCGAGCCAGCCGGCGCCGCGCCCGCCGCGCCCGGCGAGCTTGGCCCCGAGCGTCCAGCCCGCCCGGGTTCGCGCCAGCTCGAGCGGACCTGACACCGCGTCGAGGCCATAGGCGCCCACCGCCACGCGCTCGACCGAGCCCGAGCCCTTGAACCGCCAGTCCGCGCCGGCGCCCGTCATCACGCCGGCCACCCGCGCCGGCCCCATGGCGGGGCCGCCAGTGATCCTCGACAGCGCCGGGGTGACCGCCGTCAAGGTCACGCCCTGCGGCGCCAGCCGGCGCTCGCCCAGGTCGCCCTGCCCCTGAGCCTTGAGGGAGAGGTTGGCCGCATCGGCCTGCAGGGCCAGGTCGTAGAGATCCTTCGCACCCTTGCGCCCCGAGAGGGCGAACTTGAGCTCCGAGCCCAGGCGTTGGGCCAAGGGCGCGGCGAGCGAGGAGGCGGCCAGGCTCGCCCGCCCGCTCGCCTGGCCGCCGGCCGGGCTCCAGGCCCCCCTGGCCTCCAGCGGGCGGTCCGCGCCGGAGACCACCAGGGCGGTGAACTGCCCCTGCGCGGTCCGCCCTCCGGCCTGGACGTGCAACAGGAAGGGCCGGTCTGGCGCCAGGCCGAGCGCGCCGGCTATCGCCCCGCCGTGCGCCTCGGTCACGTCGGCGAGCAGGACCAGCGGGCGGCGCTTATCGATGTCGTATTGCAGGTTGGCGTGGTCGCCGGGCGCCAGCACGCTGGCCGCCTGGATGTTGCCGCGCATGCCGCCACTGCGGCGGACGATCAGGTTGAGGGCCAGGTCATAGAGCCCCCGCTGCTGGCTGAAGGCCGGCAGCAGCTCCAGCCGGCCGTGCGCGTCGTCGACGTAGAATGACACCGGCAGGCCGCTGGACTTGCCTTGGCCCGGCGTCAGCGTCGGCCGGCGCAGCAGGGCCAGGCGCGAAACCTCCAGCCGGTCGGCATGGAAGCGGCGCAGCAGCAGTTCGCCGTAGCGCCACTGGAGATGGACGTCGTCGGCCTCCAGCCAGGGGCCCTTATCGTCGCGGATCGTCAGGCGGCGGATGCGCACGTCGCGCCAGATGTCGCCGGTGAGGCCCTCGATCTTGAGCCGGCCCAGGCTGCCGATCTTCAACCCGTCGGTGCGCGCCTCGATGAGCAGGCGCGCCTGCGGGAGCAGAACCCCAAAGCGCGCGCCCAGGCCCAGGACCCCGGCCAGGACGGCCAGGCCAAGGCAAATGGCCACGATGGCCTTGGGCAGGGCCGGGCCCTTCAACGCCGCCACCGGGCCGGTGTCCTGCGGCTCGCTCAAAAGCTTTGTCCGATGCTGACGTAGACCTGGACCCGCGCCGAGCCGTGCCGGCGCGCGACCGGGGTCGCCACATCGAGGCGGATGGGTGCGAAGCTCAGGTTGTAGCGCACGCCAAGACCGGCGCCGACGGCGAGGTTCTTGAAGGTCGGCGCCTGGGTCACGCCCACGTCGCCCGCGTCGACGAAGGCGACGATCCCCCAGCGGGGCGTGAGGGCGTGGCGCAACTCGGCCGAGACCTCCAGCAGCGACAGCCCGCCCTCGGGCGTGCCGTCCGCCAGCCTTGGGCCCACGCCCTGGTAGGCGAAGCCGCGCACCGAGCCGCCGCCGCCGGCGTAGAACCTCTGCGGCGCGGGAATGTCGCCCACCGGACCGGTGGAGATGGCGCCCAGGTGGACCCGTCCCGCCACGACGGTGCGCCCCCCGCCCGCCAGCGGCATATAGGCCGAGACCTGGGTCTGCAGGCGCAGGTAGGTGAGCGCGCCAGAGCCCGACAGCAGGGTCGGCTCGGCCCTCAGGTTCACCCGCCACCCGTGGTGCGGGTCGAGGGAATCATCGGACTTGTCGACGTAGACCTCGGCCAGGGTCGCAAGGGTGATCACATCGCGGCCAAGCGAGCTCAGCGTGCCGATCCGCACCTCGTCGGTGCGGCTGGCGTCCAGCGAGACGCCGTAGGTGAAATAGGAGGGCTGGCCGAACACGGGCGTGCGGCCATAGCGGCGCATGACGTTGGCGCTGACCGTGACGCCGCGCTGGTCGTAGGCCGGGGTCTGCTGCTGGTAGACCTGGCCGTCCAGGGTCAGGGTCTGCACAGCTCGCCGCCAGTGCGGAAGCTGCAGATTGACCTCGGCGTGGTTCTCGATCTTCGAGGTCCGGCCGATCAGGGCGAGCGTGTCGGCGCGGCCCAGCAGGTTGTAGCGCGTCCAGCGGGCGTCCAGGCCCAGGCCCTCGACGTTGGCGTAGCTGGCCCCAAGCTCGATGGTGCGCCGCTTGCGCTCGGCCAGGCTGACCACGACCGGACGCAAGCCGTCGGGCGTCGACTCGCTGGCGGGGGCCAACGCGACGGTGACCTGGTCGTAGACCCCTGGGTCCAGCAGGCGCCGCTCAAGCTCGGCGACCAGGTCGGGATCGTAGGTGCGCCCGCTGGCCCAGGGCGCCAGGCCGCGCACCCAGGCGGGGTTGGTGCGGCCCTTGGTGATCAGGCGGATCCCATCCAGCCGCACCAGGGGCCCTGAGGCGATGCGGAACGTCGGGGTCACGGTCTGGTCGGCATGGTCGACCACCACCTGGCGCGGCTCGGCCCGGGCGTCGGCGTAGCCGCGCTGGGTCAGCACCGAGACGATGCGGCCCTCCGCGCCGACCACATCCTCCGAGCGGCTGGGCGAGCCGACCTTCAGGTGCGCACCGGCCTCGGCCGCGGCGCGGTCGGTGGGGAGCGGCTCGGGCGCCGTCCACTCGACGACGGGTTGCGACAGGACGAACCTTGGCCCGACCGTCACCTGGACCGCCGGAAGCGGCGCATCGCCCTCCCCCACGTCGGGCTCGGCCATGGCGGCGTAGTAGCCTTCCGACCGCAGCACCGCGAGCGCGGCCTCCGCGGCGTCGCGCGCCCGACGACGGGCCTCGAAGCGATTGTCCACCGGCCGGTCGGTCTCGCCGATCTCGGCGGCGATCTTGGCGCGAAGCTGGCTGTCGAGCTCGCCTTCGAGCTTGGCGCGCGGTTGGGCGGCCCAGGCCGGCGCGAGCGGCGCAATGACGCTGATGGCCGCTGAGGCGGCGACGGCCAAGACCAGTCGAGCCAAGCTGGCGAATCCCTAAGCGAGCCTGCCGCTGGTGTAGCCGCCCGCATGGGGCGCCGGCAACGAAAGCCGGCCGCAAAGAAGGCGCTGCGGCGGGAGAGCGCCCTTGCGAGACGCTCTGGCCCACCGTCCGGGATGGGGCCGTATTGGCGCGCCGGTCGGCCGTCGTAGCCCGCCGCAGCTCCTGCGAACCTAAGCCCGCCGGGCTCGGCCCGCAAATTACCGCGGGACTGTCGCCCAGCTTCGGCCCGTGGGAAGGTGCGGGAGACTGCAAGGAGACGGCCGATGGCGAAACCCCGCAAGGTTCCCAAGACGATCGCTGGCGTGAAGGTGCCCAAGGCGCTGCGGCGCGGGCTGCGAGACCTGGCCGGCCGGCGCAAGGGGCGCGTTCTGCTCGCTGAGACCCTCAAGGCCGCGGGCGCCGCGCTTTCCGCCATCGAGTCCGGCGCGCAGGCGGCCGACGCCACGCGCATCGCCACCACCGTGGCGCTGGAAGAGGCCGCGCGGGCCTTCACCCAATCCTTGCGCCGCCGCGAGCCCGACGTCCCGACGTCCGAGACCACGCCCTCGCCGTCCTCCGCCACGCACTGACGGCCGCACCCTGGGGCTGGACGCCAAGCCCTGAGCTCAAGCTCGAATCGGGCGAACATCTCCTCGTCCTGGGGGAGCGTCTAGATGACGATCGCGGTCTGCCTGTCCGGCGCCGAGCGGCTCGATAACGAGGCGGTGACCCTCTTCGCCCGCAGCTTGCCGCCGGGCGAGGAGGCCGACCTGTTCTGCTTCTTCTGGGAGGGCGGGCCTCTCAGCGACGAGGCCGCGCTCACCGAACTGATCGTCCGCAAGACCGAGGGCCGCTACCGCCACGTGGAGGTGCAGGTCGGGCGGGGCTTCGTCATGGACCTGAACCTGCAGGTGATGTTCTACCCCGAGACGAACATCGAGAACGTCATCCGCATGTACCGCGGCATCCGCCGCTGCAACGACATGAAGCTGCGGCGCGAGATCGCGCTCGGCCAGCGCTTCGACCACGTGATCCGCACCCGCGCCGACGTCCAGCTGGCCACCACGCTCGAGCTTGGCAAGTTCATGCCGCTGACGCGGGAATTCATCGTCTTCCCGGAGAATGGCCACTGGCGGGGCGGGCTGAACGACCAGTTCGCCTTCGGATCGTCCGAGATGATGGACACCTATTCGACGGTCATCGACTACATCCCCGAGCACTGCGGTAACGGCTGCCCGTTCCATCCCGAGACCCTGCTGCGCTTCCACCTGACGCGGATGGGGGTCATGCCGATCCTGGCGCCGATCAGCGCCATGCTGGTGAGGGGCTGACAGAGCCCGCCTTTCCACGACCGCCGTCCTCAGCCTAGGATGTAACAAATTGGGCTGGGAGTGACGCCATGCTGCATCGCCGGGAACTGCTGCTGACCGCCGCGGCGGCGGGGTTGATGGGCGCCGCGCGAAAGCCGGCGATGGCCGGCGGCGCCCGCGACGCCGCCCTGGATCGTTACCTGCAGGTCCTGGCCGAACGCTACCTTGCCCAGTCGCCCGAGGCCGCCACCAGCCTGGGTCTCGACAAGGGCGCCCGCGTCGCCCTGAAATCGCGGCTGAACGACCGGTCCTGGGCGGCTGTCGAGACCGATCGCGCCTTCTGCCGTCAGGGGCTCAAGGGCCTGGCCGCCTTCCCCGACGCCGGGCTTTCGGTGCGGGCGCGGCTGAACCGAGACGTCACCGCCTATGCGCTGGGCCTTGGCCGCGACGCCGCGCCCTTCGACTATGGCGACAACACCCTGGTCTCGGCGATGAACGAGGCGGCGACGCCCTATGTCGTCAACCAGCAGACCGGCGACTACGCCGGCACGCCCGAGTTCCTCGACAGCCAGCACCAGGTGAAGACCGCCGCCGACGCCGAGGCCTACCTGTCGCGGCTGCACGAGATGGCCAAGGCCCTGGACGGCGAGACCGACCGCATCCGGCGCGACGCGGGCAAGGGCGTCGTCCCGCCGGACTTCATCCTGGCCAACACCCTGGGCCAGCAGAAGGACCTGCTGGCCATCGCCCCGGCGGACGCCCGCTTCGTCACCGCGCTCGGCCGCAAGGCGCATGAGGCTGGCTTGCCCGGCGATTTCCAGGCCCGCGCACGCGCCATCGCAGAGGCCGAGGTCTATCCCGCCCTGACCCGCCAGGCGGCCGCGCTTGGCGCACTCACGAGCCGCGCGAAGCCCGACGCCGGCGTCTGGGGCCTGCCCGACGGCGAGGCCTATTACCGCTGGGCCCTGCACGAGGCGACCTCCACCGACCTGACGCCCGACGAGGTCCACCGCATGGGGCTGGAGCAGAACCGGGCCATCGAGGGGCGCATGGACGCCATCCTCAAGGCCAACGGGCTCACCCAGGGCTCGGTGGGCGCGCGCATGGCCGCGCTGGGCCGCGATCCGCGCTACGTCTTCCCCGACACCGACGCCGGGCGCCAGCAGATCCTGGACTATCTGAACGGATTGATCGCCGCCGTAAGACCCAATCTTTCCAAGGCCTTTGATCTGACACTTAAGGCGCCGGTGCTGGTCAAGCGTGTGCCCATCGACATCCAGAACGGCGCGCCGCAGGGCTATATGAACCCCGGCGCGATCGACGGCTCGCGGCCCTCGATCTACTACATCAACCTCAAGACCACCGAGAACTGGCCCAAGTTCACCCTTCCCAGCCTCACCTACCATGAGACCGTGCCGGGCCACGCCTGGCAGGGCGCCTACCTCACCGAGACCGGCAAGCTGCCGCTGATCCGGCAGATCCTCTCCGGCTTCAACGCCTACGTGGAAGGCTGGGCGCTCTACGCCGAGCAGCTTGGCGACGAGATCGGCATGTACGACGCCGACTGGGCCGGACGGCTGGGCTACCTGCAGGGCCAGAAGTTCCGCGCCGTACGCCTGGTGCTGGACACCGGCCTGCACGCCAAGCGCTGGACCCGCGAGCAGTCGGTGCAATGGGCTGTGGACAACCTGGGCCGCGCCCGCGACGCCCTCACCAGCGAAGTGGACCGCTATTGCTCCTGGCCCGGCCAGGCCTGCGGCTACAAGGTCGGCCACACCGAGATCAACCGCCTGCGCGACAAGGCCAAGGCCGCGCTGGGGCCGCGCTTCGACGTCCGCCGCTTCAACGACCTGGTGGTGGAGGCCGGCGCGGTCCCTCTCACGGTGCTGGGCAAGGTGGTGGACGCCTGGACGGTTTCAGGCGGCCGGATGTCGCTCTGAGCGCGCTCAGCCTTCGATGACGTACTTGTCGCCCGCCACGCTGGGCAGCTTGACCACGACGGTGACGGCGTCGGTGAGGGCGAGGAAGTCGGTGGCCTCGCCGGGTTCGATGGTGAGGATATCGCCCGCCCCCCAGTCCGCGCCCAGCATCCGGACGCGGCCCGAGACGATCGCCGTCAGCTCGGTGGCCACGGCGTGGTAGTGGGCGCTCTCGTGGTCGCCGGCGGCGTAGTGCTTGATCGACACCTCGCAGGCCTCGCTGCGGATCGCCACGGGGGCGAAGTCGCCGACGAACCACCCCTTGACCATGCCCTCCAGGCGGTCGTGCTTCATGCGCGACGCGCTTCCAGGGCCTGCTCGTAGGCCTCCACCTGGGAGACCGCCTTGAGCGGATGGTACTGGTTGGCCGCCAGCGGGAAGGTGGCGATCTTCTTCTGCTCGAGGATCAGCTCGTTCAGCGCCGGGCTGATGAAGAAGCGGTCCTGCACCTGGGCGTCCTTGAGGATCATCTGCTGCAGGGCCTCGACGAAATCGCCGGCCCGCTTGAACCAGAAGAAGCCGGCGTTGGCCTTGCGGCTGATCGGACGCTTCTCCGCCGCCTCGGTGACGAAGCCCTCGGCGTCCACGCGGACATAGGCGTAGCGCGGGTGCAGGCTCTCGAAGGTCATGACGCCCGCGTCGGCGCCCTTGGCGCGGAAGCTGGCGATCGCCGCGGCGTAGTCGACCTCGATGTGATCGGTGGCGGAGGCGACGATCAGCTCGTCCTCCAGGTCCATGTGGCCGACGGCGAGCATGGCCGTGCAGGCGGCGCCCCTCGTCTCGCGGCGGATCTCGATCACCGCCGCGCCCGGCGTCATCAGGCCGGCGATGTCCTTGAGGTGGTGGCGCTCCACGTCGGCGCGCCGGAAGCAGAAGATGAAGCGCGCCTTGGGATCGAAGCCCAGCGCCTTGACCTGCCGCTCCAGCACCAGGCCGTCATCCATCTCCGAGAGCCAGATCGGATAGGGCTCCAGCGCGTTGGGATCGGGCTCGCCCGCGGCCAGGATGAGGACGTTCATGCGGCCTCCCGCAGCGCCATGTCGATGCGCCGGTCGATGTTGTCGAGGTTCACGTCGGCCACGTCGCGCACCACCAGCACATGGGCGCCCGAGGCGCGCGCCGCCTGAAGGCCGTGCTCGTTGTCCTCCACGATCAGCGTCTCGTGCGGGGAAACCCCCAGCTTCAGCATGGCGGCGATGTAGATGTCGGGCGCGGGCTTGGGCCGCTCCACGTCCTCGTTGGAGAGCATCAGGTCGAGGTACTTGGCCAGGTGCGCGCGCTGCATCATCGCTTCCACCGTGGCGCGGATGGAGTTGGAGGCCACGCCCAGCTTGAGGCCGCGAGCCTTCAGCGCCGAGAGGGCGAACTGGTGGACGAAGCTTGGCTTGCAGCGGGTGTTGACCATCTCCATCGTGTAGGTCTGCTTGAGCGCGTTCAGGAACGAGTGCAGCTCGCGCGGCAGGTCCTCGGTCGTCGAGAGGATCTCCAGCTTCTTGCGCGTCGGCAGGCCGTCGAAGGTGGTCAGGTGATCCGCCCGGCTGATCTCCAGCCCGAACAGGCCGAGCGCGCGGTTCAGCGCCTCGTAGTGCCATTCCTTGGCGTCGATGAGGACGCCATCCATGTCGAACACCACAGCCTTGATCATAGGTCGAGCGCCGCCTTCGCTTCTTCGGGCCGGTCCGTGCACAACGTCACCCCGGCTACGTCCTTCAGGCTCCCCAGCCGCTCCCACAGCGCCGACGGATCGCGTCCGTGCAGCTCGGAGGAGACGACGCAGACGGCCTTGCCCGCATCCAGGTGCCCGTTAACCATGTCGGGCAGAATCCATTGATCGTTCGTAAAGGAATCCAGCCAGACGCCCTGGGCCTCGGCATAAAGCACCGGCTGCGGCTCCACATCGCTGTGGCGGGTGTAGAAGGGCAGGCCTTCGCGGGCGTAGCGCACGGTCTCCGGCCCCGACATGTCGAAGGCGAACCAGGGCGCGTCCCATTCGGCGAAGGCGGCCTTCAACATCGGCGCCAGGCCGTCGGACTTGATGTTCACGGCCAGCGGCAGGCCGCTGCCGGCGAACATCGCCAAGAGCTCGCTCCAGGCCATCTCCCCGCCTTGTGGCGGATCGTGCGAGACCACCAGCCGACCGGCCAAGTCGCGGACGTCCGTCTCGGTCCCAAAGCCCGTCGCCACCGTGCGCTCGAAGGCTGAGCGGGCGTTCTTCTCGCCGGGGTCGAGCCAGTAGCCTCGGTGGCTGATGATCTGCATCCGGCGTCAGGCGGCGATCTTGCGCGAGATCGGCAGGCGCAGGAAAAGTTCGAGGTCGGCCGGGACGCCCAGGCCGTACATGCCGTCGGCCTCCGCGCCGATGTTGTAGATCCCGAACTTCGCGCCCTTCTCGATCAGCATGTTGTAGACGGGCGCGACATAGAACTCGCCGTTCACGCGCAGGTCGCGGGCGATCATCTCGCGGGCGGCCCTGGCGAAATCGACGCCGCGGGCGAAGTTGTAGACCCCCACCGTCGCCTCGTCCGAGATCGGCGCCTTCTCCGCCAGCTCGGTGGCGTGACCGGCGCCATCGACGGCCACGAAGGACCACTTCGGATCGTTCGCCGTCATGGTCATGATCAGGCCGTCGAGCCCATCCATCGCGTCCAGGTAGTCGTCGATCGACATGTCCAGATACTGGTCGGAGTTGGCGATCATCAGCGGGCTGTCATCGAGGAAGGCCTGCGCGGTCAGCACGCTGCAGGCCGCCCCTTCGGTCACCCCGTCCAGTTGGACGATCTCGCAACCCGGCGCCCAGGCGGCGAGCTTGGCCTCCAGGCCATAGGCCTTCACGTGCTCGCGCTGGCAGATGAAGACGAAGCGGTGGGGCCGCGAGGGGCGCAGGTTGTCGATGACCAGCTTGATCATCGGCGTCCCGTTCACCGGAATCAGCGGCTTTGGATCGCGATAGCCGGCGTCGGCGAAGCGGCTGCCGCGCCCGGCCATGGGCACGACGATGGTCAGGGGCTGTTGGGGCATGGCGGCGATCCCGATTCGGTCGACGCCAGCATACCCCTCGGCGCGAGTCGCCCTAAGCCACGCAAAGCCTCATTGGCCGCGCCAAGCGCCGCAGTCAGTCGTGGCGGCGCAGCACCACGGCGCCGTCCGGCGCCTGCTCGACATTGATGGGCGCCAGGGCCGCCAGGCGGCGCAGCACCGCCGGCTCTTCGTCAAGCATGAGCACGCCGGAGAACCGCGTGGCGCCGGTCCGCGCGTCGGCGGTGCGCACCGGCCGGCCAAAGCGGCGGCCAAGGTCAGCGGCCACCTCCGAGAGCGGCGCATCCCGGTAGACCAGGCGGTTCTGGGTCCAGTCGAAGGCCTCGTCCGGATCGACGTTGGCGACGCTGGAGCGGCCCGAGGCCTGTTCGTGGACCAGTTGCTCGCCCCGCGCGAGGCGGATGGGCGCAGCCTGCGCCTGGTCGGCAGGACGAACCTCCACGAGGCCGCGGCGCACGGTGAGCACCAGGGCGCCGTCGCGGTTGCGCACGTTGAACTCGGTGCCCACCACCCGGACATCGCTGTCGCCGACCCGGATCAGGAAGGGCCGGCCGTCATGGGCCACGTCGAAACTGGCCTCGGCGTCGGACATGGTGACTCGCCGCACGCCCCCGTCGAGCCGGACCGAAACGCGGGAGCCGGCGTTGAGCCGCAGGCTCGTGCCGTCGGCCAGGGTCACCTGGCGGATCTGGCCCGGCGCCGCTTCATAGACTGTCGGCGCGATCCGGGGCGCCTCGACATCCGGCCGCAGCAGCAGGACCGCACCCAGGCTCGCCGCGGCTGCGGCGGAGGCGGCGATCCAGCGGCGCCTTGTGGCCGTGGGCGGCGCGCGGCGGTCGCGCCGCGGCGCGGCCTTCGCACCGGACGCCTCCAGCGCGGGACCAAGATCGGCGGCCAGATCGTCCAACTCCGACCACAGGCCTTCCAGGCGGCGGTACGCCTCGGCGTTGGCGGGGGACGCGGCCAGCCACGCCTCGAAAGCGCGCCACTCCTCGAAGCCGGCCGCCTCGTCCTGCAGGCGCACGAACCAGCGGACGGCCTCGTCAGCCGCCCCCTTGCCCGTCGCGATGTCGTCCTGCGGGTTCATGCCAAGCTTAAGTCCTGAACGCCTTGATTTGATCTGTCGCTGGAATGACGCCGCCGGTCGGCCCTCGCCTCCTGATTGACTGGATTTCGCCTCATATCAGGCGCTCCGCCAGATGCTTCAGCACGGCGATCATGTGCTTTTCCACAGCGCTTCGCGAAATGCCCAGCCGTGCGGCGACTTCGGCGTGGCTCAGGCTTTCCAGCTTGTGCAGCCGAAACACCCGCTGGGTCTGCGGCGGCAGATCGCCCACCGCCTCGATCACCGCGCGCAGGCGCTGCCGGGCGGCCAGCACCTCGTCCGCCGCCGCCGCGTCGACGATGTCGGATTCACCGATCCTGGCGTGGTGCACCTCTCGCCAGGCGGCGTCGCGCGTGGCGCTGCGTCGCTCGCCGCGGAGTCGCTGCAGCATGAGGTTGGTGCCGACGCGGTAGAGGTAGCCTGCGGGATTGCCGATCTCGGCGGTGGGCTCGACGCCGGCCAGGCGCAGATAGATTTCCTGCACCAGGTCCTCGGCCGCGGCTTCCGAGCCCAGGCGCAGGGTGAAGAACCGCACCAGATCGGTTCGGCGCTCCAGGAACACCTCTATGAGGGCCGATTTGCCTGTCCTGCCCAAGCTTTGCACCGCGCTCCAACCACGCCCCCCGGCGCCGGCGCCTTAGATCATAATGCGAGGGTGTTTAGAACAGGCGCTCGATCCGTCCGCCGACGGTCCTTGGTCGCAGGGGCGTCGCCTGCGTATCGGCCATGAACGGATTGCCGAAGGCGAAGGTGTTTCCCCGGTCGTCGAGCAGGTTGTCGACAAAGATCTGCAGGCGCCAGGCCCGTGAGGCCAGGTCCCCCTCCAGGCGCGCCACGCCATAGCCCCCCATGCGGCTCGCCGGCCCGCCCTCGAACGTCAGGAAGGAGCGGCCGATATAGGCGTACTGCGCCGAAACCGTCGCCCGCACCCCGGCGACCGGGCTCCATCGGTAGCTGGCGTCCGCCGCCGCCATGCCGCGCGGCACCCCGGGCAGGCCGATGTTCGGACGGGCGGGGAAAATCCGCGCGCTCTTGGTCAGTTCGGGATCGTCCAGCAGGCCGTTGGCCCGGATCTGCCAGCCGCCCACCATCAGGGCCGTCTCGACCTCCAGCCCGGTGTTGCTGCCGTCGCCGATGTTAACCGTGATCGGCAGGCCCGAGGAGAGGAACTGGTCGGTCTGCACATTGCGCCATTCGGCGTGGAAGACGGCCGCGCGTACGGTCAGCATGCGGTTGAGGAAGGCCGCTTCGCCGCCAGCCTCATAGCTCCACAGCCGGTCAGGCCTGAAGCGTCGCCGGAAGGTCTCGCCGGGCTGGGGCCCGACC
>Ga0075364_10001351_pt1 | contig 13248 bp, 10 predicted proteins | sample EndMetdeltDD1764_FD_71517 | JGI IMG/M metagenome (GOLD analysis project Ga0075364, IMG submission 71517) | Populus endosphere microbial communities from Tennessee, USA - Endosphere MetaG P. deltoides DD176-4 | ecosystem: Host-associated > Plants > Roots > Endosphere | place: USA: Tennessee... | reverse complement strand
GTGATCGCCGACGTCACCACATCCGGGCTGGCGCCAGGTAGAGGGTGATGACCTGAATCGTTGGGTAATCCACTTCGGGCAGGGCCGACACGGGCAGGAAGCGATAGCCGATAATCCCTGCCAGCAGGATCGCCACCATCAGCAGCGTGGTGGCGACGGGGCGTAAAATGAACAGGCGTGATGGCCCACCTGTGGAGCTGGGTGGCAATACCTGCATCAGGACGCCGCTCCCTGTTTCACGTGTTCACGTTTAGCCGGTTTTTCGCTGGTGGCCGTATCCGTGTGTGCTTCAACGACTTCGACTTTGGCCCCTTCGGTCAGACGGTCGATCCCGTCCGTCACCACACGATCGCCTGCGGAAAGGCCCGCGCTGATGACCACAGTCTGGCTGTCCTGAATACCCGGTTTCACCAGATGTTTGCTGACTTTATTGTCACTGTTCAGTACCCAAACAAAGTTGCCTTCGTTGCCCATTTGCAGCGCCGCCGTTGGGATCACCACCGCATTCTCTTCAGTAGCGACGAGCATCCGCGCGTTGACGAACTGGTTCGGGAACAGGGCGTCATCCTGATTGGTAAAGCGGGCTTTAAGCTTGATGGTGCCGGTGGTGGTATCGATCTGGTTATCCAGGCTCAGCAGCTGGCCGTCGCTCAGCTTGGCTTTGTTCGCACGATCCCAGGCTTCTACCGCCAGCGTCTGGCCGTTTTTTTGCGCCTGTACGACGGTGGCGATTTCGCTTTCCGGCAGGGTGAAGACGAGATCAATCGGATGCGTTTGGGTGAGCACCACGATGCCGGTGGTATCGCCACTGGAGATCTGGTTGCCGATATCGACCTGTTTCAGGCCGACGCGTCCGTCAATCGGCGCGGTAATGCGACTCCAGTCGAGCTGCAATTGTGCGCTGGCGACGGCGGCTTCATCCGCTTTAATGGTGCCCTGGGCTTCGCTCACCAGCGACTGCTGCGTGTCCAGCTCCTGACGGGAAACGAGGTTGGTTTTCACCAGTTGCTGATAACGCGCCAGATCGCGCTGGGCGTTGGCAAGTGTTGCTTTATCTTTGGCGAGCTGGCCTTGCGCCTGCGCGAGAGCCACTTTGAACTGACTCGGATCGATTTCAGCCAGCAGATCGCCAGCTTTGACCTGTTGGCCTTCCTGGAAGTGGATCGCCATCAGCTGTCCATCGACGCGGCTGCGCACGGTTACTGTGTTCGCGGCGGTGACCGTCCCAAGACCGGTGAGATAACGAGGAACCGATTTGCTGACGGCGGTCGCGGCCTGTACCGGGGCAAGGGCGCCACCGCGCATGCCGTGACGTCCACCGCCCGCAGGGCGTTGCGTCTGGCCGTTAGCGCCTGCCGGAGCGGCACTCTGCGCCGATTGATTGTGCCAGTACCACGCGGCGGCAAGGGCCACCACAATGACACCGACGGCGATTGCCCAGCGGAATTTTTTGCTGCCTTTCATCGTTATACGTTCTCTTCCTGAAACACTTCGGGGAATGATACTAGTTTAGTCAGGCAACGCAGTGGAATAATGGAGGAAATATGAAAGACTGTCTGGATTTGTCTGAGAGATAAAAGCAAAACGGCAACCTGAGCTGCCGTTTTGAGAATTTCTCGCTCTTACCGGACGCGGGGGAGGGCATCAGCCCACACAGACCCCGACAAATATCAGCTGAACATCACCTTCGCCCAGCGTGCCAGCCCGGCGGTGACGGAGCCAAAATCATCGCCACCGGCAATCGGAATGCCCGGCAACTGTTCTGCCAGCGCTTTCTTGATCAGTGGTGAACGTGCGCTACCGCCCGTCAGGTAGATCACATCCGGCTTCTCGTTACCGTTTTCCAGTGCCAGCTGAACCTGCTCCAGAATGCGCTGCAGCGGCTGCGACAGCGCCGTCTCAAGCCCATGCTGAGAAATGGCGGTCGCCAGTTCATCGCTGATAAACGGCAGCGTGACGGCGTGCTCGGTCGCATCGGAGAGGGCAATTTTGCTCTCTTCCGCACTGCGCACCACACGGTAGCTCAGACGCTGACGCCAGACTTTATGCAGCAGGGCCACTTTGTCGCCGTCCTGGGCGTCACGCACCAGGTCGTTCAGGAAGCGTCCGTTAGCTGTACTGTAGAAATCGCTCTGCGCCGGAACGTCGTTAATCGCGACGGCATTCCACCACGGCAGAATCGGCAGGGCGGTCCCTTTTTCCGTTTGCCCACCCATACCGAGTAGCGGCATCAGGCTTTTAAATGCCAGGGCGATATCCAGATCGTTACCGCCTACGCGGCAACCGCTGTGCCCTAACAGGCTGTTTTCGCGGTCGCGGCGCTGGTGCCATTGTGGCCCCATCAGCAGCAGGGAGCAGTCAGTAGTCCCCCCACCGATATCCACCACCAGCACACGTTTCTCTTCGCGCAGCGTCGCTTCAAAATCCAGACCCGCAGCGACCGGCTCATACTGGAACACAACGTCGCGGAAACCGGCGCGATGGGCCGCGCGCTCAAGAATACCCTGCGCCTGCTGGTTGGCTTCATCGCCGCCCAGCCCCTGGAAGTTAATCGGGCGGCCAATGACGGCCTGGGTGATCGCGTCCGACACCTGCGTCTGCGCCTGGTTGCGAATGTGCAGCATCATCGCGCACACCAGATCTTCAAACAGGGCTACCTGCTGCGGCTTAAGCCCGCTGGCACCGAGGAAGGATTTGGGGGATTTAACGAAGTAAACTTCTTCCGGATCTTCAATGTACTGCGCCAGAGAGGACAACCCGAACTGTACGCTGGACGGCGTGACGTCGATATCTTCGTCGCGGTTGAAATTCACGGCACGACGCAGTAACGCCTGCGTCTCTGTGGCAGTCGCCGGAACCTGATGGTGGCGATACAGCCATTCGCTCACGGCTTCGCGCGTCGGCGCGCACAGCATCGACGGCAGCAGCGAGCTCTCTTTTTCCATTTTTAGCAGACGTGGCGTGTTGTCATCCATCACCGCCACAGAGCAGTTTGCCGTACCGTAGTCAAAACCAATAAACACTGACGTAATCCCCATGCCGTTGAGAAGGGGCGAGACTTTAGCGAAATGTCTCGCTCACGACAACAGGAATATGAAAGCAAGGCACGCCGCGTAAGGTCGGGTTATGCTGTGAAGACAACAAAAGGAGCGATGATGTACACCCTGAACTGGCAACCCCCCTACGACTGGCAATGGATGTTTGGCTTTCTTGGCGCGCGTGCGGTCGCAGGCGTAGAGACCGTGACCGATACCTATTACGAGCGCAGTTTCACCTGCGACGGCCATCAGGGGCTGTTTCGGGTCACGCCATCGCTGGCGGATTGCACCCTGCAGGTCACGCTCAGCGAAGGGCTGGTGCCGGTCGCACAGAACTGCCTGACGCGTATCGAACGCCTGTTCGATCTCTCCTGCAATCCGCAGCACATCGCTGCCACGCTGGGTGAGCTGGGCGCAGCGCGTCCAGGATTACGCCTGCCGGGGGCGATGGATGCGTACGAACAGGGTGTGCGGGCGATTCTCGGGCAGCTGGTGAGCGTGTCGATGGCGGCGAAACTCGCGGCGCGCGTGGTCGCGCTCTGCGGCGAACCGCTGGAAGGATTCCCGGAATACACCTGCTTCCCGACCCCAGCGGCACTGGCTGCTGCCGATCCGCTGGCGCTCAAGGCGCTGGGGATGCCGGTGAAACGCGCGGAGTCGCTGATTCACCTTGCGCAGTCGGTCGTTGACGGCACTTTTCCGCTCCAGCCGCCGGAAGATATTGAGAGCGGAATGAAGACGCTTCAGGCGCGGCCCGGGATCGGGCGCTGGACGGCTAACTACTTAGCCCTGCGCGGCTGGCAGGCGAAAGATGTGTTCTTGCCGGATGACTATCTGATCAAACAGCGCTTCGCCGGTATGACGCCGGCGCAGATCCGCAAGTATGCGCTGCGCTGGCAGCCGTGGCGGTCTTATGCGCTGCTCCATATCTGGTATACGGAAAACTGGGCACCCTCAGTTGATAGCGAAATAACTGGTGTTGAGCAGTAGCTCCAGCGGCTGCGGTTCGGCAATGGAATCGCCATAGATGAAGTCGATGCCAATGCCGGAAAGGGTATCCATCATCAGCGGCTGATTGCTCGGCCCGGCAATGGTTTTCATCCCCAGTCGCTGGGCGTGGCCCTGGATAATGGTCACCATCATTTCGTCCATCAGATTACCGTGGACGTTGGTCACCAGCTCCGGGTCCAGCAGCAGGTAATCCGCCATGTGGGCGCTCAGGTGGTTAAAGATGTCCATATCGCGCCCGACCTGGCTCAGAATAATGCGGCAGCCTGCCTGACGCAGTTTTTGCAGCCCGTCCTGAATTGTCGCATCCTGGTTTTGCAGGGTTTCGACCGGGATCACCAGATGCAGCAGGCGCCCTGGCAGTGGGCTTTTCTCCAGCAAATCGAGCAGTTCATTCACCAGCGTCGAGCTGGACATCCCCTCAGGTGAGAGCGGCAGCGCCACACCCATCCCTTTATTCGCTACCTGAACGGCAAAGGCGCGGAAAAATTCCTGGAAAATACGGCGGTCGAGGGCATGCAGCAGATCCGGTTCTGCCAGCCCCGAGCGGAACGCGTGCTCTTCGAGCACTTCGCCCTGGCTGGTCCATAGCCGCAGGGAGACCAGCCAGAAGTTGCTGCTCTCCGGAATGCGCGGCGACGCGACGCTGCGGCCAATCATCAGCAGATGGTTGTCTTTGATCATGTGCCATTGCTCATCCAGCGACATCATGCTGCGCGCGCTGTGAATTCTCTCCTGCTGCGGTTCGTACACCGTTACCACGCCGCGACCGTTGTTTTTCGAGGCGTAGCAGGCGATATCGGCCTGAGACATGACTTCTGCGGCCAGGCTGTTAGTGTCGTCAATCAGCGTGATCCCGGCGCTGGCGCCGATGCGGTGCAGGCGACCTTCCCACATGAAGTGGTAATCGTTGATAGCATGAATAATTCGGCCCGCGATATAGCGTGCGCTCTCGACGTTGCAGTCCGGCAGCAACAAGCCAAATTCATCGCCGCCCAGTCGCGCCAGCACGTCGCTTGAGCGCAGCATACTCAGCATCAGAGACGACAGTTCGCGCAGCAGGGCGTCGCCCGCTGCGTGGCCTGCGGTGTCGTTCACCGCTTTGAAGCGGTCGAGATCGATAAAGACCAGCGCGTGGCGCTGATGGGTGTCATGCACGGTTTGCAGCAGACGCTTGAGATGGCTTTCAAAGCTGACGCGGTTCGCCAGGTGGGTGAGGGCGTCGTGAGAGGCGCTGTAGCTTAGCTGACGCAGCATTTTGCGCGACTCGGTCACGTCCTGAATGACCAGCACCGAGCCGATATTCTGCCCGTCGAGGGTGCTCAGCGGCGTGATGCTGTAGTGAATATCGAAGCTGCCGCTATTGCGGCTGTGCAGGACCACATCCTGATTAATATCAGAACGTGACATATCGCCGCTGTGAATATTTTCCATCGGCGGGCCGTTCTCGCCGAAGGTAATGTGCAGTACGTTGAGGATGGGCTGTCCCATCGCTTCCTGCTGCGTCCAGCCGCTCATTTTCTCCGCGACCGGGTTCATAAAGGTGACGTGCATATCGATATCGGTACACAGCACCGCCTCGCCGATAGAGTCGAGGGTGATATGCAGACGCTCTTTTTCCTGGAACAGGGCTTCGTTAAGTTCTTTAACTTCGGTCATGTCCATATTGATGCCGAGCAGGCGTTCGACTTCGCCCTGCTTGTTGAGCACCCGATTCGCCAGCGAGCGGATATGACGCACACCCTCTTTGACGCGTATGCGGAATTCGAGCTTAAACGGCACGCGCGCCATCAGGGCATCGCGGATCACCTGTTCGGCATGCTCGCGATCCTCCGGAAGCATGCTCTCGTGCCACAGCTGCCAGGTCGGTTTGATATGCGACGGGATTTCGTACATCTCGAACATACGTTTGTCCCAGCTGATCACATCCGGCTGTAAATCCCACTCCCAGATACCGATGCCGCCCGCTTCGTTCGCGAGCGTAATACGCTCCATCAGGCGCTTGTTGACCCACTCCGTGTGCTTGAGGTCGTTGATGTCTTCGATTTGCGCGATGAAATAGAGCGGGGAGCCGTCCGTATGACGCACCACGGAGACGGTCAGCAGCGCCCAGACCACCTCGCCGTTGCGGGTGTAGTAGCGCTTTTCCATTGAATAGCTGTTGATGTCGCCACGTACCAGATCTTCCAGGCTTTTCAGGTCGGAATTTAAATCTTCCGGCCAGGTCAATTGCTGGAAAGTCAGGGCCTGCAGCTCAGGCTGCGAGTAGCCAAGGAACTGGCACAGCGCCTTGTTTGCCTGCAGCCACTGCCCTTCAATGCCCACCAGCGCCATGCCGATGGCGGAATACTCCATCGCATTACGAAAACGTTCTTCACTCTCGGTGATGTGCTTGCGCTCGGCGCGAAAGGCGTACATCACCATGGTCATCACGTTCGCCGGCAGGAGCATCATCAGGAAGGGCAGCCAGGGAGCGTTGAGCATCACGTCGGTGTTCTGTGGCGTGAGCAGCGCCGGTTTGGTCGCAATCATCAGCGACACCATCATCACCGTCACCAGAAAGACGAGGAACGCCTCCATGCGCGGTAGACGCACGGCGCTCCACATCAGTAATACAATTACGCAGGTAAATGGCCAGGGCAGGAAAGTGATCGACACCCAGCACAGCACCAGCGTGACCGCCATAGTGAGCAGGGTTTCCAGCAGCAGTTTCGGGTTGCGGTGGCGCAGTAAATAGTGCGGTTTAAACAGCAGACCGAGCGGAACTAGCGCCAGCGCGCCGATAGATTCTGAAAGCACCCACACAAAAAAGTTACGCAGCGGCTCGGCGCTGGGGACCAGCAGCCAGGCCAGAACGCCGCCCAACAGCGGCGGCACAACGGCGCTGCCTAACGCCAGACGAATCCAGTCACTAAGATTTTTGAGCGGGTTATACCAGGGCAATAGTTTACGCAGCAGCAGCGCGCCGACGCACGCTTCGATCACGTTGATGGCCGTGTACCAGAAACTGAGGGTTTCCCAGGAAAACAGCATCCATGAGGCAAGAATGTTACCAAACGAGCAGGCGAGGGCGATTCCTGGCCACATCTTTCCGGCGTGGCGATAGAAGGCGACCATCATGATCGACGTCGGGAACCATAACGGTGCCAGTAAAGTACCGAAACGCGTCAGCTCGAGCGAGAAAAGGGTGAAGATGAAGGTCACCAGACCAAGACTGACAAGCCGTAGTAAAGGATGTGGGGTAGTCACCAAAACATGCTGGTATTGTTTATTCATTACCGCTTTATCCAGAGACGCCATGCTGCCAGGAACAAGGTCCGCACGAATGAGAATTTTAATTTGGATTATGCTAGTACAAACAATTTACAATTCATATGCCGACTGCTCATAATTTGTCATCATAGAGTTATTAAATACTTAGTCTGCAGAAATTTCAGGTTTAACGCGTTAAAAATGACCGTTAAAATTTCGGTCAGGGCGAAAAGAGGGATTTGGAATGACTCTCGCATTACCTGCCCTTTCCACTAGTATCAGGCACGCGAAATCCCTATAATTGCCGCGTTTGACGCTCAGGCGTCGTCCTTCCTTTACATCCAGGTTAATCAGGTCGCTAAATTTATGACTGATAAGTCTCATCAGTGCGTCATCATAGGCATCGCCGGCGCATCAGCTTCAGGTAAAAGTCTTATTGCCAGTACGCTTTATCGCGAACTGCGCGAACAAGTTGGTGATGAGCACATCGGCGTCATTCCCGAAGACAGCTACTATAAAGATCAATCCCATCTGTCGATGGAAGAACGCGTAAAAACGAATTACGACCATCCTAATGCCATGGATCACAGCCTGCTGTTCCAGCATTTGCAAATGATCAAAAGCGGCACACCTATCGATCTGCCGGTCTATAGCTATGTCGACCACACGCGTACGCAAGAAACGATTCACATTGAACCGAAAAAGGTCATCATTCTGGAAGGCATTCTGCTGCTGACCGATGCGCGCTTGCGCGAAGCGATGAACTTCTCGATTTTCGTCGACACGCCGCTGGACATCTGTCTGATGCGTCGTATCAAGCGCGACGTGAACGAGCGTGGTCGTTCGATGGACTCCGTGATGGCGCAGTATCAGAAAACCGTACGTCCGATGTTCCTGCAGTTTATTGAACCGTCCAAACAGTACGCTGATATCATCGTGCCGCGCGGGGGTAAAAACCGCATTGCTATCGATATCCTGAAAGCGAAAATTAGCCAGTTTTTTGAATAATACGCCCGAATTGTGTACCGTTCAGAGATAACCGGGTTTGCCCTGAAGCCAGTGCGGTTTCAGGGTTTGATGCACGAAAGGAGAAAGTGTCATGCGTCTTTGTGACCGAGATATAGAAGCCTGGCTGGATGAAGGGCGTCTGTCTATCACCCCGCGTCCGCCAGTAGAACGCATTAACGGTGTCACCGTTGATGTGCGTTTGGGCAATAAATTCCGTACTTTCAGCGGCCACACCGCACCTTTTATTGATTTGAGCGGACCGAAAGACGAAGTCAGCGCCGCGCTCGATCGCGTCATGAGCGATGAAATTGTGCTGGCGGAAGGCGACGCTTTCTATCTGCACCCGGGCGAACTGGCGCTGGCGGTGACCTATGAATCCGTGACGCTGCCTGCCGATCTGGTGGGCTGGCTCGATGGCCGCTCGTCTCTGGCGCGTCTGGGGCTGATGGTGCACGTCACCGCGCACCGTATCGATCCCGGCTGGTCTGGCCGTATCGTGCTTGAGTTCTTTAATGCCGGTAAATTACCGCTGGCGTTGCGCCCTGGCATGATGATTGGTGCGCTGAGCTTCGAGCCGCTGACCGGTCCGGCCGAGCGCCCTTACAACCGCCGTCAGGACGCGAAGTACCGCGACCAGCAGGGTGCGGTTGCCAGTCGTATTGATAAAGACTGATTTAGGCTTCATCGAGGATGCCATGAGAAGAGTTCTTACAACGCTGATGATTTTGCTGGTGGTGCTGGTTGCTGGCCTTTCAGCGTTGGTTCTGCTGGTTAACCCCAATGATTTCCGCGCCTACATGGTCCGCCAGGTCGAAGCTCGAAGCGGGTATGAACTGAAGCTGGATGGGCCTCTTCGCTGGCACGTCTGGCCGCAGCTCAGCATTCTGTCTGGCCGCATGTCACTGACTGCACCGGGCGCCGCTTTGCCGGTGGTCTCTGCTGACAATATGCGTCTGGACGTCGCCTTAATGCCACTGCTTTCGCACCAGCTGCAGGTGCGCCAGGTGATGCTGAAAGGTGCCGTCATTCAGCTGACGCCGCAAACAGAAGCCGTCCGGAAACCGGGTGAGCCTGTCGCCCCTCGCGCTAATTCACTCCCCGACGTCCCCGAAGATGCGGGCTGGTCATTTGATATCGCCAGTCTGAAAGTGGCGGACAGCGTGCTGGTCTTCCAGCATGAGGATGATGACCAGGTCACCGTACGCAACATCAATCTGACAATGGAACAGGACCCGCATCATCTGGCGACGGTCGATTTTTCAGGTCGCATTAATCGCAATCAGCGTGACCTGACTCTGTCGCTAAATGCCCGCGTCAACGCGTCGGACTACCCGCATCAGCTCACCGCCGATATTCAACAGCTGAACTGGCAACTCTCTGGCGCCGATCTCCCGACGCAAGGGATCACCGGCCAGGGCACGCTGCAGGCGATGTGGCGTGAAGAGCAAAAACAGCTCGAGCTGAATAATCTTAACCTGCAGGCAAATGACAGTTCATTAAAAGGTCGTGCCAGCGTGCTGCTGGGCGAAGAGCCGAAATGGGTCTTTGATCTTCAGTTCGACAAGCTCAACCTGGAAAATCTGTTGCCTCCGCAGCCGGTCCCGGCGAAAGAGGGTGACGACGCTCAGGCACCCGGGCTGCCGAAACAGATGCGACCGGTTATTGCGTCAAACGTCGACGCGCCAGATTACAACGGGCTGCGCAGCTTTACGGCGGATATTTTGCTTAAAGCCAACTCGGTGCGCTGGCGGGGCATCGACTTCACTAACGTCAGTAGTCAGATGCTGAACCACAACGGTTTACTGGTCATTTCCGAGCTAAGCGGTCAGATGGGGGCGGGGCATATTTCGCTGCCTGGCATGCTGGACGTGCGTAAGGATATGGCGAAGGCCGAGTTCCAGCCGCGTCTTGAGAACATCGAGATTGGCACGATCCTTAAAGCCTTCGATTATCCTATCGCGCTGACCGGTAATCTGACCATGGCGGGGGATTTCTCCGGCGATAAGATTGACGCTGACGCCTTCCGTCACAGCTGGCAAGGGCAGGCGCACGTTGACCTCGCCAACAGCCGCATGGAAGGGCTGAACTTCCAGCAGCTGGTGCAGCAGGCCGTCGAGCGCAGCAGTAATGTCAAAGCCAAAGAGAACTTCGACAGCGCGACGAAACTCGACACCTTTACCACCGATCTGACGCTGGACAACGGGCAGCTCACGCTCGATGACATGCAGGGGCAATCCTCGATGCTGGCGGTCACGGGCAAAGGCACGATGGATCTGGTGAAAGAGACGACGGATACGCGCTTTAATGTCCGTGTGATGTCCGGCTGGGAAGGCGAAGGCCCACTGATTGATGTCCTGAAAGAGACGGCTATCCCGCTCAACGTTTACGGCAGATGGCAGGAGCTGAATTACAGTCTTCAGGTTGACCAGATCCTGCGTAAACATCTGCAGGATGAAGCGAAACGCCGTCTGAATGAGTGGGCGGATAAGAATAAAGATTCGCAGAACAGCAAAGATGTGAAGAAGCTTTTAGATAAGCTCTGATCCAATCATCCCCCTCTCCTTGAACGGGAGAGGGGGATAAGAAGAGATCAAACCTCAAAATCCAAATCATCCTCCCCGCGCAGGGGTATCAGCTGCACTTTCTGCACGCGATGACTCTCCACCTGCAGCGTTTTCAGCACATATTCCCCTACCTGAACCTCTTCACCCGGCTGCGGAATGCGCTGCAAGTATTCCATCAGCAGACCGGCGATCGTGTGGTATTCGCGCTTCTCATCCAGCGGCAGTGGAACGTACTGCACCAGATCTTCCAGCGGCATATGACCGTTGGCAGTCCAGGACCCATCGGCATTTTTCTGGATGTCGTGGCGGGCGTCGATCTCATCCACTTCGTTAGGCAAATTACCGGCGATGGTTTCCATCACGTCGCTCAGCGTCACCAGCCCTTCAACGGAGCCAAACTCATCGACCACAAAGGCAAAGTGGGTGCGCGCGTTGCGGAACTGTTCTAGCGCCGAAAGCAGCGGCAGGGTTTCCGGGAACACCAGCGGCTGGCGGATCAGCGCACGTAAATCCAGTGGCTCACCGCGCAGAGACTGCTGGAGCAGGTCAATGACGTGCACCACCCCAAGCAGACCTTCCTCATCATCACCGCCGGTCACCACCACGCGGGTGTGCTGGTTTTTATCCAGCAGGGCGCGGATCTGCGCTTCCGGCGAATTCAGGTCGATATGTTCGATATCGTGGCGCGACGTCATGATGCTGCTGACCGAGCGCTGGTTAAGATTGAGCACGCGCTCAATCATCCGCCGCTCCTGCGGGTTAAAGATCTGGCTGTCGTCGTGATCGGCAAGCAGTGACGCTGACTCTGCATCCAGCTCGGCGTCCTCTTTCTTACCGCTAAGCAGACGCAGAACGGTCTCCGCCGTGCGCTGACGCAAGGTCTGATTGGCAGAGAGAAAACGGCGGCGGTTGAAAATCGCCAGCTGGTTTAGGGATTCAATAATCACCGAGAAACCAATCGCCGCGTACAGATAGCCTTTTGGAATATGGAAGCCAAAGCCGTCTGCGACCAGGCTAAAGCCGATCATCAACAGGAAGCTCAGACACAAAATTACAATCGTTGGATGGCTGTTCACAAAGCGCGTCAGGGCCTTGCTCGCCATCACCATCAGCGTGATGGCAATAATCACCGCCGCCATCATGACGGGCAGATGATCGACCATCCCTACGGCGGTAATCACGGAATCCAGCGAGAAGACCGCGTCCAGCACCACGATTTGCGCGACCACGGGCCAGAACTTCGCCCCTCGACGCTGGGTGGGGTTCTCGCTGTCTTTCCCTTCGAGCCGCTCGTTCAGCTCAACGGTGGCTTTGAACAGCAGGAATAGGCCGCCAAACAGCATGATCACGTCACGGGCGCTAAAGCTCAGGCCGTGGAACGAGAAGAGGGGAGTGGTCAGGGTGACCAGCCAAGAGATCGAAGCCAGTAACAGCAAACGCATCACCATCGCCAACAGCAAACCGGTAACGCGTGCGCGGTCGCGCTGCGCCGGGGGCAATTTTTCGGCGAGGATGGCAATAAAGACCAGGTTATCAATGCCAAGCACTAATTCGATGACGACCAGCGTCACCAGCCCGGCCCAGATTGATGGATCGGCAATCCATTCCATAGTAATAGCAGTACCTCTGAAGATATGACATTTGTCACACTTCGATCATGGATAAAGCTGGCTAAAATTGCAATGACTGCTTGAGATTTCTCTTAATGAAAGCGCGGGAAATAGTCACGGCGAATAACCCTGTTATTTCTATAAGAAAGTGAAATTATCCGGTTATGCGGATAATTAGGAAATATCGCATGAAATGTTTTATGTCTGAATTTTGTCAATATAAAGAAATTCCTAAAACCATAAAACTTTGCGCTTAATATTATTCTTAAAAACCAATAATAGGACGGTTGTCTCCTTGCCTGCTATTAGGTTAGCTGCAACAATTCTCCAGGCATCAAATGTTAAATCTTCTTGCTGCTATTTATGTAACGGTCTTAAGAGCGAACATTCATTACCGCTCAGGCATTGAAAATGCCGGATATATTTATCCTGCAAGACCTAATTTTAGAGGGTGTCTATCCATAATACATTGTTTCGTCAGTGGATTGGTAACTGAAAGCCAAGGGCGGTAGCGTGCCTGAAAGCGTGTGAATCAGCCTCGATTATTCTGTCAATAGCCAATGGATGAATAAGCGTTTTTTAGGATTGATGCCAGTTATATTTCTATTTTATTAACTGCATTCTGATTGCCTAATCAACCCGCGCTTATTTAAATTGCACAGGATAATTACTCTGCCAAAGTGATAAATAATCAATGATGAAATCCAAAATGAAATTGATGCCATTATTGGTGTCTGTGACCTTGATGAGTGGTTGTACGGTCTTTCC
>Ga0075364_10001350_pt1 | contig 13248 bp, 8 predicted proteins | sample EndMetdeltDD1764_FD_71517 | JGI IMG/M metagenome (GOLD analysis project Ga0075364, IMG submission 71517) | Populus endosphere microbial communities from Tennessee, USA - Endosphere MetaG P. deltoides DD176-4 | ecosystem: Host-associated > Plants > Roots > Endosphere | place: USA: Tennessee... | reverse complement strand
CACCACCGCCGCTGCCGTTTTCTGGTGCGCGGCGTTCTGCGCTGCGCTGTTGCTCCAGGTCTACCGCCTGGCCACGCGCCGGCACCTGCTCTGGTCGCACCTGCTGGCGGCCGCCATCGTCCTGACCCTGCTGGCGAACTGGATCCTGCTCGATCACCGGGACGGACGCTACATGATGGCGGTCAACGCGCCGCTCGTGTTCCTGGCGGGCGTCGAGTTGTTCGATCTGACGGATCGCTTCCGCATTCCGTGGCGTCGAGCGATCGCGGCGATTCTCCTGGTCGCGGTGATCCAGGCCGCGGCCATGCGGGAGTTCGCCGGCTACTCGTACACGTGGTGGACGACTCCTGCGTCGGGTCCCAGCGAAACCCAGACGCTGCGCAAGCTGATCGGCTATCTCGAAGCGCGTGGCGTCAAACACGCCTATGCGATGAACCTCCTGCTGTCGTGGCCGATCGCCTTCTACAGCAACGAGGAGATCGTCGCGCGGTCGAAGGGCGGCCGCGACCGCTACCAGCCGTACATCACGGCGGTCGATCGCGCGCTCGAGGCCGGCCGTCCCGTCGCCATCGTCGGCTACGCCGGCTATACCTACGGTCTGGAGAAGCTCGTGCCAGACCCGTCGGCGATCGTCGAGATCGACGGCAAGTATTTCGTCTACATGTCTCCCGATCGGGAGCTGCTCGCGCGCGCCGGGTTCCGACTGCTGCGGTGACGGCTAGCCGCGAGCGCCGTCGACGATCTCGCGAACGATCCCGACGACCAGCTCGGGTTCGTCGAGGTGGATCCAGTGGTCGCTTCGCGTGGCCACGACGTGACGCCCGCGCGAGGACAGGGACGCGAGCCCGCGGTGCTTCGCGACGATCTCCTCAGGCTGATCGCCGGCTGACACGATCACCAGCGGCAGATCGTCCAGTGAGGCGACGCGGCTGGCGGCCGTTCCCATCGCCGGAAGCGCGCCGAGGTGCTCGGCCATGGCGCGGAAACACTTCGGATCGGACCAGAGCGCCTGCACGGCGGGATGCACGTCGGCCGGGAGCTTCCGCACTTCGCCGGCCAGGTGCTCGAGCGTGCGCACGGCCCTCGGACCGAGCACACGGATGCCGCCGCGTGTGACCCCGGGCGCGCCGCCGGTCAGCAGCGCCAGCGACGCGCGGACGACGCCGAGCCGCGCGAGTACCCCGCCCAGGCGGGACGCCTGAATGCCCCGGCGAAGCAGGGTGGCCCGGGCCGCCGTGAGATCCTGCCACTCGGTCGGCGGATCCAGCGCGACGACGCCCGCGACCTCTTCCGGATAGCGCGCCGCGTAGACGAGCACGAGAAACGCACCGAACGAATGCCCGACGAGCACGGCGGGTCCCGGCGTCGCCGCATGCGCGACCACGCCGCGCAGTTCGGCCACGATGCGATCGACGGTGCGTGCCGTCGTCGCGGCTCCGCTCCAGCCGAGCCCCGCGCGATCGTATGCACACACGCGCGAGAACGCGGCGACCCCTGGCATCACACGCGTCCAGCTGAGGGACGAGGCGGCGACGCCGGACTCGAACACCACGCTCAGCGGTCCTGCGCCGCCGCGCACGACGTGCAGACGCTGGCCATCGACGTCGATCAGCGCGCCGGGCGGACCGTGGCGCCGTGCGCTGAGCCGCGCCCCCGCGGCCTGATAGATCGTGCCGGCCGCCAGCACGAGTGACGCGACGACGAGCAGCAGCAGCAATTTCGAGATCATGTCCGATCGAAAAGGCGCCGGCGCACCCGGGATCGGCTCAACAGCAGTGCCAGGACGGCCCACGGCCAGAGCTCCGGCACAGAGACCACGAAGACCACAAAGGCCACACAGAAGAAAACCTATTGGTTTTTGTGATCTTCGTGGCCTTCGTGATCGTTGTGCCGCTGCCGTCGGCCCGTCTGAGTCGCTCTGGGTACGCTACGCCGCGGCGCGCGCGGTGTGCGTCTCGCCGAGCAGGTGGCGGAGCTTGAGCACCAGCGAGATCCAGTAGGTGTTGGCGCCGATCGCCGCCAGCAGCACCACGAGCGGGAGCAGCCCGACGAGCGAGAGCGCGAAGATGCCGTAGGGCATCGCCGACCGCGTGGCGACGAACGAGATCCGCCAGATGATGCGCGACCACCAGGACGGCTCGGCCTTGAAGCGCGCTTTCGCGATCGTGTGGAGCTTTTCCGGCTGGCCGGCGGTGATGCGCGACCGCAGGTAGATGAGCAGCGCGAAGGCGACGAGCGTGCCCGTCAGGGCCAGCGCGCCCAGCCAGTAGAAGATCGGCCATCCGGTGAGCCGCACCGCGCCCACCGTCAGCCCGACGAAGATCGCGATGTAGTACGAGTAGTCGCCGAACGTCTCGATCCAGCAGCCGAGCGCCGACTCCTGGTACTTGAGGCGCGCGATCTCGCCGTCGCAGCCGTCGAGGACGCTGGCGGCGAGCGAGAGGAACCCGCCCAGCGCGCCGGTCCAGTAGTGGCCCAGGCTGAACAGCCACGCCGAGTAGAACCCGAGCGCCACGAGCGCGACCGAGAGCTGGTTCGCCGTGACCGGCGTCCGGATCAGCGCGATGCTGATCGGCAGCGAGACGTTCCGGTTCCAGCGCGCGAGCGTGTTGTCGGTGTCCTTGTAGCTCGATCGGCGGATCGTGGCCTCGGCACGGGACAGGTCTTCGTGATCCCTCACGTGGAGCACGAGCCGTCCGCGCTGGTGGGACACGTCTTCGCCCGACGGGAGCGGCACGCGTGCGTCGAGCCGCTCGTGCAGCTCGCGCCCGAGCGCGTCGGCGTCGAGCGCGTCCTCGATCCGCACCCGCAGCAGGCCCGAGACCGGCCACGCGCCGCCGGCCGGCACGTCCCGTGGCTGCCGTGGAATGGGCAACGGCATCAGCGCCGCCGCGTCTTCGAGCAGCGCGGGCGATACGACCGTGCCGGAGCCGATCGCGGTGGCCGGCAGGCCGGGAGGGAGCGCCGACAGCGCCGTTCTCCACGCCGCCGCCGTCGTGACGATCTGCACGTGGCCGCGAAAATCGCGCGCGAGCGCCTGCAGCCGATCCGCGATCGCGGGGTCGGCGAGCACGATCGCCCGTGCATACGACGCGCGGAACGCCGACCTCAGGACACGTTCGGCGATCGGCAGTCCCGCGATGCGCTCGAACGCCGACACTCCCGTGTTCGCGGCGATGTAGAGCAGCAGCCTGCCATCTTCCGCTGGCCGCCCTCCGTCTTCCGTCTTCCGTCTTTCGGTGTCCACCAACTCCTCCGCCCGCCGCCGCGGATAGATCGCCAGTCCGATGCCCGCCCAGAACAATCCGCGCAGCCGCCGCGCCAGCGCGAGCGGTGCGCCGGCCGCCGTCACGCCGACGGCGGTCACGGCCGCCAGGCTCGACGCTTCGAGCGCCCCGATGCTGGCCGGGATGAACGCCGACGCGAAGCTCGCGACACGCGTGAAGGTCTCGACCGCGATCGCGCCCGTGAACGACATCGGCACGCCGAACGCGCGCAGGATCAGCCACACCTCCGCCGACATGCAGCCGTAGACGATCAGCGTGGAGGCCGTGAGCACGAGCAGGCGGCGCGGGTCGCCGCGCATCAGCACGACCAGCTCGCGCCCGAGGGTGCCGACGAAGCGTGCCGCCTTGCTCGAGCCGAGGTGGGTGCCGGCCTTGCGGTCGGCGGCGCGGAACGCCGCCAGGAGGTACGAATCACGGCGGACGACGATCAGGACGATGGCCGCGGCGATCGCGCCCGATCCGATGGCGAACGCGCGGTAGACCGTGAACCACAGCGGCGACAGCGGCTGCGTGGCCAGCGCCACCAGCGCGGCGGCTCCGACGACCAGCGCGGTGCCGAAAATGTAGAAGAGGCGCTCGAGGGCGACGGCGGCGGCCGCCTCGCGGGTCTCCACGCGATCGCCGAGCAGGACGACCTTCAGCGGGTCGCCGGCGAGGCCGGAGATGGTCAGGTAGGAGAACGCCTCCGCGGCGAGCCGGACGCGCAGCAGCCGCCGGAACGGCACCCGGTTCGGCGGTGAAAAGCACCACGTCCACGCCCACGTCCGCGCCAGGTGCGTGGCGCCGCTGGCGAGCAGCGCCAGGGGCACCGCCAGGCCGAGCCGCCGTCCCGTCGCGAGCGCGAGATCGAAGTCGAGATACGACAGCGTGATCGCGAAGATCAGCACGCCGACGGCCAGCGCGCCGAGGGACACCAGCCGCCGCGCGCGGACCGTCATGCCGGCAATCCGGCCGCGAGTGCCGACTCCGCGGCAGCCAGGTCGGACACCGTGTCGATGTCGCACCACTGCGCGTCGCCGATGTCGAACCCGTGCATCAGCCCGCGCGCGGCGAGCTGGCGGATGCCGCCGCTCAGCGTCGTGTCGCCCGCGTCCTGCGCGGCCGTCAGCGCGTCGAAGAGCGCCGGCGCGCACACGAACACGCCCGTGTCGAGCGCGTCGTAGTCGCGGAGATCTTTTCCAATTGCCACGATCCGCGATCCAATCCGCCGGACTTTGGTGGCCTCGTCGGCGACCGATGGCGGCACCTCGCGCGTATCGATCGCCAACACCGACTCGTCTTCGGCCAGCGGCAGCCGCAGCATGCGCGCGAGCACCTCGGGATCGAAGACGTGGTCGCCCATCAGCAGCGCGAAGGGCTCGTCGCCGGCCGCGTCGCGCGCCGCGAGCGCCGACACGCCGTTCTCGAGCTGCCACCGCGGATTGACGACGAACGAGAGCGAGAGCCGCGGCGACGCCGCGCGTTCGGCCAGCGCGCGCACGCGCGCGGCCTGGTAGCCCAGGACGATCGTCACGTGCTCGATGCCGGCCTCATGCGCGGCGCCGAGCGTGCGGAGCAATAGCGGCCGACCCAGCAGTGGCTGGAGCAGCTTCGAATCGTGTGAGGGGTTCTGAAAGCGATCGCCGTTACCTGCGGCGAGAACGATGGCCCTGCGGACAGGGCGTTTCTCGGATGACATCAGCAGCTAATCCAGGTGATAGGACGCCGCTGACTCAGCCGGCGTCTCCGGGTCGACGATGAGGTTCAGCCGGTAAGGCGATCTTGCGGGCCGGATCGGCTCTCTTCGAGCGGAGGGCTTGCACGGAGTGTGCCCGGGGCGAGGCCCCGGCGGACGAGGACGAGGCCGCCGGCCACCGCCCAGAACAGCACGCGCACCTTGCGGACGATGGCGGTGGAGAGGCCGGGACGGGCGCCCAGCCCGAGGATCTGCTGAGTCAGGAACGCCGTCGCCGCCTCGTCCACGCCCAGGCGCAGCGGGACGAACTTGAAGACGACGGTGATGAGGCGGTTCGTCGTCTCGAGAATGAATGCCGTCAGCCAGGTGGGCGGCGTGCCCGTGCTGGTGCTGATCAGCCACAGGGTGAGGTAGGCCTCCGCGACGCCGAGTGCATGGAAACCTATCTCCGCCGCGGCCAGCACGGGCAGGATGCGGCGGTGCCGCGACGCGAAGGTGTAGATTTCCGCTTCGAGCGTCCGGACGCGATCGGCGTGCCGTGCGAGCCGTGGGGCGAATCGCAGGATGCGGCTGACGAGCGCGGGCTGGCGCCAGAGCAGTCCGAGCGCGGCCGCGAAGAGCACGATGGTGGCGGCGATGGTCACCTCGCCGATCCCGCGCAGCGCCGACGGCAGCGGGAAGCGCAGCAGCAGCGCGATCATCCCCGCGGCGATCATCGCGGCGGCCGACAGCGTGTAGAGGACGTTCTCGATCGCCAGCGCGGTGACGGCCGGTCCGAGCGCCACGCGTCCGCGCACCAGGGCGGCCTTGGCCGGCTCGCCGACCAGCGGACCGAGCGGCGTGAGGTTGCCGATCGTGTCGCCGCAGATGACCGCGGCGAACGCGTTGCCGATCGAGAGCGTGTGCGGCGGATCGAGGCACAGCCGCCACGCCGCCGCGCGCAGCAGGAACCGCAGCCCGCCGATGGCGATCACCAGGAGCAGTCCCCATCCGACCTTGCGGATGTCGGTGGCGATCTCGGCGACGCCGACGCGCGCCACCACGAACGCGAGCAGCGCAAGGCCCACGATCGCGGTGAGGACGCCCGAAACGCTGACGCGTGGCATGTGCCTACGGACTATAATCGCCTACTTCATGCTGCCGGCGTCCTTCCAGACACCAGCCGCCCTCGTTCTGCTGATCGGCGGCACGATTGCCTGTTTTGCCGGCTACCGCGTCTTTCGCGTCGTCCTCGGCATCTACGGGTTCATCCTGGGGGCGCTGTTTGCGAGCGGTGCGATGGGCACCGAGCACGCGACGTGGATGATCGTGGCGGCGCTGGCGGGCGGCGTGGCCGGCGCGCTGATCCTCATCGCGGCGTACTTCGTCGGCGTGGCGCTGCTCGGCGCGGGGATCGGGGCCCTGTCGGCCAGCCTGATCTGGGCGGCGTTCGGCGGCGAGCCCGGCGCGATCACCGTCATCGTGTTCGCGATCGTCGGCGCGCTCGGCGCGCTGGCGCTGCAGCGCTACGTGATCGTCGGCGCCACCGCCTTCGGCGGCGCGTGGACGATCGTCGTCGGCGTCATGGCGCTGACGGGCGACAGGGGAGCGGCCGCGGCCGCGCGCAGCAACGTGTGGCTGCCGTACCCGATGCACCCCTCGCCGGGACAGTACTGGGTCCTGCTGATCTGGATCGTGCTCGGCATCGCCGGCGTGCTCGTGCAGCTGATGGTGACCGGCAAACAGAAGTGACGTGTGCAGGCCGGACCTTCGGGTCCGGCGTATGTAGACCGGACCTTCGAGTCCGGGAATGCAGGCCGGACCTTCAGGTCCGGCATCGAGGAGGGATCCGATGGCGACGTTTTCGCGCAATGTGACCGTGAACTGGGAAGGACCGATCATGGAGGGCAAGGGAACGGCGAAGGCCGGCAGCGGCGCGTTCAACCTGCCGGTGAGCTTCCCGCGCCGGATCGGCGACCCCGAAGGGGTGACGAGCCCAGAGGAACTGATGGCCGCCGCGCACGCGGCGTGCTTCGCGATGGCGCTCAACGCGACGCTCGGCCGCAAGGGTGGCGCCGCCGCGAAGACCGACGTCACCGCAACGGTCACCGCCGACAAGGGGGACGCCGGGATCAAGATCCAGTCGTCGAAGCTGACCGTCGTCGCGCACGGCCTGACCGGCATCACGAAAGAGGACTTTCCCGCCGTCGCCGCCGAGGCGGAAGGGAAGTGCCCCGTCTCGAACGCGTATCGCGGGTCGATGACGATCGAGCTCGACGCGAAAGCGGTGTAGGTTTCCGACGCCGCAGAGGCCAGGGGGCGTTCCGTCCCCTGCCTCGATTCGCTCACGCTCGCGCTGTCGACGCGCGTCCAACGGGAGAACGCGTCCCGCGACTCCGACTCATTTCAGCGTGATCCAGTCTGACAGCGCGAGGTAGCTTCCATCCACCGCCTCGACGAGGACGCGCACTCTGGTTCCGGCAGCGAAGTGCGGGTGCACGACCATGGGCGTGGTTTGCGCTGGGACCACCGACCCCGTACCGACCTCCTCCCATTCGTTCTCGCCGGGTCCGGTTCCGGCCGTGACCTTCACATTCGGCTGGAATCCCGCCGGCAGTCCGCCAGCGGCGCCGTCGATGGTCCACGTGACCTTGACGCCATTCACGTCGGCCGTCGCGCTCACTCTGAACGGCCCGGCCGCCGCGATCTCGACCGTGGTCGTGTGCATCGAGACCACGCGGCGGTCTTTGGCACGGGAGGTCAGCTGAAAGCGAAGGCGGCAGTTCGCGCCCGCGGTACACGTCTCGAACAGCCGATCACCTTCGCGGAACGCGTTGGTCCACAACTTGTCCCATGAGGGGAACGTCGTGTCCTGCGCCGACAGCACGTGCGAGCGATAGAACGGGGGCACAGAGTCCTGGGCCGTGCCGCGGTCGATTTCCTCCCAGCGGGCCCGGTACTTTCCTGTCGTCGTCACGTCGGCGTGTAACCGGAACGCCGTCTTGCGCAAGGCGATCAGTCGATCCGTAGAGACGAGCGTCACCGGCGGCGTCGCGGCGGCTGTGTTCTGAGCGCAGCCGCAGGTCTTCACGCCCGGGTCGCAGCGTGGCAGGGAGGTGAACATCTCGTTGATGCTGCCGGCGTGAAAGTACTGATCGCGGTAGTCCTGGACCGAGCCCGGCGAGCTGACCTGCGCGTACGACATCACGGTCGAGCCGAGTGCCGGTTCGAATCCACCCAGGCTGTCCCGATTGGCGTTGTTCCCGTTGAACGAATGGTGTGCGCCAAGTTGATGGGCGATCTCGTGAACGAGCGTATCGATTGACGGAGCCAGGACCGGGCCTTCGAACGTGGTCATCGCACAGGCGCGGCAGGTGCCGCAGGCCGTCTTGATCTCGGCTTGAGAAATCTTGACGGGCCCCCCGGCGAGCATGTGGCCGAGATCGATGTCTTCCAGCTTCGCCATGATCAGCTTGTCGGCGCAGGCGATGCGGTCTTCAGGTGAGCCGCTCTGACAACTGGCGCCGGCGTCGACCAGGTCCACGGTCATAACCGGCACGAGCTCGATGCCCAGCTCCCGCTCGAATATCTGGCTGGCAAACTCGAGCGCACGATATGCGTTGGCCGTGGCCTTCGCCGGATTCATGTTGGCAACGACCACGAAATCTGGATTCAGCAGCAGCCCGGTCTTGAGCCGACGCGCCGGCAGCGTCATCTGGTCGTTCGACTTGCCGGGGGGCAGCGTGAAGATCCACGGCGGGTTGTCGAGTCCTGGACGGCCTCGTGCCGCGCAGGGCGTCCCCGACGGCACCACGTCGTGCCACGCGTACAGGATGAAATCGTCGAGGCTGCCGTCGGGCTTGGGCTGGTGATAGTAGAGCTCGTCTCCGATGAACGCCGCGATGTGCATACCCGTCAACGGGTCATAGACGATCCGCACGGTGTCGTGAGGATCCGCTTCGCTGACGCCGCGGAAGGCACGACACCGGTTTTTCGACGAATCGCCGCAGGGTACGAGCTGCGTCCGCGGGTCGATCGCAACCGGCGTGAGGGTGAAGGCTGCGGTCCTCGCCCCTCCGTCGACTGGAAAATCCAACCGGCCCTGTGTGCCAGTCCAGATCGCTTCCAGGATGTCTTCGACCTTTCCGGAGGCGTGCCAGAAGCTGACCTGCGCCTGCGGCTTCAGCCAGGTTTGCAGTCCGGCTGCGGCTTCGAACCTCGTGAAGGCAATGGTCGGGACCGCCGGCGGCGCCTGCGCCAGCACCGTTGCCGTCGTCCCGCGGCACGCCGACGACGCCGCGACCAGGCCGGCGGCGACGATCACGCTCGTGCATCGGCGATACATGTCAGCTCTCCACGAAATGTCCCGGAGGGCAGAACTCGCCGTCGGAGCCTCCGGGCTCACCGGTGCCGACGAGCCCCTCGAATACTGGTACAGGCCTGTCGGCGCAGGCCCGAGTCGCATCGACGAGCTCGGAGAACATCGAGTAGAACTCGATCCGATCGCCCTTGTTGTAGGTCCTGTTCGACGTGGTGTGACTCGGCGTGCCGATCCTGATGGTCATGCCTGGATCGGTGGTGGTCAGGGTCGCGACGACAGTGCTACCGACGAGCACCTCGAGCGTGTCGCCGTCCAAGTCTGCCGTGAACTGCGTCGCTTCGATCATGGGCAGATTCGGGCGATGGAATCCCGAACGGAGGTCGGGCGTGAAACTCCACAGGCCCTTGTACATGGTGAGGCCCGGCTGGATGATTTTCAGTGCCCCCTTGTCGAGCGTCAGGCGACACGCCGTCTTCGTTTGCCAATCCTTGGGCGCGTCACCGAGCAACGGCATCCACACGATGTCGTTCCAGTCGATGGCACCGGGATTCGCGGGTGTCTGGACGCTGGCGTCGTTCGTCTTCTTGAAGCCCGCGAGGACAGGATTCGTCTTGGCGACGCCACGCAGGGACACGTCGCCCTCGGGAAGCATGTGGTAGATGGCACCGTCGGCGGCCTTCATCTGCTGGAGCGTCGTGACGATCTTGACGGAGCCGGCGCTGATTCCCATCGCGTGATCGACGAAGGCGCACGTCGCCCCGGGAGTACTGGCGCCCGGCTTTTTGACCGACGCCAGGACGAGTCGCGTATGGTCCGCGTTGAAGACGTAGGCGAACGCTCCCGAGATGTCCACGACGAGCTTGGCACCGGTCGCTGCCGCCTTGGCCGGGATCGCTGCGGTTGCCGGCTCCTCCTTGCGACACGACGATATCGGCCACACGGCGCCGGCCACAGCGGCGAGCTTCAGAAACTCACGACGGCTCTTCGTCATTCGCCCTCCTTGAAACGTTCACGGAACCCCGATCACGACGAATGGCGCCCACGCCGACACGGCGCGTTCCGCCGCCGTCCCCGTGCGCAACAACGTCGTTTGCGCGCGCCGTAGCGCTTCGGCCGGCGACGCGCCTCCGGCGATTTCACGGTGGAAGATCGAGAACAGCCTCGCGCTCACACGGTCATCGACATCGGCGAGCGTGGCCATGACCGTCGGTACGCCACCCGCCAGAAATGGACGGGCGAGACTGACGACACCCTCGCCGCGCCAAATCGGCCCACGCGCGGTGCTGCACGCCGCAAGGACGACGAGCCTGACGCGATTCCAGCGCAGCTGGCCCAGTTGCTCCACGGTCAGGCGCGTGTCTCCAGGCAGGACGAGCGCCGATGCCAGCGGGAACTCCTCGTTGGCAACGGCGTGCCCGCCGAAGTGCACGACGTCGTAGCCGTCGGCCAGACGCGTCAATGCCTCGGGAGTTGCGGCGTGGCCGGCGAGCACGGCCGATGAGGCATAGGCGCGTCGCGCCTCGCGAATCTCGAGTTCGACCGACGCCAGGTTCGGCAGCCGGTGATTCGGATCGTCGACCTGCCCGGCATCGACCAGCAGTGCCGTCCTGTTCGCCGGCGCGCCCGCGCTGCCGGAACGGCCCCGCGCCAGCGCGACGTAGGTGCTGACGCTCGGGATCACGGCAAGCGGGTTTCGTTCGATCAGAAACTGCTGCGCGTTGACGCGCAGTCCGGCAAATGCGAGACGATGCAGCGAGCCGTCCACGGCGATGGCAATCGTCGAGCCCGGCGCGACGCGCTCGATCCAGGGATCGAGCAGCATGCGCTCGAGAGACCGCGGTTCGTCGACGCCATTGGCGAGGCGCGCGGCGCGGCTCTCGACTTCGGCGTCGAGCGCGGCGCGCGAGATCTTCTGGCGGTACAGCGCAGGTCCGCGCGCGGACAGCACCCAGGTGATGAGCTCGTCGTCCAGCGACGCGTAGCTGACCAGCGTCACCTCGCGCGGAACGATCCCGGCGAGCGTCGACAATGCCGGTACGGCGGCGGGCCCGGTCAGGCTCTCGAGCAGCACACGCGATCGGGCCCGTTCGAAGTACCGAAACGCGTCTTCCTGGTTCCCTGCGTCCAGCGCCAGACGTGCGGCGGCGGTATAGAGATCCCAGGCCGTATCGAAGTAAGAGATCCGCAAGCGCTCGCTGGGCAGCTTCTGCAGCCGCTGCTCGAACAGGTCGATGCCTGACTGCAGTGTGTCCCTGGCAAGATTGGCCTGCCCGGTGGCCAGGGCGGCCCGCACCTTTATCGGCAAGACGTTGAAGGCAATCGGTGGATTGCGGTGCACGAGCACGTCCAGCGCGCGATCGGCCGCCACGATCGCCTCGAGCGGCGATGCCCGCTCGACCATGGCGGCCCGCGCATACGCGATGTCGGCCCCAAGCGGCACCTGCAGGACCGGATCGGTCACTCGGGGTAACAGCTGCTCGGCTTCGAGCAGGCTCGTGCCGGCCTGCTGGGTGTCGCCGAGGCCGGAATCGGCGATAGCCAGCCAGGCGAGCGCCTCCAGCGTCGGCCCCGGCCGTTCACCCGCCTTCGCGTACGCGACGGCGCTGCTGCTCAAGTCGGCAGCAGCTTCGTCGAATCCCATGCGAAACGCGAGCATCGCCGCGTTGTGCAGCAGCACGTAGCGACGTACCGGCTGCCGCACGGCATCGAGCTTCGAGAGCGCCAGGTGCACCGCTTCCCACGCCTCTCGCGCGTCGCCGGCGATGCGCAGGCTGTTGGCCATGGTGCCGGCGATGGCCACCACGTTTTCGGTCTCGCCGAGCGCTTCGAACGCCGTGCGGGCCGCCCGCAGGTTCGCCAGCGCCGGCGCGAGGCGGCTCTGCTGCGTCAGGACGATCCCTTCCATCCATCGCGCGCGCGCGGCGAGGCTGGCGAAGTCCCCGGCATCCGCGTACCGCCGCACCACCTCCAGCCGGTGCAGCGCCTGATCGTAGTGTCCCGCGTGATAGTCGAGCAGCGCGCCCTGCAACTCGGGCCAGGCCCACGCAGGGCTGCCGCCGGCCCGCAGCTCTCTCACGGCGGTGACGAAGAACGGGCGTGACTGCTCCCGAGCGTCACGTTCGTAAAGCGCCATTCCATCAGCCCATGCCACGTGGCCGCGGGCGAGGGCGTTCCTGGCCGTGGCGGACGCGCCGGCAATCGCCGCTATTCCGCGTTGCGACAGCCGATCGCCGTTGGCGGCCGCCAGGCGTTCGGCCAGCGCCGCCGCGCGAGTCAGCGTCGCGGCAGCCTCGCTCTGGTGCGCCAGCCATTGCCGTCCCCATCGTCCGAGCAGCTCGACATCGATGTACTCGCGAACGTTCTGCGCGAGCCTGCCGACGTCGACGGAGTCAGGTGCGACCGCCCCGGCTTCGAGTGACGTGCGCAGATCGTCCCAGGCCGCCCCCTGCTGCGGCGGGTTCGCCTGGCTGCGGGCTCGGGCGTGTCGTCCCCATGGCGAAACAGGATCGCGGCGCGCATAGTCGTCCCAGGCCTCGCGCGCCGCGGCCAGCCCGAGCGCTTCGAGGGCGCGGGCGCGGTTGAACCGCGGCTCGAGCAGCGCGGGGGTCAACCGGCTGGCCCTCCCCGCGAAGGTCAATCCGCGAATCACGTCGTCAGAGCGCCGTTCGACACCGGCTCTGAGCAAGTACATGGCCGCGAGATCGTTCAGCACGGCGGCGTTCCCAGGCTCGCGCGTCGCGCATGCCTCGAGCAGACGTACCGCCGTGTGCAGCTCGCCGACGGCTGCGCGTGCCACGCCGAGGGCGGATTGCGCGGCGACGTCCGATCGACGGCCGGCGGCGCGCTCGATGGCCGCGGCTGCTTCGAGACCGTCCGACAGGGAGGACTCGCCCGTTTCACGTGGGAATGGACGGTCACGGCGGTCTTTTTCCCCGGAAAAGCGAGCGGCAAACGGCTTCTTGCCGGAAATGATCGTCAGCGCGGCG
>Ga0075364_10001349_pt1 | contig 13249 bp, 12 predicted proteins | sample EndMetdeltDD1764_FD_71517 | JGI IMG/M metagenome (GOLD analysis project Ga0075364, IMG submission 71517) | Populus endosphere microbial communities from Tennessee, USA - Endosphere MetaG P. deltoides DD176-4 | ecosystem: Host-associated > Plants > Roots > Endosphere | place: USA: Tennessee... | reverse complement strand
AGGCGTCTCCAGAACGGCGCCTGCGTAAAAGCGCAGGCCGTCGGCGATATGGATCAGCGGATTGCCTCTGAAGCGATCATCCTGGGTGAGATCCGGCACCACAAGAACGCCCGGCTGCATGATTGCGTGCCGACAGATGGATACGTCGAGCGGGAGGGTGTCCGTACCGATGCCAACCTCCGCCTTGAACCATTGGCGATCCGCGGCGATGAAGTTGACCACAGCAATGGGTGCTTCGAGGATGTCTGCAGCCAACTTGGCGACGTCATCGAAGGCCTCTTCCCGGCCGCTGTCGAGGATCGTGTAGCGCTCGATCGCGGCCAACCGCTCCACCTCATCCCAATGCGGTTCGCGAGTTTTCGGTTCGGGGCAGGATGCCAGATCAGGCATAGTGGGGAGTTCTCCAGTTCTGCCATTCTGGAATGCGCTTCCGGGCAAAGCTGAAGCAGACGGCAGAACGCTTTTCAATTGTCGATAGCCGACCGGCGTATTCGCAGTGCTAATGTAGATGCAAAAGCGATTTTTACCAGAGGCGACAGCGGCAATAACACGTAAGTATTTTACTGCTGATGTCCTGGCTAGCTCGCTTCGTGCGCCCTTCGCCGTCACCCGAATGAACGACAAAAGGTGTTGCTAAAATTTCCTAAATGATCCTCCTGCCAGTAAGTCCCGTCAGATCTTACAGCTGGTTTCGTGAAACCATCGAAACCAGCTCGGGTTTGTCCGACACTTAAGTCCTCTTGATACGAACGCACAGACGCAGATGAAGGACGAGCCGATGAAGTCCAGAGTTGCCGATGTCCTGACCGGAGTTTTCCATTCCGCAGGCGTCGAGGGGATAAAGCGTGGTCGGTGACACCCTCAACGGCCTGACGTAGTCTCTGCTTATGGGTGGTATCGATGGGTACGCGTCAAGAAGAAACCGCCGCATTTTCCGCATGTGCGGAAACGAATCTCACAGCCAGCGAGGATGCCCGACTCGTGAGCGGTGTGAACCTGCCGAATGATGGCTGCATCTCATGTGCCCATCGCCTCTGTAGTGAGAGGGGGGCAAACCGATATGCTGAGATCAAATCCAGAAGAGCGAAGATGAGGAACTTATCGGCACCATGCCCGTTTCCTGAACCTTATTTCAGGAGACTTTCATGAGAACCATTAACAAGATTGTTAGCGCGATTTCCTTGTCCACTTTGATGACCTTCACATCGCTTGGAGCAGCGTCTGCGATGCCTGTCCCTGCATTGTCGGCCCCGCAGATCCAAAACGTTGAGCAAGTGCAATATCGTCATCATCGCCGTCACCATCGTGAGTGGCGCCATCACCGTGGCGATCGCGGCTACTACCGACATCGCCGCCACCACCGCGGTCCGAGCGCTGGCGCTGTGATCGGAGGACTCGCAGCAGGCGCGATCATCGGTGGAGCGCTTGCGGCCCCACGCCAGTCGTATGGCAGCAGCCACGCCCAGTGGTGCTCGAACCGTTATCGTACCTATCGCGCATCGGATAATACCTACGTGCCGCGCGCTGGCGTTCGTGCCTACTGCAATTCGCCGTATAACTGACAATTCTGCAATACCGCACGGAACCGACAGCCTGCCATTTGGCGGGCTGTCCTCCTTTATACATCGCCAGTATTACCACTGGTCTTTCGGGATCAAAGGCGCCGTCTGGATCACACAGACTGCTCGGCGGTGCCAATGGCATGATCAGTCACGTAAACTGTCTTGCAAGCGTGTCAGCCCTTACATTGCCCGGCGTTTCCGCATGCCCCTTGCACCATTGGATTTCGACAGTCGCATGACGCATGAGAAGCGTGTCGAGTTCTTGCCATAGGAGAGCATTTGGAACGCTCCTGCGCCTTGCATGCGCGTTGGCCGTTATCCGATGCCACCCGTTGTTTCGCCAGATTTTGCGCCACCGATGGCAGCCCTCGACGACGTGGAATGAATCCGTCCAGAGCCAGACCTCCCTGCCTTTGGCATTTTCCTCGATCCACTTCATAGCTTTCGTAACCGCGAGCAACTCGAAGCGATTGTTGTCCATTCCCGGCTCGCATCCGTTCGCCTCATGGAGCTGATCCCCGTCTTCGAAGACAATGAATGCCCACCCGCCTATCCGCGATGCTGCGTTAAACGAGCCATCGCTGTAGATTTGAAGCATCTTAGATGGGTGACGAACATCACTGTGCAAGGATTGCCCCGCCCAGCCGGAAAGGCGCCGAGATCGCTCCGCCAACACCGTTGAGCACCAGTGCCCCAGTTCCGGCAACCGGATTGCTGAACCCCTGACGCAATTGCGGATAAATCGCAGCGAGAGATGCAAATCGATCGTGGTTCGTGCCGTTGAGTGATGGGATGCTCGAGATATCGACCACTTCAATGTTCTCCTTGACCGCGAGCTCACGCGTACGTGGATCGTCAATATCGAGAGATCCGGCAGTGGCGGCTGAGCCAGCAAGGCGTTTTGAAAGTGCCAGCGCAAGATCGTCCTTGGATGCCAGCACGACAATCGGCTTCGAAAGTTTTTCGGTGACGGATAACTGCTTGCGCAACAGGTCGATGTCGATGTCGGGCGCAGCAAGAACCATCTGATCAATAGACCGCACTGCCTTTGTATTTCCTGTCAGTGAAAGCTGGCGAACAGCCTCCACCGCAAGCCAAGCCCCCATACTGTGGGCGAGTATGGTTGACTTCACCCCACCTACGGAGAGGTTCGATAGAACCGTGGCCAGGTCGTCTCGCGCAAAGGCGGCCGAATCCTTGTCAGCGACGTAACCGGTCACTTCCGCCTGCGAAGGCCAATCAAACAGGATCGCACGCTCCCCAACCCTGGAGTCCGCCGTCATCTGTGCAAGCCTGAACAGAGCCTCCTGATGGCTGTAATTGTAGCCATGGACGAATATGCCGGCGCGCCCGTAAGCGGGAGACCTTGCGGAACCGCGAGCCAGGACTGCAAACTCCCGCGCCGTCAGTGCCCGCCGTGCAACAACAGCGAAAGTGGTCTGCGGGTCTGGCTTGGATGTCGGCCACTCGATCTTGGACGGACGGTGGCCTGGAGGTATCGAAACGGTGACTTCCGCATAGCGTAATGTGTCGCCCCTCCCCGCCGTGTACGCACCCGGGCTGCTCTGATCGGGGACGCGATCAGTTGCCACAAGGATCGAGACGGCGGTGGCCTTCGCAACAGGTGTTACGATGGTCAAGGACTCGGGGCCGGGACGGGCACATGAAGTCAAAGCGAAAAGTGTGACGGAAAGCGTGACTAGGTGGCGCAACGGAAACGAGCTCGTGATTCTGATTCCAGCAACCTAATCATGACCCGATTTCAGGAAAGAGCAAACAGCCTAGAAATCGGCTTTTCCTCATCTCTTGCACACCAACGACCTCCCGCCAGCTCCATTATTCATGCGAAGCCCAGCTTCAGGTAATCCTTCGACCCGGGAAGCTGAACGTCCGGCAAAGCGGCCAGGATCGACCGAGATAACCGCTGCATTGTTCGGGCTTGTCGATCCTATGCAAAACCGACAGTTCACGATGCGGAAGGTTTAGAAACGCATCTAACGACTTTGAAAGCCGTCGATCAAGCATCGTGCTTCGCTGCTTCTCTGTGGACGTGATACAGATTTGCAAATCGCGACAAGCCTCCCAACGCTGCTCTGCGTCCATCGTCAGTATACACTACTACCTGATTTGCAGAAGACGCGACCAATTGGTGCGCTTGAAGTGGAGCTTCGGAAACAGCGGTGATCGGTGCCTCCCAAGACATACAGCAAAGTGGCGGAGGAACGGGTTTTTTTCAAGCTGCGCGTCTGGTGGCGGTGAACAGACCGGTAGGACGCAAGATTTCGCGAAACAAATCTAAAGATCGTTCCCATCAGTATCCGAACACGCCGACTCAAATCGTGTTCGAGTTAGTCAACACTTTCAATTCTCCCGGATGTGTCCGTACGATGATGTCTTGGTCCATCGCGACAATCTCGCCATCCATCACGCACCGTATGCCATGTCGATGGCGCGGGAAATGAAGGTTGATCTCTGATGATCGGAAAGCTGTAATCGCGGAGTTCTCTTTCAGTCGCCCACGCAGGATGTCGAATGCCAAGTGCACCGCAGAGCGGAAGGTCAGCGGATCGGCTAAATAGATCCCAAGGTGTCCCCCGTCGACACTCTCTGCGAACATCAGCGCATCGCGGCCGAATTCGTTATTGGAAACCGATATGGCCGAAATCTTCTGCCTTTTGAATTCGCCATCGATGTTAAACGCGACATCGATCCGAGGCGGTCGTGCCATCGCGGTCAATGCGGCCCGTATTGTAGCGCGGATTTTACCGAACCGAGAGCCAAACTCCATGGCATCACGGAGCCGCACCATTCTCGGGCGCATGCCAGCTGAGAACTGATGTACGAAGCTCTGGCCGTTTGCTGACGCGATATCAACGTTCCTGCTCTCCGCCGAAGCCAACACTTCTAGGACATCCCACACATCCAGCGGGAGCCGCAGCGATCGCGCGAACAAGTTCATTGTGCCTGCAGGTACCACACCCAGCACCTTGCCGCTTTTCCAGGCAAGTCTTGCCGCAACCGATATCGTCCCGTCCCCACCACCCGCAACAATGCAATCAACATCGGGGCGATTGGCAGCCGCCTTCAGAGCGCCGACAACGTCATCGCCAGCGACCACACGGCATTCAATTCTGTGCCCTGCTCCTTCGAATACCTCGATGACCTTTGCCTCATAGGCCGTCATATCGGTAGTCCGAAACGTTCCGCCATCGCGGTTGAAGACGGCAATGATGTTCATTTGGACCGTTCCTTGGATATTCCCGCGCCCGCATAGCCCTCGGACCGGAATGCCCGAACCACCATTCGCTCTTATGAGCGCGGAAGCACGCACGAGCGTTTAGATCAGACATGCGCACGCTTGTTGCCAGTCACCCCGTGCTTTCACATAGAAAGTCAGCATTATGAAGCAGATCTGGGCTGAAGTGCGTGTTCCGCCTTGCCGAGCGCCGCGAGGATGCGCTGATCATCGAATGGCTTAGTAACAATATCAACGGCGCCGTCTTGCCCGTCTCCAACCTCCGCCGGATTGGCTGTGACGAATACAACTTTGATGCCGAAACGATCAATGAGCCGACGCGCGAGTGCCCCGCCGCTTGAGCCATCTGCAAGCCTGAGATCCACCAACGCAACTTGAGCACGGTCTGCATGAGCGAGTGCTTGTTCGACAGAAGCAACGATGCCTACAACTTCGTGCCCTGCTTCCTCCACTATCCGGTCAAGCTCTATCGCTATAAGGAGCTCATCTTCAACTATGAGAATTTTCAAACTAGCCTCCCACATGAATCGTATCAGCCGGAGCTGCACATAATGGCACGGCCTATTAACTCACGAGCGAGAACCCACGGCGACGTCTTCTGCCAGCACCAGGCTCGCAGGCGGCTCCAGACTGTCGTCACCTGAGATAATCGCAGAGATGTAGCTCAGAGCGTTCTTCATCCCGTTCATTGTGTACGGCTTTTCTATCGCTCCGAGAGCCCCAGCATAATCTGCCGGGATCTTCCGGATGTTCCCACTCACGAAGACGTACGGTATGCCTGCTTCAGCAAGTTCGCGGCCGATGTCGATGCCGGTAGGCCCATCTTGCAGGTGGATGTCAACGAAGGCGAAGTCAGGACGCTCTGCCGCTAATTCTAGGCGAGCCTGATCCCGGCTCATGGCAAGACCTGTCACCCTATGCCCCGCGAGTTCGACCTCGCTTTCCAGCTCCATGGCCAAAAGCATCTCGTCCTCGACAATCATTACTTTCAATGCGCATGCTCCTGGTTACCATCGACGAGGAGCTTGACCTCCACGATTGTTCTACCGTTTTCAAACTTTCGTTCAATTCGAGCGCCAAGCTGCAGAGCCGACGCTTCGAGAAGCATCTTGCTGAACTCCGCTCTTTCTGGATCGACCGCCACTGGGACAGATGTGTCCTCCACAGTGATTACGTAGTGGCCGTTTGGCCTTCTGACGCGGACGTGGATTTCGCCCCCACCGTCGTCGAGTCCCCTCATCACTGCGTCACCGACCAGTTCGTTTACTATAAGTGAGAGCGGCGTAGCCTTCACTGCGGGTACGTGAACCGGCTCGAGATCCAGCGCAAGGCGGATATCTCGACGACCCGTTGCGCCGACAAGATCCGTTACCAGTTCCCGGATGAAATCTGAGATGTCGAATTTGGAGACGTCATCGAGCGTAAAGAGCTTCCTCTGCACAGTGCTTAGAGCTTCGATACGGTTCAGGACCGACATCAGAGTTCGCTTATTACTCTCGTCTTTCGTGACACGAGCCTGCATTTTTACAATTGAAGCCATCGTGAGCAAATTGTTCTTCACGCGGTGGTCGACTTCGTGGACCAGAAGAGATCTGGCAGAAAGTGCCGCTCGCAGGTTTGCGGTCTGCGTGGCGACCTCTTCCTCGGCCTTGTGCCTAGCTGCAGCCATGTCAGCCTCACGACTTTTCACATTCGTAAAATCAAGTTGGGAGGCGAAAAAATAGATGATCTTACCGCTTTCGTCGCGAACAGGACTGATGAACACTGCATTCCAGAACGTCGAACCGTCTCGGCGGTAGTTCAGTATATCGGCCGCGACGTCCTCGCCGACATCAATCGCATCTCTGATTTTTGTCACGGTATCAGGATCCGTGTCGGGTCCCTGTAGAAACCTGCAATTGCGCCCGATTACATCCTCATCGGAATATCCGGTGAGCCTCAGAAACGCGGCATTGCAAAAGATGACCGGGTTGTCATCTTGATTGGGATCGGTGACAATCATGGGCATGCGTGTCGCCTTGAAAGCCGCTGCGAACGGATCTTCACTCACATGCCCTAAGACCAGACGGTCGCCCGCGTTGCGGGCATCCGTCTGCTTCTGATCCCTATCCGTCATCTTTATCCCGAAACGATGTGCACAGGACACCTGAATGCCACAGGTCGTCTTTGGTTCCTCACTCAACGTCAATTAAGACGCATGCTGATAGGCGAACTTTCCGCCACCCGTGGAACACGCGCCGAGTGTCGCTCTGCCACTCGATTCCGGATCGATCACCCGAAAGATGCAAACTTGACCTCGCCGCTAACACCCCGCCAATGGAAAATGTCAGTGGGAGCCGGGCCGCGGGTCGTCCGGCATCCAGCATTAGTCCAAGGGTCGGATAGGTTGGACGTCGGCCAACACGGATGTGAATTGAATAGGCGGACCTTACCATTGAGGTTTTCGGTAGCATTCCCGAGTGGGCACAACGTAAATCACAGGTGCGCCATAATGTCCGCTCGTCCTATGCGCGAACAAGATCCGCTAGTCGAACTCAAATTATTGGAAGACTCAGCTAAGTGACCGTAATCCCAATTAAATTCGGAACTAAACTCCCCGATGACCGTTGCTTTAGCCTGTCCATAGAACGTAGGAGATGAACATGCTGAAGTTTATCGGCGGAACAATCGGAGTTATTTTTCTTATTGGACTGCTCGTGGTAATCGGGCTCCTGAAGCTGATCTTCTAACCTCAGAATTACGGGGCAAACATCGAGCAGCTTGCCTCGAACGGGACTCAAATACGCGCGCGTTTCGGCGGAAGACGTCACGCCGTTCGCCACTCGGCGGCTCTAAAGACGACCGCTCAGCGCCGCAACCGTGAAAGCCATATCTGCTCTCCGCGAGCGCTCCTCTTAGCAAGCCCTCTCACCACCCTCCGGTCAGTATCGGTGTGGATACGGTTCAAGACCTCTTCGATGAGTGAGCGTTGGTCCATCGGACCACCAACGCCCCTCATAGTTACCGCCGTCAAAGAGGCTGTTTCTGGTCAGAACCGCAGAGATTTTTCCACCAGCCGCCAGAAGGCGTGGTCCTAAGGTGTGGTTCTGGTTTCGCCGGCGGAAGTCGCCCCCTTTCAGGGGCTCTCGCAATATCGGGACTTGGTTCCGTTAGTCCTGGCGCACCCGAAAGATCACCTTATCTGATCCGGCAATGTCGGTGGCTACATTCAGGGCGCGGTAGAAATCGATGCTGGAGTCAACGGAGCCCGTCAGAATTACGCAATTTCCTTCAGCTTCCACGACGATGTCGTCACCTGAGAAATTGGCCATGTGACGCAGTTCAGCTTCGATTGCCGCCTTGCGAGCGGACATGTTGCCGCCAAGGCCAAAACTGAAAGAGTTGCTGTCCTGAAAGCTGCTGAGAAACATCATCTGAACCGTGCTCCATACATGAACGTCAGATGAATGAACTGTTTTTTCGCATTCAGGTTCCATCCAAGACGCTGTTTTTTCAAGGAAATAACCGATCACCAATCGGATCTTAATGACGAACGGGCCTGCATTCGGAGAGCGACATGACGCACTCAAACCTCCCGGAGCTGCAAGGCCTGTGTCCATACCTGGGCTAAAGTCTAAAACAATTCACAACGCAGGCTTCTTGTCACGCCGCGGCCGACCGAGAAACAAGGGTTCTTGTCCGTCGTCTCCTCGTCCATTTCTCTGCATCTGAGACGATGGAGGCAGCCACCACCTTCCCCAGCTCTGCCGCGCTCGTAATCCCTTGAACGAACGGGCGCTTATGGAGAAGATATGAGACGGCAGGCACATATAGACGCCTCACCGGCTGTATCCCGGCAACTAGAGGACGGCACTGTTCATCGACGTCGATACCTCCGGTCCGCCGCTGATTACCGCGCGGTGTAAGGGTCCTGGCTTCGGAGATCAGACCCTTTTCCACAAGAGACGGGAAAGGAAGTTCACGGGCAGATAGTGTCTTCTGACCAGTTGCATTTATGAATGTATCGAAATGCAGCGGTTGACCGTCAACGGTCACAACCGCTCCTCGATCGAGCCCTTCCCTTGTGATTTCTGCCTTGTCCCCTGTCGCCTTGATCTCGATAAAGCCAGCGCGGTGTAGCGCAAGCAAACGTTCAATCGACAGATGAGGAACCGTCGCGTAGTCATCAGCGAAAATGCTTTTGAAGGAACGATTAAATCGCGCAAGGTCATCCGCGTTTAGAGAGCCAACGGCACTTTCAATTATTTCATGCGTTATAAGGATGGCATAACGCCAAGCAATCGTATGCTTCTTTTGATAGTTGGAGGTCGCTTCGCTCAAGTTGGCAGCCGCCCATTCGAACGGATCGACTTGGTTCCTCACGCCGTAATAGGCTGCTGCGAACGTATCGACATCTAGAGCGTCAAGGCCAATCGATTGTGCGTAATCGGGATCGGAAGCTGAGATTTCCTCCCGAAACAGATCAAAGAGATCGTCCAGCAGGCCGCTGCTCCCTAGTGCGACCCGCTCATCCACTGCCGCCTGTGTGCAGACCTTTGGCTGATCATACGGAATAGGGAAAAAGAAGTCCGCCTCCGGGAGAAGGCCTTTTCGCGACATCATCACGATGTTGAGTGAACTACCCTCTTGGTTCGCGTGAAACTCCAATTCGCCAACACCGTTCCGTGTGAACGCCCCGAATTTTGTCGAAATGGTCACCAAGGCGTCTATCGCGCTCAGGGATGTCCCCAAGATACCTATATTCCCGCTGGGAATGCATTCCAGCGCAGTCGCCGGCCATGGGGCCTCGAAAAAGCCAGGAGAGCTCTCTGGTTCGGAGGGGAAGCTGTGTCCGGTTGCGATTACGACATAGTCGAATTCTGCATTTGCCAGAATTGCCGAGTGGCCCAGCATTATTTCGAAGCGGTCCCCGGCAGGCTTGATATCGCTAACGAGACAATTTTCATGCACCACGACGACATGCTTCGAAGAAGTGGAATTCTGAATAAGGGTCTCGAATTGAGCCCTGAAAAAATCGCCAATGACCACTCGCGGATAAAACGTCCGGTCAGATATCTTCGAGCGGACGATGTCGAGACTGTCCAGATAATCGTCTGGTTGCTGGCGCAACCATTTATCCAAACACGTAGGCAGTTCCGGGATCTCGATGCTTGGAATGTTTGACAACATTGCCGGATCGTTTATTTCGCGTTGATATGGGGTGCCCTTCCCCGCGACGCCGCAGCGTTCAAATATAACGATCTCCAATGCCTTGGAGCATTCCAGTAGTTCTTGAAGGGCATAAATAGCTGTCGGACCTGATCCGACGATAGCGACGCGTTCACGCATTGAGTGGCTCCTGCGCTGCGGGTTGCGGCGCGCACCCAAGAACGGCTTGGCCAGGTTAATGTTCCCGGTCTGTACGCTCCACCTCCTCCGAAAAATAAGGTGATGAAAAGCCATGAAGTAATGCCATGAAGGCGCAATCTAAATTCGGAACATTGGCTACCGACCCTCGTTCTGTCTCGCCAAGTCAATGGCATCACATGGGAGAGAACACGATGGCAACAACCGAAAAGACCGCCAAGGACGAGAGAAACTCCAAGATTGCCGCGAAGAAAAGTGCTCGCGCGTCGGGAACGAAGAGCGCCACTGCGTCTGTCGAGACGCGGAAAAAGCGAGCGCAGGCAGTAGCTACCAAGTCTGCGGCTCGGAAAGAGAGCCGAGCTTCAACGAGGGACGACAAGAGCCTTTCGGACCTCTTCGAACATGCGCTTGGAGACATCTATTATGCCGAGAAGAAGATCTATAAGTCGCTGCCGAAGATGATCAAGGCAGCGGATAATCCTGATCTCGTTTCTGCGCTGACATCGCACCGCGAGGAGACAGCCAGCCAGATCGAGAAACTCGAAGCGATTTTCGAGCTTCTCGGCAAACGCGCCAAGGCTGAAAAGTGCGACGCCATCGACGGCATCCTTGAAGAAAGCGACGGTCTTCTGGAGGATTTTGGCTCGAGCGTTGCTGCCGACGCAACAATCATTTTCAGCTGCCAGGCAATCGAGCACTACGAGATCACGCGCTACGGGTCGATGCGCGCCTTCGCGGATGCCCTCGGCATGGATGAGGCCAAGCAACACATCGAAGACATCCTTTCCCAGGAAAATGCGGCAGACACACGCCTGAGCGAACTCGCTGAGGAATCCGTGAACGCAGCGGCTGCAGAATATGACGACCATTAAACTAAGTTAAAAGAAAGGCTGGTCGGATAACGCTCCGGCCAGCCTCCTTTATTACAACTTTTTTCAAGGCAGCAGTAGCCGCCCTTTTTTCTTTTTGCTTTACGCTCGATGCTCGGGCGCGAAGTGACCACACCAGTCATTGGTCGCCACGACCGGCCAGAGCCCGCGCTCGTGCGCCTCGGGCTGCGTCACAGGCGGGTTGAACCGACAGAGCCCGCCATCGTCAGTGTGCTGCTTTTCCGTACCGTGGTCTTCGAAAAAAGCACACTCAATGCAGGCCGCTTTCTCATGATTTAGCTGATGGTTCATACTGGCACTCCTCTTCCAACTGGATACCGAACTACCAACCAAAAACACGCGTGCCGGCAAAAAGATCCCTGAATGGGGATAAATACAACCGGCTCGCTGCCATGGAAAACATGAGGAACAATCATACTACAGGGCGGTTGGGCGAGGATCTCAAATCAAAAAGGAACGTTCGAATGTTCATGAGAGTAGACCAGCTCCAGGCGGAACTGCCGATGCCTACGCGTGCCGATCCCAATGCCGCCGCCGCCCTGCAAGAACTCTTGGGCGGAAAATACGGTGAGATGTCGACGCTGGGGAATTATATGTTCCAGAGCTTCAACTTTAGATCAAAATCCAAGCTCCGACCGTTTTACAGCCTAGTGGCGAGCATTACTGCCGAGGAGCTGGGACACGTCGAGCTCGTCAGCAATGGGGTCGCGATGCTGAACAATGGGCCTGATGTTCCCGATGGCGATCAGGCGGATGGCGGCGATATCTCCGGCGCTCCTTTTAAAGATATGGCGGATATTCGACTAGCCGCCAGTTTTCTGTCGGGCGGTGGTGGTGCCATGCCCATAAACAGCAACGGCCAATCCTGGAACAATGATTTCATCACCACGACTGGAAACGTTGTTGTTGACCTCCTCCACAACTTCCATCTCGAGTGCGGCGCACGCCTCCACAAACTAAGGGTTTACGAGACCGTCAGTGATCCGACATCACGGGAGGTGTGCGGGTACTTGCTTGTTCGCGGCTCCGTTCATGCTCACGCGTATGCACTTGCGTTGCAAAAAATCACTGGCGTCGATGTGAAGAAGTTCCTGCCTACCCCGAACATACCGCTGGCCAATATTCCAGAGTGCCAGAAATACCTCGATGAGGGTTCTCATCGTCGGCTCTACACATGGAGCCCGAACGATTACAAAGAAATTGCTGGAATATGGAGCAATGACGAGGTCGCCCTTCCCGGAGATCCTCCTGGCGAGCTGGAAGTCGTTGATGGCATGCCAGACGGCGGGAAAATCCAGCAGTTTGTTGGCGTTCCGTCAGCCTTTACGCCAGACTACGCGCCTGAAGAAATGTTCGAAATCGCCGAGAAGCTATATAAAAAATCCAGATGACGCTCCGGCAGGGTAATTCCCTGCCGCCCGTCCGCGGTCACCGCTGGTCACCTTAGACATTTTGTGACAGGGAGATCGCCAGCTCCATTCGCCTAACCCGAGCGACCGATCCAACCTTATGGCCGCGCAGACGACACCTCAGGCTTGCGAGAGGCTGCATGTGTTCAGGGGTTGGCTTCGCAGTATGCAGTTATGGAAAGTCATCCTACACGATGGCAACTAGCCTCTTTTCCGCTGGATCAATAGCGTCGAGAGGTTCCATCGTGATGTGAAGCTGAGGGGCGCTCTACGCTATGCCACTCGGGCCTCGGGGACCGGGTTTGGATAGTCATAGAATCCCATCTCGACCATCATGTCCAGAACGCATCTCAGATCGTACGGCTTCGCTATGAAACGAGCGTTTCCTACGAGCTCGCCATCATCGATCACATGTCCGCCGGATGTCACGATGACGGGGACTTCCTTTTTGCACGACGCGACATAGCGAGCGACATCGAGGCCGCTAAGTCCACCGGGCATGTCTATATCGGTTATCACCACATCGATGGTGCACGTTCCCAGAAGCCCTATTGCTTCAAGCGCGGTCGCGGCTTCGACAACTGCATAGCCCTCGTCTTCAAGGCTGTCGGCGAGTATCATCCGGATCAATGGCTCGTCTTCGACGATAAGTACGGTACGCTGGTACATGGCCGTCTCCTAGCTGCAAGCACGAGTACAACTCGGCTGTCCAGATTCAGATCGTCCCCTCGCCGACATTCTTTGCGAACAAGTTTAATAAAATGCGAATGATCAGTTGGCCGCGGG
>Ga0075364_10001348_pt1 | contig 13249 bp, 11 predicted proteins | sample EndMetdeltDD1764_FD_71517 | JGI IMG/M metagenome (GOLD analysis project Ga0075364, IMG submission 71517) | Populus endosphere microbial communities from Tennessee, USA - Endosphere MetaG P. deltoides DD176-4 | ecosystem: Host-associated > Plants > Roots > Endosphere | place: USA: Tennessee... | reverse complement strand
CCCGAGACCGATGCCGGCCGCCGGCTGCTCGGCCATGAACTGGCCCACGTCGTCCAGCAGACCCGCGGCGGGCTGGCTCCCATCCTGCCCGGCCATCCCGGACTGGAAGGGGCGGCCGATCATGCCGCCGGCCAGGCGCTGCTCGGCAGGCCCGTGCAAGTCGCCGGCACGAGCGCCGTGGGTATCGCGCTCAAGACGCTCTTCGAGGAATTCACCGGCGGCAAGTACAGCTGGAATTTCCTCAGGGATGCGCTCACCCATGGCCGGCCGGTTGCGACCATCGTGGACGACCTCAAGGCGCTGACCCCAGACGAGCAGGCCCAGGCGATCAAGGACATCACGGCCGAACGCGCCGTGCGGGACGCGAAACAAGCCGAGCTCGTGAAGAAGCGGGCCGCGCAGACCGACCCCACGCTCCAGGCGGTCTTCGATCCCGAACTGGTCGAGCGCCGGAGGGTGATCGACAAGATGGATGCCGTCCTGATCGGGCTGACGAAGGGAGCCCCCGCGTCCATTCCCGGCTTGAACTTCACTCCCGGCGATTACGCGGCGCTGCAGGCCGGCGGCAAGACCTTGACGATGGCGCCCGACAGCGGATGGTTTCCCGCGAAACTCCAGGAGAACCTCACGAAGACGCTGGATCTCGTCCTTGGCCCGCGGCTGTGGCCGGCGGCGACGGAAGGCGTCAACGCCACCGATTTCTTCCACGGCCACCTCGTGGTCAAGAAAGCCAAAGCCACCGAGGAGCAGGCCAAGAAGGCGGCCAAGGCCGGCGGGACATTCGAGACGGATCTGGCCAAGGCCCGCCTGGACGCGGTCGGCGAAGTGTCCTACGCGAAGAAGAAGAACCTCACCGCCGACAAGATCCCCGGCTACACGAAGGTCGTCGAGCAGGCCGAGCCCGCGCTTGGAACGCTGATGGACGACGCCGCGAAGATCCCGGGAGCGGCCGTGATGTACCACACGTTCGAGTTCAACCAGCCCAGCGATGTCCAGGCCAAGGGCCAGAAACGCGCTCCCAGCGATCCGCGGCGGCACTATGTCACGCCGCTCGACACGAATGTCCCCACGCAGTATTCGCCGCCGGCCGGCGGCTACGAGACCGAATACGCCCACATCGTCAGGTTCTCGTTCCTGATCGATCCCCAGGGCGCGGTCCACGTGCGGCCGATGGAGACCAGCAGCGGCCTGACCACTCTCGAGCTGAGCACGATCGCCGGCACGGAGTACGCGCCGCTGGAATTCGAGTAAGAAGGGAAATCGGTCTACAGACTCGTCAGCGTCGCGCGCTTCGAGCCGCACGTGAGGGCGGCTTCGATGCGCAGCGCCCCGTTCGCGATCTTCACGTGCGTGACGTCGAGCGCCCGCATCGCCTTCGCGAGCTGGTCGGACGCGGGGTCCTGCACGACGAGGGCGTCGAGCTCGCAGCCGGCCGGCGCGGTGGTCGACGGATGCCGCGTGTTGGGGCTCCAGCGGATGAAGAACGGCGCGCCGTCGATGTCCGCGCCCCGCAGGCCGAAGATCGTCCAGTCGAGGCGCTCGCCTGACGGCGTCAGTCGGGCTCCGGGCTGCGCCGGCGACGCCGTGAAACCGGCGGATCGGAGCGCCGCGACGGCGCCGTCCACCTCGGGAACGCTGACGGCCCAGTCGATGATCGTCAGGCGCGCGAGATTCCGCAGCGCCTGGTCCTGGGGCGACAACGCGGCGCCCGCCTGCGGCGCGAGAATCTCGATGTAGGAGCCGCCGCCGAGCGAGACCAGCGCGTTCTCGGTGCCGCGGCCGGGATGCCGGCCGCCGACGGCCGCCTTCACACCCGTCAGCTGCTCGAACTCGCCGATCCCGTCGGCGAGACTGCGGATCCCGACCACGATGTGATCGAGCTGCGCGCGCGGGGCGATGGAAGTCCAGAGGGCCACGACTGCCGCCAGTGCGGCCCATCTAATCACGAGAGGGCCTGATCCAGATCCTCAATCAGATCCTGCGGGTCTTCGAGCCCGATCGAGAGCCGGGCCATGCTGCGGGTGATGCCGGCGGCCGCCAGCTGCGCGTCGGAGTGCCCCCACTGCGACGTCAGCACCGGCAGGCTGCAGAGGCTTTCGACGCCGCCGAGGCTGGCGGCGCGCCGGAAGACCTGGAGCCGGTCGAAGAAGCGCTCGACGCGGGCCTGGCCGCCGCCGATGTCCACGCACACCATGCCGCCGTAGCCGCGCATCTGGCGCCTGGCCAGCGCGTGGTCGGGATGCGATTCGAGGCCGGGATAGAACACGTCCTCGACGCGGCTGCCCTTCTGCGCCTCGAGCCAGCGCGCCACCAGCATCGCGCTGGCGTTGTGGCGCTCGACGCGCACGCCCAGCGTCTTGAGGCCGCGGCCGATCGCGTACGCGGCGTGCGGATCGACGACGCCGCCCAGCATCCGGCGCGCGCTCTCGATCTTCTCGAGGGTGGCGGCAGGGCCGGCGAGCACGCCCGCGGTCACGTCGCTGTGGCCGTTGAGGTACTTGGTCACGCTGTGCATGACGAGGTCCACGCCCATGGCGATCGGCTGCTGGTTGATCGGGCTGGCGAAGGTGTTGTCGATGATCGAGAGGACGCCGCGGCGCCGGCAGGCGGCGGCGATCGCCTCGACGTCGACGCAGCGCAGCGTCGGGTTGATCGGCGACTCGAACCAGAGCACCCTGGTGCGCTCGCCGATCACGCGATCGGGCTGCGCGATCTCGTCGAGCGTCACGAAGCGCGGCTGGATGCCGAAACGCGGGAAGAGATCGTGCAGCAGGTGCAGCGTGCCGCCGTAGATCGCCGCGCTGCACACCACTTCGTCGCCGCCCTGGAGGAGCCCGAGCAGCGCCGTGGAGGTCGCGGCCATGCCGCTCGCGAACAGCATCGCCCTCTCGGCCCCCTCGAGCGACGCCATCGTCTCTTCGACGGCGAGCACGGTGGGATTGCCGTAGCGGGAGTAGAGGAACTTCTTCGATCGCCCTTCGTTGAACGCCTTGACCTCTTCGGCGTTCTCGAAGACGAACGTGGTCGTTTCGAAGATCGGCGTGGTCAGCGGCTCCGCGTTGCGGTTGAGCCCCTGGCTGCCCTGCACCATCGTCGTCGCCTTGCGCATCCGCTTATCAATCACTACGCGGGCCGATCAGCGGATCGCCAAGTCGGGATTGGACTGCGGTGCGGCGATCCGTTCGGCGCCGGCGGCCACGACGGGCTCGATGAACTGCCGGTAGGCATCCTCGTAGCCGCGATCGACCAGTTCGGCGACGCTGAAGCGCCGATCCGATCGCTCGTCGTAGACGCCGGTGAAGTCCAGCGGACCGAGCGGATTGTGCGACGGACGGATCGCGTAGGTGTTGGCGAACGCGGTGCCGTGCGGCGCCAGGGCGTCGCGCAGGCCGGCCGCTTCGAAGGCGATCAGCTGCTCGGCGGCGCGTCCGCGCGGATCGGCGCGGCTCGTGCCGAGTTCGTGCGGCCGCGCGGGCGGCGGCGCCGCGGAGACGACGATGACCTGCTCGACGCCGGCGACGGCCACTTCCTCGAGGAGCCGCACCAGCGCGCCGGGCCGGTCGCAGATGCGGTGCGTCTCCCCTTTCCATGGTCCTTCGGGCGCGAGCCTCACCAGGTGCGGATCGGACGCGATCGGCAGCGCGAGGCTCGCCGCGAGCGCGTCGACGAGGTGATCGCGTCCCGCCCCCGCGAGGTCGACCGCCTCGGCGGCGCGCCCGCCCTCGCCGGCGGGCCGCGCGAAGAAGCGCGGCCGGTGCGCCTCGGCGAGCAGCGCGAACGTCACGTCGTGCCGCGCGTCCACGTCGTGCGCCACGATGAGGAGCTCGCGGAATCCCGGCTGGCCGAGATTCTCGGCGAGCAGATCGGTGTAGCGCCGGCCGAGATCGGCGCGCGGCGGCGGCGCGATCGCGGCGGCGCCGCGAATGAGGTTCCAGAGCTCGCCGATCGTGCCGTCGACCACGAGGCGCGTCGACAGCGGCGCGCCGAACAGGCGCCACAGCGAGGTCTGCCGGACGCGCCGTCTCGTCGTGGCGCGCCACGCGGCGGCCGCGGCGCCGGCGGCGAGCGCGACGACCGCCACCAGCAGGCACAGCAGGATCAGGCGCGGGACGATGGTCGGCAGGGCCGCGGGCGAGAAGAGCGCGTCGACGGTCCGCTGATACCAGGACGTGACCGCGGTGGACGAGCTCTCGAGCGACACGAGCGCGAGCAGGACGCCGACGAGCGCCGTCACGACGCCGAACGCGAGCACGACGAGCGGCACGCCGAGCAGGGCCGCGGCGGTGACGAGCGCCCAGCCCGCCACGCGCAGCGGCTGCCGCCACTGGTAGGCGCGCGCCAGGCGGCCGCCCTTCCAGAGTCCGGCCGTGTCCCACAGCCGCTGGCCGCCGTCGACGGCGGCGAAGATCGCGCCGGCCGCGCCCATGCCGCGCCCGGCCACGAGATCGACGCGCACGCCCGCCTCGTGCAGCGCGCGCAGGACACCGGCGTGATACGCGCCGGCCGTCCCCGTCCCGGTCAGCACCAGCGCCGTCCGCAGGCGCGTCGAGTACGGTCTGGCGGAATCGGCGGGCGCGGCGGCGGTGATCACGTGCTCAGTCGTGGATCGTGGCGAGCTTGGTGATCTCGAAGTGGCGCTCGGCGCCGTTCGGGGTCTTGACGACGACCTCGTCCCCCGCTTCCTTGTTGAGCAGGGCGCGGCCGATCGGCGAGGCGGTGGAGATGAGCCCTTCGTCGACGTTGGCGTCTTCGGGCATGACGAGCTGATAGACGACCGACTGTCCGGTCTCTTCCTTGAGCGTCACGGTGGATCCGAAGCCGACCTTGTCCTTCGGGATCCGGTCGAGATTCATGAGCTGAATCTCGGACACGCGCTTCTGCAGGAGGCTGATGCGCGATTCGACGAGCCGCTGGCGCTCCTTGGCGGCCTGGTACTCGGCGTTCTCGCGAAGATCGCCCAGCTCGCGCGCGCGCTTGATCTCGCGCGGCAGCTCCGTCTTCAACTCCTTGTCGAGCTGCGCGATCTCCTCCTCGAACTTCTTCAGAATCCGCTCTTTCACGACGGAAATGGTAGCAGAATTCGCCGTCTTTCGGACCTGTGCGGGGTGACAGCGGTCCAAGGCGATCTCGCGCGGAGGCTGGGCGCCTCAGCGCGAGATCGTCGTGACAGGCCCCGGGACTTTCGGATGGCCTCGCCTTGGCGGAGGGCGTCGAAGATAATTGATCCATGGACCGGATGGAGCGCGTCACGAGCCGCCAGAACGCGATCGTGAAGCGCTTTCGCGAGCTGGGGCGCGCGTCGCGCGCGGCGGCGCCGATCGGGCGCGCGGCGGTGCACGGCACCGGCGGCCATGCCGGAGAGATTCTGCTCGACGGCGAGCACCTGCTCCAGGAAGCGCTCGCCTGCGACGTCCCGGTCGAGCTCGCCGCGTTCCTCGATCGGCAGGTCGACAACGTGCTGTCGCCGCTCGCGCGGCTGGCGAAGGACGTCCGCGCCCGCGGCGGCCGCGCCATCCTCGTCAGCGACGCCGTGCTCGCCGCCATCAGTCCCGTGCAGCATCCCTCCGGGGTCGTCGCCATCGCACGCGCGCGGGCGACCGACGTCGGCGTCGTGTTCGCCGCGGCGCACGACAACGGCCCGCACCTCCCGCTGGTCCTCGTCCTCGCGGGCCTGCAGGATCCCGGCAACGTCGGCGCGATCGTGCGCGCGGCCGCCGCCTTCGGCGCCGCCGGCGTCGTCGCGATCGAAGGGACCGCCAATCCGTTCAGCTGGAAGGCGCTGCGCGGCGCGATGGGCGGCACGTTCCGGCTGCCCGTCGCCGCGCGCGGCACGGCGCCGGACGTCATCGCCGCCGCCCACGAGCACGGCGTCCGGCTGGTCGCCGCGCTCCCGCGCGGCGGGACGGCGCTGCACGCCGTCGACTTCCGCCGGCCGGTCGCCATCGTGCTGGGCGGTGAAGGGGCCGGTGTCTCGACCGCCATCATGACGGCGGCCGACGAGTCGCTCACCATTCCCATGCGCGCGCCCGTCGAGTCGCTGAACGTCGCCGTCGCGGCGGCGCTCGTGCTCTACGAGGCGGCGCGGCAGGCCGCACACTGATGGATCTCTTCGCCGACGACACGCCTCCGCCGCCGTCCTCCGCGCAGGCGCCCGCCGCCGGCCCCGAGCAGCGGATCGATCCCGCGGCGCCGCTGGCCGAGCGCATGCGTCCGCGCACGCTCGACGACATCGTCGGACAGGACACGCTGCTGGCGCCGGGACGGCCGCTGCGGGAGGCGATCCTCCAGGATCGGCTGCGGTCGATCATCCTCTGGGGTCCGCCGGGCACCGGCAAGACGACGCTCGCCCGCGTGATCGCCAGCGCCACGCGCGCGCACTTCATCGCGTTCAGCGCCGTGATGTCGGGGATCAAGGAAATCCGCGAGGTGATGGCCGAGGCGGAGGCGGCGCGCCGCCGCTCGGGCCGCCGCACGATCCTGTTCATCGACGAGATCCACCGCTTCAACAAGGCGCAGCAGGACGCCTTCCTGCCCCGCGTCGAATCGGGCGACATCGTGCTCATCGGCGCCACCACCGAGAACCCGTCCTTCGAGGTGAACTCGGCGCTGCTGTCGCGCTCGAAAGTCCACGTCCTCAAGCCGCTGACGATCGCCGCGATGGTGACCATCCTCGAGCGGGCGCTGGCGGACGCCGAGCGTGGCCTCGCCGCCGACGGCGTGACGGCGTCGGACGACGCGCTCACGGGGATCGCGCGCTACGCCAACGGCGACGCGCGAACCGCGCTGAACATGCTCGAGATGGCGGCCGCGGTCGCCGACGGTAAGCCGATCGATCTCGCGCTCGTCTCCGACCTCGCGCAGAACCGCGCGCTGCTCTACGACAAGACCGGCGAAGAGCACTACAACCTGATCTCGGCGCTCCACAAGTCGATGCGCAACAGCGATCCGGACGCGTCGGTCTACTGGCTGGCGCGGATGGTGGAATCGGGAGAGGACCCGCTCTACATCGCGCGCCGGCTCGTGCGCTTCGCGTCGGAAGACGTCGGCAACGCCGACCCGCAGGCGCTGGCGATCACCATCGCGGCCAGGGACGCCGTCCATTTCATGGGCATGCCCGAAGGCAACACCGCGCTCGCCCAGGCGGCGATCTATCTCGCGACGGCGCCCAAGAGCAACGCCGTCTACCTCGCCTACGGCGAGGCGGCCGAGGCCGCCAGGACCGACGTGGCCGAGCCCGTCCCGCTGCACCTGCGCAACGCGCCGACGAAGCTGATGAAGGCGCTCGACTACGGCAAGGGCTACAAGTACGCGCACGACGAGACCGACGCGATCGCCGCCGGGATGCCATGCCTGCCGCCCGCGCACAAGGACCGCCGCTTCTACGAGCCCACCGATCGCGGCTTCGAGGCGGAGGTCAGACGGCGCCTCGAGGAGTGGCGCCGGAAGCGAACGAGCGGCGGCGAATAGAGCCCCCACCTTCACGCAACCGTCAGCGGATCGAACGCGGGAAGGCTCCGGCCCGTGAGCTGAAGCGAGCGGCGTTCACTGAGATCTCGCGCAGAGGCCGGAGAGGAGCGGAGCCCGCAGAGGTACTTCCTTGCGGCGCTCGGAGGTCAGGCGAGACCCCGCGGCGGGGTCGTGGAGGCGCCGCGCGAAGCGCGGCTCGCCTGACCGTACCTGCGGCTTCAAGCCTGGTCCCTCTGCGACTCTCCACCTCCGCGAGCTCAGCGCAGATCCGTCGTGACAGGCGCCGCAGCTAACGAAGCAGGCGGGCGTCGATGACGTGGTCGGATGTGCCGACGATCTCGATGCCCTTCGCCGACGCGTGCTGCGGATTGATCAGCACGTTCGTCGTCTCCGGCACGATCGCCGACGGCACCAGGAGCAGCGCCGAGAATCCGCCGGCGAGCCACGTGTTGCCGAGCGTCTGCGTGGCTTCCTCGCGTTCGACCCAGCGATCGGGGAGCATGCCGACCTCGAGCCGCTCGATCGGCGCATCGGGTACGGCGATCTTGAGGAGGCGGTAGCGCGCGGGCAGCGCGCCGACGGTCACTTCGAGGTGTACGAGCCGTTCGAGGAGCGCCGCGGCGGGCGACTGCGTGCAGTAGACGACCCGGCGGCCGCGGCTATGCCAGCGTCCCGGCCACTGCAGGCCGCCGTTCCCGTCGAGCGAGAGGTGATTGCTGATCCGCCAGAGGGTCACACGTCACGCCGCGAAGCCTTCGTCAATCGCTCCGAGGAAATCCTCGACGACGCGCGCGCCGGCGGCCGTCGTCATGAGGCTGATGGGACTGCGGCGGTCGAAGCGCTGCTTCGGCTCCCTGAACCAGCTCCAGAAGCGGTCGCGCTCGCCGAAGACGCTCTCCCCGAACGCCGCCACGCGCAGCATGCGGACGATGCGGTCGGACTCTTCGAGGCTGAGGCGCTCGCGCCTGGCGAGGCGGTGCGAGTAGGTCCGCCGCGGGACGACGAACCCGTAGATCTCCTCGTCGGTGTAGCCGGCCGTTCTCAAGGCGTCGAGCGCGCTGGTCGGAAGCCGCGCTTCGACCAGACGAGCGAGATCCTGTTCGGTCTCGAGATGCTCGACGTCGAGCATCTCCTCCAGCCGCTTGAGCAGACTGATGACTGGCAAGATGCCCTAAATATTAGCGCATCCTGCCGTCGTCGTCAAGCTACTGAAGAAACGAGACTTTCCGGAACATATCCGGGCGGAGCGGCAGGATGAACGAGAACCGGTAGTCCCCCTGCATCCGGCCGATCGGGATGCCGACCAGCTCGCCGTCGCCGTTGAGGACGCCGCCGCCGGAGACGCCGGGATGGCCGTCGGTCAGACAGGTCACGAGGTTGTTGGCGGTGCGCTGGCCGACGTAGCCGCTCGAGAGGATGATCCCCTTCGAGTAGTCGTTGCCGAGCCTCACGATCGCGTCGGCGAAGTCGAACGCGTACTTCATGTTGAGATCGAGCGCCGGCAGGTCGACGGGCTCCTTCACCTTCAGGATCGCCCAGTCGCCGGGATCGACCTCCACCTGCGCGTCGCCGGCATCGACGACGCGCGCCGCCACCTGCTTGCCTCCGTAGGCGAGCTTGACCGACGTGATGCGGCGTGAGCCGGCGTTGTCGCCGAGCGCCACCACGGCGTGCTTGACGGTGATGAAGTACCCGTCGCCCAGATATCCGGCGGTGCCGTAGTTGCTGGCCCCGGTGACGTCGTAGGAATAGAGTTCGACGAAGCTCTGGCGGCGCTCGCGGAGCAGGCTCACCGGCATGAGGCCCATCTCGCTGCGTAGCTGTTGCTTGATCTCGGCGACCAGCGCTGCGCGGCCGCGGTCGTCCATCAGACCGGCGACGGCGGTCTCAGTCGAGCGCCCGGCGGTGCCGGTCTCGGACCGCTGGCGCTTCAGCGCCCCGACCTCGGCGCGCAGCGCCGCGATCTGATCGCTGTCGGCCGCGGCCGCCTGCCGCGTCGCCAGCAAACTGCCGAGGCTGAAGAACAGAATCGCCGAAAACGTGAACAACAGGATCGGAACGGCACCTCGAGGCATACGTACTCCAAGTTCGGCAGCTGCACTGCAGCGTTGCGCACCGGAAGACACCCGTCCGGCCGCCTTTATCGCTTGGAACAACTAGCTGGGATTGATCGGAGAGTAAACCTGTGCGCCCTTTGCGTCAAGAGCGACAGCGCGTATTGTTGAGCTCACCGGTCCCGGTAGCCCCGAACGGTCCTCGGTTCCGGCACCTTCCAGCTTCGCGAAGGCCAGCCGCCTCAGATCCGCTGAAAGTTCTTCTCGATCTCGCGGCGCGTGAGACGCAGGACGACGGGACGGCCGTGGGGGCAGACGCTGGAGTAGGCGGTCCGGCGCAGCTCTTCGAGGATGTAGCGCATCTTCTCGAGCGTCAGCGGGTAGTTCGCCTTCACCGCGGCGTGGCAGGCCATCGTCGCCGCGATCCGCCGCAGCGCCTCTTCGGCGCGCGTGCCGGTCGCCAGCCCCTCGAGATCGTCCGCCAGCGCGCGGATCGTGGCCTCGCACTCCGCCGGATCGAGCATCGCCGGCACGGCCGACAGGCGCACGCTGTCGCCGCCGAACTCCTCGACCTCCATCCCGAATTTCTCGAGCGTCGCCGCGTGCTGCGTCAGCGCATGGCGCTGCGCCGGCGACAGATCGAGGAGGATCGGCGCCAGCAGCCGCTGGCTCTGGAGCCGTCCCGACGTCAGGCGCTCGGAGATCTGTTCGAACAGCACACGCTCGTGGGCGACGTGCTGATCGATGATCGCCACGCCCTCGTCGTCCACCGCGATGATGAACGTATCGCGGAACTGGCCGAGCGGAATCATCGGCCGGATGTCCGCGCCCGAGGCTGGAGGCTGGGCGCCGGGATCCCGATCGCCGGACGCCGGTGGCTGGAAACCGTGAACCGGCGACGGGTAGCTGGCGACCGGCACCGGCCGACTGCCGCCTGGCAGCTGTTCGTGGCTCCAGCGGTTGGCCACGGCAGCGCCCGACAGCACGCCGGGAATCGCCATCGTGGTGGGAATGCCGGGCCGATCGACACCGCCCTCGAGCCGGAACTGGACCTCCGGCGCTCTGCCCTGTCCGAGGACGTCGCCGAGCGCGCGCCGCAGCACTTCGTGCACGAGCGACTGCTCGAGGAAGCGGACTTCCGCCTTCGTCGGATGCACGTTGACGTCGACGCGATCCGGGGCGATCGTCAGGAAGAGGTGGACCTCCGGACTGCGCTCCTTGATCGTCGCGACGCTGTAGGCCTCGATGATCGCGTGCGCGATGGTGCGGTCCTTGACGATGCGGCGGTTGACGAAGACATTCTGCGCGCCGCGGGTCGGTCCCTGGTCGCCGAGCGCGGCGACGTACCCTTCGATCTTCAGTCCGCCGGCGTCCTTTCTCACTTCCATCAGATCGCCGCGATCGCCGAACAGCTGGAAGAAGCGGCCGCTCAACGTCGCGGCCGGAGGACACTGGAGCAGGCTCCGGCCGTTCGACGTCAACGAGAATCCGAGCTCCGGATAGCCGAGCGCGAGCTGGGTGGCGAGACGCGAGATCTGCGTCGTCTCCGCCGTGTCGGACTTCAGGAACTTCCGCCGCGCGGGAAGGTTGTAGAAGAGATCGGCGATTTCGATCGACGTGCCTTCAGGAGCGCCGACCTCGCGGATCGACACGATCGTGCCGGCGTCGACCTTGATCTCGGTCCCGCTCTGCTCGCCGCGCGCGCGCGTGCGGAGCGTGAAGTGCGAGACCGACGCGATGCTCGGAAGCGCCTCGCCGCGGAACCCCAGCGTCCGGATGGCGCCGAGGTCGTCGGCGCGCCGGATCTTGCTGGTGGCGTGCCGCTCGATCGCCAGCCGCGCGTCCTCCGCGTCCATCCCCTCGCCATCGTCCTCGACCCGGATCAGGCGCTTGCCGCCGGTGTCGACCGCGATGGAGATCCGCGTCGCCCCGGCGTCGATGGCGTTCTCGACCAGCTCCTTGACGACCGACGCAGGCCGCTCGACGACTTCGCCGGCGGCGATCTGATTCGCCAGGTCCGGCGCCAGCCTGTGGATCTTCGCCATCAGATCCAGCCGTTGCGGCGGAAGTAGACGAGCATGGAGCCGACGCTGGCGCCCATCACCGCGAGCAGCACCCAGAACATCCGGTCCTCTCCGAGGCCGAAGTGCGGCAGGCTGACGTTCATCCCGTAGAGCCCGGTGATGAACGTCAGCGGCATGAACACGGTCGAGATGATCGTGAGGATCTTCATGATCGTGTTCAGCTGGTTCGACACGATCGCCAGGTTGGCGTCGAGCAGGCTGGTGATGCGGTCCTGGAAGAACATCGATTCGTCGGCGAGCCGCACCAGGTGGTCGTGCACGTCACGGAACCGGTAGGCGATCTGCTCGTCGATGAGACCGAACTCGCGGCGCGCCAGCCGGCCGACGACGTCGCGCTGCGGCTGGACGACGCGCCGGAGCGACGCGACGTCGCGCTTGAAATCGAGGATCTCCCTGGCGAAGTTCACCCCCTCGCCGTCGAAGACCTTCCCCTCCAGCGCGTCGAGGCGCTCGCTCAGCTCGTCGATCTCGGGCCGGTAGTTGTCGACCATCGCGTCGATGATCCGGTGCATCAGCGCGGCGGTCCCCTCGCCCAGGGCGAGCGCGTTCCGCTCGCAGACGTTGGTGACCTGCTCGAACGACCGCGAGTCGCCCATGCGGATCGTGACCAGGTAGTTCGGCCCGAGGAAGAAGTCGACGTCGTGCGTCTTGAAGCAGTGCTCCGGGGCCTGGAAGTCGATGCGGTGCAGGATCAGATAGAGGTAGCCGCCGTACGACTCGACCTTGGGGAACTCGAGGTCGCTCACGGCGTCTTCCACCGCCAGTTCGTGGAAGTGGAAGACGTCCGCGAGCATGTGCCGCCCCTCCTCCTTGGAGGGGCTGGTGAGGTCGACCCAGACCAGCACGCCGCTGCCGGGCGCGAGCCACGCCGGATCCACCCGATCGGCGGGGCTCGTCCTCCCGTTGGCGTGCGCGTAGATCCTGATCAACTACGCGCCCTAGGCCCCTTTCGCGCCCTGCAGCGCGGCCTGCGCCGCCGCGAGCCGCGCGACGGGCACGCGATACGGCGAGCAGCTGACGTAGTCCAGCCCGACCTTCTCGAAGAAGTGGATGGACGACGGGTCGCCGCCGTGCTCGCCGCAGATCCCGAGCTTCAGGTCCTTGCGCGCGCCGCGGCCCTTGGTCACCGCGATCTCGACGAGCTGGCCGATGCCGCTGGTGTCGATCGTCGCGAAGGGGTTCTTCTTGACGATCTCGAGCTCCTGATACTGCGGCAGGAACGATCCCGAGTCGTCGCGCGACATGCCCAGACCCGTCTGCGTCAGGTCGTTGGTGCCGAAGCTGAAGAACTCGGCCGACTGCGCGATCTCGTCCGCGGTGAGCGCGCCGCGCGGAATCTCGATCATGGTGCCGACCATGTAGTTCAGCTTCACGCCCTTCTCTTTCTGGACCTCGCGCGCCGCCTGGTGGACGACCTCGATCTGGAGATCCAGCTCCTTCTTGAAGCCGACGAGCGGAATCATGATCTCGGGACGGACCTTGATCCCTTCCTTCTGGACCTCCGCGGCGGCCTCGAACACCGCGCGCGCCTGCATGGCCGAGATCTCGGGATAGCCGATGCCGAGGCGGCAGCCGCGGAAGCCGAGCATCGGGTTGAACTCGTGCAGCTGCTCGACGCGCTGGTGGATGCGCGCGGCCGGCACG
>Ga0075364_10001347_pt1 | contig 13254 bp, 9 predicted proteins | sample EndMetdeltDD1764_FD_71517 | JGI IMG/M metagenome (GOLD analysis project Ga0075364, IMG submission 71517) | Populus endosphere microbial communities from Tennessee, USA - Endosphere MetaG P. deltoides DD176-4 | ecosystem: Host-associated > Plants > Roots > Endosphere | place: USA: Tennessee... | reverse complement strand
TGCCCCCGGCCCCGCCCACGCTGTAGCCAACCCCGGCGTTGCCGCCGTTGCCGCCGGCCCCGCCCGTTCCGGCGGCGCTGGCGCCGCCGATGCCGCCGTGGCCGCCCGCGCCGAACAGGAAGGCGTTGCCGCCGACACCGCCTGCACCACCACCCGCTGCGCCCGCGCCACCAAGTCCGCCGACGCCGCCGTTGCCGAACAGCCACCCACCATTGCCGCCAGCGCCGCCGACCGCACCGGCCCCACCGCCACCGCCGATGCCGCCGTTGCCCAACAGGCTGGCGGATCCGCCGGCACCGCCGGGTGCTCCGAGGGCGGTGCTATTCCCGCCGTTGCCGCCGTTGCCGTACAGCCACCCGCCGGCTCCGCCGGGTGTACCCACTCCCGCCCCGTCGGTCGTCCCGTTGGCGCCGTTGCCGAAGAGCGGGCGCCCGGTCAGATTCTCGAAGAATTGGTTGATCGGGTCGGTGGCCTGCGCCGCGGGGGCGCCGGGGTTGAACGCGCCGGCCAGGGCCTGCTGAGCATTGGCGATCTCGGTGCTCGCATAGGCGAAAGCGCCCGAATTGAGACTCTGCACAAACTGGCTTTGAAATGCCGCGGCCTGATTGCTCAGCGCCTGATATGCCGCCCCGTGCTGGGAAAAGAGTGACGCAATCGCCGCCGACACCTCATCGGCCCCCGCGGCCAGCAATGCCGTCGTGGGCGCTGCTGCCGCTGCGTTGGCTGAGCTGAGCGTCGAGCCGAGGTTGGCAAGATCCGATGCGGCCGCCGTCACCATTTCCGGCACTGTGGATACGAACGACATATGACGCCTCCCCTTTGACGGCTTGGAACGCCGATGTTAGACGGCTTCGCACGCGAATCGTGGCTATTTGGCGGCATTTCCGCGGAAGTTATTAGGGGGGTGTCAGCCTATCTCTCGACCAGCAGGTCCGCGACGCGGACCGGCTGGCGCGGCCCGGCGGGCTCCTCGGCGTACCCGATTGCGATGGCGCCCAACGGCTCCCAATCGGTCGGCAGCTCCAGCTCGGCGCGGACCAGGTCGGCGGCGAAGATCGTCGAGCCGATCCAGCAGCTGCCCACCCCGCGCACCGCGAGCGCGACCAGCAGCGCCTGCACCGCCGCGCCAACCGCGACGGTGAACATGGTGTGCTCGGCGTCGGTGCGGGCCGCGTCGGGATAGCTGTGCGCGCCGTCGGGAACCATGAACGGAATGACGACTTCGGGTGCGTCGTAGAGGATCTGGCCGCGCGCCACCCGCCGCTCGACGGAGTCGGCGGGCCGCCCGTCACCGGCGAGGTCGGAGCGCCATTTGTCCTTCATCGCATCCAGCAGCCGAACGCGGGTAGCGGGGGTCCGCAGCCACACGAACCGCACCGGGCGGGTGTGATGCGGGGCCGGCGCGGTCAGCGCCTCGGCGACGGCGGCCTCGACGAGCTCCGGCGGCACCGCCTCGTCGCTGAACCGGCGCACGGACCGCCGCAACAGCTGGGCCTGCTGGCGACCCAGCTCGAGCGCCTCGGCGGTGCCGAGCCAGAACAGGTCCTCATCGCCGGGCCGCAGCAGCTGCCGCGCCGTCGAGCCGTCGTCCGCCACTGCTAAACCGCGCACGACGGCCACCGGCATCGCGGTCAGCTTGCCCTTGACCAGATCCGCGGCCGCGGCGACCTCGTCGGCCACTGCGATCTCGGTGACGATGAGCTCGTTGCCGTGAGCATCGACCGCACCCGAATAGTTGTGCAGCACGGCAAGTCCGGCCGATCCGACGGCGGCGTCGGTCTGCCCGTTGCGCCACGCGCGGCCCATCGTGTCGGTGATGATCACGGCGACGCTGACACCGAGCCGCTCGCGCAGCCCGGCGCGCAGCGCGGCCGCACTGGCGTCGGGATCCTCGGGCAGCAGCGCGAGTTCGCCGCGGCCGACGTTGGAACCGTCCACCCCCGCCGCGGCCTGAACCAGTCCAAGCCGGTTCTCGGTGATCAAGGTCCGCCCCTTGCGCGCCAGCACGCGCACCGCCTCGTCCTCGACCAGTTTGCGGCGCAGCTGATCTCGTGCCTCCTCGTCCTCGGGCGCCGGCACCAGCCGGCCCTCGCACTTGGAGACCACCTTGCTGGTGACCACCACGACGTCGCCGTCGCGCAGCCACGGCGCGGCCGTGGCGACCGCGGCGCCCAGATCGTCGCCGGGGCGGAATTCGGGCAGCCCGGTCACCGGCAGGATCTCGACTGTCGAGGCGGTCCCGTGCTCGGTCACGCCGCCACGCCCGCAAGCTCCAGACCGGCGCGGACCATCTCAGCCGTCGCCTTCGGGTCGGTCATCAGCAACGGGATCGACCGCACCGCGACCCCGTCGATGTCGGCGCGATCGCCCTCGGCCACCAGCCAGCAGTCCAGGATTCCGGTGCCGCCGCGCCCACCGTAGTGCCGGCCGACGGCCTGCGCGGTGGATTCCACCCCGATCACGCTCAGGCACGCATCGGCCATGCCGCGCAACGGCTTTCCGCCGATGATCGGCGAGTAGCCGACGATCGGGGCGGCGGACGCCCGCAGCGCGGCACGAATCCCGGGGACGGCCAGGATGGCGCCGATGCTGACCACCGGGTTGGACGGGGCCAGCAGGATGACGTTGGCGCCGGCGATCGCCGCGACCGCTTCGGTTGCAGCGTTGGCCTTTTCGGCCCCGACGAAGGCGAAGCTGTGCGTCGGCACCTGGGCTCGGTAGCGCACCCACCACTCCTGGAAATGGATCGCCCGGCGGGTGTCGTCGGCGGGATCGGTGATCACCACGTGGGTTTCGCAACGGTCGTCGGTGGCGGGCAGCAACCGCGCGCCGGGCTGCCAACGGTCGCACAGCGCCGTCGTGATCTGCGACAGCGGGTAGCCCGCGTTCAGCATCTGGGTGCGCACCAGATGGGTGCCCAGGTCGCGGTCGCCGAGCTGAAACCAGTCGGGTTGCACCCCGTAGCGCGCCAGTTCCTCCATGGCATGCCAGGTTTCGTCACGGTGACCCCAGCCGCGCCGCGGGTCGACCCCGCCGCCCAGGGTGTACATGCAGGTGTCCAGGTCCGGGCAGACCCGCAGGCCGTGGATCCAGGCGTCGTCGCCGATGTTGACGACGGCGCTCAGTTCGTGGTCGCCGTCCGCGCCGGCCGCACCGGCCGCGCCGAACTGGCCCAAGCCGAACAGCTGCTGCACCCCGAGCAGGAAGCGGGCGCCGCCGACCCCACCGACCAAAACGGTGACCTTCACAGCGCTTGACAGTACTGCCCGACGCCGAAGCGGTTCGTGGCAGCGAACCGCCATGCGAGCCGTGCGATTCCGCGCCCACCGAGAAATACGCGTTAATGGATAGGCGGCAGTGACAAAAGTGGCCAATGTGACAGTGGTGGCGGACATTTGACCACAGAAGTGAGGAGTTGCACTCGACACGCCGCCAATCACGCGTGACAGAAGGGGAGAAATTTGGTTACGAGATGATATGGAAATGCCGCGGAACGCTTGACCGAACAGGGCAACCCGTGTCTAATCACATCAGTGTCATTTCCCGGTTGGCCGGCCGGTTGCGGTGTCGCAGACCGAGATTCGATCACTTGTTCGAATTGTCTGTACATCAAAAAAGTGGGAAACACACACTCTCGACAACAAGTGAGGAGCCGGAGGCATGTCATATGAACTCCTTCGGGGCGTAATGGGAAGCGCACCGCAGACCACAACCGGCCCGGCGCAGACGGCAAGTGCCCGACCGCATTTGAGCTTGGTTCCGGTTCCGGTTCAGGTTCCGGTTATTGATGCGCCAGTCGCGTTCGAACCCGAACCCCTGCCGGACCCGACAGCCGACCAATGGCAGGACCGGGCGCTGTGTGCGCAAACCGACCCGGAGGCGTTCTTTCCGGAAAAGGGCGGCTCCACCCGCGAGGCCAAGAAGATCTGCCTGGGTTGCGAGGTCCGGCACGAGTGCCTCGACTACGCCCTGGCTCACGACGAGCGCTTCGGCATCTGGGGCGGTCTTTCCGAGCGCGAGCGTCGCCGCCTCAAGCGCGGCATTATCTGATTGGGTCTGACGCCGACGGGTCAGTCGTCGTCGATCGTTGGGTCGATCACCGACGGCTCGACGTCCAGGTAGATGGCCACCTGCGCCACCAGAATTTCGTGCAGCAACTCATCAAGCTCGACGGTATCCTTCGCCCGTCGCTCAATCGGCTTGCGGAACAAGACAATTCGTGCCCGCGTGGCGTTACCGCGGACGTCGACGCCGGCCGGGATCAACCGGGCCAGCGCGATCGGCCCGTCCGCGATGACCTCGGGTGGCCACTGCACGCTCTCGGGATCCTTGGCGGCGATCCGCGGGATCTCATCGACCGCGACGTCGAGTTCGGAGACCCGCTCCTGCCACCGCCGCTCGATCGGTTCGTAGGCCTCCAGCACCGCCATGTCGAACCGCTCGGCCCGGGTGCGCCAGCCGGGCACCGTCGGCGGCAGCAGCGGACCGCGCATTTCCCGGCCCCGGCGCGAGGCCCGGAATGCACCCGATCGGCCCCTCGGCCGACCCCCCCATCCGGAGCTGCGCGAATCGCTCACGCGCCGATGGTAACGGTTGCCCCGCCGTTGGTAACGGTTGAAGTACGTGCCTGGACCGGATGCGCGTGTCCGGCGCTTCGGCGGCGTTTCCGCACGATAGCCTTTCGAACGTGAACGTACCCCGTCGCTGTTGCCGGCCCGGGTGTCCGCACTATGCGGTGGCGACGTTGACGTTCGTGTACTCGGACTCGACGGCAGTGGTAGGTCCGCTCGCTACCACGCGGGAACCCCATTCGTGGGATCTATGCGTCGGCCACGCTGGTCGCATCACCGCACCACGCGGTTGGGACTTGGTGCGCCACGCCGGGCCTCTTAGTTCTGAGCCCATCCATCCCGACGAGGACGACCTGGTGGCGCTGGCGGACGCGGTACGCGAGGGCGGCCCGGGCGGTGGGGGCCTATCCCATGCGGCCGGTGCCGGCGCGCCTTTGAATGGCTTCACCGATCCGCTCGTGCATCATTCGGGAGCCCATGCCACCGCACCCAGCGGTGATCTATTTGCGCGACCCGAGCATCGAAGCGGCCGCCGGCGGGGACATCTGCGGGTATTGCCCGACCCGTCGGACTAGCAGCAGATCGTTCCTGACCGTTCCGGCCCGCGTTACCGCGGGGCCGTTAGGCTGGCGGCCAAGAGGCGAAGAAAATCCCGGTCGTCAGGAGGCCCGCATGCCTTGGCCCGCCGCGGCTGTCCACCGTGTCATCAAGGCGTATGACGTTCGTGGGTTGGTCGGCGAGGAGATCGACGAGCCGCTGGTGACCGACGTGGGTGCCGCGTTCGCCAGGTTGATGCGGTCCGGCACCGGCCAGGCCGCCCGGCAGGTGGTAATCGGCCACGACATGCGGGACAGCTCGCCGTCGCTCGCCGAGGCTTTCGCGGCGGGGGTGGCCGGGCAGGGCCTCGACGTGGTGCGCATCGGTTTGGCCTCTACCGACCAGCTCTACTTCGCCTCCGGCCTGCTGGATTGCCCGGGCGCGATGTTCACCGCGAGCCACAACCCGGCCGCCTACAACGGCATCAAGATGTGCCGGGCGGGTGCCAAACCCGTCGGCGCCGATACCGGGCTCGAAACGATTCGCGACGACCTGATCACCGGTGTCCCCGCCTACCACGGACAACCCGGAACCGTCACGGACAAGGATGTGCTCGGTGACTACGGGGTGTTCCTGCGCTCGCTGGTGAACACCTCCGGGCTGCGTCCGTTGCGGGTGGCAGTGGACGCCGGCAACGGCATGGCCGGTCACACGGCGCCGGCCGTGTTCGACGCGATCGAGTCGATCACGATGTTGCCCTTGTACTTCAAGCTGGACGGGTCGTTTCCCAATCACGAGGCCAACCCGCTGGACCCCGCGAACCTGGTGGACCTGCAGGCCTTCGTGCGCGAAACCCGCGCCGACATCGGGTTGGCGTTCGACGGGGACGCCGACCGCTGCTTCGTCATCGACGAACGGGGCAGGCCGGTCTCGCCGTCCACGGTGACCAGCCTGGTGGCCGCGCGCGAACTGGGCCGGGAGATCGGCGCCACGGTGATCCACAACGTGATCACGTCGCGCGCGGTGCCCGAACTGGTCACCGAGCGCGGCGGCACACCCGTGCGCTCGCGGGTCGGGCACTCCTATATCAAGGGGCTGATGGCCGATACCGGCGCGATCTTCGGTGGCGAACATTCCGCGCATTACTACTTCCGCGACTTCTGGGGCGCCGATTCCGGCATGCTGGCCGCGCTGTATGTGCTGGCCGCCCTCGGCGAGCAGGACAGGCCGCTCTCGGAGCTGACCGCCGATTACCAGCGCTACGAATCGTCCGGCGAGATCAACTTCACCGTGGCCGACGCGTCGTCGTGCGTGGACGCCGTGCTCAAGCATTTCGGCAGCCAGATCCAGTCGATCGATCACCTGGATGGGGTGACGGTGGACTTGGGGGAGGGCAGCTGGTTCAACCTGCGCAGCTCGAACACGGAGCCGCTGCTGCGGCTGAATGTGGAGGGACGCAGTGTCGAGGATGTCGACGCGGTGGTCCAACAGGTCAGCGCCCAGATCACCGCCCAGGCGCGGGAAACGGCACGACCGTGAGCGCCACCCAGGCGATCGATCTCGAGGATGCCGAGGGCCTGCTCGCCGCCGATCGGGCCGGCCTGCTGCGGGCCGCGTCGAACGCGGGCGCGCAAGTGCGCGCGATGGCCGCCGCGTTCGAGGAGGGCGAACTCGATTCGGTGCGCGGGGGACAGCCCCCGCGCTCGGTGATTTGGGTGGCGGGCCGTGGCACCGCCGAGACGGCGGGCGTCATGCTGGCCTCGACGCTCGGCGCCGCGGCCGCCGCACCGATCGCCCTCGTCACCGAGGCGCCGCCGTGGATCGGGCCGCTTGATGTGCTGATCGTCGCCGGCGACGACCCGGGCGATCCCGTGCTGGTCTCCGCGGCCGCGACCGGGGTGCGCCGGGGCTCGCGGGTCGTCGTGGCGGCCGAGTACGAGGGCCCGCTGCGAGACAGCACCGCCGGCCGCGTCGCCGTGCTGGAACCGCGGGTGTGGGTGCCCGATGAGTTCCGGTTGTGTCGCTACCTGGCCGCGGGCCTGGCCGTGTTGCAAACCGTGGACCCCAGGCTGCCCATCGATCTGGCCGCGCTCGCCGACCAACTCGATGCCGAGACGCTGTGCAACAGCGCCGCCCGCCAGGTGTTCACCAATCCGGCCAAGATGCTCGCCGCGCGAATCTCCGATGCGCAGGCGGCCCTGGCCGGCGACAGTGCCGCGACGCTGGCACTGGCCCGGCACGGCAGTTCGATCCTGCTGCGCGTCGCGCACCGGGTGGTGGCCGCCGGCGGGCTGGCGGACGCGGTCGTGGCGCTGCGCGCGGCCGCCGAGCCCGGTGACTCCGGCGATGCGACCGATGCGCTGTTCCACGACGAGGAGATCGACGGACCACTGCCCGAGCGGCTGCGGGTGCTGGCCCTGACGCTGGCCGCCGAGCGCACGGTGGTCGCCGCGCGGGTCGCCGGCCTGCACGACGTCTACCTGGTGGGGGCCCAGGATGTGCCCGAGCTGCCGGATGCGCCCGACGGCGCGACCGGGTCGGCCCCCGCCGCCGCGGCGAGTGCCGAGCAGCAACTGGCAGTATTGGCCGTTCGGCTGGAGATGGCGGCGGTTTACTTGCGACTGGTGCGGGGATAGATACCCAAGTGGAAGTGCTACGCGGAGCGATGCGGACGTACGCCTGGGGATCGCGCACGGCCATCGCCGAGTTCACCGGGCGGCCGGTGCCGGCCGCCCACCCGGAGGCCGAGCTCTGGTTCGGGGCGCACCCCGGCGACCCGGCCTGGCTGGAAACGCCCACCGGCGAAACGTCGTTGCTCGACGCCTTGGCCGCCGATCCGGAGGGACAGCTGGGCGCCGGGACCCGCGCCCGCTTCGGCGACGTGCTGCCGTTCCTGGTCAAGGTGCTGGCGGCCGACGAGCCGCTGTCGTTGCAGGCCCACCCCAGCGCCGAGCAGGCGGTCGAGGGTTACCTGCGTGAGGAACGACTGGGCATCCCGGTGTCCTCGCCGGTGCGCAATTACCGCGACACCAGCCACAAGCCTGAGCTGTTGGTGGCGCTGCAGCCGTTCGAGGCGCTGGCCGGATTTCGGCAGGCCGCCCGAACCAGGGATCTGTTGTCTGCGTTGGCCGTCTCCGATCTCGACCCGTTCATCGATCTGCTCACCGACCAGTCCGACGCCGACGGCCTGCGTGCCCTGTTCACCACCTGGATCACCGCGCCCCAGCCCGACATCGACGTGCTGGTGCCCGCCGTGCTGGACGGCGCCATCAACTACGTCAGCTCCGGCGCAACCGAATTCGCGGCCGAGGCCAAGGACGTGCTGGAACTCGGCGAACGCTATCCCGGCGACGCGGGTGTGCTGGCGGCGCTGCTGCTCAACCGGATCAGCCTGGCCCCCGGCGAGGCGATATTCGTGCCGGCCGGCAACCTGCACACCTACCTGCGCGGTTTCGCGCTGGAGGTAATGGCCAACTCCGACAACGTGTTACGCGGCGGCCTCACCCCCAAGCACGTCGACGTGCCCGAATTGCTGCGGGTGCTGGACTTCACCCCGACCGACGAGTCGGAGCTGCGGCCCAAGATCCGCCCCGACGGGCTGGGGATGGTCTACGACACCCCGACCGACGAGTTCGCGCTCTCGCTGCTGGTGCTCGATGCCGACCACCTCGGCCGCGAGGTCGACGCGGCGTGCCCGCACCCAGGGCCGCAGATCCTGTTGTGCAGCGAGGGTTCGGCGACGGTGCACGGCAAGTCCGGATCGGCCACGCTGGACCGGGGCATGGCGGCCTGGGTGGCCGCCGACGACGGCCCGGTCCGGCTGTCGGCGCGCCAGCCGGCCAAGCTGTTCAGGGCTACCGTCGGTCTTTAACCGGCCTAGTCGGTCTGCCGTCGCTCGCGCTGTTCTCCCAGCCAGAGCCTGAGGTTGTGGGCGATGGTGCGCCCGATGATCGACGGCGGCGGAATCATGTACAGGCTGTCCAGCAGGCTGAACCGGCGCAGAAACCATTCGGCGAGAACGGGATCGGTCTCCGCGGCGCCCAGGAATTGGTCGAACAGCCGCCCGGATGGCCGGTACCACCAGGGCTCGCGTCCCTTGGCGTGGTGGAAGGTGAGGTCACCGATGGCGGTCATCAACCACACCGGGCGGGTGGTCCGGTTGGTCGCGCGGTTGAGTTGGCGTGCCAGGTTGCCGCGCGGCGCCTCGAGCGCCCGGCGCAGATGGCCGGCCTGTAGCGACGTCATCGTCATGCCCTGGCCGTAGGTGGGGTCGTAGCTGGCCACGGCGTCGCCGAACGGCACGATCCCGGCCGGGAAGCGGTCCAGCTTGTCGTAGCGGCGCCGTCGGCTCGCGGGAAAGCGGTGAAAGGCCACCTCGCCGATGGGTTCGGCCCGCTCGAGCGCGGCGGTGAATCTCGGGGGGAGCAGCTTCTGGGCGAGCACAATGATTTCTGGAAACGTCTGTGGCGGTTGGACTTTGGCGACGCCGAAGGTGGTGCACGTCCAGGTGTGGTCCTCGTAGTACAGCATGCCCAGGCCCAACGGCTGCTCACGAGAGGCGCCGCAGACGACCACCTTCTCGGCGAGCATGCCCTCGGGAATGCGCAGCTGATGGGTCGCATAGCTGATGCCGACGTCGATGAGGTCCTCCGGGGGCCGCTCATAGCCCCACTGCTCGAGCCACGCCGGCAGCCTGGAACCGCGGCCGGCCGCGTCGACGACCAGGTCGGCGGCTATAAATTCCGGGACTTCCGGCTGCTCAGCCGAATCCAGCAGCACGCCGGTCACCTGCTGCGCTGCGGCGTCGAAGCGGGGTTCGGACACGGAGCGCCGCTGAATCGAGACGTTGGGGATGTCAGCGACCCGGCGCCGGATCTGCCATTCCAGATGCGGCCGGCTGGGCACGTAGGCGGTGAACTCCTTGCGCAACCGGTGCTCGGTGCCCAGCAGGTGGCCCGCGGCGCCGAAATAGATGCAGTCCGGCCGGTTCTCCAGGATCGGCACGCCGGCGGCGACCATGTCCTCGAGCAGGCCCGGGAACAGCCCATCGAACTCCATCGCGCCACGCGCCATCAGCAGGTGTACGTGCCGGTCCTGGGGGACTGTCGCGCGGTTTGTCGGTGTGCTCGGCAGGTCGTCGCGCTCGAAAACGGTGACCCCGTCGTAGAAATCCGACAGCACCCGCGCCGCGCACAACCCCGCGATGCTCCCGCCGATGACGACTGCGTGCTCCCTCATGTTTTCCCCAGCCCGCGCACCTTCGCGAGGTTACTCGGTACTGTCCGTCACAACGAGGGCGAAAGGGCGGGTGCATGGCCAATCGATGGCGCACGAAGTCGGTCGAGCAGTCGATCGCCGACACCGACGAGCCGAGCACTCGGTTACGCAAGGACCTGACCTGGTGGGACCTGGTGGTGTTCGGGGTCGCGGTGGTGATCGGGGCCGGCATCTTCACGGTGACCGCGTCGACCACCGGCGACATCACCGGCCCGGCCATCTGGATATCGTTTTTGATCGCGGCGGCCACCTGCGCGCTGGCCGCGCTGTGCTACGCCGAATTCGCCTCGACGCTTCCGGTCGCGGGCAGCGCATACACCTTCTCCTACGCCACCTTTGGCGAGTTTATCGCCTGGGTGATCGGCTGGAACCTGGTGCTGGAATTGGCGATCGGTGCCGCCGTGGTCTCCAAAGGCTGGTCCAGCTACCTGGGCACGGTTTTCGGATTCGCCGGTGGCACAGTCCATCTCGGATCGCACCAGCTTGACTGGGGTGCGCTGCTGATCGTGACGGTGGTGACGACCCTGTGCGCCCTGGGCACCAAGTTGTCGTCGAGATTTTCCGCGGTCGTCACCGCCATCAAGGTGTCGGTGGTCATCCTGGTTGTCGTCGTCGGCGCCTTCTACATCAAGGCCTCCAACTACACGCCGTTCATCCCGAAGCCGGAAACCGGCGACGACGCAACGGGTCTCAACCAATCGGTGCTGTCGCTGCTGACCGGGGCGCAGGGCAGCCATTACGGCTGGTACGGCGTGCTGGCGGGGGCATCGATCGTGTTCTTCGCGTTCATCGGGTTCGACATCGTGGCCACCATGGCTGAGGAAACCAAGGAGCCCCAGCGCAACGTTCCGCGCGGCATCCTGGCATCGCTGGCCGTCGTCACCGTGCTCTATGTCGCGGTGTCGATCGTGCTGTCCGGCATGGTCCCCTACACGCAGCTGCGCACCGTCGACGCCGGCGGCCCGGCGAATCTGGCCACCGCGTTCACGGCGAACGGGGTGCACTGGGCCAGCAGCATCATCTCCGTCGGGGCGCTGGCCGGGCTGACCACCGTGGTGATGGTGCTGATCCTCGGGCAGTGCCGAGTCCTGTTCGCGATGGCGCGCGACGGGCTGCTGCCCAAGCAGCTGGCCACGACCGGGTCGCGCGGCACCCCGATCCGGATCACCGTGCTGGTCGGGGTGGTGGTGGCGCTGACGGCGGCGGTGTTCCCGATCACCAAGCTCGAGGAGATGGTCAACGTCGGCACGCTGTTCGCGTTCGTCCTGGTGTCCGCGGGCGTGATCGTGCTGCGCCGGACCCGGCCGGACCTGCCGCGGGGGTTCCGGGCGCCGTGGGTGCCGCTGCTCCCGATCGCCTCGGTGTGCGCGTGCCTGTGGCTGATGGTGAATCTCACCGCCCTGACCTGGGTGCGCTTCGGCGTCTGGCTGGTTCTGGGGACCGCGATCTATGTCGGCTACGGGCGCCGGCACTCGGTTCAGGGACGCCGGCAGGCCGAATACGCCCGGGCGACCGCCCCGTAGGTCACTCCTGCCACAGAAGTACCGCCGGGCGGCCGCTACACGGCCCACCCGGCCGCCTTGGCGCGCGCGCACCGCGCACCGACATCCCTGCATCTACTTGACAGCAGACAACGATCTGCGCAGTTGGTGTACAAAATGGCCTTGTATGTCTAGACATGAGACGCAAACTTCCGTATTGTCCACCGGAAGCGTGGTGTGACTCACATGGAGGTTTGGCATATGACCACAGAAATCAGCTCCCAAATACCCGAAGTGCCCCCCGCGGAGTGGCGCGACAAGAAGCGCTACCTGTGGCTGATGGGCCTGATCGCCCCGACGGCGTTGTTCGTGATGCTCCCGATCACCTGGGCGCTCAACCAGCTCGACTGGCACACCGGCGCGCAGGTTCCCCTGTGGATCGGGCCGATCCTGCTCTACATCCTGTTGCCCGTCCTGGACCTGCGCTTCGGTCCCGACGGCCAGAACGCGCCCGACGAGGTGATGGACCGGCTGGAGAACGACAAGTACTACCGCTACTGCACCTACATCTACATCCCGTTCCAGTACGCCAGCGTGGTGCTGGGCGCCTACCTGTTCACCGCGTCGAACCTCAGCTGGCTCGGCTTTGAGGGCGGATTGGGCTGGTTCGGCAAGATCGGCGTGGCGCTCTCGGTCGGCGTGCTCGGCGGCGTCGGCATCAACACCGCGCACGAGATGGGGCACAAGAAGGAGTCGCTGGAGCGCTGGCTGTCCAAGATCACCCTGGCGCAGACCTGCTACGGCCACTTCTACATCGAGCACAACAAGGGTCACCACGTGCGCGTCTCCACCCCGGAGGACCCCGCGTCGGCCCGCTTCGGCGAGACCTTCTGGGAGTTCCTGCCCCGCAGCGTCATCGGCAGCGCGCGCTCAGCCTTCCATCTCGAGGCACAGCGCATCCGCCGGCAGGGCCAAAGCCCCTGGAATCCCCGGACCTACCCGTCCAACGACGTGCTCAACGCGTTCGCGATGTCGGTGGTGCTGTTCGGCGCGCTGATCGCGGTATTCGGCCCGGCGCTGATCCCGTTCCTGATCGTCCAGGCGGTCTTCGGCTTCTCCCTCCTCGAGGCCGTCAACTACCTCGAGCACTACGGGCTGCTGCGCCAGAAGAACGAAAGCGGCCGCTACGAGCGGTGCGCGCCGGTGCACAGCTGGAACTCCGACCACATCGTGACCAACCTGTTCCTGTACCACCTGCAGCGGCACAGCGACCACCACGCCAACCCCACCCGCCGCTACCAGACGCTCCGCAGCATGGAGGGCTCGCCCAACCTGCCCAGCGGGTACGCATCGATGATCTCGCTGACCTATTTCCCGCCGTTGTGGCG
>Ga0075364_10001346_pt1 | contig 13258 bp, 8 predicted proteins | sample EndMetdeltDD1764_FD_71517 | JGI IMG/M metagenome (GOLD analysis project Ga0075364, IMG submission 71517) | Populus endosphere microbial communities from Tennessee, USA - Endosphere MetaG P. deltoides DD176-4 | ecosystem: Host-associated > Plants > Roots > Endosphere | place: USA: Tennessee... | reverse complement strand
CCGGCAACCGGCAACTGGCAACTGGAGACTGCATGATCTCGATCACGTTTCTCGGCGCGGCACGTACCGTCACCGGATCGAAGTACGTCGTTGAATCCGGCGGGACGCGCATCATGGTGGACGCGGGACTCTTCCAGGGACTGAAGGAGCTGCGCGAGCGCAACTGGCAGGACCTGCCCGTCCCCGCGACGAGCCTCCAGGCGATCGTGCTCACGCACGCGCATCTCGATCACTGCGGCTACCTGCCGCGTCTGGTGGCGCAGGGCTTCCGCGGACGCGTGTTCTGCACGCAGGGCACCAAGGATCTCTGCGGCATCGTGCTGCCGGACGCGGGCCGGCTGCAGGAAGAAGACGCCGAGTTCGCCAATCGCCACCATTTCTCGAAGCACAAGCCGGCGCTGCCGCTCTATCGCGAAGTGGACGCCGCCCGCGCCGTGTCGCTGCTCCAGCCCGTCGGCTACGAGAGGCCGATGCCGGTCGCGCCCGGCATCGAGGTCGACTTCATCAACGCGGGGCATCTGCTCGGGTCGTCGTACGTGCGCATGCGCATCGACGGGCGGACGATACTCTTCGGCGGCGATCTCGGCCGCTACGGCCGTCCGGTGCTTCCCGATCCCACGCCGGTGGACGGGGCCGACTATCTGCTGGTCGAGTCCACGTACGGCGATCGCGTGCACGAGCAGGACGACAACGGCGACCGGCTCGCGTCGATCGTCTCGACGGCGGTGAAGAAGGGCGGCAAGCTGATCATCCCGGCGTTTGCGATCGGGCGCGTCGAGGAAGTGCTCTACTGGCTGCGGCGGCTGGAGGCGGAGCAGCGGATTCCGGTCCTTCCCGTCTACCTCGACAGCCCGATGGCGTCGGCCGCGCTCGCGCGCTACACCGAGCGCGCGCACGAGCTCGACCCCGAGCTCCAGCCCGAGCAGCGCGACGACAAGGCGCCGCACGATGCCGCGGCGCCGCACGACGTCGCCACGCGCCGCCGCCAGGCGCGGCAGGAGCGCGAGATGTGCATCTTCTGCACCGAACGCTTCCGGGTCGTCGCGTCCCCCGACGAGTCGAAGCGGCTCACCGCGTCGCGCACGCCCGCCATCGTGATCTCGTCCAGCGGCATGGCCGAAGGAGGCCGCGTGCTGCATCACCTCAAGGCGGCGCTTCCGGACTCGCGCAACACCGTGCTCTTCGCCGGCTATCAGGGCGTCGGCACCCGCGGCCGCCGGCTCGTGGACGGCGAGAAGACGGTGAAGATCCACGGCGAGTGGGTGGCGGTGGCGGCCACGATCGAGCACATCGACTCGATGTCCGCGCACGCGGACGCCAACGAGATCATGCGCTGGCTGTCCGCCTTCACCCGCGCCCCGCAGCAGACCTTCATCGTCCACGGCGAGCCTGCGGCGCAGGACGCGCTCGCCGCCCGCATCCACGCGGAGCTCGGGTGGGCGACGAAGGCGCCGGCGCACGGCGAGCGGGTGGAGCTCTGAGACGCGAGATCGCACTGAAAGGCCCCTCAGTTTGCCCAATTGCCGCGATCCTGGGTCAGTTGTGCCGATCAGGCGGTAACATCTTTGGATGCGCAGACGACTCTTTGTCCTCGTTCTCACGGCCCTGATCTGGCAGGGCGCGGCCGGGGCGCAGCAGGGCCCTCTGGTCGAGACGGTCGCCGGCACCGGGTTCATTCAGCTCGAGGCCCGCTCCTTCGCCAAGCTCTCCCAGGAGCAGAAGCAGCTCGCCTACTGGCTGACGCAGGCGTCGATCGCGATCGACCCGATCTTCTACGACCAGCTGTCGCAGTACGGACTGCGCCAGAAGCGGCTGCTCGAGGGGATCGTGGCGCACCGGGCGGCCGTGCCGGCGCCGGCCTATGCGAAGCTCCGCGAGTACGCGCTGCTCTTCTGGGCCAACCGCGGTAACCACAACGACATCACGTCGCAGAAGTTCCTGCCGTCGTTCACGCCGGCCGAGCTCGAGGACGCGGCGCTGAAGGCACAGGCCGCCGGCGCCTTCGCCACGCCGTCGGGCGATCTGCCGCCGCTGGCCGGCGCCGACGCCGTGAAGAAGGAGCTGTCCGATCTGCAGCGATCGATCTTCGACGCGGCGTTCGAGCCGATGACGACGGCGAAGACGCCGCCGCCGGGGCAGGACATCCTGCAGGCGAGCGCGAACACGTTCTACCGCGGCGTGACGCTCGCGGATCTCAAGGGGTTCACGGAGCGGTATCCGCTGAACTCGCGGGTCGTGAAGGACGCGCGCGGCATCCGTGAAGAGGTCTACCGCGCCGGCACCCCCGACGGCCGCGTGCGCCCCGGCTTGTACGCGACGTATCTGAAGAGGGCGAACGAGCACCTGGCGAAGGCGAAGGCGTTCGCCGATCCCGCTCAGGTCAAGGCCATCGACGCGCTGATCGCGTTCTATCAGACGGGGGAGGCGAAGGACTGGCTCGCGTTCGACGCCGCCTGGATGCAGAGCGACGCCACGGTCGACTTCGCCAACGGCTTCATCGAGGTCTACCGCGACGCGCGGGGCGCGAAGGGATCGTCGCAGAGCTTCGTCACCATCACCGACAAGCCCGTCACGGAAGTGATGGAGTATCTCGCGAAGAACGCCGCCTATTTCGAGGACAAGGCGCCCTGGGACGCGCAGTACAAGAAGCGCAACTTCACCCCGCCGGTCGTCAAGGCCGTCGAGGTCCTGATCGAGACGGGCGACTTCTCGGTCTCGACGATCGGGGTCAACCTGCCGAACGAGCAGGAGATCCACATGAAGTACGGCACCAAGAACTTCCTGCTGCTCGGCAGCAGCCACGCGCTCGCCGCCGGGGGCTCCTCCATCGGCGAGTTCGCCGCCTCGCCGGAAGAGATCGCGCGGGCGAAGGAGTTCGGCGAGGAAGCCGAGGACATGCTGACGGCGATGCACGAGATCATCGGCCACGCGTCCGGCAAGCTCTCGGAGAAGGTCGGCAGCGAACCGGCGAAGTTCCTGAAGGAGTACTACTCGACGCTGGACGAAGCGCGCTCGGATCTCATGGGCCTCTGGAACATCTCGGATCCCAAGCTGACCGAGCTCGGCCTGGTCAACAAGCAGGAGGAAGTGGCGAAGACGATGTTCGACGCCGCCGCCAGGGCGCCGCTGACGCAGCTCCGGCGGATCCCGAGGGGCGAGACGATCGAAGAAGACCACCAGCGCGGCCGCCAGCTCATCGCCCACTACATCAAGGACAAGACAGGGGCGATCGAGTACTTCGACAGGGGCGGCAAGACCTACGTGCGCGTCACCGACTACGCGAAGATGCGCCAGGGCGTCGGCCAGCTCCTCGCCGAGTTGATGCGCATCAAGGCCGAAGGGGACTACGACGCCATCAAGAAGCTGGTCGAGACCTATGGCGTCCGCTTCGATCCGAAGCTGCGCGACCAGGTGATCGCGCGATACAAGGCGCTCGGGCTGCCCTCCTACTGGGCCGGCATCAACGTCGCTCTGGAGATGGTCCAGCCGGGCGTCGTGACGGCGTCGTATCCGCGCGACGCGGTGGGGCAGTACCTGAAGTACGCCGCGATGTACGACGCGAGCCTGGCAGCCCGCTGAAGAACGGCGGCCTGAATGACGAATGACGGATGCGCAATGCCCAAATTGCTTTTCTCGAAGGTGCCCGCGCGATGACCATCCCAGCCGCGTCGCACGCCGACACCCGCAAGTACCTCCTCGAGCGTGTGGAGGACGCCGCCGTCGTCCAGCTCTACGCCGACGGCTTCGACGGGCTCGCGCTGCGCGAGAAGACGCTGATCTTTCATCTCTATCACGCGGCGCTCGCCGGGCGCGACATCTACTACGACCAGCGCTACGAGCACAACCTCGAGATGCGCGACGTCCTCGAGGAGATCGTCACGCATGACGACGGGATCGACGCCGCCGCCCTCGACGCGATCTGGCGCTACACGAAGCTGTTCTGGATCAACACCGGTCCCTACAACAACCTGACGGCGCGCAAGTTCGTGTTGAAGCTGGCGCCCGAGGCCTTCGCCGCCGCGGCGGAGCGGGCCGCCGCCAACGGCGCGCGGTTCCCCCTGCGCCAGGGCGAGACGCTGTCCGGCCTGATCGCGCGCCTGCGCCGCTGCTTCTTCGATCCCGAGTTCGATCCGATCGTGACCAGCAAGACGCCCGGCCCCGGCCGCGACATCCTCCAGGCGAGCGCCAACAATCTCTATCAAGGCGTCACGATGGCGGATCTCGAGGCGTTCGAGGAGCGCTACCCGCTCAACTCGCGGCTCGTCAAGCGCGACGGGCAGCTGGTCGAGGAGGTCTACCGGGTCGGCGGCCGGTACGACGCCTTCATCCGCGAGATCGTGCGCCATCTGCGCGCGGCGGTTCCGTTCGCCACCAGGCCGATGGCGGAGGCGCTCGACGCGTTGATCCGCTTCTACGAGACCGGGGAAACGGACGACCGCGTCGCCTACGACATCGCGTGGGTCCACGATCGCGATTCGCCGGTCGACACGATCAACGGCTTCGTCGAGGTCTACATGGACGCGCGCGGCGTCAAGGGCGCGTGGGAATCGCTCGTCTACTACGTCAACCCGCACAAGACGGAAGGCATCCGGAAGCTCGCCGCGGCGGCGCAGTGGTTCGAGGACCGCATGCCCTGGGCCGACGAGTTCAAGAAGCAGGGCGTCCGCGGCATCTCCGCCAACGCAATCGACGTGGTCGTCGAGACGGGCGACTCCGGGCCGGTCACGCCCGTGGGGATCAACCTGCCCAACGACCAGACGATCCGCGAGCGCTACGGCAGCAAGTCCGTCTCCCTGTCGAATGCCAACCAGGCCTACGACAAGTCCACGCTGCCCGAGTTCCGCCGCGAGTTCGCGTGGAGCGAGGAGGAGGCGCAGCGCGCGGAGAAGTGGAGCAGCGTCGCCAGCGAGCTGACGACGAACATGCACGAGGTGATCGGCCACGGCTCGGGCCGCATCGGCGAACATCTCAACGGCAATCCGCAGGGCGTGCTCAAGGAACAGTACTCGGCGCTCGAGGAATCCCGGGCGGATCTCGTCGCGCTGTACTTCCTGCCCGATCGGAAGCTCGTCGAGCTGGGACTGGTGGACGACGCCGACCACGAGGAAATCGTGCGCGCCGAGTACGAGGCCTACGCGCGCAACGCGCTCGTCCAGCTCCGGCGCGTGCGCGAAGGGACGCAGATCGAAGAGGACCACATGCGCAACCGGCAGATGATCGTGAGCTGGCTGCTCGCCAACTCACGCGCCATCGAGGTGCGCCGCCGCGACGGCAAGACCTACCACGTCGTCGTGGACGTGAAGGTGTTTCAGCGGGACGTGGGCAGGTTGCTCAGAGAAGTCCAGCGGATCAAGTCCGAGGGGGACTACGACGCGGCGAAGGCGCTCTTCGAGACGCACGGCGTGCATTTCGACCCGGACCTGCGCGATGAAGTGGTCGCGCGCGTCGATCGCCTGCACATGCCCTCCTACACCGGCTTCGTCCAGCCGCGCCTGGACGCCGTCCGCGACGGCCAGGGCACCATCACCGACGTCAGAATCTCCTATCCGCTGGACCTGGCGGCGCAAATGTTGGAGTATTCCGGACGCCGGGTCTGATGCGCCGGGTCGGCAGATCGCCGGGTCTGAAGACCCGGCCTACGTCTCTGCACACGTAGGCCGGACCTTCAGGTCCGGCAGATTCAGGCAACACGATGAAGCCGATTGCTCTGATCGCGGCGTTGCTGTTCGTCATGCAGGCGGTTCCGCCGCCGCCGATGGGCCAGACGGTCGCCCTGGAGTCGTCGCCGGCCGGCGTTCCCGAGCCGCTCCCCGTGCTCAACGCCGAACGCGCCTGGTCGGGTGCGGATGTCTTCTGGCTGCTGCTCGACAAGGTACCGGACCGCGAGGGTCGCACGCGGCGTGTTGCGAACGTCGGCCCGCTGGAGCGATATGCCATCCGCGCGATCGGCCGTACCGAGGATCCCGCGCAGGCCCGGCGGATCCTCGCGACCGGAGTCGTGGGAATGCCGGCGAGGCTCGAGGCCATCGCGCAATCGCTGTACGGCTTCGACCCGCTCAACGATCCGGATCTGCTGTCGGTGATCGCGCAGTCGACCAAACTCTACATCCAGGGCCAGCCGGCGTCGAGGCGCGAAGAGCGGATGATCCGGACGGCGAGCGTCGCGGCAGGGATGTCGCACATCGCATACGCGGATGCCGGGCAGGTTTCCGAGCTGGAAGCGCTGCTCACGGACGCGCTCGAGCTGTCGGCGACCAGCCTCCAGTTCGAACCGTTCTATCTGCCGCTCGTCCGGGCTCTCGAATCGCTTGCGCGCGTCAACACGAAGGTCGTCAAATACGACGCCACGACGATCGAAGCGCTCTCGGACGCCGCGCAGGGGGACACGCTCCACGGCAAGGATGCGACCAGCCGTCTCTATGCGTTCATGGCGCTGAACGCGGCGCGGGCGATCACGCCGGACATCGAGCGCAAGGCGCTGAAGGACACCGAGTGGGCCGTTCGCCGGGCCGGCGTCGCCGTCCTTGCCGGCAGCGGCGGCGGCCTGGACGACGGGACGCGGATCGCGGCGATCCGCGACGCGCTCGACGACGGCAATCCGCACGTCCGCTATGAGGCGGTGCGTGCGTGGGGACGCCACGGCGTCAAGGCGAACGGCTGCCAGCCGCTCGTCGAGGCGTTGAAGGACAACGACCCGCACGTCGTCGTGCAGGCGCTGGATCTGCTGGGCGCGGCGTGCCTCGAGGACGAGGAGATCACCAAGCGCCTCGACGCCGAAGCGGTCGTGCCGCAGGGAGCGGACTGGCACCGTCCGACGCACGCGTTCGTCGCGCTGGCGAAGCGCTCGCCGGAGAAGGCGTCCATCCACATGGGAGCGTTTACGACGCACCCGGTCTGGTGGGTGCGGATGTACGCGGCCTTTGCCACGGCCGGCGCGAAGGATCTGCTGCGGCTGGAGCAGCTCGCCTACGACGAGAACGACAACGTCCGCGAGGCCGCGCTGCCGCACTTCCGCGCGCTCGACGCCGAGCGCGCCGAGCGGGCGATCCTCGCGGCGCTCGAGCGGACGGACGTCCAGCTCATACACACGGTCGCGGGGATCATCAAGGAGATGGCCCCGGCTCAGCGCTACGTGACGCCGCTCGTCGCGTCGCTGGATCGCCTGACGAGGGTCCGCAGCATGACCTCGCGCGACGGACGGATCGCCCTGCTGGATGCCATCGATCGACACGGTGCAGCGTCCGATGCGAGTGCGCTCCAGTCCTGGCTGCGCGACTTCGATCCCGTCGTCGCCGCGCGCGCCGCGGCGGTGATGCTGCACCTCTCGGGCAAGGCGGCAAAGGCCGACCCGGTGCTGACGGCGCACATTCCCACGCAGCCGTTTCGCGATCTGCGGCAGTGCGTGTCCGTGAACATGTCGCCCGGCAAGCCGTTCCGGATGCGGATGGACGCGGCCTCGGCGCCGATCGCCGTCGAGCAGTTCCTGAAGCTGGCGACGATCGATCGCTACTACAACGGCCTGACGATCCACCGGGTCGTGCCGAACTTCGTGATCCAGGGCGGGAGTCCCGGCGCGAACGAGTATTCGGGAAACAAGGAGCTCTGGCGCGACGAGATCGCGGCGAGCAACGTCCGCGGCAGCGTGGGGCTCTCCATCCGCGGCCGGAACACGGGCGACGCGCAGTTCTACGTCAACCTCGTCGAGAACGTGCGGCTCGACGGCGGCTACACCGTGTTCGCCCATGTCTTCGACGAAGACATGGAGGTCGTCGACCGCGTGCAGGAAGGGGACGTCATGCGATCGATCGACTCGATTCCCTGTCCGGTCCCGCCCCGCCGCTAGACGACCGGCGTTCAGCCTCGGAGCTCATCCGCGACGGCCAGGGCACGGTCGCCGACGTCAGAGATCTTGTATCCACTCGGATCCGGGAACTCTGATCCAGCAGGCATGAAACCGTTCGCGATACTCGCCGCCCTCCTCGTCCTCCTGCGGGCTCCCCAGGTCAAACTCGCCGCTCGGCCGCCGAACGGTGTCCAGAGTTCGTCCGCCGTGCTCAACGCCGAGCGTGCGTGGGCCGGCGCCGACGTGCTGGTCGGCATTCGGCCCGAGGACGGCGATTCGCGCGATGCCCTGGCCCGCGCATTGGGCCGGCTCGAGACTCCTTCACTCCTGCCGCGGCTCTTCACGCTCGGCGCGAGTCATCGCGCGACGGCGAATGCCATCGCGCAGTCGTTGCACGGATTCGACCCGCTGCGCGATCCGGACCTCGTCAGGACTGCGTGGGAGTGGATGTGGACCGTCGCCGGCGGGGACCCCGGCGCCGTGCTGGGCTCACCCGCCCCTGCCGCGGCCGTCGCCCTGCCCATGGCACGGATCGCGTACGCGGAGGAGCGTCATGTGAAGCAGACCGAAAAGCTGCTGGCGACGCTGGCCGCCACGACTGCCAACGCGAAGGGATCATCGGGTTTCTACGTGACGGCGATACAGGCGCTCGAGTCGCTGGCGCGGGTGAACACGAAGCTCGTTCATTTCGACGAGGCGACGATTCGCCTCCTCGCGAACGCCGTTCGCAGCATGTCGATGAACGACGACGTGTCGGAGGCCAGACGCTATGCCCTGTCCGCGCTGGCAGCCGGGCGCGCGCTCCAGATCGACGTCGCCCGCGTGGCGCTCGACGACAGCGACTGGCAGACGCGCCGCGCCGCGACGCAGTTCCTCGCCGGCGCCGGCGCCGCGGCGGACGAAGCAGCGAGGCTCTCGCTGATCCGCGAGGCGTTGCGCGACGAGTCGGCGCACGTGCGGTACGACGCCGTCGGCGGCTACGCGAGCCGTTTTGCCTCGACCGAAGGCTGCCAGCCGCTGCTCGACGCGCTGGGAGACGACGACATGACGGTGGTCCTCGAGGCGATCGACGCGCTCGGCGATCAGTGCCCGGATCGCGGCGACAGCGATGACGTCACGATGCGCGTCGCGGCAGAGGTGCGCACGCCGCCTCTCATGGGCTCCTGGCAGCGCGAGGCGCACGCATTCGTGGCGCTCGCGAAACGATCGCCCGAGCGGGCCGCGCTCGCCGCCGGCGCGTTCGTCACGCATCCCGTGTGGTGGGTCCGCATGTATGCGGCGTACGGTGTCGCGGCGGCCGGCGACGTCGATCGCCTGGAGAGGCTCGCCTATGACGCCGACGACAACGTGCGTGAAGCCGCTCTCGGTGCGCTCCGCGGCCTGGACAGCGAGAAGGCCGTACGCGCCGCCCTGGACGCGTTGCAGCAGCGCGGCGACGCGCAGCTCTTGCGCACGGCCGCGATCATGCTGAAAGAGCTCCCGCCCACGCCGGCGTGGTCCAAGCCGCTGATCATCGCGTTGCGGCGCCTCACAAAGGACGGCAGGATGACCTCGCGCGACGCGCGGATCGAGCTGCTCGATGCGCTCGATCGTCACGGCGGCGCCGACACCACCGACCTCGCGCCGCTCCTGCGCGACTACGACCCGCGCGTCGCCGAACGCACCGCACTCGTGATGGGGCATCTCTCCGGGAGGACCTTCGCGGCGGATCCCCAGCGGCGATCGCCGGCGTCGGCAGGAGGCGAGCTCGGCGCTCAGCAGTGCGTTGCCATCGAGATGACGAACGGGCGTTCGATTGCGCTGCGCATGCTGCCGGGGAGCGCGCCGATAGCCGTCGAGCAGTTCCTCAGGCGGGGGACGTCGGAGAAGTACTACGACGGCCTCGCCTTCCATCGCGTCGTCCCCAACTTCGTCATCCAGGGCGGCAGTCCGGGAGCGAACGAGTACTCGGGGAGCCGGGACTACCTGCGCGACGAGGTCGATGCCGCGAACACACGCGGCACCGTGGCGCTGTCCACCCGCGGCCGCAACACGGGTGACGGACAGTTCTTCATCAATCTCGTCGACAACCCGCGGCTCGACGGGACCTACACCGTCTTCGCCACCATCGACAACATGGAGGACGTGGATCGGATCCAGGAAGGGGACACGATCCGGAGGATGAAGACCGTGGCGTGCGGCGCGCCGCGGCGCTAGATGGCTTTCCGGAGATGGCTTTCCGGAGATGGCTTTCCGGAGATGGCTGTCCGGATTCTTGTAGCTTCCGCCTTCAGGCGGAAAAAGAAGTCGCTAGGCGACCGGCGCTTCGAGCAGCTTGATCGTGCCGGCAGCCGCATCGATCTCGACTTCGGCGCCGACGGGCACGGTCCACTGCGGCTGGCCGTGGCCGATCATCGCTCCCTGCCAGGCGGGGACGCCGAGCGGCTTGACGTGATCCGCGAAGATCTCCTCGAGCGTCAGCGCGCCGAAGTTGCCGTCGCCCGGGCCGCACTCGGAGCAGCTGCCGAACACGAAGCCTTTGATCTTCCCGAGTACGCCCGCGAGCTTGAGCTGCGTCAGCATCCGATCGATGCGGTAGTAGTCCTCGCCGATGTCCTCGGTGAAGAGGATCGCGTCGTCCCAGTCGGGCACGTAGGGCGAGCCGAGGATGGCCGTCATCACCGTCAGGTTGCCGCCGAGCAGGCGGCCGCGCGCTTTCCCGGGTGTGATCGTCAACGTCCGGAACTCTGTCTGCACGAGCGCGTTGCGATCCGACAGCCCCTGCTTGTTCGCGTAGGTGACCTCTTCCCCGTTGAACAGCACGCGCTTGTAGTAGTCGAGCGAGTAGCTGTCCCACCGGCCGAGGCCGATCGGACCATGGAACGTGACCAGGCCGGTCTTCGCGTGGATCGAGAGCAGCAGCGCGGTGACGTCGCTGTAGCCGATCAGCACTTTCGGGTTGCGGCGGATCGTGTCGAAGTCGAGGTACGGCAGCAGCCGCGCGCTGCCCCAGCCGCCGCGGATCGCGTGCACGGCGGCGACGCGCTTGTCGTCGAACGCCCTGTTGATGTCGTCGGCCCGCGCCTTGTCGTCACCCGCGAGATAGCCGTGACGATCGAGCAGGTGCGCGCCGACGCGGACCTTGAAGCCGAGCGCCTCGAGCGACTCCTTTGCGATCTGGAGCTCGACCGAGTTGAACGTCGCGTTCGCCGGCGCCACGAGCATCACCGTGTCGCCAGCCGCCAGCCGTTTCGGCTTCACTACCTTCGCGGCCGCGGCGTGCATCGACGGAGGCAGAGCTGAGGCCGCTGCCGCCAGCGCGGCCGAGTGAAGGAATTCGCGACGCTGCATCACGGCATCTTATCCGAGCGGCGCCGCAGTTCAGTCGACGCCGGAGCTAAAGCTCCGGCCTACGTCCGCTCTCCGACTTACGTCCGCGCTCCGACCCGCGTTCTTATCAGCCGTAGGCCGGAGCTTCAGCTCCGGCATGTCAGCCGGCGCGCCGCTACTTCGCGCGGTCGAAGAAGACGGTCGCCTCCGCGGTGTCCTGGCCGATCGCCTCGACGCGTGCCTTCAGCACGAGGCGATCGTTGCCGTCGACGCTCCACATGCGCGTGAGCTTGCTGCGCGTCGCCGCGAATTCCTGGCGCAGCTGCTCCTTGTCCCAGCGGCACTTCAGGGCCAGCTTCACGTCGGGCACCTTCAGTTCCGCCGCTTTGCCGTCGGCGGCGCAGGTCGTTTCGCCACGTGCGTCGACGAAGGACACGCTGTCGGCGCTCGCCTTGATCGTGATCTCGGGGGCGATCTGCAGGAGCCCACGCATGACCATCCGTTCGGCCAGTTCCGCCGGCGTCATGTCGCCCGGCGCCGACGGAGTCGCGCCTCCGCCTCCTCGCTGCAGAAGGAGCACCGGCATCACGCCTGGACCACCGCTTCGCGGCGGGCCCGAACGTCCCGGCGCGCCGACACCAGGGCTGAGCGAGCGATTGATCGTCCAGCGCCCGCTGAGCCGTGCCGCCGTGTCGGCGGGCGTGGCTTTCTGGGCATGGAGCGGGAGTGTGAGAGCCATGAAGGCGGCCGCAACGGCCGCACGCGGAATGGACGAACGGATCGCTGTCTTCACTGTTGTTTCAACCAGATATTCCGGAACGACACGCGGCCGGTTCCGTACTGTTCGATCTGCAGCGCGATGACTCCCGATGGCTTCCGGGCCGTTGCATCGTCGTCGGTCAGCACGGCCATCACCTGGCCGTTGATGACGTGCGTCATCGTGGCGCCTCGCGCGACGATGTGGAGACGGTTCCAGTCGCCCTGTTTCACGACCGCCTTCATCGCATCGCGGTCGCCGAGCACGCCGATGGCGCGCGGCCGCTGTCCCGCCTCCATGCGAACCGCGTAGCCGCGCCACCCGATCTGGGTTTCGGCGCGGGCCGTGTCCTGCACGTTGCCCACGTTGTCGAGCGGATAGTCGAAGTCGAGACTGTAGCCGGCGACGTTCCACTTCGGATCCGCCGGGACGGCGAACTGCGGAGCGCCCGGTCGCGTGACCGGCGGCACGACCCGGCCGCGGTAGAAGACGCCGCTGTGGATGTCGGCGCCGGCCTTCATCTCGAGCGAAAGCTCGAAATCGCCCGGTTCGCCGCCCTTCCAGATGAGATACGTACTGCCAATGCGCCGGGCCGCCGTGCTCTCGGCGGTGATGGCGCCGTCGGCCACGCTCCACACCTCGGGGTTGCCGTCCCAGCCGTCGAGCGACCGCCCGTCGAACATCGACGTCCAGCCGGCACGATTCGCGTCGTCGATTGGCGCCGGCGGGTATCCGCACCCTGGACAGGGACTGACCAGCCCTCTCGTTCCGGACGGTGCCTGCTGACCCGATACCGACGCGGCCAGCACCGACAACAGCCCCGCGATCAGCACGCGATGATGCCTCATGCACCAGACGATACGCCAGACGGGCCGCCGGCGCTTCAGCGACAGGCCGCCCTACATGTGCTTCTTCAGGAAGCGTCCCGTGTGGGACGCCTTGCAGCGGACGACGGCCTCCGGGGTGCCGGTGACGACGACCTTGCCGCCGGCGTGGCCGCCATCCGGTCCGAGATCGATCACGTGATCGGCGGTCTTGATCACGTCCATGTGGTGCTCGATCAGGATGACGGTGTGCCCTGCGTCGACCAGCCGGGTCAACGACGCGAGCAGGTGCTCGATGTCGGCCAGGTGCAGACCCGTGGTGGGCTCGTCGAGGATGTAGATGGTGTGCTTCGAGCGCTGGAGCGTGCTCAGCTCCGTCGAAATCTTGATCCGTTGCGCCTCTCCGCCCGACAGCGTCGTCGAGGACTGGCCCAGCGTGAGGTAGCCGAGACCGAGATCCTCGAGGACCTTGATCTTGCGCTGGATGGCCGGCTCGGGGGCGAAGAAGGGCACGCCCTCCTCGAC
>Ga0075364_10001343_pt1 | contig 13270 bp, 12 predicted proteins | sample EndMetdeltDD1764_FD_71517 | JGI IMG/M metagenome (GOLD analysis project Ga0075364, IMG submission 71517) | Populus endosphere microbial communities from Tennessee, USA - Endosphere MetaG P. deltoides DD176-4 | ecosystem: Host-associated > Plants > Roots > Endosphere | place: USA: Tennessee... | reverse complement strand
GTTCGTACGCCGGGTTGAGCATCTCCGGTTTGTCGACCAACTGCTCGGCCAGACTGCGGCCGACATCGGGGACCATCGCGCACAGATAAACGAGGTGTCTCACGGGGCGGCGCGCGGCCACCAACGGGATCGTGTTGCCCGCATAGGAGTGTCCGACCAGCACGACGTCGTCGTCGCAGTCCTCGAGGGCTCCACATACGACGTCGGCATACGTATCGAAGGTCGCCGTGCTGTCCTCGAGCGGCAGTTCCATCGTCACCACGTCATGACCGGCCTGCTGCAGTAACGGCGTCAGTTGCTCCCAGCACCACGCGCCGTGATACCCGCCGTGCACCAGTGCGAACGTAGTCATGCGGTGAGCCTAGGGCCTGCGAGTACGACGAACTGATTCCACAGACCTAGAACACGTTCTAGTCTTTCGATCATGGGATTTCTCAAGCCCGACATGCCCGTCGTCGACTTCGCCGAGTGGAGCAAGGGTTCACGCTCGGAGAAGATCCGGCCGATGGCCGAGCACTGGGCCGAGGTCGGCTTCGGCACGCCTGTCGTGATGCACCTGTTCTACGTCGTCAAGATCCTGCTCTACATCCTCGGCGGCTGGCTGTTCGCGCTCGCCACCACGGGTGTGGACGGGTTTACCAACGTCGCCGAGTGGTGGACCGAACCGATCGTGTTCCAGAAGGTCGTGCTCTACACCATGCTGTTCGAGGTCATCGGCCTCGGCTGCGGGTTCGGCCCGCTGAACAATCGGTTCTTCCCGCCGCTGGGATCGATCCTGTACTGGTTGCGGCCCAACACCATTCGGCTGCCACCATGGCCGAACCGGATACCGCTGACCAAGGGCGATTCCCGCACGCCGGTCGACGTCGTGCTCTATGGCGCGCTGCTGGTGGTTCTGGTCATCGGGTTGTTCTCCGACGGCACCGGACCGGTTCCGGCGCTCGGCACCACGATCGGCGTGCTGCCGATGTGGCAGATCTGGGCCATTCTCGGTCTGCTGGCCCTGGCGGGTCTGCGCGACAAGGTGATCTTCCTGGCCGCGCGCGGTGAGGTGTACGGATCCTTCGTCGTCGCGTTCCTGTTGGTGGGCTACGGGGTCGACATGATCATCGCCGCCAAGCTCGTCTGTGTGGCGATCTGGATGGGCGCCGCCACGTCAAAACTGAACAAGCACTTCCCATTCGTGATCTCGACGATGATGTCGAACAATCCGCTGATCCGGACACGGTGGCTCAAGCGCAAGTTCTTCGAGAGGTTCCCCGACGATCTGCGCCCGGGTCCGGTGTCGCGGTTCATCGCCCACTTCAGCACCGCGATCGAGATGCTGGTCCCGCTGGCCCTGCTGTTCTCCCACGGCGGCTGGCCGACGTACATCGCCGCGTTCATCATGCTGTGTTTCCACTTCGGCATTCTGTCGGCGATCCCGATGGGTGTTCCGCTCGAATGGAACGTCTTCATGATGTTCTGCGTCATAGCGCTTTTCGTCGGCCACGCGGAGGTCGGTCTATCCGATATGACGACGCCGCTGCCGGCCGTGCTCTTCCTGGTGCTGGCCACCATCGTCGTGCTCGGCAACCTGTTCCCGCGAAAGATCTCGTTCCTGCCGGGCATGCGGTACTACGCCGGAAACTGGGACACCACGTGGTGGTGCATCAAACCGTCGGCCAACGAGAAGATCGAGCGCGGGCTCGTCGCCATCGCCAGCATGCCGGCCTCGCAGCTCGAGAAGGTCTACGGCAGTCCGGAACAGGCGATGATCTACCTGTACAAGGGATATGCGTTCCGCGGCTTCAACTCTCACGGTAAGGCGCTGCTGACGCTGGTGCACCATGCGTTGGCCGGCCGCAACCAGGACGAGTACGTGATCACCGAGGGCGAGCGACTCTGCAGCACCGCGGTCGGCTGGAATTTCGGCGACGGCCACATGCACAACGAGCAACTGATCGCCGCGATGCAGAAGCGGTGCAATTTCGAACCCGGCGAGGTACGCGTCATCATCCTCGACGCTCAGCCGTTCCATCGGCAGCGGCAGGAGTACCGGTTGGTCGATGCGGCGACGGGGGAGTTCGAGCGCGGTTTCGTGAACGTGTCCGACATGGTCACGGGGCAGCCGTGGAGTGACGACATCCCAATCCACGTGACGTGGTCGGCGGCGGACTCTAGCCCATCACATCCCTGACCTTGACGTCCTCGAGCCCCTCCAGCATCAGATTGCGCGCGACGTCGAGGTGTGTGCGCCAGTGCGCCTCGGCCGCCGCGCCGTCGCCCGAGCGCAGCAGCTGCATCAGCCGCCGGTAAGACCGCATCAGCTTGTCGAAGTCCGCCTTGGATACCGGACGTCCTTCCTTGAAGGCGAACGCCGTGTGCCGCACCGTGATCTCTTGCAGCATGCCGCCGATGATCGTCAGCGTCGTGTTCCCGGACAGCTCGACGAGCCGCTGGTGGAAGTCGCCCGTCGTCTCAGCCAGCCGACCCGACTCCCACCCGGAGGGGACGTGATCGGCAAGCATCCCGTCCAGCTCGTCGAAGGCCTCCTGCGTGCCGGACTCGGCGAGCAGCCGGGCCGCCATCGGTTCGATACCCGACCGCGCGGTCAGCAGGTCGGCGATCGTGGCGCCCGACAGTTCGAGCAGCAGACCGGCGGGACGCGCGACGATCTCGGGGCCGGGCACGCGAACGCGGGCACCGGTGCGTGAGCCGCGACGAACCTCGACGAGGCGCTCGGATTCCAGCACGCGCACCGCTTCGCGCAGCGTCGGCCTGCTGACCCCGAAATGGGCCATCAGCTCGGCCTCGTTGGGAAGGAAGTCGCCATCGGTGAGCTGGCCGTCGACCACCATGCGACGCAACGTGCCTGCGACGAGCTCGGCGGTCTTCGGCGACCGAACCGCCGTGCCCCCGCCGACGCCGTCCGGCCCGATCATCGGCGCCAGAGGTGTACTACCAGCCACTCCACACTCCACAGATAACTGCTGGCCGGGCACCAGCTATACAACTCAGTAAACCATGTGGAAGATTGGGGACAGCGCACATCGAGGGATGTGAGGCCGAGGTCGGAGCCTACCAACCAGTAGGTTGACCTAGTAAACCTAGTCCTCTACCTTCGGGGATTAAACGACTTTCAAAGGAGATGGGTCATGGCTGAAGCCGTCATCGTCGAGGCTGTACGGTCGCCAGTCGGCAAGCGCAACGGCGGGCTGTCCGGTGTTCACCCTGGCGAGCTGTCGGCGCAGGTGCTCAGTGGACTGGCCGAGCGTTCAGGCATCGATCCCGGCATCGTCGACGACGTCATCTGGGGCTGCGTGATGCAGGCCGGTGAGCAGGCGCTCGACATCGCCCGTACCGCCGTGCTGGCGGCGGGCTGGCCCGAGACCGTGCCCGGCGTGACCGTCGACCGCCAGTGCGGGTCGAGTCAGCAGTCCATCCACTTCGCCGCGGCCGGTGTGGTTGCCGGACACTACGACGTGGTCGTCGCCGGTGGTGTGGAGTCGATGTCGCGCACCCCGATGGGCGCCTCGCTGGCCAACGGCGGGCATCCCTACCCGGAGGCCTTCCGCAACCGCTACACCCAGACCCCCAATCAGGGCATCGGCGCAGAGATGATCGCCGAGCAGTGGGGCTTCGACCGTACGACGGTCGACCAGTACTCGCTGGACTCCCATGAGAAGGCCGCGGCCGCACAGGATGCCGGCGCCTTCGACGATCAGATCGTCGGCATCAAGGATCAGGACGGCAATGCCGTCCTCAAGGACGAGGGCATCCGCCGCGGCACCACCATCGAGAAGATGGCGGGCCTGAAGCCGGCGTTCAAAGAGGACGGCGTGATTCACGCGGGCAACTCCAGCCAAATCTCCGACGGCTCGGCCGCGATCCTGTTCATGTCGGCCGAGAAGGCAAAGTCCCTGGGGCTCAAGCCACTTGCCAAGGTGCACACCGCGACGCTGGCCGGCGCCGATCCGGTGATCATGCTGACCGCGCCGATTCCGGCCACGCAGAAGGCGCTGAAGAAGTCGGGCCTGCGTCTCGAGGACATCGGCGTGTTCGAGGTCAATGAGGCGTTCGCCCCGGTGCCGCTGGCATGGCTCAAGGACATCGGCGCCGACGAGAAGAAGCTGAACCCCAACGGCGGTGCGATCGCGCTGGGCCACCCGCTCGGCGGCTCCGGCGCCCGCATCATGACCACGATGCTGTACCACATGCGGGACAAGGGAATTCAGTATGGTCTGCAGACGATGTGCGAGGGTGGCGGCCAGGCCAACGCCACCATCATCGAGCTGCTGTGACCACTGATGTGACCGCCCCCGCCGCTCTCACCGAGCGGCGGGGCAACGTCCTCATCATCACGATCAACCGGCCGGAGGCACGCAACGCCGTCAACAGCGCGGTGAGCATCGGCGTCGGCGACGCCCTGCAAGCCGCGCAGGACGATCCCGAGGTGCGCGCCGTCGTCATCACCGGTGCCGGTGAATCCTTCTGCGCCGGAGCCGATCTCAAGGCGATATCCCGTCGCGAGAACCTGTTCCATCCCGATCACGGCGAGTGGGGCTTCGCGGGCTACGTCCACCACTACATCGACAAGCCGACCATTGCAGCGGTCAACGGAACCGCATTGGGCGGGGGATCCGAGCTTGCCCTCGCCAGTGACCTCGTCGTCGCGGAAGAGCGAGCCAAGTTCGGTCTGCCCGAAGTCAAGCGTGGCCTGATCGCCGCCGCGGGCGGTGTGTTCCGCATCGTCGACCACCTGCCGCGCAAGGTTGCAATGGAGCTGATCTTCACGGGCGAGCCGATGACGTCGGCGGATGCGCTCAAGTGGGGGCTCATCAATCAGGTCGTGCCCGACGGCACCGCCGTAGACGCGGCAATCGCTCTGGCCGAACGGATTACGTGCAACGCACCGCTGGCGGTGTGGGCCAGTAAGCGGGTCGCCATGGGCGTCGACGACGGAGTCATCACCGATGACGAAGTCGGCTGGAGCAGGACCATGCGTGAGATCGGAACGCTCATTCGTTCCGAGGACGCCAAGGAAGGACCGCTGGCCTTCGCGGAGAAGCGCCAGCCGGTCTGGAAAGCCAAGTAGGAGAAAAACATGAAGCGCACGATCTACGAAGCCGAGCACGAGGCCTTCCGCGACACGGTTCGCGGTTACATTGAAAGCGAACTGGTCCCCAACGCCGAGAAGTGGGAAGAGGAGCGCCTCGTCGACCGGTCGGCCTTCGTAGCCGCCGGTAAGCACGGTCTCATCGGGTTCAACATGCCCGAGGAGTTCGGCGGCGGAGGCACCGACGACTTCCGCTTCAACGCGATCATCGACGAGGAGATCGCCAAGGCCGGTGTTCCTGCACCGGCTTTGAGCCTGCACAACGACGTCGTCGGACCGTACTTCAAGGACCTGTCCAACGACGAGCAGAAGCAGCGCTGGCTGCCCGGCATCACCAGTGGCGAGACGATCATCGCGGTGGCGATGACCGAGCCGGGCGCGGGCAGCGACCTCGCGGGTATCCGTACGTCAGCGGTGCGCGACGGTGACGACTGGATCGTCAACGGCTCCAAGACATTCATCTCGTCGGGCATCAACAGCGACCTCGTCGTGGTCGTCTGCCGCACCGATCCCGAAGCCGGCCACAAGGGCTTCTCGCTCCTCGTCGTCGAGCGCGGTATGGAGGGTTTCACCCGCGGTCGCAAGCTGGACAAGATGGGCCTGCACGCTCAGGACACCTCGGAACTGCACTTCGAAAATGTCCGGGTGCCAAGCGCCAACCTTCTCGGCAAAGAAGGTCGCGGTTTCTACCACCTGATGACCAACCTCCCCTCGGAGCGGCTCTCGATCGCGATCTCCGCGATCGCGGGTGCGCGTGAAACCTGGCGGCAGACACTGCAATACGCCAAGGATCGCAAGGCCTTCGGTCAACCGATCGGCAGCTTCCAGCACAACCGGTTCCTGCTCGCCGAGATGGACACCGAACTCGAGGTCACCGAGAACTACATCGACCGGTGCCTGCAGGGTGTCGTCGACGGTGAGCTGACCGCCGTCGAGGCAGCCAAGGCGAAGTGGTGGGCCACCGAGGTCGCCAAGAAGGTCGTCGACCAGTGCGTGCAGCTGCACGGCGGCTACGGCTACATGCTGGAGTACCGCGTCGCGCGCGACTACATCGACGGACGCGTCCAGACCATCTTCGGTGGCACGACCGAGATCATGAAAGAGATCATCGGCCGCGACCTCGGCCTATAGCCGGCTCGCCGGCGTGGCCTATAGCCGGCTCGCCGGCGTGGCTTGTAACTAGCCGATCGGGGCGTCCGCCGCAGGCATCGGCTCGGCGGGGGCGGGCGCCTCGGCAGCCGGAGCCGCGGGCGTCGGCGTCTCGCTCGTCGTCGTCGGGGTGGTCGACGTGGTCGACGTGGTCGACGTGCTGGTCGGCGTGAGCGCGGTCGGCGGCGTCTTGGGATCGAGCACCGTGTCGATCAGATAGATCCGCGCGTTCTTGGCGAAGATCGCACCGCAGACCAGCTTGGCGGTGTCGTTGATCTTGATGTCGCCGCCATCGCCGTCGACCTTGATCTCGGCGCCCTGTTGGGTCGGGCGCTGGCCCTTGACGTCCTCGTTGCCGAGCAGGCCTAGGAAGTCGTGGTAGTAGACCAGGTCGCTCAGCGCAGCCGGATCGGCCTTGAGCGCATCCACCTGGGCGGGGGCCAGCTTCGCGAACGCCTCATTGGTCGGCGCGAAGACCACGTAGGGGCCGTTCTCCAGGACCGGCACGATGTTGACCGCGGGGTTGAAGCCACCCGAGATCGCCGAGTAGAAGGTGCTGACATCCGGGATGCTCTGCAGCGCGGTTCCGACGGGCACGTCGTTCAGCGACTTGAAATTGGGCACTGCGGTCTTGAACGCGTCGCAGCCTGGGCCCTTGGGATCGGGGATCTCGAGGGCCGGTGCGGGCTCGGTGTCCGGTTGGGCGTAGGCGGTCACGGCAAGCGGAACCGACAGCGCGATCGCGGCGATTCCTGCGGTGGCTCCAATGGCCTTGCGGGTGCGGGTCTTCACGTAATGCTCCTCAGGTCTTTCAGTCGCATCGCATGTTAGAGGGCGCGATGGGGCATCGCCAAAGTGAAAAGCTCGTAAAACCTACGTCGCAGGTGCTCTGACCTGCGCATTGCGGATCTTGCCACATAACGCTGCCGCGACGAAGCAGAGGCCCCCTGCCAGGTAGAACGCCGTGTCATAGCCGCCCTGCAGATCGCGAAGCCATCCTGCGCCCGCGGCGGCCACTGCCGCGCCCAACTGGTGGGACGCGAAGACCCATCCGAACACGATGGGGGAGCGGGTGCCGAAGTAATTTCGGCACAACACGATCGTCGGCGGCACAGTCGCCACCCAGTCCAGGCCGTAGAAGATGACGAACACCCACGTGCTCGGTTCGGCGTGCGGCGAGAGCAGCGACGGCAATGCCAACAGCGAGATTCCGCGGCCGGTGTAGTAGACGACGAGCAGCAGCCGAGGGTCGACGCGGTCGGTCAGCCAGCCGGAGAACACCGTGCCCGCGACGTCGAGGATGCCGATGGTGGCCAGCAGGCCGGCCGCGACCGTCGTCGGCATGCCGTGGTCGTTGGCCGCGGGAATGAAGTGTGTGCCGATCAAACCGTTCGTCGTCATCCCGCAGATCGCGAAGCTTGCCGCCAGCAGCCAGAACGCCGGAACGCGGGCGCCGATCAGCAGCCCGTCGAACGCGGCGCGGAAACTCGAAGAGGGCACGGTCGCCGGTTCGGCCGAAGCCGTTGCGCCGTATGCCGTTAAACCCTTGTCCTGCGGGTAATTTCGCATGAACAGCAGCACCAGCGGGACCACGCTCAACGCAGCCGCCGCGACGATCAGCGACGCCCAGCGCCAGCCGTACCGGGTGGTGACCTCGGCAATGACCGGTAGAAAGATCAGCTGGCCCGTCGCGCTCGCCGCGGTCAGAACGCCCGTCACGAGACCGCGTCGCGCCTCGAACCAGCGGGTTGCGATCGTCGCGACGAAGCCCATCGAGATCGCGCCGGTGCCGGCGCCGACGAGGACACCCCACAGCAGGACCAGCTGCCAGCTCGCCGTCATCGTGACGGACAGCGCCGAACCGCTCGCGATCATCAGCAGCGCCGCGGACAGCACCGGGCGCACGCCGAAGCGGTCCATCAGCGCCGCGGCGAACGGCGCCGTGAGGCCGAACAGCGTCATGTTCACCGACATCGCCAGCCCGACCACGCCGTGCGACCACCCGAACTCGTGGTGCAGCGGGTTCATCATCACGCCCGGCACAGAACGGAAGCCCGCCGCGCCGAGGATCGCGACGAAGCTGACGGCCGCCACCACCCATGCCCAGTGGATTCTGGGCACGGTTCTGCGCGCGGCGGTCGACGTCACCGCCTCACTCTCGCCAAGCGAGAACACCTCCACCAGTGGCATGAATGACAGCATTCGTCAAAAACATGCCAAACTGGAGGAGTGCACCGCGTCGCCGTCCTCCTGTTGCCACCCGTGGTGGGTTTCGACGCCACCATCGCGCCGTTGATGTTCTCCAATGCGTGCGACGCCGACGGCGAACCGCTCTACGACGTGGTGACGTGTGCGGTGTCGGCCGACCCCGTCGCCGCGACGACGGGCTTCGCGGTGGTCGCCGAGGCTGGGCCGGAAGCACTGGCCACCGCCGACACCGTCGTCATCCCCGGCACGCGGTACCCGTCCGCGCGGGTTGACGGCACGCTCACACCCGACGTCGCCGCCGCTCTGGCACTGATCCGCCCCGGCACCCGCTTGGTGTCGATCTGCACCGGCGCCTTCGTGCTCGCGGCGGCGGGCCTGCTTGACGGGCGGCCGGCCACCACGCACTGGCGATTCGCCGACGACCTACGCCGGCTGCACCCGCTCGTGCGCGTCGATGAGAACGTGCTCTTCGTCGACGACGGCGATGTCCTCTCGTCCGCGGGTCTGGCCGCGGGAATCGACTTGTGCCTGCACATCATTCGATCCGATCACGGTGCGCAGGTGGCCAACACCGTCGCAAGGTATTGCGTCGTGCCCCCGTGGCGCGAAGGCGGACAGGCGCAGTTCATCGACCGGCAGGTACCCGCGCCCGATCACTATTCGACTGCCCCGACCCGCGAATGGGCGCTGCAGCATCTGGACGAGGAACTCACGGTGCCGCGCCTGGCCCGGCACGCCAAGATGAGTGCCCGCACCTTCAATCGGCGCTTTCGCGAGGAGACGGGCCAGGCCCCCGGCACGTGGATCCGTAACCGCCGCATAGACCTTGCCCGTCAACTGCTCGAGTCGCGTGACCACTCCGTCGACGAGGTCGCCAGGCTGTCGGGCCTGGGCTCAGGCGGAAATCTTCGGCATCACCTGCGCCGCGGGGTGGGGATGTCGCCGTCGAGCTATCGCAAGGTCTATCAAGGGGCTTAGCTACCGTCGGGCAACACGGTCGCCACCATGGTGGCAAGGTCGTCGGCCGTCTGCTGGAAATCGCTGGCACCGCAGCTCGCATGGACCAGCGCCCCGACGAGACCGAATTCCAGCGTCTGCGTCACCTCCGGCCACGCGCCCGAGCGCAGCATGGTGCATACCCGCCGGTGGTACTCGGCGTTGATGCGCTCGCGCACGGACCGCACGGACGGGTCGCTGCACACCAGCGCGCTGGAGCAGGCGGCCGCGAGACCCGGCTCGTCGGCCAACAGCATCACCAGATGGGAGAACTGCGCCACGATGCGGTCCTTGGCGCCCCGTTCGACGTCGACATCCAGCGGTACGGCCCGCAACCGGTCGAGGTAGATCTCGGCGACGATGGCGTCCTTCGACCAGAAGTGTTCACGCAGCGAGCCGATCGACATGCCTGCGCGCTTGCTGATCGCCTGCATGGTGATGTCGGAGTACGGAACCTCGCGGAGCAATTCGATGGTCGCACCGAGCGCCTTGCGGGTTTCCTCGTCGTCGCGGCCGCGATCGTCGTAGGACCGCAAGTGCACGACGTCAGCCATGAGTTCAGTGTCCCGCGCTCGCATCGGTACAGAAGCGCTCCGAGATCTCCCACAGCCGCGTTGCGCGCGCCTCGTCCATCGCGTACGGCGCTGGGCCGTCCTGGTAACCCTGAATGCGGCAGTCAGCGAGATACACCGATCCGACGTCGGCGAGATCGTCGCCGACCGCGGCCCACACCTGGGTCGCCGCGCCGTGTTCGGGCATGGTGAAGTCGCGGCGGACGTCGACCTTCTCCTGGCCCGGATCCAACGGGACGAACTCCGTCAGCGCGGTGAAGTCGTCGCGGGACATATGCCGCGCAAGCGACGTCGCCACCACTCCCGGATGTACGGCGTACGCCCGGATGGCTCGGTCGCGCAGGCGCCGGTCCAGCTCGACCGCGTGCAGGATGTTGGCGGTCTTTGAGGCGCCGTACGCGGCGAACTTGTCGTAGGCACGGTGCTGCCAGTTCGGGTCGTCGAAGTCGATGTCGGCCAGCCGGTGCCCGTCCGACGACAGGTTGACGATGCGCGCACCACCGGCCGCGGCAAGCTGCGGCTCGAGTAGGCGGGTGAGTTCGAAATGGCCGAGATGGTTGGTGCCGAACTGCATTTCGAAGCCATCGGCCGTTCGGCCGAACGGTGTGAACATCACCCCGGCGTTGTTCATCAGCACGTGGATCGCCGATGCGATGGCATCGATCGCCTTCGCCGCAGACCGGACCGCGGCCAGCGACGTCAGGTCGAGTTCGACCGTCGACGTCTTCGCGTCGGGGACCTCGGCGCGTATCCACTCCTCGGTGTCGGCGAGGGCAGCCGGATTGCGCGCGGCAAGGATGACGTGCGCGCCGGTTTTGGCAAGTGCGCGCGCCGACTCCCTGCCCAGCCCGGCCGAGGCGCCGGTGACGACGCAGGTCTTGCCGGCCAGGTCGACGCCATCGACGACCTCGAGTGCTGTCGGGGTACTGACCACCTTGCCAATATGTCACGGTGCATACGATGACGCGCATGCCTGAACCGCTGATAGTGCCCATTCGCGGTCGTGTGCCGTCGCTGCACGCCGAGAGTTGGGTGGCGCCCAATGCCACCCTGATCGGTCAGGTGAACCTCGCCGCGCGGGCCAGCATCTGGTACGGCGCCACCCTGCGAGCGGAGGCCGAACCGATCGAGATCGGGGCCGGCACCAACATCCAGGACGGTGTAACGATTCACGTCGACCCCGGATTTCCCGTCCGCATCGGCGCCAACGTCAGCGTCGGGCACAACGCCGTTCTGCACGGCTGCGACGTCGAGGACGGCTGCCTCATCGGCATGGGAGCGGTGATCCTCAACGGGGCCAAGATCGGCGCGGGATCGTTGATCGCCGCGAGCGCGTTGGTGCCGCAGGGTTTCGTGGTGCCGCCGCGGTCTCTGGTCGCCGGCGTGCCTGGTAAGACGCGTCGCGATCTCAGTGACGCCGAGGTGGCGCACAACCGGAACAACGCGCAGCTGTACCAGGCGCTGGTCGAGCTCCATCGTGACGCAAACGGCTCCTGATCGAGGTTCCGATCCGGCTGCATCGGGTACAGCCGTACGGTGAGCAACCTGCGTACTTTGGTGACCGGCGCGACCGGCTATGTCGGATCGCGGCTCGTCACGGCCCTTCTCGACGAGGGACACGACGTCATAGCCGCCACTCGAAACCCCGCCCGGTTGGCCGATTTCGGCTGGCATGACCGGGTCGCCGGCGTTGCGCTCGATGCGCACAACGCGGAATCGGCACGGCTTGCGTTCGAGTCCGCAGGCCCGGTGGACGTTCTGTACTACCTCGTGCACGGCATCGGGCAGCCCGGCTTTCGTGAAGCGGACAACCGCGCCGCGGCCAACGTGGCGAACGAGGCGAAGAACGCGGGTGTGCGCCGCATCGTGTACCTGGGCGGATTCGTGCCCGAGGGCAACGACCTCTCCGAGCACCTGAGCAGCCGCGCCGAAGTCGCCGAGGCGCTGAGCGTGGACGGCGGCCCCGACGTCGTCTGGCTGGGCGCGGCGATGATCATCGGGTCGGGCTCGACGTCCTTCGAGATGATGCGCTACGTCAGTGACCGATTCCTGCTGACGCCGATGCCGGGGTGGTCGGTCAATCCGATCGATCCGATCTCGATCAGCGACGTCCTCTACTACCTTGTCGCCGCCGCCGACGACCGGGTGCCCGCGGGGTCTTACGACATCGCCGGCCCGGAGACGTCGTCGTATGCTGACCTGCTGCGGGCCTACGCGCGGATCTCCGGCAACTGGCGCGCCGAACTGCCCGTCAACGGCATTGACATCGGACTGGTGTCGTTGGTGACGTCGGCGGTGCTGCCGGTGCCAGGCGGGCTGGCCTCCGATCTCGTGGAGTCGCTGGACCATCCAATGATGGCCTCCGGCAACGGGCTTCGTGATCTGGTGCCCGACCCGCCGGGTGGGCTGGTCGAGATCGACGAGGCGATCACGAGGGCGCTGGAGAGCCGCAAACCACTGCCCGTCGACGCACTCGCCGATCCGCACCACCTAGCCGACACCGATCCCGTGTGGGCGGGAGGCGACACGTTGCGGATCCGGCAACTGGCCCGCCACATCACCCCGGCGTTCGCGCGACCGGCGCTCGGCCTGCTCGACGTTGTGCCGGGGCCGGTTGCCGGAGCGGTGCGCACCGGACTCGACACGGCCATCGGCCTGGTTCCGAGGATGAAGTCGGCGTGACCCAACCCGCCGAAACTCGGCCCCGATGGCTGGCCGAGGCCAAAGACATCGTCGGCACGTGTCCGGTTCCGCATCACGAGCCGCCCACCCTGATCCGACGCAGACGGGTTGTCGTCGCAATCGTCTTGGTGATCGGCGCTGTGCTGCTTGGTTATTCGCTGGCGCTTCCGCCGGGAGACGCTTCGTTCTATTGGCTGACGCTGGCACTGGCCGCGGTCTGGGCCGTCGGCTCGTTCCTGTCCGGTCCGTTGCATCTGGGCTGCATTCGATTCCGCGGCCGCAATCAGCGCCCGTGGATCACCGGAACAGCAGTCGGGTTACTGCTCGGCGCCGTGTTCATCGTCGGTGGCTTGATCGCCCGTGAGATTCCCCCGGTGCGCGAATACATCACTCGTGTGCTGGAATTCGCCGACTACGGGCCGCTGCTGCTCGTCACATTCATCACCGTCGTCAACGGCGTCGCCGAGGAGATGTTCTTCCGTGGCGCCCTCTACACCGCGCTCGGGCGCTTTCGCCCGGCGCTGGTTTCGACGGTGTTGTACGTGATCGCGACCGGGGTCGCGAC